>Ga0137396_10001215_pt1 | contig 13341 bp, 7 predicted proteins | sample czc16metaG_FD_108284 | JGI IMG/M metagenome (GOLD analysis project Ga0137396, IMG submission 108284) | Vadose zone soil microbial communities from Angelo Coast Range Reserve, California, USA - czcobulk3.16 metaG | ecosystem: Environmental > Terrestrial > Soil > Vadose zone | place: USA...
AACGACACGCCGAGGTAGGAGAGCCGCATCGCGGACCGGTCGACCACGCCTCCCGGCCGCGCCGCCGCGAGGGCGCCCAGGGTGATGCCGCTGAGCGCGGCGAACACCATCGCGGCGAGCGCCAGCTGGGCGGTCTTGGGGAAGCGCTCGGCCAGGTCGCGGGCGATGGGCCGCCGCGTGATGTAGGAGCGGCCCAGGTCTCCGCGGACGACCCCCCAGACGTAGTGGCCGAACTGCACCGGGAGCGGATCGTCGAGCCGCAGCTCCGCCCGCAGCCGGGCGATGGTCGCCGAGTCGGCGCGCTCGCCGACCATCTCCAAGACGGGGTCCCCCGGAATCACGTTGAGGAGGAGAAACGTCACGACCAGCACGCCGAACAGCGTGGGCACTGTCAGCGCCAGCCGGCGCCCCAGCATCCGCAGCACGGGGAGCCGCTCCCCTCACGGCGTCCGGCGCACGCCGGTCCAGCGCTGCCCGGTGAAGATCAGGGCCAAGTCCCAGCCCCGGACGTCGGGCCGGTGAGCCCACAGCTCCACGGGGAACCACAGGTACAGCCACGGCGCCGCGCGGTAAACGCGCTCGTCGATGCGGCGGTACAGCGCGACGCGGGCCGAGTCGTCCAGGGTGCGGCGCGCGCGCACGAGCAGCGAGTCCGTCTCGGGGTCGTGATAAAAGGAATAGTTGCCGCCGGTGCCGGCGTTGCCGCTGAAGAATAAAGGATAGAGGAAGTTCTCGGCGTCCGGGTAATCGGCCCACCAGTCGAGCAGCGCCAGGTCCGCCTTCCCCGACCGGGCGGCCTCGCGCATGCTCGCCGCTTCCCGGTCCACGATCGTGACGCGGATGCCGACCTTTTCCAGGTCGGCCTGCACCGCCTGGGCGACGCGCGCCAGGCTCACGTTCGTGGCGGTGCGCCACAGCTCGAGGTCCAGCCCCCTCGGGTATCCGGCCTCGGCGAGGAGCTGCCGGGCGCGCGCCGGATCGTAGCCGTAGCCGCGGCGCGTCGTGTCCCCGCCCGGCAAGGCGGGGGGAATCGCCCCGTGGGCGATGACGCCGCGGCCGCTCCACACCGTCTTCAGGATCTCCGGCACGTTCACGGCGTAGTTGATCGCCTGCCGCACGCGCAGGTCCCGCAGGGCCCCGCGCCGCACGTTCATCGCCACGTACACGGCGCGCAGGCCGGGCTTGCGCACCAGCAGGTCCGGGTGCTCGCGCTCCCAGCGCGCCGTCTCCCCGAACGGCACCTCCACCACGCTCAACCGTCCGGCGTCGAACTCGGCGGCTTGCGTCAACGGCTCGGGGATGATGCGCACGACGAACGTGTCCGCCTGCGGCGCGCCGCCCCAGTACGCGGGGTTCCTCGCGAAGACCAGGAAGTCGTCATGCTGCCAACGCACGAACTTCCACGGGCCGCTGCCCACCGGGTTCTGCCCGAAATCGGGGGCGGTGGGCGCCGGCACGATCGCCGCCACCGCCATCGCCAGGAACTTGGGGAACACCGCCAGCGGCTCGGTGATCTCGATGGCGACGGCCGTGTCGCCGAGCAGCCGGATTCCCCGCACATCGCTCGCGGTCCGGGAGGCGTACTCCTGGGCGCCCGCGATGGGGAGCAGCGGCCAGGCGCGCCCGCCGGTCGTCGCGGGGTCGAGCACCCGGAGGAAGCTGGCGCGCACGTCGGTCGGCGTAACGGGCCGGCCATCGTGGAACTTGGCGCTCGCTCGCAGGTGGAAGACATAGCGGAGGCCGCCGCGCTCGACCGTCCAGCGGTCGGCGAGGCCCGGCAGCAGGCGGCCGTCCGCGTCGAACTGCGTGAGCCCGTCGAACAGGCACGTCACCATTTCGCCCGTCGGGACGTCGGTCGAGAGCGCGGGGTCGAGCGAGCGTGGATCGTACGACTCGTAATAGGCGAGTCCGCCCCCGGTGGCGCCCGCGCGCTCGCGCCCGCAGGCGACGAGGGCGGTGAGCGCGAGACAGAGCGGCAGGGCCAAGGGGCGCATCGATCTCGGTGTCGAAAAGGTTGACAGTGGCGTGCGGGGCGCCCAACATACGGGGACGACGGGACCAAAGTCAATTGCGGGCCTTATGGTTACCCCTGCTCGTCGCCCTGGTGGCGGCGGCGCCGCTCGCCGCGCAGCAGGAGCCGCGGGTGGTGCGCGGGCTTTCCTTCAAAGGCAATCACGCGTTGGACAATCTCACGCTGGAAACCGCGATCGCGACTCCCAAGTCGAGCTACTTCGCCCGCCAGTGGTGGCTGCGCTGGCTCGGGCTGGGCGAGAAGCGCTACTTCGACGAGCTCGAGTTCCGGCGTGACGTCGTGCGACTGGTGCTGCTATACCGCCAAAGCGGCTACATGGACGTCGCGGTGGACACAGTGGTGCGTCGCGCGGCGAGAGACGTGTGGGTCACCTTCCGCATTACCGAAGGTGAGCCGGTGCGCGTCACGCGCATCGATGTCCGGGGGCTCGACTCCGTGACGTACGACGTGCGGAAGTTGCGGCGCGATCTGCCGCTCCAGGTCGGCGACCCGTTCGACCGCTACCTGTTCCAGGCGTCTGCCGACACGATCGCCAGCCGACTGCGCAACCGCGGGTTCCCCTACGTGCAAGTGCTGCGGAATTTCGACTCGGATGCGGGAGCGCATACCGCGCAGATTGCGTTCGACGTGGACCCCGGGCCGCACGTCCGCATCGGCGACGTGCAGGTGCAGGGTCTGGACCACATCGACACCGCAACGGTGCTGCGCGTGCTGTCGATCCGGCCCGGCGATCCCTACCGCCAGGACCAGATCTACCAGAGCCAGCGCGACCTCTACGGATTGGGGGTGTTCCGCTCCGCGAGCGTGACGCTGGTGGATTCGGCGCCGCGCGGGCCGTCGGACAGTCTCGTCCGCCTCCTGGTGCGGGTGGTGGAAGGGCCGCGGCACGGGATCCGCTTCGGGGCGGGCTACGGGACAGTGGACTGTTTCCGGTTCCAGACCGGCTGGGTGGGGCGCAACTTCCTCGGCGGCGCGCGGGCGCTCGACGTGTCGGGGCGCCTCTCCAAGATCGGCGTCGGCTACCCGGCCAACGCCGGCTTCGACAACAACGTGTGCGAGTCCTTGAAGCCCGACCGGACGTCGGACACTCTGAACTACAGCGCCGGCGTGACGCTGACCCAGCCGGCGTTTCTGTCGCCGCGCCACGCCGCCAGCGTGGGACTGTTCGCCGAGCGGCGGTCGGAATTTCAGGCGTACACGCGCGTTGCCATCGGCGCGAACGTCGCGCTGACGCTCAACGCGCGCCGCAACGTCCCCGTCACGCTGGCCTACGGGTTCTCGGAGGGCCGCACCGCGGCTGATCCTGCGGTGTTCTGCAGCCTATTCCGGGTTTGCGCCGATAGCGACCAGGCTATCCTCTCGGCCCGGCGACGCTTCGCGGCGGTGACGGCGACGGCCGTGCGCGATCGCGTGAACTCGATCCTCGATCCGACGGACGGGAGCCTGGTGACCCTGAGCGTCACCCACACGTCGCGGGTCGTCGGGTCGGACCCGTTTTACGAGTTCAACCGCGGCGAGCTGGAGGTCTCCAAGTACTATCGGGTGGGGCGGCGCGGCGCGTTCGCCTGGCGGGTGCGCGGCGGGACGATCCTGCCGCAGAACATCACGCTCTCCGGCCAGAGCGTCCGGCTCGTCCCCCCCGACCAGCGCTTCTACGCGGGGGGACCGAACTCGGTGCGGGGGTACGTCCGTAACGGACTGGGGCCGCAGGTTTATGTGACGACGGATACTTTGGCGCGCCACACGACGCCGTCCGGGGATACGCTGTACGACAGCCTCACCACCACCGCACCAACGGGCGGCAACACGGTGTTTGTTCTCAACGCCGAGCTCCGGTTCGCCACGCCGCTGTTCCCGCAGCGCATGCGGGTAGGAGTATTCGTGGACGCCGGACAAGTGTGGGAGCGTGGGCAGGAGGTCGTGACGTTGAAGAGCGTGCGCGTGACGCCGGGGGTCGGGCTGAGGTTTACGACGCCGCTCGGCCCGGTACGGCTGGACGCTGCTTACAGGAACTACGCCCCTGAACCGGGGCCGCTGCTATTCCAGGATAGCGCGCGCCAGCTCACGCAGGTTCGCTCGTCGTACCGGCCGCCGCGGCCGGGCACCTTTTGGCGGCGGATCGTCCTCCAGTTCGCGGTGGGTCAGGCGTTCTGATGGTGCGCCGCTCGCTGGGCACCGCGCTGTGGTCGCTCGTCGGGCTCGTCGCCTGCACGCTCGGCGGCCTCTCTGCACTCGTGGGTACGGACGCGGGGCGGGCCCTGCTCGCCGCCGCGGCGCGCGGGGCGTTCCACCGCGTTGTGGCCGGCCGCGTCGAGGTGGGCGACATCGGGGGCTCGCTGCTCACCGGCGTCGTGTTGAACGACGTGGTGATCTACGATCCCGACTCGACGCTCGTGGCCCGGCTACCGCACGCCGAGCTCGACTACAACCCCCTCGACTTCGTCGCGGGCCGCATCGTGCTGAGCGGCGTCACCCTCGATCACCCGTACATCGACCTGGCCCAGCACAAGAACGGCAAGGTGAACCTCGCCGAGCTGCTGAGACTCGGTGGGCCGCCGTCGGGCCGGCCTCCGGCCCTGGTGTTGCTGCGCAACCTGCGGATCGAGGACGGTACGGTCGTGGTGCGCCTGCAGGACCGTGCCAGCCCGGACGACTCGGCCCACGAAATCGAGGACGCGGGCCGCGACGGGAGGCGCCGGGTGCGGCGCTTCGAGCACCTCACGGCGCGGATCGCGGCCCTGCGCCTCTCCTCACCGCGAGAGCGGGGGATCGAGGCCGACATCGGCGCACTCGCCGTCCGCTCCAGCGACCCGGGCCTGCGCGTGACCGACCTCCAGGGGCGCATCCGCATCGCCGGCGATTCGCTCGAGACCGACCTGAAGCGGGTGGACATGCCGGGGTCGCGCTACAGCCTCACCGGCCGGCTGCGCTGGCCCCGGGACACCGTGCTGTACGACCTCGCCGCCAAGGCGGACTCGGCGACACTCACCGACCTCAAGTTCGTGAGCCGCCGCTTCCCCGTCGGCGCCGTGTTGAAGGGCAACGTGGAGATCCGCTCGCATGGCGGGCGCCTGCTGGAAGTCCATATCGATCCGCTCGATCTCGGCTACCGCGGCGGCCGGCTGACGGGGCGGCTCACCGCCGTGAGCGCGGCGGATTCGGGCCTCGTGGCGCTGCGCCAGGCCGACGTGGAAGCGAGCGATCTGGACCTGGGGCTGGCGCACGCGTTCCTCGACAGCCTGCCGTTCTACGGCCGGCTCACGGGCCACACGCGGGCCGAAGGCGCGTTCAGCCGGCTGGCGCTCGACGTGGACTGGACCTTCCGCGACTCGCTCGTGCCCGGGTGGCCCGAAACGCGGCTGCGTGGCCAGGGTGACGTGGACCTGTTGTCCGGTGGCTTGGCGTTCCGGGGATTCGGCGTCGAAGCGGCGACCGTGGACCTGCGGACGGTGCACCGTCTCGCCCCGGGCGTGACGTTGAACGGCGTGCTCGACGCGGCGGGAACGCTCACCGGACCGTATCGCGACGCACAGTTCAGCGGCACGCTGCGCCACCGCGATGGAGAGGGCCCCGCGAGCTCCGTCCGCGGCACCGTGCGGCTCGACCTGCGCGGCGCAACGCTGGGCGTCTTCGCCGACGTGACCGCGGATTCGCTGTCGTTCGACGGCTTGCGGCCGAGCTTCCCGGGTCTGCCGCTCACGGGAGCCGTGGGCGGGACGATCCGGTTGGCCGGTCCGCTGACCGCCCTCCGGGCGCACGTCGACTTGGGGGCCGAGCGCAGCGGCCGCGTGCAGGGCGACGTGGAACTCGAGCTAGAAGGGTCGCGGCTCGCAGGGCGGGAGGTCGCCCTGCGGCTCGCGGACGTCGACCTCGCCCGCTGGATCCGGGGGGGGAACGCGCCGCCCACACGATTGAGTCTCGCGGTGACGGGCGGTGTGGCCGCCGACAGCGGCGAGCCGCCGGGGGGCGCGATCGAGGCGCGGCTCGGCCCGTCGTACTTCGGCGGCGCGGCGCTCGATTCCGGCACCGTGCGGCTCCGCTTCGCGGACCGCCGCGTGTATGTGGACTCGCTGGCCGTGTTCCAGCCCGGCCTCTTCACGACCGGCGCCGGATCGCTGGGGTGGCGTCGCCCCAGCGGGGGTTCGCTCACGCTCGACTTCGACGCCGACAGCTTGAACAGCCTCGATTCCCTGGTCACGTGGATCACCGGGGGCCACCGGGCGAAGGGGGCGCTCGGCGGGACGGCGCGTGTGTCGCTCACGGTCACCGGCGCCCTCGACTCGCTCGCGGTCGAGGGGCGGGGCAGCCTCGAGCGCTTCCAGCTCGGCGACTGGCGCGTGCCGGCGGGGCGGGCGCACGCGATGTTCGAGCCGGGCCCCGTGCCGGTCTTCGTGCTCGACGCCGCGGCGGATTCCATCGCGCTCGGGCGTCTGGGCTTCGGCGCCGCGGCCGCGGTGGCGCGCGGCTCCCGCGATTCGCTCACCTGGTTCGCCCGCTCGCGCGTCGGCGACCTCGGCGCCTTCCTGGCCGGCGGGCGGCTGGCCCGGGACTCGGCGGGCGTGGCCGTCGGCATCGACTCGCTCGCCGTGCTGCTCCCTGGCGGCGTGTGGTTCCTCGAGCGGCCCACCGAGCTGCACCTCGGCGACAGCGTGATCAACGTTGGCGCAGGCGCGCTCAAGAACGGGGCGGGCCCGGGGCGGCTCGTGCTGCGGGGCGACCTCCCGGCCCGCGGCAGCGCCGCGGCCAACCTCCAGCTCGAGGAGTTTCCGGTCGCCGCCCTGTACGCGCTGTTCCAGAAGGACACCCTCGGCGTCGGCGGCACGCTCACCGCGACCCTGGGGCTCTCGGGCAGCCGGGCGGAACCGACGTACACCGGCTCGTTCGTCCTGCACGAGGGCACGTTCGGCGAATTCCACGCGCCGTTCCTCGACGGCTCGCTCGAGTACCGGGGGCGCCGGCTCGACGGCGAGCTGCACCTGTGGCGTACCGGGAAGCAGGTGCTCACGGTGACGGCGCACCTGCCGCTCGACCTGGCGCTCCAGCCCGTCGCGCAGCGCCAGCTCCCCGACACCCTAGCGGTGCGCGCGGCGGCCGACAGCGTGGACCTGTCGTTGCTCGAAGCGGTGACGCCGCTCTTGACGCAGGTGCGCGGCGCGTTCACGGCTGATATGGGGATTGGGGGCACGTGGGACAATCCGCAGCTGCGCGGCGGGCTCACGATCGACTCCGCGGCGGCGACGATCCCGGCGCTCGGCGTGCGCTACGAGCAGGTGCACGGGCGGCTGCGCCTCTCGGGCGACACGATCGGCGTGGATTCGCTGGCACTCGCGGGCGGCCGAGGTCGGGCGGTGGTGACCGGCGCGGTGGTGCTCGAGCGTCTCACGCACCCGCGGCTCGCGCTCGCGATTTCGGCCGAGGAGTTCAAGGCGCTGGAAATCCGCGGCTACTTGAGCCTCACGGCCAGCGGCGACCTGACGCTCACCGGGCCGGTCGTCGGCGCGACGCTGCGCGGGCAGGGCACGGTCACCGACGGCGTCCTGTACTTCGCGGACCTGGTCAACAAGCGCGTCGTGAATCTGGACCAGCCGGACCCGTGGATCGCGTCGCTGATCGACACGTCGATCACCGAGACGATCCGCCGCGAGCGTTTGGGCCCCGCGTTCCAGAGCGTGTTTCTCGACAACCTCCAAATCGACGGGCTGCAGCTGGCGATGGGCAGCGACGTGTGGCTCAGGTCCACGGAAGCGAACATCCAGCTCACGGGGACCGTCACGCTCAACAAGAGTCAGCGCAGCTACCTGGTGGGTGGCACACTGCAGGCGCCGCGCGGCACGTATCGGCTGATCGTAGGGCCGCTGAACCGGGAGTTCGTGGTGAGCTCGGGGACTGTGCGCTACTTCGGCACTCCCGACCTCGACGCGGGGCTCGACATAGAGGCGAAGCATGTGGTGCACGCCACGCCGGAAGACATCACCGTCGTCGCGCACATCGGCGGCTCCCTGCTGCAGCCCAAACTCACCCTGTCGGCGGAGAAGCGACAGCTCTCGCAGACCGAGGTCATCTCGTACCTGCTGTTCGGTGCGCCCAGCACCGAGCGGGGCGCCGGGCAGGGCGGGGCGACCGATCGGGCGGCGATGGTGCGCAACGCGCTGGGCCTCATCTCCGCCAGCGTCTCCGGCGAGATCGAGCGCACCTTCATCTCGGACCTGGGGGTGCCGCTCGACTACTTCGAGTTCCGCCCGGTGGATCCTTCGCAGCCGTTCTCCGGCGCCCAGCTGGCCGCCGGCTGGCAGCTGGGTCGCAAGACGTTCATCGTCCTGAACGCCGGCTTCTGCCAGCAGGGGGGACAGGTGGACGTGGGCAACCGGCTGGGGGCCAGCCTGCAGTTCCGCATCAGCCCCGAGTGGCGGACCGAGGCGAGCTTCGAGCCCGTCACGAGCTGCGGCACGGCGGTGGGAGGGGTAGGGGTGCAGACGCAGGGCAGCCCGCTGCACCAATTCGGCGTCGACCTCTTCTGGGAAAAGCGGTACTGACGTGACGCGCGCCGTGCTGATCACGAATCCCGCCGCCGCGCGCCACGCGGCGCGGGCCGTCATGGGCATCCGCGACACCCTGCGCGCCGGCGGCTGGGACGTGGAGGTCCGCGCCACCGCGGAGGCGGGGGATGTGCGTCGGTTCGCGACCGAAGCGCGCGCCGCGGGCGTGGACGTCGTCGTGTGCTACGGCGGGGATGGCACGGCGATGCAGGCCGCGGCGGGCCTCGTCGGCAGCGATATCGCGCTGGGCCTCGTGCCCGGGGGGACGGGGAACATCCTCGCGCGCAACCTGCGGCTGCCGCGGCGACCGGTCGCCGCCGCCCGGGCGATGCTCGCCGGGGAAACGCTGGCGATCGACGTCGGACTAGTGGAGCGGGCCGATGGCCCGCACTATTTCGCGGTGTGCGCGGGCGCCGGCTTCGACGCCGAGGTGATGCGGCTCACGACGGCGCCGCTCAAGCGACGCTGGCTGACCGTGGCGTACATGGCCCGCGCCCTGGCCGCTCTCCCCGGGGTGCGCAGCGCCGACTTGTGCGTGACGGTGGACGGGACGGCGCACGAGGTGCGGGCGGCGATGGCCCTCGTCGCCAACTGCGGCGAGCTGTTCCCGCCCTACTTCAAGCTGACCGAAGGCATCCGGCTCGACGACGGCTGGTTCAACCTGGTGACGCTGCGGGCCGACGGGGCCGTGGAGAGCGCGGCGGCCTTCCTGGAGCTGTTGCGCGGCACGACGAACGGGGCCGGCCGCGTCTGGTACTCCCGCGGGCGGAGCTTCCGCATCGAGGTGATCGCGGGCCCGCCGCTGCGGGTGCAGCTGGACGGCGAAGTCGTGGGAACAACTCCGTTCGAGGTGCGGCTGCTGCCGGGGGCGTTGCGTGTGCTCGCCGACCCGGCCAAAGTGCCGGGGGGAGCGGCGGCCCGTGGCTGACACCGTCCTGCTCATCGACGACGAGCCGGATGTGGTGCGCGCGGTCGGGGCGTACCTGGAGCGGACCGGCGCCGAGGTGACGCGGGCCGTGACGGCCGAGGAGGGGATGCAGGCATACGAGCGGGTGCGGCCGGACGTGGTGATTCTCGATCTGCACCTCCCCGACGCGCACGGCCTCGACGTACTGGAGCGGCTCAAGGGGCAGGGGGCGGCGGTGATCCTGCTCACGGGAAACGGCGACATTGAGACCGCGGTCAAGGCGATGCAGCTCGGCGCCGAGAACTTTCTGACCAAGCCGGTGGACATGACGCACCTTGCCGCGGCGGCGGCGCGCGTCGCGGAAAAAGTACGGCTCAGGCGGCAGAACGCGCTGCTGCGGGCGCGCGAGCACCTGGGGGAGCGGGTCGAGACGCTCGGGGTCTCAGCGGGAATGCAGGAGCTGGAGCGGCAGGTCCAGCTGCTCGCGGCGAGCGACCGCACCACCGTGCTGCTGACCGGCGAGAGCGGGACGGGGAAGGGCTGGGTCGCGCGCATCGTGCACTCGCTGAGCCCGCGCGCCGCGGGCCCGTTCGTCGAGGTGAATTGCGCGGGGCTGTCGGCGACGTTTCTCGAGTCGGAGCTGTTCGGCCATGAGAAGGGCGCCTTCACCGATGCCAAGGAGCGCAAGCAGGGACTGTTCGAGATCGCCGACGGGGGCACGATTTTCCTCGACGAGATCGGGGACCTCGCCACCGAGCTGCAGCCCAAGCTGCTCAAGGTGCTCGAGACCAAGACGTTCCGGCGGCTGGGGGGAACGCGGGAGATCACGGTGGACGTGCGCACCGTCGCCGCCACGAACCACGACCTGACGGGCGACGTGGGCACCGGCCGGTTCCGCGAAGATCTCTTCTACCGGCTCAGCGTGATGCCGCTGCACCTGCCGGCGGTGCGCGAGCGCGCGCGCGAGGATCGGCTGGCACTGGTCACCCGCCTGTTGGGCGACCTGAAGCCGGCACTGCCCGGCTGCCCCGCTGAGTGCGCGACCGAGGTGCTCGAGCGGCTGCTGTCGGCGCCGTGGCCGGGCAACGTGCGGGAGATGCGCAACGTGCTCGAGCGGGCGATGATCCTCGCCCGCGGCCAGCCGCAGATCGGCCTGGAGCACCTGCCGGCGGACCTGCGCAAGGGGGGTGCGGCGACCGAGCGCCGCCACGTGGTGCAGAGCCTGTCGGACGTCGAGCGGGTGCACATCGAGCGGACCTTGCGCCACCACGCCGGGAACCGCACGCGGGCGGCCCAGGAGCTGGGCATTTCGCGCGCGACGCTGATCAATAAGATTAAGGCGTACGCCTTGGACCTCTGAGGCGAATCAACCTGTGAACCCACGCCGACTCGCCGGCGCCTTTCTCGCGGCGCTTGTTCTTAATCTCGGATTCGCCGCGCAAGCATCGCGCTGCGTGCGTGGCCACGATGGACCCCTGCCGGCAGGCCATTCGCATCGTGGCGGCGCGCACCAATCCATCCCTGCTGATCGGCACCACGGCGCTCCAGCGATCCCCGTGTGCTGTGAGGCGCTTCCGTCCTGTTCCGTATCGATTGCGGCTAGTAGTCCACAGCTCGCACTGCGGAGGCCAAGTTTCGGCCTCCAGCTTCGTTTGGCGGCAATACCCGCAGTGGCGTCACGCGCGTTCGGCCCCGATACACCGCCTCCCAGAGTCTAGCACCCGCTGACAGTCGCGTTCTCATATCGGCTCGACGCGAAGCTGACGCTCGAGCCTGACTCTGGCATCCGAGGCATACATGCGGTTTCTTGCGCTGCTCGCTACGGCAGTGATTCCAACGGCGATTCCAGCTCAGCAGATGGTGACGCCGCTGGGCATTCCGATGAAGCGGATGGGGTCGGGGACGACGTGGATTCCTGATGCTACGCCCCTGCCCTCGCGGGAGGGGATGGCCGGCTCGTGGTTCTTGATGGTTCATGGATTCGGGTTCGTGCAATACGACGCACAAGGGGGCTCGCGCGGAGACGAACAGGTCGGCTCGCTCAATTGGGCGATGCTGATGGCCAGCCGGGATTTGGCGGGTGGGCGATTCCAAATGAGAACGATGCTGAGCCTCGACGCCGCGACGGTATCAACCCGAGGCTATCCCTTACTGCTGCAGAGCGGCGAGAGTTATCGCGGGCAACCATTGCATGATCGCCAGCACCCACACGATTTCTGGATGGAGTTGGCGGTGATGTATGAACGCGCTGTCTCCTCGAAGCTTGGGGTGGCGTTGTACGCCGCACCCTCCGGTGAACCCGCGCTCGGGCCGGTGGCGTTCATGCACCGCCCGTCTGCGATGGACAATGCGTTCGCGCCCCTGTCTCATCACTGGCAAGACGCGACCCACATTTCCTTTGGAGTGGTCACCGCCGGCATTTTCGGCCCGAACTGGAAGCTTGAAGGGTCGGCATTCAACGGCAGAGAACCCGATGAAGAACGCTGGGGCTTCGACCGCTTGCGCTTGAATTCGTATTCCGGAAGACTCACCATCAATCCGAGTGCCCGGTGGAGTTTTGCCGCGGGTTACGGGTTCCTCAGGAATCCCGATGCTCTCCGGCCGACGGAATCGCTGCATCGGGCGACGGCTTCGCTGCAGTACGGTCGGCAGATCGGAGTGGACGGACAGTGGGCAACCACTCTCGTTTGGGGTGGCAACCGCCATTCCGGAGACTACTCACACTCAGTGCTCGTCGAGAGCGAAGCGGTTTTTGATCATCACAACACCCTGTTCGGACGCTTCGAGGTGGTGCACAAGACAGCCGAGGACCTTGTGCTCCCCACAGGTCCGGGCGGTTTCGCTCCCGAGAGCACATTCCGCGTTGCGAGCCTCTCCGTCGGCTACGTCCGGGAGCTTGCGCGTACTCGCTGGAATACGCTCGGGCTTGGCGTTCAAACAATCGTCAACCGCGTCCCCTCCGCACTGGCGGCTTCATACGGCTCGCGGACCCCGATCGGCGGAATGCTGTTCATTCGCCTGCGACCGTTCCATAGCCCGCATTCCACATCGGAGATGAGCATGCCGGGTGGTAGGGATGCAATGCGCGAGACACCATGATCCCCTTGGTTGGGCTCGCGGAGGCCTTTGTGGCTATGCAGTGCTGATGCTATTCGATAAGATTAGAGCTTACGCCCTTGACCTCTGAGGCTCGTTATGGACAAGTCCGAGAAGCCGGTACTGAAAGAGCACGACGGGATGGTGTGTCGCGCCTGCGGCAACGAGGAACGGGCGTCGGAGGGGTATCCCTGCTCGGACTGCGGGACCTTCATCTGCCTGATCTGCACGTTCCGCGGCGTCACGCGCTGCAAGGCCTGCGAGGAGAAGGCGAAAGCGGCGAAGGCCTAGCGCTGCCGCCGCCGTTCCACTTCTCGCAACAGCTCGTCCGCCGGCACGCCCAGCTCGTCGGCCAGCCGCTCGACCGCTTCCTTCGTTCCGTCCCACCCGCGCGCCGCCGCGAGCGCGTCGAGCGCGATCGCTTCGATCGCCGTCGTGCGCTCCTCCAGCTCCCGGGTGCGCACCGCCACCTCGCGCGCCAGCCAGCGCTCCAGCTCCCGGCGGTCGATCTCGAGCTGCCGCCGCCGCAGCGCGTTGGTGAGCGATACCTCGAGTTCGTCGAGGTCCACCGGCTTGATGAGGTAGTCGTAGGCGCCGAGCTTCAGGCACTCGATCGCGGTGCGGGGCTCGTCGATCGCCGTGAGCATGATGATCGCGAGGTCGGTGTCGGCCGCCAGCGCCTTCGGCACGAGCTCCACGCCGCTCATGTTCGGCATGCGGATGTCGGAGAGCATCATCTGCGGCTGCTCCGCGGCCTGGCGATCCAGCGC
>Ga0137396_10001218_pt1 | contig 13319 bp, 10 predicted proteins | sample czc16metaG_FD_108284 | JGI IMG/M metagenome (GOLD analysis project Ga0137396, IMG submission 108284) | Vadose zone soil microbial communities from Angelo Coast Range Reserve, California, USA - czcobulk3.16 metaG | ecosystem: Environmental > Terrestrial > Soil > Vadose zone | place: USA...
AGTTCGAGATCCTGACGTCGGCGGCGCTTTACTACCTCGCCCAGGCCGGTATAGACCTGCTGGTGTGCGAGGTGGGGCTGGGCGGCCGGCTGGACTCGACCAACGTCCTCGACCTGGGCGTAATCGTCATCACCAACGTCGCGCTGGATCACATGCAGCATCTGGGCTCGACGCTGGAAGCCATCGCCAGCGAAAAGGCCGGCATCCTCAAGCGGGACAGCCTTGCGGTGACTGGCGCCCAGTCGCCGGCGCTCGAGGTCATTGAAGCCCGGGCCGGCCAGGAGGGCGTCCCCCTGCTCCGCCTCGGCCAGGAGGTCACAGTCAGCGGCGAGGAGCGCGGCTGGACGGGGGTTGTGGCCACGGTGGCGACGCCCGCCGATACCTACGTCGACCTCCGCACCCCGCTGCTGGGCCTCTATCAGGCCGACAATTTGGCCCTGGCGGTGGCGGCCATCGATGGCTTGCGGTCGCGCGGCTGGGAGATCTCGGGCGGCGCCCTGCGGGATGGCCTGTCTCGGGCCCGCTGGCCGGGACGGCTGGAGGTGGTCGCCCGCCGACCGACGGTGCTGGTGGACGGCGCCCACAATCCCGCCGCCCTGGCCCGAGTCCTCCCCACCGTCCAGCGGCTGCGGGATGGCCACCCGCTGGTGATCGTCTTTGGGGCGATGGCGGACAAGGACCTGCCGAGCATGCTGGCCGAACTACGCCAGGCGGACGCGCCCGTGATTTTCAGCGGCATCAACTGGCACCGCGCTGCCCAGCCGGGAATGCTCGCCGAGCTGTATGGACGGCCGGCCGCCATCGCGCCTGGTGTGGCTCCCGCCCTGGCCCAGGCGCGCCAGCTGGCCGGCGGCGAGGGCATCGTGCTGGTCTGCGGCTCTCTCTACCTGGTGGGCGAGGTGATCCAGCTGGTCGCGCCGGCGGCCAACGCTGGAATTCCGACCCGCTAGGGGACGGAGATTTGGAGTGGGTTAGCGGACGAGCAGGAAGCTGAGCGCGATCGCCACGAACGCCAGGCCTGGGCCGATGGCGGCCAGCTCGGTACCCCACCCCCGGTTCCGCGCCATGGCGCGGTTCTCCTGCATGAAGGTCTGGAACTCGGCCGCACTGAGCATGCCACCGTACGGGCGGACGCCACCGGTCCGGATCCAGGACGAGGGCAACAGGAGGATCGCCGCCTCCACCCCGAAGACGAACAGCAGGATGGAGCGAACCCGGCTCGCTGGCTGCAGGCCAATCGCGACCAGGGCGCCCACGACCAGCAGCGGCAGCAGCACCAGGACCAGGTTGGTGAGGACGAGCGCGCGGCCGCTGGGCGCCTGATTCCGGACACTCATCCGTGCTCCGCCTCCTTCGGTTCTACGTGCACGACCGCGTCACTGACCACGGGGACCTCGAGCTGGATCCGTTCGGCGATAGCATGCCCGATCTCGTGCGCGCGCGCCAGCGGCAGGTTGCCGTCGACGTGGACGCTGACGTCGAGGAGGACGCGGGTGCCCGACTGGCGAGCCCGCAGCGTGTGGTGTTGATCGATCCGTGGCTCCGTGGCCAGGATGCGCTCGATGGCCGCCACCGTATCCCGATCCGGCATCGCGTCCATCAGCACGGCGGCGGTCCGCCGGCCCTGGCGCACGGCGGTCGAGCCGATGATCAGCGCCACCGCGACGCCGGCCAGTGGGTCCGCGACCTGCCAGCGCAGGCTGGCGACCAGTGAAATGCCGATCAGGGTGGCCAGCGATGCCCAGAGATCGGATGAGAAGTGAAGCGCGTCGGCTTCCAGCGCGGCGCTGCCTCGGTGCCGCGCCGAGACGCGCGCCAGGTAGCGGCTGACGGCGATGTCGACGACCACCGCTCCGATGACGACGGCAAAGGAATACCATACGACCCGCACCGAGGCCGGTACCACCAGGCGGCGTGCCGCTTCGATAACGATGGCGATGCAGGTGGCCCCCAGCAGAAACATCTGGAAGAGGCTGGACAGGTTCTCCGCCCGCGCATGGCCCCAGGCATGATCCTCATCGGCGGGCTTCTCGGCGGCCCGGATCCCCAGAAAGGCAAAGATGCTGGCCGAGAGGTCGAGGAACGAGTGGGCGGCGTCGGCCAGGATGGCCACGCTTCCCGTGAGCAGCCCCACCGTGAGCTTGGCCGTAATCAGCACGGCGTTGACCAGGACGGACACCAGGGCCGCCGACGTTTTGCGCTCGAGGAACGCGGGCGCGGCCACCGAAGCGTGAGACTGCGCCATCCCGGGCTAAGTATATTGGCGTCCATGCGCCGGATCGTTCCTGCAGGCGACCGCGCGCTACTGATCGTCTTCGGCGACACCATGAGCCCCGAAACGCTTGCCGACGTGCTGACCTTCGAGGCCGCCCTTCGGCGAGTCAAACCGCATGGCCTGATTGGCACGGTGCCCGCCTACGCGTCGCTGCTGTGCACCTATGACCCCGATGTGATCAGCGGACCTGCCCTCGAGCGGCAGCTGCGAGCGCTGGCGGCCCCCCAACGAAAGCGGCTTCCGCAGGCGGTGCACGAGGTGCCGGTGCGGTACGAGGGCCCGGACTTAGCGCGCGTCGCCCAGCACGCTGGCCTTTCGGTGGCGGACGTTGTCAGCACCCACGCGGCTACGGAGTATCTCGTCTATGCGATTGGCTTTGCGCCGGGATTCACCTACTGCGGCATCCTCCCAGAAGTCCTGGCGACCCCGCGGCTGCCATCGCCGCGCACCCGGGTGGAGCCGGGTTCGGTGGGCATCGCCGGCCGGCAGACGGGGATGTATGCCGTGGCCAGTCCCGGCGGGTGGAACATCATCGGCCGCACCGATACGGTCCTGTTCGACCCACGGCGACGTCCCCCGGCACGCTTCCGACCAGGCGATCGCCTTCGGTTCGTGCCGGCGTGATCGAGGTCTTGAGTGGCGGCACCTGGTCAACCATCCAGGACCGCGGCCGTCCCGGCTGGGAGCGCTTGGGCGTCTCACCGGGCGGCCCGGCCGACTGGTTCGCCGCCGCGGCCGCCAACGCGCTGGTCGGCAACGACCCGGATGCGGCCCTGCTCGAATGCACGCTGATAGGACCGACCCTACGCTTCGGACGAGGGGCCATGGTTGCTCTCATGGGGGGCGAGACTGCCACGAGCGAAAACGGGATCGCATTTCCTGTGGCGGCTGGCGCAGAGCTCAAGATCGGGCGAGTCCAGCGCGGCCTCCGCACGTACCTTGCGGTTCGGGGAGGCATCGCGGTGCCTCGCGTTATGGGAAGCCGCGCCCTGTGTCAGCTCGGGCAGTTCGGCGGCGGCTTCGGCCGCCCGCTCCAGGCGGGAGATCAGTTGCCCATAGGCAATGCCCCCACCCCACCCTCCCCGCAAGGGGGAGGGAGATTCTCACAGCGGTTGCCGCTCGTCGGGCCGTGGGAGGTGCGCGCGATGGCCGGTCCGCAAGGGGACGCCTTTGGGACAGACGATTTCGCCCGTTTTCTCAACACGGCCTTTCGGGTGACGCCGCGCGCCGACCGGATGGGGATGCGGCTGCAGGCGTCGGGGCTTCGGTTGCACCCCGTCGAGATTCTGACCACCCCGGTCACCCAGGGCGCCGTCCAGGTGACGCCGTCCGGCGAAGCCATAGTCCTGCTCGCTGAGCATCAGACCACCGGCGGCTACCCGGTGATCGCCACGGTTATCAGCGCCGACTGGCCCCTGCTGGGCCAGGCGCGACCTGGCGACACCATTCACTTCCGGGAGGCCTCCCTGGCCGAGGCCCAGCGAGCACGCGGCAGGCTGGACAGCTGGCTGCGGAAATAAGAACAGGGCTCGGCGACGCGCCGAGCCCTGTGACGTCCGCTGTGTTTTAGTGGTCGCCCGGACCGCCGATCAGGACACCGTTGATGGCGAGGTTGTCCAGGACCACCATGCCGGAGTGGTCCGGAGCGATGTCCGTGCCTTCGTCGAACACGATCGCGATCGACTCGACCGTTTCGCTGGGCGAGATGGGCGGGAACGCCTGGGTCGGGTTAGTAGGGCTGAACCGCACCCGCTCCCAGCCGGGAATGCTGGTGGCGGTCCGGTTGCCCGAGGCGCAGCCGATGAAATGGGTTACTGCATCGGTGGTCACCACGTTGAAGCGCGGGGCGCCCGCGCCACAGTGGCCACCCATCCGCAGGTCGTAGCCGAGCTGAGTTAGGTGGATGCCCTTGACGCCATGGAGGACGACGCCAGCCGAGGCATTGGTGGGGGTCGTCCCGTTCTTCGAGAGCAGTAGCCCAAAGCGCTGGTCGCTCTGGGGATCGGGAAGCCCCAGGTGGCGGACCCAGTCGCCGACCACGATCCCGCTATGGGTGGGGTCGAATTCGAATGGGGACGCCGTGAAGTGCTTGTCGGTCGCGTTGGGAGTACCGTCCCTCTGCGGCCCAGTCGAGACCCGAGCCGCCACGGCCGCGGCGCCAATCGTCATGGTGGCTACCAGTAGGACGGCAACGGTGAGTGCGAAAGAGTAGCGGCGCATAGGCACAGTCCTCCTCTCCGATTCAAGATCGCCTACTTCTTGAAACGTTGCGCTGAGGATTACGGCGTATGGCCGGCCGAGTCGGGCCCCGAATTGTTACCCGACTGTCACCGACCAGCCAGGAGTAGAAGCGCTCCAGGGAGATCCATCGGCTCTTCGGCCGGGGCGCGCCGGGCGATGTCGAGCAATCTAGGACCAAGCTCATTAAGTGGGATCAGCCACGGATTCCACTTGCTGTGTCGGTTGAGCCCGGGAGAAGCAACCAAATGGATTCCGCCCCGATAAATGGAATGGCTGGCGAGGCGATTGAAATCCGCGGAGGGGACGAGCCAGACGTGCGTAATCGCCATCCTGGTCACGTCCAGGTGGCACAGGACGTAGACGAAGCGTGGGCTCGATGGGAGATCGCCTTTCGGGTAGTAGGCATTGAACTCAAAGAGACCCGGGAGGCCGGCCGCGAGCGCGCACTTGACCTGCGCATAGACATTCCGATTGCGACCACGCTCGTCGAAAATCAAGTCCCTATGGTCGACGTCCACCCCGGGCTTGAAGGACGTCAATTTCCCGCCACTGCTCAGAATTGCGTAGACCTCGACCAGGCGCTCGCTGATGTAGCCCACGACGGAAGGAGATAGTTTGCGAGTCGGCACGGGTCAGCGGCTGGGGCTCGACGGGGTCTTCAGAAAGTCCTCAAGCTGGGCCAACAGCTCGGGCTTCAAGAGGTCCGCCGGAGGCAGCCTGCGCAGCAACTCCAGCCAGCGCTCGTCCTGTCTGATCACGTCCCTCAGGATGGTGACGGCGGTCTCGAGGTCGCCCTGGGCGGCCATGTTCAGTGCCAACCAGAAGCGCAGCTCAGTATTGTCTTGCGCACGCTCCAACGCCTTCGCCGTCAGCGTGGCTGCCTGCGGATCAGCGCGTTGTACCGCCGCTGGCGCCGTCCCCGCCGCTTCGTACGTTCGCTTGACCGCGAGCAAGCGGCGCAGCTCGACCAGCGGCTCGGCATGGTCTTCAACCCGCAGATCGATCAGCCGGCCTTCCCACCAGCCTGAATGCAGCTGGCCGTCGACGACCAACATGGCCGCCGACTGCCTACCCCGAATGTCGCCACCCTCCACCTCGGCGGCTTCGAGGGCGGCCATCATGCGGTCGGCCAAGGATCCGCTGGTGCCGTCAAAGGCCTCGGCCATAGCCCGCCAAACGGTCGCCTTCTCCATCATGTTGGCCTGGACGCTGTAGCCTGCGCCCACATGGTGGCCGGCCTCGCGGATGCACTTCGCGCCGGTGTGCACTGCGACCTGACTGTCGCGGTCGACCATGGCCACCTGCCGGGTCTCGGGCTTCGAGTCGGCGGCCAGGGTCGCGGCCAGCGCCCGCCCGGCGGGGTAGCCGGCGGCCATCAGGTCCAGGCCTAAGGGCCCGTAGCGGATCTCGGCATCGGCCTGGGTTGCCACGGCCCCCACGCCGGCCCGGCCCCAGGGGACCATCGGACCGACCTGGAAGAAGTGCGACTGGACGGCCACCCCGAACTCGCCCGATTTGGGATCGCGGGCCACGATGGAATACGTCACGGTGCGGCCATCCTACCCTCCGCGCATCGTGGCATGTTTGCGCGTTTGGACTATAACGACTTGTGAGTTTGGCCCTTCCCTTTTCGGCGGTTCCTCGGTACACTCAGAAGGGTTGGGCACTCCGAACGGACGCTGGCACTGGGACGGCGGGTTCCGGCCCGGGCTGGGTTGGATTCAGGCAGGCTATGGCATCGACCTGGGCACTGCTAACACCGTCGTTGCCGGCGTCGACGGCACGCTGCTGCTGAACGAGCCGTCAGTGATGGCGGTCCGCGCCGAGGGCGACCGCAAGGGTCAGCTGGTGGCGGTTGGCGGTGCTGCCAAGGCCCTGGTCGGCCGAACGCCTATTGGCATGGCCACCGTGCGGCCGCTGGAAGATGGCGTGATCACCGACTTGCAGACCGCCCGCAGCTTCATCGTGGCCATCCTGAAGCGAGTGAAGCGGCACCCCTGGCAGGTGATGCCGCCGCAGGCGGTGATCGGCGTGCCGTGGGGAGCCACAGAGCTCGAGAAACGGGCGCTGATCGAGGCGGTCGAGGAGGCCGGGGTGGGGCACGTGGACCTGGTGCCCGAGCCCATCGCCGGAGCGCTTGGTTCCGGCCTTAATCCACTGGAGACGCGGGCCCGCATGGTGGTGGACATCGGCGGCGGCACGGCGGAGGTCACCGCCTTCTGCTTTGGCGGGATCCTGGCCGCGCGGTCGTGCCGTACGGCGGGCGATGAGATGACCCTGGCGGTGCACCAGTACCTGCGCGTGGAGCACAAGATGCTGGTGGGTGAGCTGGCCGCCGAAAATCTCAAGATGCAGCTCAGCCGGAACGGATCCGGTCCGCGCTCCCTCATCGCCGAGGGCCGCGACCTGGCCAGCGACCGGGCCCGGACACAGGAGCTTTCGGTTGACGAGCTGGATGCCGCCCTCCGTCCGGTCACCGATAGCATCATCCAGGCGCTGGCCAGCTGCCTGCAGGACATGCCGGCCCAAGCGGTGTCGGACGTGATGCAGGACGGGGTGCTGGTCTTTGGCGGCGGCTCGCTAGTGGGCGGCTTCGGTCATCGCCTGGAGGAAGCCTTCGGGTTTGCCGTGCACCAGGCGGAACGCCCACTTACCTGCGTGGCCGAGGGCGCCGCCATGTGCCTCCGGCGGCCAGAGATCGTCAAGGCCTTCGGCTAACTCAGGGGTTCGAGACCCCCTCCCCTACCCCTCCCCGCAAGGGGGAGGGAGAAAAAATCATGACCCCTCCCCTCCCCTCGCCACAAGGAGGAGGGGGAAAATCATGATCCCCCTACCCTTGCCGCAAGGAGGAGGGGGGAAAATCATGATCCCCTACCCTTGCCGCAAGGAGGAGGGAAAAAACCATGACCCCCTCCCCTACCCCTCCCCGCAAGGGGGAGGGAGAAAAAAATCATGACCCCCGCCTCGCAAGGCGGAGGGAGATTCTAGCGGCATGGGGGAGTGCCCCGTCGACTCAGGGCGTTCGGCTGAGCAGGAAGGAAACGCTCCGCGCCCGCAGAGACCGAGAGCCCTGCGTCACCGCGGCCGCCGGTGGCTGGAGCACCAGCTCCTCCCGGGTGATCGCGGCGTGGTTCGCATAGTAATAGGAGAGGATCGAGGCCACCGTGGGCTCGGCGGTAAAGTAGCCCTCCCCCGCGCCCCGCACCATCACCGTGGCCACGACTTCGGGCTGATTGATGGGCGCCGCGGCGGTGAACCAGGCGTCGGCTTCGTGGTTGGGGGAACCAAAGTCCTCGGCCGTCCCAGTCTTACCCCCGGCCGGCACGGGGAGACCGCGGAGCATGGTGGCGGTGCCTTCGGTGACGGCCCGGCGCATGCCATCACGGACGACGCCCAGCTGGGCGGCGAAGGAGAGGGGTTCCGGACCGCGCAGCGAAACGGCGGTCATTCGGCTAGCGGCATTGGAGTCCCAGGCGACGCCCAGGTGCGGGGTGACCAGCTGTCCAGTGGACACCGCGCCTGTCCAGCGGGCGACCTGCAGTGGCGTGGCCGTGACGTAGCCCTGGCCGATGCCGAGGATGACGGTCGAGCCGCCGTACCAGGTGCCGCCCATCTGCTGGATGCTGGAGGGGCTGCCCAGGAAGCCGCTGGACTCGCCGGGTAGGTCGATACCGGTTGGGCGTCCGACGCCCAGCGCGTGGCCCACGGCGTTGATGCGGTCCGGACCGAGGGCCAGGGCCAGCTTGTAGAAGTAGACGTCGTTCGACCAGGCGATGGCCTGCGGCAGGTTCTGGGGCGGCAGGCCCATCCAGCCATGGAACGAGGCGCCGCCGTAATAGAAGGTGTAGCCGGTGGGGATCACCCACGACGGCGGGATGGCATTGTAGGCGGCGTCGGCGGCGGCCATCACCAGCTTGAAGGTGGAGCCGGGCGCGACGGCGATCTGGGTTGCGTGATTGAGCATGGGCACCCCCGGCCGGCGCATTGCTCGGGTAAGCCCGGGGCCATCCACCGGCGGCCCATAGAGATTGTTGTCGTAGGTTGGGAGGCTGGCCAGCGCCAGCACCTCGCCGTTGCGCGGGTCCATCACCACGGCGGCGCCCAGGTCGCCCCGCGGCTGACCGGGCATGCCCTGCAACGCGGTGGTGAGCGCCGCCGTGGTTTGCCGCTGCAGGTTGAGGTCGAGGCTCAGGTGGAGGTCCGAGCCGGCGACCGGCATGGCCGTCTCCTGCATCGCGACCGGCCGTCCCTGCGGATCGACGTACAGGCACTGAACCCCGTCCTGGCCGCGCAGCACCGCGTCGTACTCGCGCTCGAGGCCGGCTCGTCCGATGCGACCGTTGGGATTCAGATCCGGTTGGTCGGACAGCTCATCGGGCGTGACGGCTCCCACGAACCCGAGGATCGGACCCAGCAGCGGGCCATAGGGGTAGGTGCGCTTGATCGACGGCAACACCAGCACGCCGGTCAGATCAGCCTTGACCAGGCGGTCGCCCTCGGACACCGGCAGCGAATCGGTGAGCTGAACCCACAGTCGGCCCCGGGCGGCCGCAACTTCGCGATCGAGCACCGCCGGCGACTCCTTGATGAACGACGCCAGCTGCGCCAGCGACCCGCCCGATTGTGCGTACAGGCCGGGCACCACCATCACCCGGTCGGCTGCGACGTTGAGCGCCAGCGGCGTGCCATGCCGGTCGGTGATCTGTCCTCGCGGGGCGTCGAGCCGCTGGCAGCGGGTCATCTGGTCGCTGCCGAACTGGGTGAGCATGGCGCCCTGCACCTGCTGAATCTGATACGTCAACGCACCCAGGCTGACCAGGGCGAAGGCCACCGCCAGAGCGGCGACGCGCACCAGGCGGGGACGGACCTGCAGCCGCTTGGGGCCGAGCCACAAGCGTCGCCGCTCAAAGTCGCGACGGCCGCCCAGCACCAGGCCGAAGGCGGCGAGGTGAACCGCGGCCGCCGTCCCGCCAAAACTGAGCAGGGGGAAGGGCACGCCGGCCAGTGGGATCGCCCCAATACTGCCCGCCACTGAAATGGCGGCCTCGGTGCCGATCAGCACCGCCAGGCCGCCCGCCATCACCGCACCGTTGAATGATCGCGACTGGGTGGCGGTGATAACCAATCGCCAGACGATGGTGACCACCGCCAGCAACGCCAGGACGCCTGCCAGCAGGCCCCACTGCTCGATCAGGCTGGCGAAGGCGAGGTCGGTCTGGCGTGCCGGGAGATACTGAGCCAGCAGCTCGTGCATCGGCACCGATCGGGTCCCGAAGAGGCCACCCGACCCGATGGCGATATGCGATTGCAGCAGCGACCAGTTAGCGGCTGGATCATGCCCCCCGGAGAGGAACGCCTGCAACCGGTGGGCCTGATACGGACGCAGGAAGTGCTGCTCGACCGGAAAGAGCAACGCGGCGAGGGCCACGAGGCCCACCGGGTAGCGCAGGGGCACCCGCGCCAGGATGAGGGAGGCCATCAGCACGACGAGCAGCAGGCTTGATGTGCTGAGGTCCGGTTGGAGCAGGGTGAGGGCCACCGGAACCGCAGCCAGGCCGAGGGCGATCGCCACCCGCCGGTGTACGCGCGTGCGCGTGTTGGTGAGGACGCCGGCGAGGACCAGCAGCAGGCCGAGCTTGGCCAGCTCCGATGGCTGGAGGATGAACGACCCCAGCTGGAGCCAGCGCCGGGCACCGTAGGCGCTGAGTCCAGTGCCGATCACGGCCAGCAGCATGACCACCGCTACGCCATACACGAGCCAGCTCAGCCAGGGCCAGCTCCGGGCGCGGGTTCGCTGGGCCAGCAGGAAAAGCCCCAGGCCGATGAGGACGGAGATGGTCTGGTGCAGGGCCGTCCCGGCCTCGCCGATGGCCAGGAGATTCAAAATGCCGAAGCCCGAAAGAATGAGCGCGCTGGCCAGCAGGAGAGGATCCTGGGAGAAGACCAGCCGAATCCGCTTCCGGGCCAGGCGCTGCGACCTGGCCACGATCATGGGCTACATCCCCGCCTTCAGCCTCGAGGATCGCCGTTGGGCTCCGATCGAGATGAGTTCGCTCGCCATCCCTTCTTCCCTTTATGACAGGCTTGGAGTAACGTTTTCCTACACCAGCTAACCACAGGAAGGCGCACACGTCAACTCCCAAACGGGAGGAGGTCAGGGACGGGTACGGGCAGAGGCCAGGGGTCGCGGCGGAGGCCACAGGACCAGGCCTTTGGGTGACGCTCCGAAGCCGGATTCCCGGAGGAGCGGCTCCACCGCGGAGCCCTTGATCGGCGCCCCGTCAACCAGCTGGATCTCCAGCTTGTCGCCGTGGGCGGCGCGCTCGGCGAGTGCCTGCAGGTGGCGGAGCTCGACCGGGCCGAACGTGAGCAGAGAGCGGCCACCGCGCTCCAGGTAGAGCTTCAGCTGGCCGGCTTCGACCACGACGTAGGCCCCCGGCACCCGGGCCAGCCGGCCGCGGCCCTCGGGCCAGGGCAGCGTTAAGCCGTAGGCGTTGGCCGGGTCGGTGGTGGCCAGGGCGACGGCGGCCCCGACCGTCTCCCGGGTGGCGCGGAGCCGATCGACCGCTCCCGTCAGGGCGAACTGCGAGCCGCCCAGGCCTTCCAGGAAGTAGCCTCGGCGGATCTTGCCACTCTCCTCCATGGCCCGCAGGACCGGGTAGATGGCGGCGAATCCTCCCGACAGGCCCTCCCCCACCGCCGCTTCCCGAGTCAGGACCCCGTGCCGCTGGAGCAAGGCCATGGCCTGGGCATGGAGGCGCTCGGTCGGCGGAAGCGAGGGTGGTACCAGGTCCGCGGCCAGCGACCACCGGCCGGCCGAGCCGGGCGGGCCGAGTCGCATCAGCGGCCGCCGCGGGTTGCGACGGATCCGCGGACCCAGCATCCGCAGCGGCAGGAAGGTGTCGTTGGTGACTACGCCGGCCCAAACCAGGTCCCACAGCGCCTGCAGCACATCCTCATCGGTGCCGCCACCGGCCGCCAGGTAAAGGTCTCGGAAGAAGGACGCGCCCCGGTTCCCCAGGTGATCGCGCAGGCGCTGCTGCACGTCCGTCGCCGCCGGCAAGGCATCGCCTCCTCCCGCGGGAGTGATCAGGCGCCCGGCATCGCCGCGCAGATAGAGGCTCACCCGTCCATCCGAGGCGCCCAGCGCGCCGCGTCCGACCCACACCACCTCGCCCATGGCGATCAGCTGGTCGAGCTGCTGCGGTCCGTAGTCCCGCATGCGAGCCGGGAGCACGTCGCGTTCGAGGACCGAGACCGGGATCGGCGTTCCCTGGAGTTGGGCAATCACCTCCGCCAAGCGGTCCAATCCGCGAGCGGTCGAGCCCACGCCCTGCCACTCGGGCAGGAAGCGGGCCAGGGTGGTGGCCGGGAGCGGTTCGACCTCTCGACGGAGCCGGGCCAGCGACAGGCGGCGGAGCGAACGCAGAACCTCGACATGGCTGTACTCATGGCCGAGACGGCCGGGGCGAAACTCACCGCTGACGACGTCTCCGCCTTGCGCCAGCCGGTGTAGCGCGGCCTCGACCTCTGGGACGTGGAGGGCAAAGTGGCCCGCCGCATCCGCGCTGAAGAAGGGGACGTGGGTGCGCGCCCAGCGCAGCAGCAGGGAGTCAAGCGGGTTCGCGACCGGCTCCAGGAACGCCTGCGGCAGTCCGGGGGGAAGGCTTACGCCCAGGGCGTCGCGATACCGCCCGGCGTCTTCGGCCGCGATCCACCGTTCCTCGTTCCCAATCCGGATGCGAACCGCTCGGCGCTCGGCCTCCAGCTGAGGGAGCCATTCCCCAGGGATACCGCGGGCCTCGGCATCGGCGGCGGACAGGTCGCCCAGCCGATGCAAGAGGTCAACGGCTTCATCCGGGTCCCGCGGGAACCGATGCGGCTCGAGACCCTGCAGCTCCAGCTCCAGCCGCGCGATGGCTTCCGGGTCCAGCAGCTCTCGGAGCTCCTCGCTGCCCAGCAATTCCGCCAGCAGGTCGCGGTCGATGGTGAGCGCCTGGGCGCGACGCTCAGCCAGCGGGGCGTCGCCCTCGTACATGAACTGCGCGATGTAGTCGAACAGCAACGACGAGGCGAAGGGCGAGGCGCGCTCGGTCTCGGCCGTCACCACCCGAATCTCTCGGGCCCGGATGGCGCGCATCACCTCGATCAGGGCGTCCATGTCGAATACGTCCTTCAGACATTCGCGATAGGTCTCGATGAGGATGGGGAAGCTGGGATGCTTGGACGCCACCCGCAGCAGGTTGGCGCTCCGTTGCCGCTGCTGCCACAGCGGCGTACGCTCCCCGGGCCGGCGGCGCGGCAGCAGCAACGCGCGTCCGGCGTTCTCCCGAAACCGGGACGCGAATAGGGCCGAATCGTGCACCTGGTGGGTGACCAGCGGCTGAACGTCCTCGGGCTCGAGCAGGAGCAGGTCCAGGTCGGGCGGCTCCGCGGCGTCCGCCAGGCGGATCGCGAACCCGTCGTCGCTGTAGATCGACTGGACGTCGAGGTCGAACCGCTCCTGCAGACGGGCCTTGACCGCCAGCGACCAGGGGGCGTGCACCCGGGCGCCGAACGGCGTCAGTACACAGACCCGCCAGTCGCCCAGCTGGTCCCGGAACCGTTCGACCACGATGGTCCGGTCGTCGGGGACGCTGCCCGTGCTGTCCGCCTGGTCCTGCAGGTAGTCGAGCAGGTTGCGCGCCGCCCGGTCGTCGAAGCGCGAGCGGTCGCGCAGGCGCCGGAGCGACGCCTCGTCATCCTGCGAACGAAGCTCGCGCACCAGCTTTCCCACCGCCCGGCCGACTTCGATGGGCCGACC
>Ga0137396_10001220_pt1 | contig 13315 bp, 17 predicted proteins | sample czc16metaG_FD_108284 | JGI IMG/M metagenome (GOLD analysis project Ga0137396, IMG submission 108284) | Vadose zone soil microbial communities from Angelo Coast Range Reserve, California, USA - czcobulk3.16 metaG | ecosystem: Environmental > Terrestrial > Soil > Vadose zone | place: USA...
CCGAAGACGCGATACGCCTCCTTCTGCAGGTCGCCGACGTTGAACGGCGCAGGCGGTCCCACCATCACGATTTTCTTCCTGACCGCCCCGGCCACTCCCTCCTTGTCCACGCACTCATTCCTCACCTCCATGGCGCCCGCCTTCGTCCTGACTTTCTCCTCAGAGTAGTCGACAGTGAACTTCTTCCCGTCCTTTTCGAAGACACCCTTCACCTTCCAGTAGGGGATGGGGACGAACCGTCTGATCTCCTCCTCCCTTTCGACCAGGAAGTTGAGGGTCGGCCCTTGCACCCTCCCAACGCTCACGGTCCTGTACCCGTGTCCTAGATTCAATGCAGACTGCGAAAGCGCCCTGGAAAGGTTGACTCCCCACACAAAATCGACGAAATGCCTCGTCCTTCCAGCCCGCGCAAGACCCTCGCCCCCCTGTTGTTTCGCTCCTTTGAAAGCCTCCACCAAATCGTCTTTTGCGAGCGTCGAGAACTTCGCTCTGAGGGCTGACCCTTCCTTTCCGGCGCACGCATATCTGAGGACGTTGAACCCGATTGTTTCTCCCTCGACATCGAAGTCGCACGCGTTCACGAACTTGGTGGCTCCCGCAGCGAGCTTCCTGATTGCGGCCACCCTTCGGGCCGTGCCTGCCTCGTTCTCTTCTATGAGGTTCGAGGGGTACCACTCGACGTCGAAGACGGGATAGACGGCCCTCTCATCGAACGGGTCCGACACTCCGTAGAGGTGGCCCTGGGCCGAGCACACGACGTACTCCTCGGCGCCCCTCCTGAACCTGAAGGCGGAGGTCCCTTCCACGGTCAGACTCTGGGCTGCCCCGTCGGAGAGTGCCTCAGCGACGCGCATGGCCGCATCGGGTTTCTCGCAGACGACGAGAGTGTATCCCGCGGGGCCTTTGGACGTCATGCTATGATCAACGATTGTAAGAACAGGTTTGAGCCTTTGATGTCACTACGAGAACGAGCCGTCTATCTTCCTGACTTCCACCGCGAACTTCGCCGTCGAAAGTCTCGCGCCGCACTTCTTGCATTTGTAGTCCATGGATTTCAAAACATCGGCGGGGGACCTGAGGTCGAATCCTGAGTACAACGCGGTTCCACACGACTTGCAAGCAATCTCATAGGTCATCGTCGTCCCCGCGACCGGGGATGCTTAAAGGCGTACGGGGCTGTTAGTTTTTCGGGGCCGGCCAGACCGAGGCTCCGCATGTAGACGCACTCCTCCATCGGGATCGCGAACCTCGCCGACGGATACTCAGTCTTCCTTAGTAGATTCTTGCGCAAGCCCCTGACAAGGACTATCGGGGTGGCTTCGTCGGACTCCCCCATCAAAATCTCAGCCGCAGAGCAGAGGTCGTCCGCGACTCCCTGCGCCGTGACTTTCAGCACGTTCCCGAACAAATCCTTTCTCCCCCTCATGTCAAGAATCGCCTCGACCCCCGAGGAGGCGATGGCCACCCCCGTCGTCCCTCTCCTGGTCGGCGAGAGCCTGCTGTCGCAAATCACAACTCCGACAGAGACTCCCAAAGAATACTGCAGGGACTCCCTGATCAACCGGGCCGAAGCCTCGGGCCTCCGAGGATAGAGGACCACCTTGCCGTGCCTGACGTTCGACTTGTCGATTCCTGCGTTCGGGGTCAGGAGGCCGTCCTTGACCGTGAGAAGGAAGCCGGGAATCCCTCCCAGAACCTCGTCAGACTCGCGCAGGGCCAGCTCGCAGAGCCGTGGGTCCATGCGGAACTTCGACGCGAGTTCTTTCGCTCGCGCCCCTGTTTTGACGCTGCGAAGCTCGACCAGACGTCCCTCGGATATTGCTACGAATTTGCTAGAGACAACTAGCACGTCCCCATCCTTCAGCACCCGGGCGAGCCTTTTCCTCACGAGCTCGGCGAGGTTGAACTCGGAACTCTTGGCCGACGTTCTGACGGGCCTGAGGGTGAGCAAACATCGGCGCGTTCATTTTCTCTCTTAAATAGAATCAACTGTCGCGCGCTTACATGAAGTCCACCCAGCTTCATTCATATCACATGCAACACGCGAAGCTGACCGAGTTTGCTGGCTACGAGATGCCGTTGTGGTACACGACCACAACAGGGGAGCATCTGGCAGTCAGGAACCGGTCAGGGATTTTCGACGTCTCCCACATGGGCAGGTTCGAGATTGGGGGGGAGGCTACTACAGCGTTTCTCGAAGGGCTTGTTCCCACCCAGGTCGGCCTGCAGACCGTCGGCAAGGCCTTCTACACCCTCCTGCTCAACGACCGCGGAGGAATAATTGACGACCTGATCATAATGAGGCTCGGCGCCGACCGCTACTTGGCAGTGGTCAACGCCGCCAACGCCGAAGTCGACATGGCCCACATCAAGGCCAGCGACCCACCACCCGGCGTGGCCATCAACGACATCACAGCGGCCTCGGCGATGATAGCAGTCCAGGGCCCCGAGGCTCAACGGTCGCTGCAGCCCTTGACAAACCTGGACCTGTCCCAGCTCAAGAGATTCCGGTGCGCCGCGACGAAGGTCCTGGGCTATGACGCGCTCATCTCAAGGACAGGCTACACCGGGGAAGACGGGTTCGAAGTGATAATCTTCGGCGCGACGAACCAAGAGCCAACAGCCGCCTTGGCGGTCTGGGAGAAACTCGCGGCGACCTGCACCCCCTGCGGGCTGGGGGCGAGGGACTCGCTGAGACTCGAGGCCGGGTTCCCACTCCACGGGTCTGACATAGACCAGAACACCAACCCGTACCAGGCCGACCTATCATGGGTGATTTCTGCAGGCAAGAGCGGATACGTGGGCTCGGAAGCAGTAGCAGACTTCGCTTCCCATCCCCCAAACATCGTCAGGAGGGGACTCGTCCTCGACCAGGGAATACCCAGACACGGGTTCGAGGTGATGGCCGGGAATACCACGGCTGGCTCAGTCACCAGCGGGACATTCTCCCCCATCCTGCGCAAGGGGATCGCCCTCTGCAAAGTCAGACTCTCAGTCTCGGAACCCGGTTCGCAGGTCTCGGTGATGATTAGGTAATCCCAACAGATAGGCCGAATCGCAAAGCCTCCATTCTACGACGAGCGGATCTATGGCTGGAAGAGAGCCAGCAACGGTAATTAGTGCGCCGCCTGGGCGCCCATTCAGATGGAAATCCATGGATACAACATCCCCGACGACCTCCTCTACACCAAGGAGCACGAGTGGGCAAAGGAAGAGGGCCAGGTCGTCAAGGTCGGGATCACCGACTACGCGGCAAAGACACTCAACGACGTAGTGTATGTGACGTCGCCCAAAGTGAACGAGAGGGTCTCACAGTTCAAAACCATGGGGACGGTGGAATCAATCAAGGCCGTCTCCGAGCTCTATTCACCGCTATCGGGGACGGTTACGAAAGTGAACGCCGAACTCGATTCGCACCCCGAACTCGTCAACAAGTCCCCCTATGGGGAGGGCTGGATCATAGAAGTTAAGCCCGACAACTTTGCAACTGAGCGGAAGGCGCTCCTTGACGCCAAGGCCTACGCCGCGCATCTCGAAGAAGTTCTGAAGAAATAATTCAGGCACCCTTAAAATAGCCCTTGGGCATCGCGCCCCAGATTTGGGAGTACTCGGCGCCCTAAGGTCGGTTCTCAGGAGGCCGACTGTTTCACGCAGGGCCGTGATGACGGCGATGGTCCTCTCCATCGTCTTTACAATTGCCGTTTCCATCAGGGCCTTCGCGGCCAAGTACGGTTTCTTCCTCAACGAGTTCGACCCATACTACGACTATTACGCAGCTTTGCACGTAGTGACTCTCGCGCAGCAGCACGGACTCTGGTACGCGCTGTTCAACAACCCGCCCAACTGCGGTCCGCAAGTATTCACTGCCTGCCACGCGACGCAGCAGGGCTACTTCTATTGGCACGACATCCAGACCTGGTTCCCCTATGGCAGGGACGTCGCCGCAAACTCGCAGGGAGGCCTCCAGCTCACTGGGACCCTGATCTACCTCCTGGTCCACAACATCTTCGGGCTTCAGATAACCCTGTACGACCTTTTCGTCCTCCTGCCGGTCTTCTTCGGAGCTGTGACCTCTGTCCTGTTCTACTTCCTCGTCAGGAAGATCGCCGGGGATGCCGCCGGGCTCTTCGCGTCTCTGATCTTCGCGGTCTCACCGCCCCTCATTGAGAGGGGCAACTTGGGCTGGTTCAAGTCTGAGCCCCTTGCTATCCTCCTTTTCGTTGCGGCCAGCTACCTGGTGCTTACGGTCTTCGACAAGGAAAGGTCTCTGAGGAGCAGGGTCACACGTGCTCTTTTCGGTGGGCTCCTCGTCGGCTACGCCAACACAGCCTGGGGCGGGGGTGACTACTTCAGTGCCGCCTTCGGCCTGATGTTCATCCTCATCCCGTTTATGGGCCTCGAGCTCTCGGGGATCTCACCCGCGTTGATTTCGTTCACGGCGGCCACGCTCTTCATGAGCTCCGTCTTCCCCAGGCCTGGGGTCGCCATCGTCACCAACCCCATCGGCCTCGTCCTCATCGGGGGGACCCTCTTTGTCCTCGTCGCCCAGTGGGCCAAGACCTGGGTTAAGCCTGCAGATTACAGAACGACGCTCTTCAAGTTCCTGTTCGGCTTCGCCCTGGCGGGCCTCACCCTCGTGAGCTTCGGACTCGTCGGCGGCCTTTCGCTCAGGTACCTGTCGGTGATTGCTCCATGGCTCAGAGTCAGCAATCCCCTCGTCCAGTCCGTCGCCGAGCATTTCGTCCCCACGGGTGGAGACTACTTCACGTCTTACACTATTCTTCTGTCTCTAGGCATGGCCGGGGCGCTGGTCGCCTTCAGGCGCCGAAGCGTTCCGATGGTCTACGCCCTGGTCTTCGCCCTGACCGGGCTCTACTTCTCGGCCGCCTTCTCCCGTCTTCTCGTCTATTCCTCTATCGCCCTCGGGATCCTCGGAGGCATCGGCTTCGCCGAGCTCGCCTTCGCAGTCGCCAAGCCCAGTTCGACCTCCCTGGTGAAGAAGAAGGCTGCCCCCGTTTCAAGGAACGAGATGAAGGTCGTCTTCTCAGTCGCGATAATCACGCTCATGGTGCTCCCGGCCGGGACCTACTGGATACCCAACCCGATACCCTGCACCTCCTCCAACACCCTCTTCTGCGACAACAGCCCAGCCGACAGCGCCGTAAGCCTGGCCAACGGTGCCACGGCATTCTCGCGCACTTCGTTCAGCGACTGGATTCAATCCCTGCAGTGGGTGAGACAGGACACCCCGACTAACGCCGTCGTGATTTCGTGGTGGGACTATGGCTACTGGTTCGCGATAATGGGGAACAGGACGACCGCCGCAGACAACGCTACGATGAACAGCACGAGGATCTCGCAGATAGGCAACATGTTCATGTCCAACGCCACACAGGCTGCCAGGATAGCGAAGACGATATCGTACGACGCGTCCTGCAACTGCAGCAGGCCCACCTACATCGCCATTTTCATAACCGGCAGTGTGGTCCCGGTCACGTCTGGCACCTCCACCAGCCAGTCGCAGAACTACTTCCTCCTCGAAGTCCCGTCCTCGGGGGGATTCACAGCAGGCGGCGGGGACGAGAGCAAGAAGCAGTGGTTCATACGCATCGGAAACTCGACTTCGCACGTCCTCCACGAATCGACGTTCCTTGAATGCCCGTCCATGAGCGCCACGACCTCCTCGGGAGCCCCCTGCACCAACGTCGACGACTTCAATCTCACCCCCTACGCCCTGAGGAACACCCTGTTCGGCCAGCTACTGCCGTTCAAGCTCGGAGGGTACCTGATCTCCCAGCAGAGCGGAACGGGGCAACAATCAATCTCTCTAGGAGGCCAATACACCTTCGGGTCGAACGGTGCCCCGCCACTGGAGGCGTTCTCCTATCCCGCCAGCTTCACCTATGGCACCAACAGCACGACACTCTTCAAGCTGGTCTACGCTTCGCCGAGCCTGACCCTCGCCCAGAACAACGGCTCGCCCTGCCCGGGCAACTCACAGTTCCAGTGCTTCGACGAGATACTGATCTACGAAGTGCTCTGAGCTTCCTTGTAGGCCAGGGGGCTCCGGTACCGGGCGTACCTGTCGTCAGGAGAATATTTGGCTGGGTGGACCGTCACAGTCTTCCCTCCACAGTTCGGGCACTTCTCCTTCAGCGTGTATCTTCCGCACTCGATGCACTTCAGCATGAGTCCCTTCAAGTCGCCCCGCCGTACTTCCTGGAGATCTCGCGCTTGAAGCTGAACGCGTCGTGTTTGCCGACCCCGTCCTTGATCTTCTCCAACACGATGTCCAGCGCCTTCTCCGCCTGCTTGTAGTCGTCCGCAGTGATCCTCACCCTGTACCTCGGCGCCCCTGCGTAGGTGATGTGCACCTCTGCCGACGGAGCGCTGGCAGCGCCCATCAGCGTCTTCTTGACCAGTTCGATCCCATCAGGCGACCTCGACGATACCTCCACCAGTGCCCCGACCTCGTACTTGGGGGGGACGATCTTCTCCGACGCGAGCTCTGCTATGACCTTCGCCGTCTTTTCGGGGAGGCCCAGCGGCGCAAGCCCCTTCTCCCCGCTCTTTGCAGCGGTCTCAAGCGCCCCATAGAGGGTGCCGAACTGCTCCTCCAGCTTCTCCCGCAGCACCTCTTCCTGGGCGTCGTCCAGACCCAGCGTCTTCTTCACAGTTGCCATGATCGCCAGCGCCCTCTCCTCCCGCTTCCACTGGATGACCCTCGCCCGCCTCTCTTCGTTGGTGACCTGCCTGAGGGAGAGGTCGATCTCCCTCCGCGCCTTGTTGACCCTGATTACCTTGAGCACGAGCTTCTGGGAGACCTTGGCCACCCTGTCGATGTTCCTGACCCAGCCGGTGGAGATTTCGGAGACGTGCAGGAAACCGTTGGTCCCTTCGTATTGGTCGAGGTTGACGTAGATGCCGTGCGAGGTGATCTCCCTCACCGTGCAAATCACGATCTCCCCTGGCTCGGGGAGGGGCTTCTCGGTGCTCATCTTGATTTTCACGCCTCTCCTGTGGTATTAGGCGTTTAGCTCAGCCGAGCTTCTTCACGAGGGTGGCCAGGATCAACGATTTGCCCCCTCGGCTCTCGGCGAGCTTCCTCCCGCAACCTCTGCACCCGATGTCCTTGGCCGAGTTGGAGAAGATGATCCTCTCCTCCCCGCAATCGGGGCACTTTACGAGCAAGAACTCGCTCTTCGTCTTGGGGATCGGCTCCCTGTCCCGCTTCAAGCCGCGATCTCCGCCTTCCTGAGCCTGATGCCGTCCCTCATGACCTCTCTATTGCATTCCTTGCATTTCAGACGCAGGGTCGCTTTTTTCGTGGTCTTTGCGGTTCTGATCAGCTCCGGGAATTTCTGACCCCCGTAGCCTCTCTTCCTTCCTGCCTGCCTCCTGGCCCCCCAGGAGCCGGCCCTCTCCTTCCCTCTCTTGTAGAGCGCGACGGAGTGTATCGTATGTTTGTGGCACCATGGACAATTTGTCCGCATTTCCTTTGGAAATTTCATCTTCTCACGAATCAAATTGCCCGCCCGGTTTCATGCATTTAAGTTTGGTCCGAGTCGCGTCCCGGCAAGGCCTCCAGCCGCCGAAAAATTCGCCGGTTGCCGGTTAAATCATCTATCCGACTCGATGCCCATGCCAGAATATTCGCGATACTGCAAACGGCACAATTACTGGTACTGGCCTTCCCAGGGATGCTACATGTGCATCGGCGAGAGCTCAATTTCAAGACACCCGGCATAAACCGGCCCAAGTTGTCAATACGGTTAATTACCGACTTTTGATGTGCCCTGTTCGTATTGTTCTTCGCCAAGACGGCGAGTTCTAACGAATGGAAAGCCGTCTCGGCCGCCATCAAGACCCTTGTCGAGGAAGCGACGTTCGAGGCCACAAGCGAGTCCCTGACCTTCCGAGCCATGGACCCCTCCCATGTCGCACTGGTCGACCTCCTGATGCCGAACGTCAGTTTCGAGAAGTACGAAGTCGACAAGCCGTTCAAGTTCAGCGTGAGGGTCGAGGACCTGGTCAAGCTGATCGGGAGGAGCGACAGCAAGGACAGCGTGGAGATCTCCTCGACGGAGGAGGACGCCGTCTCCGTGAAGTTCAAGAACGGATACAAGCGCGAGTTCGTGATCCACCTCATCGAAAGCACGGGAGGTGCGGCTCCGCTCCCGAAACTCGAATTCGACACGAAAGCTACCATGACCAAGACGATTCTTGACAAGGTCCTCGGGGACATCAACGTGGTCTCGGACCAGGTGGTGATCACTGCGACGAAGGACAAGTTGACTTTCTCCGGAAAGTCTGACGTGGGGAACGCGAGCGTGTCAATCGAGAAGAACGACGCCGACGTTCTCGAGCTTCAGGTCAGTGCCGAAAGCAAGGCGACCTACAGCATCGACTACCTGACGGGCATCCTGAGGGCGGCTGGGAGCGCCTCGGACACGGTGAACCTCAGCTACTCAACCAAGAAGCCAGTGCTACTGGAATTCCGCCTGAACGACCAGGGCGCCCGCATACACTTCTATCTCGCACCCCGTATCTCTGAGTAGTCAATCATTTACCTGAAGGCTCTGTGGGGCGGTCTCCGTTGGTACCACTCGGATTATGCCACCAAGCGCCCATGTTCTGCCTGAACTGTTCGGTGATTCCGGGCGGCAATTCGAACTTCAGCTCGTAGACAGCACCATCGGTGCTTGCGAGCGCCGTTGCCGAGTGAACGTTCGCAGTAAACCGGAAGACCGCGTCGGGGTCGGACCTCCACTTGCGTTCTATCGTCTCCAGCTCAGCCCTCCTGTGGAAGATTGGTGGGATATCCAGCATGGCGTTCACGGCCGTCCTCGCTCTGACGTCGTCGTTGCTCAGGACCCCGACCATGAAGTTCGGCCCGTCCTCTTTGCTTCCGTTTCCCCTGAGGTTCACCATGACGTGGGCGTAGGTCAGGACCCCGTCATGCGGGTCGAGCTTGCGGACCATCACGTAACAGAGTTGTGTGTCTGACTTCCCGTCTTCGCCGGGCATGTACCAAACCCTGAACCTGTCGGTAATTGCATTCCATTCCCCCCGTGACAGATGGCCAAGGTCGATGTCGATGGGCGAGAACGGGACTCCTGCCACGAAGGAGTACACTTTCACCTCCCCGCCCTGAAGATATTTTTGCAGAGGGACCCTCAGAGTATGAGTCCCTCCGACGCGGCCGGTCGCATGTAATCAAAGGCGCGGAGAGGATTTAATCGCCACCCTATTTCGACGCTTGACAGCGGACAGCTTATCTTGTCCTCCGGAATGAACGGGATAGCATGAACGACTCGACGAAGGATTTCCTACGGAAAGCCTATCGCGAATACTACTTCAACCGGTCAGACTCGGTGGAGTTCCCAGAAGAAGTCGAATCGAGGGAGTTCGGCTACATCCCCTTCGGTGGCGGGATGGTCAGGCATCTGTCCTTCCGCAACGGAGGCGAGGCGCTCGCAGAGATCATGAGGCAGTCCCCCTCCTCTGTATACTGCTCGAACGCCAGGTATGAATCACCGGCCAGGCCCATAGACGAGAAGGGGTGGCTCGGGGCCGAACTGATCTTCGACATAGACGCCACCGATATCCCAACACCATGCAAGAGAGGCCACGACCTGTGGTATTGCGAGAAATGTCACCACTCGGGCAAGCTACCACGGCCCGCAAAGTGCACGAAGTGCGGAGGAACGACGGCCGAATTCCATGGCACCTGCGAGGTCTGCCTGGGAGCAGCCAAGGAGCACGCCTCGCATGTAATCGACTTCCTCACCGACGATTTCGGAGTCACACACGATTCCATAAGGCTCTACTTCTCGGGAAACAGGGGATACCACCTTCACGTCTTCGACAAGAGGTTCGACTCTCTGGGCCAAGCTGCCAGGGGGGAGGTCGCAGGCTACTTGCGCGGGGAGTCGCTGCCACCTAACCAGACCATCGCTTCGACTCTTCGCAGGCGCCCGGCCGGCTCGAGCTCCTCGGCTGAGGGTTGGGCGGGGAGGATCATGAAATACGTCGACGAAAGATGGCCCGGATACGACGGGACCCTCAGGAGGCTCGTCTCCGAGTCCGTCAACTCGCAGCGAGCTCTGGTGGACTCTTCGGTGACTACAGACATACACCGGGTCTTCAGGCTCGCCGGTACTTTGCACGGGGACACGGGCATGTCGAAGGCGCGGGTCGATTCGCCTTCGTCGTTCGACCCACTGAGCGACCCCGTGGTGTTGGGCTCCAAGCCGGTCATGGTGAAGGTCGCGTTCTATCCCCATTTCAAGCTCAAGGACAAAGAGTTCGGTCCCTTCAAAGATCAGGATACGGAGCTCCCCACCTACGCCGCAGTCCAGATATTGACCAGAGGTTTGGGAGAGGTCGCCTGACTTGGCCGAGCCTACCCTTGAGTACCTGAGGAAGCAGCTCGATTCCGAACTCCAGTCCGAATCCCTCGTCCCGCTCTCGAGCGATTTCTATTCCAAGCTCGCGTCTTACAGCCAGCAGCTGCGGAGGGCTGCCAACTCAGGCGCGTCGGAAGCGGCGGTCCGTCTGACACATGTCCAGACCGGCATGATAGAATCCATGGCGCGGGACCTCCTGGCGCTGAGGGTCCGCAAAGCGACCAAGCAGAACTCCGTGCTGCAGCTGCTCCCGGAGGAAAGGTACGTCTGCCTGGCACAGTCGAAGTTCCAGAGGCGTTTCGACTCCTTGGTAGACGCTCTCTCCACAGGGAAGCCCTCCTACGTCGAGCTTGCACACCGGACGGAGACCGAGAGGAGCGTCACCATCAGGTTCACGAAGCACGTCAACGAACTGGTAGGGCTCGACCTAAGACGCTATGGCCCCTTCGAACCAGAGGATGTCGCGTCAATCCCTGCCGCGAGCGCAGACATACTGATAGCCGGAGGGGACGCCGTCGAGGTCCACACGAGAGACGAAGCCTAGGTGTAGGAACGCCAGGTGTGGTTGCACTTCACGCACCTGTAGAACTGGGTCGGAGGCTCGTCCCCGCTCCTCGTCTGCAGGAACCACCAGAACGCCTCATCGTTCTTGCACTTCGGACACTCGATCTTGGTCGTCGGGAGTGAATTCAGCTTGGCCTCTTTGTCGCCGACTACCTTGATCTGGGCTGCGTTCGAGAGTTCCTCCTCCGTTGTCTGCATGACTGTCTTCCCTGCCTTGTTGGAATAGCCGCAGTTGGAGCACAGGTACGTTATGGTATGGACGCGCGAGGTCTTGTCTTCCTTTAGCTGGAGGCGTGTACCGCACTTTGGGCAGAACTTCAGGCGGCCCCACCGCCCAGGGCCTTTTTCATGCTGTCCAGCAGCTCATGGGTGGTCTCGATGGCCCTCTCGACACTGTTGGAGAAAGCCTTCTCAGGCTTTATCCTCTGGGCTCTCACCTTGAGAACGAGCTTCTTCACCAGGGGGTGTGGAGGGAGGACGCCTGCGAAGGTGACGCTCTTCTCTTCAAGCAACTCATGGTGGACGATCTCCGCCAGCGAATAGTCCTCGCCGGTTATCTCTACAGTGAGACCCTTCTCATCTTCGCTGGTGGTCTGGACCTGCATTTTTGCGAAACGACCCCACTGATTCTCGTTAATAAGCTAAGCTCACGGTTGAATGGGAGTTGACCCGAAATCTTGGGCCAGCTTCCTCTCTTCAACGTTCCCGCACTCATCGCACTTGGCCTTCGTGCTGTTCCCCCTCAGCAGCGGGGCCCCGCAGTTGCCGCAGAGCGCCGCGACGACCCCCATGTCAGGTTCGTCGATAGACAGGTGGATGATGCCGTTCAAGAGACTGATGACTCGGCACCTTACGACGTCCCCGAGCTTCACCGGGGTGGTCCTCCGCTGGCCCCTGCCGCCCCCGGTCAGGCCCCTCAACGAAAGCATCCCCTCGAAGTCTTTGTGGGTGGGCTTCCCGTTCAGATAGTAAATCTTCACGAAGGCGGAGTTCGACTGGGCAACCTCGACCTGGCCCGTCACCCAGTCGTCCACTTTGATGGTCTGAGGCTCGACGGCGGCCTTGACCGATATCTCCATGTTCTGAGCGTCTTTCACGACCTCCCCGACGGTCAGCGCTCTGATTAGCCCCGAATCGTCATAGGTATGCTTACCCGGAAGATACTCTTCCGACACGGCCAGCTTGTCACCTGGTAAGGCCACGCCTGCCTTGGCCTTCTTAGTGCTCATTTCTTCCCCACCAGTCCCACGGTGAGTTCGATCCACTTGGCCCTCTCCAGGAATTCTCCCGGCTCCCTGCCCTCCATCAGGGCCACCAATGCGTCTGCCTGCGGGATGGACAACACCGGCCTGTCGAACGTGAAGCCGTCGATGGATATTCTTGGGCAGGCCGTCTGGACGAATGCTTCTATTTCCCTGTGGGGGGCCAGCCTCTCTGCAGTCACGTCCCGCAGCGCGATCTGGACCACCTTCCGCCCGTTCATTTCGAGCCTCTTCGAGATCCATTTACTCCTCCCGAGCATCTTCTGCCCCTCCTTCAGACCTGTGATCACTCCGAAGACCCTCGCGTCGAGCGCCTTGTAGACTGCCAGTATCGCCCTCTTCCTCCGCTCTTCAGCAGCTTCCTTCATGTCGGTCACCTCGCCCATGTACGGGTCGAGCATGAACGTGGGCTTCCCTGTTGCCAGCGCCAGCCCGACGGCATGGAACTCGCTCTCCCCGAGGAACGCGAATGCATCGACCTCATCGTGGAGGGGACGGGTCGTCGAGAAGTCGCAGCCGAAGATCTGCCCCTCAAGCATCAGGTTGTTGCCTTTGCCTACTAGGACCTCGAAGCCCTTCTGTTCCAGCCTGGTCTTCACCGGCTCCAGCTGGTGGAGGTGCTGGCTGAAAGTCGCGAGTCCGAGCCGCTTGTAGGGGGCTAGTAGCTCTGCCGCTTTGTCAACGACTTCGCCGAACTCCACGTCGTCTGTCGCATCGATCAGGTAAGTGTAGTCACCAACTTCAGTGACGGCAGCGTTGTGGCCGATGTGAAGCGCAAGGTCTGCCTGAAGCTTCTCGACCTCATCGTCGACCGTGTCGCATATGCCGTAGCAGCTATCCCCCGCTAGAATGCAGGTGACCCCGTACCTCTCCTTTACTTTCTCCAGGAGCAACTTGGTCTGCCTCAGGAGACCTCCGGGGGCATTGACAAGTACCCTCGATGGTTTCTTGGTCTCGATCAGCTCGAAGACCTTGGCTTCGTCGATTCGGACTGTCATTTGTCGTTGGCCTCTGGTCTAGGCCTGCGCTGTAGGGGCGGGAACAGGCACATCCGCGGCCTTCTCTAGTTTGACGATTTCC
>Ga0137396_10001221_pt1 | contig 13313 bp, 9 predicted proteins | sample czc16metaG_FD_108284 | JGI IMG/M metagenome (GOLD analysis project Ga0137396, IMG submission 108284) | Vadose zone soil microbial communities from Angelo Coast Range Reserve, California, USA - czcobulk3.16 metaG | ecosystem: Environmental > Terrestrial > Soil > Vadose zone | place: USA...
CGCGTGGGCTTTTTCCCCAGCCTCTCCACAGTTGCTGTCGAACGAATACTCGACCTCCTGTCGATCGCAGGACTTGGCCTCCTAGGTGCCTTCGCCTACTCGGCAGTCCTTCAGCAATTCTCTGTTATGATCATACTCCTAGTGACCGCGGCCGCATCGGCAACCATGTTCGCTGTTGTCCTCGTCGGCAGCAGAAATCTCCCATTGGTAATGCGTGGATTCCGTTGGCTCGTCTATCATACGCCTCTCCGAGAGACATGGCGCGCAAAAATACTGCGTGTGATCGAAGCCTCCCTCATAGGAGCTACTGCAATAGGACGAGACTACAAGCTTCTCACAGTCTCGATCATACTGAGTGTGGGAATATGGTTGGTCTGCTTTCTAGGATTCTACGCGATGCTGACCGGCATTGGTTTTGGAGGAACGGCGATGGCGATACTCCTCGGAATAATGTTGTTCCAGCTCACTTTCATCCTCCCAAGCACCCCTGGAAACGTTGGAACCTTCGAGGCGCTCTTCCTATTCTCATTCACCGCTATTGGACTGACGACGTTACCCGCCTCCCCGTCACTTCTAGCGATTATCTTTGTTACCCATGCGTTCAACCTGATACTAGTCGCTCTCTTGGGGACCGCCGGAATAGGTCTCCTCGGACTTAAGATGGGAGAAGTGTTCAGAATTCCAGGCATGAAGAGGGAAGACGTCGGTGCGAGCCAGCCTCCTTCCACGCCATCGTCAACTCCAACTCACGGTCCAACAGCATCGACCTAGCCAGACTGCTCTCTCCTTAGCTAGACGGCCTTTGCCGCCTAAGCACCCATATTGCGACAATAGTAAGTGATCCTGCTATGGCAACTGCTAGCAGAATCTCCGAGAAGGTCGATATGCTCACTGTTGCCTTTTGACTACTCTGAACAGGTGTAGCGCCCAGGGGATTTCTTGGAGGCTGGGCAGGAGGTTGTTCCCTCGGAGTTCCGCCGGATTGGCTTGTCACTCGGATTTGGACATGGGTTGAGCTAGAGAGTATCCCGTTGGAAACTGCCACAGTAACCACATAGTTTCCTGACGCAACATTAGGCGTCCAGGTGAAAAGTCCAGCAGGTGTTACGCTCATCCCGGCTGGATAGTCACCGGTTAATGAGAAGACCAGAGATTGCGGAGGCAGTTGAATATCATGGGCCGTCAGTTGGAATATCAACTTGGAGCCGGCCGCCACAGTTTGATCAGGAATGGCATCGATCACAGGCACAGAATCGACGCCGTGCACGTGGATCATTGCAATTGTCGAATCAGTCAGTGGGGGATATCCGTTGTCGGTGGCCGTGAATGTGATTGCATAATCTCTCAGTGCCTGGCTCGAAACTGGAGTCCATGAGAAAACTCCAATCTTCTGATCAAATGTTGCTCCATACGGCATATTGGTAGCATTGATCGTGACTTGATCATAGTCGGGGTCGGAGGCGTGCACAGTGAAGGTTGTGGGTTCGCCTGAGTTCACAGTGCTAGGAGCAATCGCCTGCAAAATTGGAGATTGGTTGGAGTTGCCACGATTTCTAACGATCCGGATGAACTCCAGTCCATAAGTGGGTCGGGCTTGGGTAAAACCCGTCTCGACATGATTCACTTGGATTGCAGGTTCTATCATGCTGCCTTCGTGGAACTCGTTGAATGTTTCCACAAGTAAGAACTTGGCTTGGGATAAGGGCAGAGATGCCATGGTCCGAATTGCGGACGCGAATGCTGAACCGTCTCGGGGCAAGACCGGGACGTTCGGATTTGTTCGTCCTCGAGAGACGGCAAGCTCTGGGTATTCCCAGTAGCCGGGGCTAGCGAAAGCTGAGTAGCCGGACTGAACCTCGTAGCGGACGCCAGCCGCAGACTGATGCCACCCGTCAACCACGCTTTGATAACTCTGATCATTCTGGAAAACTTTGAGGGCGATGTAGACGGGTTTGCCCAACATGTACATCTGGGCCCGCGCATCAGCCCATCGCGTCGCATACGTCCCTACATCGGTAGGACCGGCGTAGACGAACACGACCGGGTAGCTGTTCATCGCATCGGACACTCTGAAGTAAGCCTTGGAGCCAGAGTAATGGTCGTAGATGTAGGTCAAATCGCTAACTAGTTGTTGAACCGGGGGGTCGCTGATACTCTCCTTCTCATAGTATACTCCCAACTTCAGATGCAACGTAGAATTCTGTTCCAGTTGCGAGACTGCTATGCCGAAGGCCTTGTCAGTGTGATCACCTTGTCCCCACCAAGAGGCAAGCGCAAAATCGAACCGCGCCATGTCCATCAACATCAAGTGCCGTCGTATCACCGACTGATCCAATCCACTGTACAAATTTCTCGTGTCAAATGCGCCGGACCCACTGTCCGGCAAATACATCGACCCCCACGTTGACGACGGATTGTGTCCCGCTTCGTTCCAATGCAGCCATCCCTGTCCACTGTCACCGTACCATTGATAGTAAAATGTCCCCCAATACTGGCGGCTAAGTTGAATCGAAGGAGGATAAGGTCCAGCCAAAAGAGTCTTGCTTGTATTCGAGCTTGAATCAAGTAATGGAGGCATACTTCGTGTCGAAAATATCGAAAGTGCAGAGAGAATCAACGCTACGACGATTAGGAGAACTCTTACGGTACATGCTCGATGAAAGAAACTACTCGATCGTAATTCTACCGAACTCCTTTGAGAAAGTGTCTTGGCGTTTCTATTGATCTACTAGATTGACCGTGCCTTGCATCGTTCGCGCATTCCTGCGATGGTTTTCTGCTCCACGTCTTACCCGGGAGCCGACTGTGTATAGTCTTCCCACAAGTTCTCAGGATCAACGGGCAGGGGCTGTGGAGGTTCAAAGGGCCAACGACCGATAGGTTCGATGTTGTCTAGCGACTTATTTTGGGGAGATGACATTGATGATGTCGCACTCGAAATGCGACATTGGAAAAACGAGCTTTTAATCTGGGACCAGCAATGAAGCTGCTGTCGATATAATTTCGCTAGTCTCGGAATCTCAGCGTGATAATGTAAGACAAAGTGCGCACAGCCTCTCTGACTCCCGCCTTGCTCCGACCCGTGGTATTAGGGACGAATCGGATCGGCACCTCAGCTCCTTTGAGTCCCAGATCTGTTGCTTTGTAAAATGTCTCCAAATTAACTTTGAAACCGATCGGATTCGGACGAGCTCTCTCGAAAACGTTAGACCGTGCGATGATGAGACCTGACATCGGATCGCGGAATTCTAATCCGAGAACGATCTGGGCGAATCGGTTGAAGAGTCTGCTGATCATCCTACGCATGGGAGAGTCCAGGTTCTCGCCACCTTCCGCATATCTAGAGCCGAGAACGAAATCGTACCCGTTAACGCAAACGTATTAGATGGGCTAAATCCTCGGTCGGTGAGAGAAGTCACCATTCATCACGGCAACCCACTCTCTCCTTACTTCGGCTAGTCCTTCCACGATCGCCTTTCCGAGACCCCTTAGATTGTTGGATGACTACCCTCGCATCTGCCAGTGTTGGAGGGTAATCTCTCCTGTCAACCACTATCACTTCATGCTCGACCTCGCCAAGCACGCGGTGCACCTCTTCAACTAGGGGTTCGATGAGGGGCTCATTCCGAGTGGGTATGAGTATGCTGAACAGGCTTCGGGATAGGGAAGCCTTCCAGGTCTCGATTGGGGTGGTACTCAAGAGTTGCTCGGATTCAACCGCCCTAGCTCCACGAGTGATAACGAGCTTCCCTTATGCTCAATAGGCGTTCACCCATCCGAGGTAAGACCTTAAGAATTCTTTAAACAAATCAATAATGTTTTAAAAGAAATTAGAGACCCACAAGTAACACAGTCATGTTCGCGGGAGCCCGCCCGAATCATATCTTCTCCTTAGACTCCGACGAAGATCGCTAACAGGGGCTTGCGGCCCTGAAGAGTCCTCAACACTATTCTCAGGAGCGCGCAAGACACGCGTCGGCGTCCTTACCCTCCAAAGTCGAAAATCAAAATCCTCCAAATCAGCCAAGTCTACTTGCTCGCAGCTGGCCTTTGATACTCGTCACGTTGCTGGCTGCTCTCCTCAGGTTCTGGAATCTGACAAGCCTGGGATACAATAGTGACGAGGCAGTCTATGCTGGCCAAGCAGCCACTTTATCAGGAGACCCCCTGAGGTCCCAGTTCTTCTCAGTCTTTCGTGCTCATCCACTCCTGATCGCTTTTCTCATTTCGATACCTTACAGGATATTCGGGACCACACAGGTCAGCGTTATCGAATTCTGGGGACGAGCTGTCGTGGCCGGTTCGGGCACTCTCACCGTCTCAGCTCTCTACATACTTGCTAAGGTCATGTATTCGAAAAAGGCAGCAGTGATTAGTAGCCTCCTACTTGCCCTTCTGCCGTACCATATACTTGTCAGCCGTCAAGTACTTCTGGATGTTGGCCTCGGCTTCTTCTTTGTCGTCACTCTGATCTTCCTCGTAAAATTTGCGAAGACAGGGAATCTGATCTGGGCTTTCGGGATAGGGATCTCGACCGGGTTCGCAGTACTAAGCAAGGAAGTCGGCATCTTACTTGTTCCGATCATTCTGATATTCCTCAAATTGAGGAACTTCCTGACGTTGCGATCGTTTCTCGTAATGGTTGGGGGTTTCTTCCTCGCCATAGCACCCTATCCGCTCGCGACGCTACAAGGAGGTGCTAGTGGCAGATTACTCTACGTGTTTCAATGGCAAGTCAGTCGGCCGCCCAACCACACTTGGCTCTTCTACCTATTCACACTTCTCCCGTACTTCTACCTCGTCGCCGCGCTCGGCGTGCTAGGTGGATTGTTAGCGTTGCGGCGAAGGACGCCTTCCGACATCTTAACACTCCTTTGGCTAGCGATCCCTGCGGCTTTCTTTCAATTCTGGACCGTCAAAGGGTTTCATTACATGATTCCGGTGGCTCCGGCCGTATGCCTATTGGCCGCTAGATTCTTCGACGTTAATTGGGCAAGAAGCTTCCATGTCCAGCTATCTCGTAGCGTGAGTCCAGGAACTTCTCGGGTATTCACTACTCTTCTAGTCTTGATCACAGCCTCAACGCTATTCATCACCTACACGAACGTCGTCGCTGCTTCACAAACCACGCCGCTCGCTGGTCTGTCAGGATTGCAGGGAACAAGAGAACTCGGCCGATGGATCGTAGCTAACGTTCCAGAAGGATCCGTTTTTCTGACAATCGGGCCTACCATGGCCAACATCATCCAATTTTACGGTAACCGGCAGGCCTACGCGTTGAGCATTAGCCTCAACCCAATACGACGTAATCCTTCGTACCCTGCGGTTTACAATCCTGACTACCAAATTGCGAACGGGTACATTCAGTACCTCGCATGGGATGCCTACTCGGGCACCCGCAGTCCATTCTTCTCGGGAAAACTGAACAGTTACATCGACAGGTACCATGGGAAATTGCTCTACACAGTTTACGGTACCCACAGGGCCGGTGGCGGGATTGTGCCCGTTGACCTCGTAAGGATCTATCGCGTCTACGGGAAGTTAGGAACATGATCAGAATTACGAAGGGGGTGCTCGTTCCATCCATTACCCTATTCGTTATCACACTATCCCTGTTTACTATCAGACTTCCACTAGCGAGCAGCATACCGATCAGCCACGTCATAGTGGTAATGCAGGAGAATAGAACCTTCGATCATTACTTCGGTACATATCCCGGCGCCAATGGCATCCCGCCAGGAACGCGGTTGGCCACAAAAATGATTGAAGGCAGGGCAACCGGTTGTGGTTCTCCAAGGAGGCTGCTCGAGCCAACATCTGACACGTCCTGGATCGCGCTCCATCACCTTGACACAACCCGTACTCCCGATCCGCCTCACGATGAAAAGACGGCCCGACTCGCAGTCGATTGTGGTAGGGTAGACGGGCTGATCTATGCGCAAGATCAGAAAAACTTTAGTGTCGACATAGCCACAGGCTACTATGATTACCTTGACATCCCCTACTACTGGGACCTAGCTCAATACTACACATTGGCCGACAATTTCTTCTCTTCTCACATGGGCGGCAGCTTCCAAAATCATCTCTTCCTATATGCCGCCGCGGACTCCCCGGCAAGTGGACCCGGTTGCCCGTCCGGAACGACACAATATTCATGCATCCCATCTGGTGGGATGGATCTAAAGATAATCTTTGATGAACTTGAATCCCAAGGAGTGCCTTGGAAGAATTATGTACAGAACTATCATCCAGAGATAAATTACACACTTGAGAGCGCAAGGCTTGGGCTGGACAAGCTTGCCTCGCAACTGATCTGGACGCCCCCCCTTGGTATTTCCCGATATGTATATGATCCAAACCTTAACTCAAAGATTCAGAACCTAAACAATTACTTCACAGACCTGAACACTCCACCCAACTCCACGCAATCAGGGGGATTTCCGAGCGTCGCGTTCATCTCTCCCTCGGGCCAGAGCGAGCACCCTCCGGGAGACATTGTGCTTGGTCAATTGTTCATCGTTAACCTCCTAAGCGCGCTCATGACCAGTCAGTATTGGTGGAACAGTGTCTTCATTCTGACGTATGATGACTGGGGTGGATGGTACGATCACGTAGCACCCCCGCGAATCGATTCCTCCGGCTACGGCTTTCGGGTTCCGGCACTGATAATCTCACCCTATGCTCGGTCAGGCTACATTGACAGTACTCGCTACGACTTCACCTCGATACTCGCCACGATCGAATCTCTCTTTGGCCTTCCCGCCCTGAGACCCAGCGGCAGGGATGGTTCTGCCAACCCCCTGTGGAATGCATTCGACTTCAACTCTCCTCCAAACGCCCCTGTAATTCCGTCAGGGCAGTATCCTCAGAGAGGGGTTTCCAAGACAGAATCAGCATTCTTGGTGTGGCTCACCTACGCTGGTACTTTTACGGTCTCCATTGCTCTATTGTTTGGCGCGGCTTTCACGCGGCGACGGGGTGCAAACTCTTGGTTCGAATCCGTCCAAGTGCAGCTATTCTAGGAATACTTGCCCTTGTAGTAATGCCGCTGTTGCTAGCGGGCATGACGGCGACTGTAAAGGCTCAACCATTCACTCTGCGGATATTCACATTTCCCTCAACCCGGAACGTCCACTTCTCGCTTGACGGGAACGCCGCATCGTCCGACGATAATGGCACCGCTACCTTCGACATCTTCCCCGGCCGCTATCAGCTCTCGATCGTACCAACGGGCAATGTCGACGGAGACGCCATGTACGATTTTTATCGGTGGAAAGATCTTTCCACAACCAAGGCCTATGACAACCCCCGAGCACTAAACGTCAGCAGCAGTCTTTCTTTAATCGTTCTGCTCAAGCTCTCATATCTTGTCAAGATGGTCTTCACCTACAATGACCCCTCAGGCCTGACCAAACAGGTTGACAGCAGTCTGGTCGACAGAGCACACTTCGCAGCCAGCGACGGTGTCCCAATCGATGTTAAGAATTTCAAGGGAGCATGGTTCGTCCTGAATAGATTCCAGAAGATTTCCGATTCCGTATGGCCCGGGTGGAAGAGACTCGACAATATGTATACTGCAGACCAAGTCTATGTAATGGGACAGAATGCCGTGCAACACGGATCCCAGAAATTTGCTCCGGCCCCAGGTGCGACTTGGACTGTGAGCCTTCAACTTTACGAATTCACAGTGATTGTCCGAGATCTATTCTTCGGATCTCGTGTGAACGGGGCGGTGTATATCAAGAGCTTTAACGGAACATTGGTTGACACACAAAAAACGTCGTCAGGCGTAGCAGTTTTCCAAACGTTCCCTAGAGGATACTACAGTGTCGGGGTTAAGGGTCTTCTCCTTACTTTACCCGTTCCAGTCATATTCTCTAAGCCATCATCGCTAGAGATACGCGTATTTTCTCTGCTAGATGGGACGGTCGTATTAGGGATCGGGCTCGTCTTTTGCATACTCTGGTCTCGAAAACGTCAGAGGAACACAGGCGTTAACAGGAAGCCCAAGCTATCAGGATGGGAGGATGGTGACGACTATCGGACCAGTCATCCTCCCAAAAGTTAGAGCGTAGACGTAGTAGTTCCCAGCAGTCGCTTTCTGGCCAGTACGAATATCGGTTCCGTTCCAGACAGTGTCTTGGTTGGTGAACTGGAACGACAGTCCACCGACTGGAACGGATAGAACGTGCTGGGTCAACTCCGCCTCGTTTGTGACTCGCGTATTATCTTCCTCTCCAGTATCCGCTGCTCCTGTGGCGTTCCAGACCAAGTTTTTGGTCGGACGCTTCTCGGCGGGCTGACTGACCTTCTCCGGGTACACGTAGACCACAAGTTGATCGCCCGAGTAGTTGATGACGACCGGCATGAAGTATGAATTAGTAACCTTCACTGTGAACCCTATTCCTCCGACCGTCAATATGGCGTCGCCTTGTCCCGCCACATTGAAGGTGGGCACGTCAACAATCGATGTTACCGGTAGGTAGTCTGCCCTTAGTTCCGTTCCGATGAAGTTCTCACCGAAGGCATTTGGGATGACATATAGCGGAAATGCTGACCCAAGCAAAGTGACTGTAATGATTAGAGCAACTACTCTGGGTCGGCTCAAGGCAACTGCTAATGCACGCTTTTTCATCGCCACCTCCGCGTGGGCCGTTTCTGGTTCTCTAGTGTTGGAGCAGTGACTCAGGCCCGAACTCAAAGGGCATCGCCTCCTCAGGGTGGAGCGCTGGAGTCGGCTTCAACACACGGTCCATAATCTCGTTGAGTCCCGAGTCCCATCGTCTACTGTTCGAGTACAGCCAAAAGCATTTCGTATTCTTCACCAGTCTCGTGAGAAGTTCCTTCTCGGTTTCCAATATCTCCCTGGTGTTGCGGCCGTTGATTTTCATGTGCGCGAAGATGTTGCTATAGGGAGGAAATCCAAAAGCGTCGTCCGAGTTTGCGAGAAGCTCCCTCAGTGCCGTCTGCGGAGCTGCGGAGATTATGGCATCCGGTCCTGTTCGGAGTAGACATACGCTAGACGCCTGAGCCTGCTTCTGCATCGTGGCATTCCGAACTAGATCCCCCACGAATATCTTCGGTGGATGGACGAGTATCTGTCCCATGGCATTGAGAGTAAGAATCGGGACGTTCAATTCACCGATTTGTCTCAAGATTCGTCTACCGGTCTTAGAGTGGACCCAGCTCTTGACTAGAAGTTTCATCTTGCTCTTCAATCCCTTGTCCTTCAGATCGTCCTTGACCATCACGTTGTAGGTATGGGCGCTGATCGTGAAGGGCTTAGGGAACGTATAGACTTGGAGGTCAGGTTCTACGATTGTCATGTCGTCGGACATGAAGCTGAACCAACCCTTGTCTAGGCAGCGTAGGACGGTCGATGTCTTTCCAGTGTCCGGAGGAGCCGAGACGAGAACGGCCCTGTCTTTCCTCGACAGGCAGGCTCCGTGCAGTAATGCGTAGCCTTTCTCTGCAAGGATCATTCGGAGCAATGGCTCCACGACGTTTACGTACAACACTGCATTCGACTGCTTTAGAATCCAACTTATCTCGACATTGATTCTCTTCTTACCGTAGAAGCTCACCGTCGCTCCGAATGAACCCAACTGTTCAATGTATGTTAGGGACGGATTCCCTTTTCCGACTACCTTTCTATCAAAGCGCGGTGCATACCGAAGGCCAGGCTTGTACCGGATTACAACATCTTTTCGCGAATTGTCCTTGGGGCTCTCGAACTTTTCCAGTTCTCTGAGGGGGACGTCCGAGGCAATACGGGCTAGCCCGATTACGTCGTAATAATGCATATATTGTCTTGAACGAAACCGGAGGATATGTGAGAATAGTTCGAAAAGAATAGTTCTTGATCGTAGGAATTTTCGTCGGTGATAATCGACAGTTACACATTCGGGAGAGGCCCTAGGGAACTGTCAGTCTATCAACATGCAAGCTGGATCACTCCAGATTCGAGAGCCAACAGGTAGCGGGAGAATTTCTATTGAGAGTATGTACTAATTGGGCAGGAGGTTCCTGTTGCCAGCTAGTTTTGAGGGCTCTCTCGTCGAATCTCGGCCAAAAATTTGGTCAGCCCTACTTTTCTTTGGCTTGTGACTTCTACGACTACGATTCCTTCCGATGGCTGACCGTAAACTATCAACGATCTCAGCGGGGCCTCAAGAACGGCCGGGATGGCAAGCAGATCCTCTTCCCCCTCAACAATGATTGTCGCATCATCTTCCTTCAGAGCTTTCTTGATCGTCTGCCATGACTCTTGGGTTATTGTACCTGCAGGATTGACGACTTGGAAAGTCGTTCGGGTCCTTGAAACTGCTGAATCATATCCATGCCTCATCGTTTTCCCGTCGATGATTGTTAAGTTCACGGGGATGCTAGCGGCTCGTGCCTCGGTTGACACGACGTCGCCTACGGTGATTACTTTTGGCGGGTGCAATCGTTCTACAATTTCCTTTAGCTTTGGCATTGTCTCCGACGGCCGGCCCGCTATCAATTGGCCGAGAGGACTCTTCAATCGAGCGAGCTGGCTCGTTGAGAATCGCATCAATTGGGTTCGCTGTTCCCGGGTCTCTCTAAGATCGTAAAAGGGCTAATGACAAGGAGCCCCGGGCGGGGTTTTCAGCCCATCTTGGAAGGCTTTTGAACCCGCGGCCTTCGCCTTACCAAGGCGACGCTTACCAGTGCTCCTCTGATTGGGGGCATCTACCAGGCTGAGCCACCGGGGCAGACCAAGTCGGTTGTTGGTGCAGAGAATCACGGGCTATATGAGTTACTCCGAGCGGGAGACGAACCATTCTGGTTTCTAATGATTCGGAAGGTTCTCAGTGCGGGTTTTTCGTCGCCGGCAGGCTGCTAAATCATTCTTGCAACGCTCTGGAAGTACCGGACGCCTTTCTTACCGCTCAGAGCATTATCATGTGCGAGGTCCACTACTTCCCGGGGCGTCGATGCGGACATGACTTTGACAACTTTCCTGTCGTCGAGGTAAGTGCCGGCGATCTTGTCCGCCGTGCCACCGGACCCGGCCAAAGCAACGATGGACTTTCCTTTCTGGTACGCCACGCAAGCCTCGACCAAGGTTCCAGCTCCGCCTCCTACTACAATCACTGAATCTGCTGAGTAGGCGGTGACATAGTTTCTGGCGAAACCGAGTCCTGTTGGAATTATGATATCACAGAAGGGATTTGCATAGCTCATCTCTTCGTGTGGGATTATCCCGACGACTAGTCCACCGCGTTCCTTCGCACCTTTAGACGCGGCTTCCATGACACCTCCTAGTCCTCCGGTTACCAAGACTGCGCCACGGGCCGCTATTTGTTCGCCAACGAGTTTCGCGGCTTCGTACATCTGGGGTTGACAATGGTCGCCGTCAGAGCCTATCACTAGTATTTGCGTTAGTTTCTTGAGACTAGTTGGGGGGGTTCTCGATACTCCTCTAAACATTGCATGCTCACTTGAAAATGAAGGTCGTGGAAAGAGTCAGAGACTGCGGGCGAGCTAAATTGCTGGTGTTACCTATCGTGATACAGAGAAGGTTTTAATCAGGACTCAGACTGCCCGCATTTCGATTCTAGCCTCAGGCGATTATTGCCATTGTCGGATTTGAAGAAAGGAAGGGTCTCGAGAGTAGCTGGCCCGGTCATAGTTGCAAGAGACATGCTTGGTAGCCAAATGTACGAAGTTGTCAGAGTTGGAGAGCAAGGGCTGATTGGCGAAGTCATTAGGATAGAAGAGGACAAAGCGACGGTTCAAGTTTACGAGGAGACGGCAGGGATTCATCCTGGAGAAGTTGTGGAGCGAACAGGCAAACCCTTGTCGGTTGAGCTGGGACCAGGGATCACTGGTCAGATTTATGACGGGATTCAGAGACCGCTGACAGTTCTGTTCGAGAAAACAGGTCCCTTCGTGAAGAGAGGTGTAGCACCTTCGCCTTTGGATAGGGGGAAGAAATGGCACTTTGTTCCGGAAGCGGAGTCAGGCTCGAAGGTTACGGGTGGTGGGGAGGTGATTGGTGAGGTCAAGGAGACATCTCTGATTACACAGAGAATTATGGTTCCTCCCAACCTTTCAGGTCGAATCTCCTCCATCGAATCTGAAGGAGATTATGCCTTGACGGAGCCGGTTGCGGAGCTAGAAACAGCTAACGGGCCTGTGCCCTTGTTCATGATGCACACTTGGCCAGTGCGTATCGCGCGGCCCTTCGCGAGGAAGTTGCCTTCCGACACGCCTCTAATAACGGGCCAGCGTGTAATGGACTTCTTCTTTCCGATAGTCAAGGGAGGAACTGCTGCGATTCCCGGCGGGTTTGGAACTGGAAAGACCGTTAGTCAGCAGCAACTCTCGAAATGGGCCGATGCTAAGATGATAGTCTACGTCGGATGCGGAGAGAGGGGTAACGAGATGGCGGAGGTCCTTGAAACCTTCCCCAAGCTCACCGACCCTAGATCGGGAGAGCCTTTGATGAACCGAACAATTCTGGTAGCGAACACATCCAACATGCCAATAGCGGCACGAGAAGCAAGTGTCTACACCGGCATTACGATCGCGGAATATTTCCGTGACATGGGTTATGACGTCGCCTTGATGGCCGACTCAACAAGTCGATGGGCGGAAGCGTTGAGGGAAATTTCTGGGCGACTGGAGGAGATGCCTGGTGAGGAGGGATACCCTGCTTATCTCGCATCCCGATTGGCAGAGTTCTACGAGCGGGCAGGACGACTGGAGGTTCAAGGGTCTCCGAAGAGAATTGGATCTATCTCGGTCATAGGAGCGGTCTCACCGCCGGGGGCAGACTTTAGCGAGCCTGTCACTCAGAACACACTGCGAATCGTGAAAGTCTTCTGGGCGCTTGACAAGGACCTTGCAAGCAGAAGGCACTTTCCAGCAATCAACTGGTTGACAAGCTACTCACTATACTTGGATAATCTTGATGAGTGGTACAGTAGGATAGGAAAGGACTGGGTCGAACTCCGAAAAGAGGGAATGTACCTCTTGCAAAGAGATGAGGAGCTAAGAGAGATCGTCATGCTCGTAGGTCCCGACGCTCTTTCGGAGGGTCAGAGGGTCATCTTGGAGGCGGCGAAGATGATCAAAGAAGATTTTCTGATTCAATATGCGTACCATCCAGTAGATAGCTACTGTCCGCCGGAGAAAGCATACCAGATGATCAAGATGATCATAAGATTCTACAAGCGGATGCAGAAGGCGGTGGACGAGAACATCCCACTTCAAAAGGTCCTCGATTTGCCCGTCAAGACGGAGATTTCAAGAATGAGGCTCCAACCATCTGAGAAATTCCAACA
>Ga0137396_10001222_pt1 | contig 13311 bp, 14 predicted proteins | sample czc16metaG_FD_108284 | JGI IMG/M metagenome (GOLD analysis project Ga0137396, IMG submission 108284) | Vadose zone soil microbial communities from Angelo Coast Range Reserve, California, USA - czcobulk3.16 metaG | ecosystem: Environmental > Terrestrial > Soil > Vadose zone | place: USA...
ACGCGCAGCGGGAAGAAATAGGGCAACCTCTCGGTTCTACTAATAATCTCGGCCCGCTGCTGATCGCTACCCGCGATCGGCAGCGGGCCTCTTTTTTTGGTAGGGTCGGTGCGCTGAGCCGACCGTGGATCCCGCAACTGCGGGACGGCGTCCCTGCCAATCTGCGTGGTCGCGGCCAGGGCGAAGCTTTCTTCCATTGCGGAGGCTTGACGCTCCGGTTCGCACCGGAAAGAATCGCGCCCTATGAAAAAACTCTTAGTCGGAACTGCAACCTTATCGTTCGCGCTTCTCGCCGTTGCATCGATCTCGTTCGCGAAATCGCCAAAGCCAAGTCCAGCCGCGACAAAACCGGACGCCGCGAAACCAACGGCCTCGAGTCCCGCTGCAGCCAAGGCGGAGGAGATGCAGCCCGCTGCCGCCACCACGAGCGCTTCCACCTTGGCGACAACTGCCGCGCAGCCGAATGAAGCCGAGATGATGAAGCAAATGATGGAGCTCTCAAAGACGGGCGAGAACCACAAAACGCTCGCGAGCCTCGTCGGCACATGGACCTACACCGTCAAGATGTGGATGAATCCCGATCCGAACGCTCCGCCGACCACCTCAACCGGCACCGGTGTCCGCAAGGCCATCATGGACGGGCGCTTTTTTACCTTCGATGTCAACGCGAGCAATATTAGAATGAATCGCTGGGTTTTCATTTTTTCAGTCCATCCTAGTTGGCGTAAACTGTCAATCCCTGGTTTACGCAAGTCTGCCCGCGGACGCGGCGAAAGCCGCTGCCCGCGCATGATGCTGGACAATTGGCATTCGCAAATCGACAATCGAAAATCTCATTGTCCCCGTAGTTCAACGGATAGAACGGAGGTTTCCTAAACCTTAAATGCGGGTTCGATTCCCGCCGGGGACAGGTTTAACAAAAACGAGAACCCTCTTCTTCAGGTCGACCCACGTTTACGAAACGGGGCAAGACCGATTCGAACCAATGAGAACACCATGAGCGCGGCGATCGTCATGTATATTGCACGTAGCCAGCCGTCGGAGTGTTCCCAAAGCATGTTGACGTCAATCCTTCGCGATTGCTGGAGCTTCCTTAGCTCCTCTTTCAGGATCTTGTCAGTCTCGCGCACTTCCTCAAGCGTACGATTCGCCGTGAGTTGGAGGTCTTGAATCTCCTTGTTTTTTACCTCGACCTTGATTTTCTGCTCGGTAATCTCATTAGCAAGGACATTCAGGCGCTCCTGGGACTCCCTCAATGCTTCCTTGGCATCCCTAATATGTTTGTCGACCTCTGTCCTAATTGTCGCGGCGTCCTGTTCGATTGTGCGCTTCATCTCCGATTCCAGAGCGAGTAACGTAGCGTCGATGGAGGATTTTTCCTTTTTCAACTGATCGAGTTGTGCTCGTGCGTCATCGGTTATCGCTTTAACTTGTCCATTGCCCTCCTTCTGTAATTCGGAGAGTTGACCTTCGAGTTCATTGAGACGGGCTCGGGCTTCATCGGACATCGATTTAAGCTGGCCATTACCCTGCCTCTGTAACTCGGAAAGCTGACCTTCTAGCTTTCCGAAGTTATTGACAAGCGAATCGATATCAGATCGCGCGTGTTCCGCCTTTGCGATTTGTTCTCTCAATGCTTCCGAAGCGCCTTGGTACTTGGACTTGGATTCATTGATTCGCGACTCAGCTTCTTGGTATCTTTTCTCTATTGATGAGACCGTAAAAGAGGAGTAGACCGTGCCGCCGAGTATTAGTAGAATGTTAATAGCCGTGGCCCATAGTAATACTTGCTTTAACGGGAGCTGCACTACATACGCAGGCGTAGGCTGGGAATCATGATCCTGGCGGGAGCTTTCGCTCGCTTTGCTATTTTCGTCGGGCATACGCTCTCCTTCGAGTAATAAATGAACCAACGAAATACAAGATCAGGGATACGCAAAGTCTGTTAATCGCATTGTATAGTTAGGCGATTCACTATGGTTTGCTAAACTCCGCGAGCTTCCACACTTGTGCATGGTTGAAATCTTGATTCTTGTCGGCCGATGGCGTCGGTCGGTAGACTTGCACGACAGTTCCGTCGTCTGTGTTGCCTTGCTTGATGTCGAGCAACAACGGCTTCTTCGTCGGGAACGATGATTGAATCTGATAGAGTTTGTCGGTGCGAACGAACGTGTTGAGGAACTCTGGCTTTTGGAGAAGGTCACTGGTTACCTGCTCACTGATCTTGGCAACGTTCGCTTGCTGCTGCGTTAGCAGCGCAGGTAGCTTTTGGGAAGTTTGATCCGCTTCCTTCGCGGCAGACGCTACCTGAGTTGCAGCCGCGGACGCCTGATCCTTTGCAGCGGTTGCTTGAATGTTCGCCTGCGTAGCGTCCTGAGTCATCTTGAGAATCTGACCGGACGCGGCGGTGTAAGCTTGATTAAAGGCGGAAGCGGTCGCTATGTCCTTTACAAAATAACCGAGAAAGAATGTGGCAATGCTGACGAGCAGAGCGGGAAGTGTGACAAGCGTCAGCATGTAGAGTCTGATTGCTTGTCTAGCTTCCGGAGTCAGCTCGGGCTCTTTTGATTGGGATAGCTGTTCGTCTTTCATAGGAGTGCGACAGAAGCGCCTAACGAGGATTATACGAACGTTCGTATTTAAAAGGGGAAGATTTGTCCGTCTAACTCGGGGTTGGGGCGAGAACGTCTCGCATTTCGGCAGTTTGTATCAAGCGGGAGCGTTCCGAGCAAGAGAAAAGGCTGCTGCGGCGTTCCGACGGGAATTACAATTCAAAGTGGCGCCGAAATTGAGGCAGCGCTGACTGAAAAATTGGGCTTGCCGGGTTTCGCCCCAATCGCCATGATCGACGCACCCCATGAACATGATCGCTGCTTTCCCCCGGCGGCTGCGCCTGCCGCTCCAACACGCTTTCGTCGCGCACCATTGGAATGCGTGTGCTCGCTGGCAGACGGGCTCTGAGGGTGTCAGATGCACTCTTGGCGATGGACGACCTCCTCGAGGGCGGGTGCGACGTACTTTTTCCCGTGTGCGACGCACTTTAGGCTATGTGCGATGTACTTCAGGGCATGGCATGTGCGATGTACTTCAGGGCATGTGCGACGCGCTTTAGGCCGTATGCGATGTGCTTTTGCCCGTGTGCGATGCACTTGGGGCCGTGTGTTACGTCCTAATGGACGACTGTTGTCTCAATCTTGTCGAGTGCGGCCTCTTTTTTCTCAAGTGTGCGTGACTCGGATCGATCCGTCTTGCTCTATTGGATGGCCCAATCCTTGAAAACCGGAATGTAGATCAGACCTGCGCTACCAGTTGAGCAAGTAAACTGGCGCAAGGGCGCGAGCGCCGCGACCGCTTGCACCGCCAGCACCGCCAGCACGGACCGCGGATTCTGCGGAAGCCAGCGGATCGCGAAAAACGCGATGATCGGAATCTGGGCAGCCATCAGGAGCTGCCAGAGATGCGCCGCCGTGCCCTCGTCGGCCTCACGGGCCGTGCCGGACGTGATGATGTGAACAACCACAAGGGCGAGCGCGGCCAATGACATCGCGACGGGGACAAAGGCACTCGGCCGCTTGATCATTGTCCTAGGGTTCATTTCGTCTCCAGGATACACCATGAGCCCAACGCTGAGCTCAGCGACCGGGCGCAGGCCCCGTTGGGCGGAGCATCATTCCCCCCCAAAAAAACCCTAGAGAAGCGCAACCAGGTCGTCGAGGCGTTCCAAACCTTGTTTGGAACGCTCGCTTCCGTTTTGGGCAATACTTACAGTCTGGCGTCGCTGATTTCAGCGACGCCTCCCGTGGCTGAAACTATATATCTAGACGCTACTATCCCCGGCGGGCCATCCCGACGATTCCCCCGACCAGACTGTTGCCGACGCTGCCGGCGGCAAAGGAGATGAGTGCCATGGCAAAGAAACCGGCACTGGCAAACTGGGGCCCAATCAGGTAATTGACCACGAGAGCCGCAATTGCCCCGATCACTCCGCCGCACATCGGGCAGTAGGGAGGCCAGGGATTGTCGGGATCAAATCCGCCGCCAGTACCGCCGGGAAAACGACGCGGCCAACCTGTGCCGCACCATCCAATAAGTGCATAAACGAGCCATTCCATAATTTAGGAGTCCTCTCTTTGTTATGATGCAAAGCCGTCCGCTTCTTGACGCGGGGGGCGAAACACCTCTTGTCGCGAGCGTATCCGAGTGTGATGCAAGGGCGCAAGCAATAAACTCGTAGGCAAAGGCTGGCATCATTGCCGCCAGAGCGATTGACATTTGATGCCTCGGTGCCGCCCGGCGCCTTCACCGCTATCCTGGCAGGAAAGAACGGCGGGACTGGAGTTGGTCTCGTCGAGATTTATGATGTGCAGTAGTAGTGGCCGCGCGTCGGCGGCGCCAGAGCCGTGATGCTGGCCCTCTCAGGGTTATGGCGTTGACACTTCCGTCTTCCCTGGTTCTAGAGCAACATCGACGTTGTTCGCACTCGCTTCATCCGTGAACTCGCGCTGCTTGCGGCCGAGCGTGCGTCCCACGAATACCCACACGCCCGCGATCGGAATGGTCAACACGGCGATCGCCGTGAGGCTCGCGCCGATAACCTGGATACCCATGAACGCCCAGGCTCCAAGGCAATCACCGAGGCGATAGATGAAGGTGTCGATGAAGCTCTTCGATTTGTACTTCACCTCGCGCTCGACGACGGTGTAGAGAGCTTCGCGCGCCGGTTGCGCTGTGGCGAAGTTGCTGATGCGCAGCAGAATCTGCACGCCCGCGAGGACGGCCAGCTCCGGCGCGAGCTGGCCCACGGTGAACCCGCGCGTGCCGAGCCATGTCCCGTAGATCATCGCCAGCGATAGCGCGACCCATCCGAGCACCGCGATGGCCGGCTGCGAGATGAGCGCGAAAGTGATGCCGAACCAACGGTTCAGGCGAGCCGTAAGCAGAAATTGGACGACCACCGTGCCGAGCTGCACCCAAAACTCGATGTTGGCGAAGTACGCAGTGCGCAGGTCGCGATCGTGAATGGTGAGATCGACGAGCTTGCCCTGCTGGTAATACAGGAAAGTTCCGACCAGCCCGTACATAAAGGTGTAGCTGGCGATCCAGCACAGATAGCTCTGGCTGATAATCAGCTTCAGGCCGCGCCACATGTCAGACGTGGAGATGGCCGCGGCCGGCGCGGCGTTTCGTCCAGGCGGAGCGGCATCGATGCGATGGATGACAACGAGACGGCGCACACTGAAAACAGCGACCTCGAGGAGGACGATCGAGAGGAAGAGCAGATTCACACTGCCGATCGGCTGCGCGAGCAAGCTCGCCATCTTCGAGCCAGCCAGCGCGCCGAGCGTGCCGCCGACGCCGATGAAACCAAAGAGCCGCTTGGCCTGGTCGAGGCGCCAGATGTCGGCCATGAACCCGCGGAACACGGAGACGACGAAGAGGTTGAACACACTAAACCAGACGAAGAAGGTGTAGGCAGCCGCGAGGTTGAAGCTCTCCGGCAGGAATTTCAGCGCCAGCCAGAATGCAAACAGGCACGCCATCGAAACGCGGTAGACGATCGGAATAAACCGCTTGCGTGGCAGTTTCGTAACCAGCAGCGCGAAGGGCGGACTGACGACCACCATGGCGATGAGCGTTCCCGTGAAGAGCCACGGGTATTTATCGGCGCCGCCGTTCAAACCCATCGAGTCGCGCAGCGGCCGCAGGACGAACGTGCTCGCGAGGAGGCTGAAGAAATAAAGCCACGACCATGCGATCGAACGCAGCTCGTGCGGTTTGATGGCTACGACGCGCTGACACAGAGATGACAGAATGGCGTTCATCTGGGATTCGAGCTCCGAGGACCGGCGATCACCGGCGAGGCGGCACTCGGAGGGAATAACAGCGCAAAGGTTGCGCCAACAACCAGGCCGACGATATGCCCTACCATGGTAACGCGCGGTAAGACTGAGTAGGTTAGTCCAAAGACGAGCGGGACCATGAGTCGGATTCGAACCGAGCGACTCTGTGAGGGAAGCCTGAAGACCAAGACGAGTCCGGCTCCCAGAAGAGCGAACAGTCCGCCCGACGCGCCGAGAGAGACACCCTGCGAAGGCAAGAACAGATGTTTCAGAAGGATTCCCGCGAAGCTCACCAGCGATCCTCCCAGAAAGATAAGGAGGAGCCAGGTGGTCCCAACGCGGCGCTCTACGACAGGCCCGACCAGGAACAACAGGAGCGTATTGAGCACGACATGGGTGAGATCGTAATGCAAGAACCCGGCCGTGAGCAGACGCCAGTATTCGTGATGAATCTGACCGCTATCGGGGAGAGCGCCAAGGCCAAGGAGGCCCGCATCATCTCCGACCGCATTTCTCGCGAGTTCGAGGAGGAACATGAGGACCATGACGCATAAGATGGCTGACGATCCGAGATACGTGCGCATTAGCTTGAGTTTGACCGACTCTTATCGAGAACAATCAGGCGCTTGGCGAAGGCAGGTGCGGCTCTTAACTTATTCTTCAGCCTTTACGTCACGGCCTCCGTCCAGCGCTTCCGAAGGTAAATGGCATTGATGATCCATGCGACGGGATTGAAGCTCAGAATCGTGAGCGTGATCCAGGCCCAGTGGTGACGCTGGGCGAAGAACCAGGCGAGGAGCGCGTAGATGAGGCCGCAGACGATCACGCCAGTGGTCCCGCATTCCAGGAAAAGGCCAAGGACAAGGCCGGCGATGAAGGACATGATGCTGAAGTAGTAGCCCCATCTGTATCCTCTCTTATCTGGATTGCGCTGTTTGAAGCGGCGATTAAGCACAAACGCGACAACAATTGGCCCAATCAAGATGGCAACGGGAATGGCGATGAGCTCAATGGCAATGAGAACGGGACCAGGCGTTCCCGCGGAGGCCACAGCACGGTTGGCGGTGGACGCTAACGGTTCGATATTATCACCTACAGTTACTACCACCTTTCCGCGAGCGTGGCCTTCTTCGAGATATCGCATCGCGTCGGGTAGCTGACTGAAAGTGTAGGTCTTGTCGATAACCGGTTTCACCTTTCCGGTCTGGATGAGATCTTCCAGGATGTTGAGATCCGTTTTGTTCATTTCCGCCAGCATCATCTTCATCTCCTGGGCCACGAGCGGCTTGAGTATCTGCATTTTTATCACACCGATCAGAGGACCGGTCCAGCGGCTGTCGTTTACTCCTCCCCCTCCGACCACGACGTATTTTCCCTTGGGACTTAAGACGCGCCTGAACCTGGACAAAGGCTGGTTGCCCACATTGTCGACAATCAGGTCGTAACGTTCCCCGCCCTGAGTGAAATCCTGTTTAGTGTAATCGATGACGTGATCGGCGCCGAGTGATCGGACCATCTCCGCGTTCCTTCCGCTGCATACGCCGGTCACTTCCGCGCCGAACGATTTGGCGATCTGGACGGCGAACGTGCCGACGCCTCCCGACGCACCGTTGATCAGGACCTTCTGGCCCGCTTGGATTTTTCCGTGGTCGCGAAGGGCCTGCAAGGCGGTAAGTGCTGCCACCGGAAGCGAAGCTGCTTGCTCGAACGTCAGGCTGGCCGGTTTCAAGGCCAGTGCCTTATCCGTAGCCACTATATACTCAGCGAACGCGCCAAACTTATTTCCGTAAACCTCATCGCCCGGCTTGAACTCGGTTATGTTCTTGCCGACCGCCTCGACCGTCCCCGCGTAGTCGACGCCGAGTCGGGTGACCGTTGGTTTCAGGAATCCAAACGCCAGGGGCCGCCCGATGTAGGGGATGCCTTCCATGAAATGCCAGTCGAGTGGATTCACCGACACGGCGCGAACTTTGATCAGGAGTTGGTTGTCATTGGGAACCGGCTTCTCGACTTCTTCGAGTCGAAGGACATCGGGCGAACCGTATTCGTGATAGAAATAGGCTTTGATCCGTGAAGCACCTGTAGGGCTCGGTGTTTGGGCTGGCACGTTGCCGGTGAATAAGAGCGCAGCCAGGCAGGATGTGGTGATGTGGAGTTGTAGTTTTGTTTTCATGAATAAATCGCAATCGTCAGGCTTGCTGAGCAGTCTGCACTTTTATTCCTTTGATGAGGAGCCAAAAGCCAAGGCCCACTTCGTAAAGACCCATCGGCATCATGTAGCTCATGCCGATGACGCCCAAACCGGGGAACATGATGATGGCAAGCGAGCCTAGCGCGAGGAGCAACGACGAGAAAACTCCCAGGACCGCAAATGCTTTCGGCACGTAGCGAGACCGGAGGAGCAGGTAGGCGAAGACCGCTGAGCCCAGGCCAAGAAGAATGAATCCAACCATCATCCCCTGTCCCTGAGTGTTGTAAGCCAACATGACCAGGGAGTGGAGCTGGTTTGCGTCGAAGGCCTTCAGATAGGCCGCTCCGCTGAGCAGCCTGAGTACAACCAGGGAGTTGACGGTTGCAATACAGAGAACGGCCAACTCGGAAAGACGAAAGAAAGCGCCAAGCAAGGCGAGGTGCCTGTTAACTGGTCGAAGCAAGACATAAAAAGCCCACGTCAACACCATGACGAGGATGTAAGTGATTAGGTCTCCCGCTATCGAGAGGCGGAAGAGCTGTTCCGATGCCATGATATTCTCCGCGGTCTTTGTCGGGTCGCCGCTAACGATCAATTGACCACGGGCAAAGACCTCCCCAAAGATCCCCGTCGCCATCTGGATCGGGTAGAGGATGCCGATGACCTTGGCGGCGGTGTGTTGGGCCGATGTCCCGGGATAAGGCCCCCCCGGCGTGCTCAATGTATCTGCGCTCATGTCTTTAATAACCTTCCTCACGTGTGGGCCTGCTCATTCCAGCGTTGAACGTTCACGCCCTTCATAAGGAGCCAGAGAGTCAGCGAGAGCTCTCCGACCGCGCCGGGCAGCATGTTGAAGGGAGCGAGGCTGTTCGCAAGCGGCGGCGATAGAAAGGTCAGCCAACCAACACCGGCGAGCATCATCAGCACACCGATAATTCGCGACAGGAAGGTCGATCTAAAAATGAGATAGCCGACCCCGAGGCAATGAAGCCCAAAAAATACGAGGCCGATGTCATTGGCTTGAGCACGCACTGCTAGAAACACATAAGCGAGCGCCTGCAGCTGTTCCGCCGAGAACACGTTCAAATAGGGGGGCCCTTTCAGGAGGACGAAGGGCGCGAAATCAAAGAGACAACTGACGGCCCCAATAGCGCATCCCACCAGGCTGAAGAACGCGGCTAACAGGGAAAGGCCCCTGTTTACGGGCTTGAGCACCTCATAGACGAAAAGCGTCGCGCCGACATAAAAAGCCGTCGAGATCAGAAGCAGTGTGGTCCCCGAAAGGAACAATCCCTCGCTCGCCAGGAGGTTGGTCGCAGTGGCCGCGGCGTCGCCGGGAATGACAAGCCTCCCGGTAACGATCAAGGGGAAGATGCTCGTGAGAAAACACATTAACCAGCAAGCCCCGCCCATGCGTGCTTTAAAGAGCGGCGCCATCTCTGCAGTTGGTGTGATCATTGTCATTCGGTCTCAAGACAGGCAAATCTGTCAGGCAACGGCCGGATCAGGTTGCGGATGATTGGACCGCTGCTCTTTAGCGCCCCAGATCAGGAGCCAGAAGAACGCCAGTTCTCCAACTCCAAGAATCATCGCGAGCTGGCCAATGCCGTGCGCGGATGCCGGCAGAAAAAGAGAGACCGAGGAGCTGATCACATAGCCGGAGCCCGCAATAATCGCAGCGATACCGACAAAGCGCGGGATAAATCCGGATCGCATGACGGTGATCCCGAAAGGAAAGAGCCAAAGACCCCAGAAGATTTGAGCCAGGATAATTCCCTGGCCGTGCAAACGGAGGAACAGGTAAGCCAGGGCGTCACGCTGGTGTTGGTCGAAGATCGAGAGAAAATCGGGGCCGCGGGCGAGGGTTAGCGCAACGAGATCGTTCAGCACGTTGAGATATGAGATTGGGACGGAGACGAGCATGAGGATCATCATGGCCATGGCGTGTTTCTGACTGACCCGCTTAAACAGATGGTAGAAAGCCAACATGGCGAAGATTACAACGGTTGAGGAGAAGAGTTCGACAGCCATGCCGAGGCGGAGAAGAGCTTCGGAATCCCGGAGATTGTTGGCCGTAGCCACGGCGTCTCCTCGCACGATCAGCACGCTGGGAACATACAGAAGGGCAAAGGGGGCGGGCAGGCAGTTTATGAAGTATAAGAGAGCCGCGATCCTGGATTGTTTTTTGAGTGAGTTGAGGTCCTGCATGGTGCTCATTCGATCGTAATGACCACTTTACCGCGCGCGTGGCCTTCCTCCAGATAACTCAGGGCTTCCGCAGTCTCGCTCATCGGGTACTCGCGGTCGATCACGGGCTTCACTTTGCCCTCTTGCATCAGGTCACGCAGAATGGTCAGGTCGGCCTGGAGAACCTTGGCGATGAAAAATTTGAACTTCTGCGAGATGAACGGCGACACCAAAAAAGATTTCAGATTGCCAGCCAGGCGCGACCACTGGCCTTCGTGCTTTCCGGCGCTGCCCATTCCAGCCAGGACACAGATGCCATTCGGAGTCAGCACGCGCCGGCGCTCGGCAATAGTATAGTTCCCGACGTTGTCGAAGATCATATCGTACCGCTGCTCGCCCATGGTGAAGGCCTCTTTCGTGTAGTCGATGACGTGGTCCGCTCCGATTGATCGGGCCTGTTCCAGGTTTCGAGGACTGCAGACGGCGGTCACCTCTGCGCCAAATGCCTTTGCGATCTGCACGGCGAAGGTACCGACTCCTCCCGAGGCGCCGTTGACCAAGACCTTCTGGCCGCGCTGAATGTTCCCCTGATTGCGAAGACCTTGCAGGGCGGTCAGTCCGGCCACCGCGACGGAGCCCGCCTGCTGGAAGGTGATGTTCTCTGGCTTCGTGACCAATGTTCGCTGCGGAGCACAGACATACTCGGCAATCGCTCCATTAGCCGAGCCGAAAACTTCATCGCCTGGTTTGAATTGGGTGATATTCTTCCCCACCGCTTCCACCGTGCCCGCGCAATCGATCCCGAAGCGTGAGTCCTTCGGCTTCCGCATCCCGGTAAGGGGACGCATGGCGAAGAAGCCGCGGAGCAAGTGTCCGTCGGCGGCATTGAGAGACGCGGCGCGAACTTTGATCAGGACCTGATCGTCAGTAGGGATTGGCTTCTCAACCGCCCGCAACGTCACGGTACCGTATTCGCACTTACGAATAGCTTTCATAGGATGAGCAGGCGCGACTGTGTTGCGGTCGCAGTCGTTGCTTGACTGCCAATAGGCGACAAAGAGATAGAGTCCGCTTACCAGCACTACGACCAGGGTGACGATACCTATCCATTTACAAATCCGCCTAAGGAGCTTCATTCGATCGTAATCGCGATCTTTCCGCGGGCGTGGCCGGTTTCGAGATAGTTGTAGGCGGCGGCGGTTTCCGTAAGCGGGTAAGTCTTGGTGAGAGCGGGCAACATCTTCCCGCTCTCCGTTAGATCGCGCAGAATTCCGAGGTCTTTTTTGTTAGAGTCGACACCAAAGGTGATGAACTTCTCCTTCGCAAATTTCGAACGAAGAACGGCGGGGAGGACGCCGGCAAATTGAGCCAGAGTCTCCTTGTGCATTCCTGAGCCGCCTACCCCGGCTAACACACAGATACCGCCCGGCTTTAGGATACGGCGGCGTTCTGCAAAAGAACGATTGTTGACGAGGTCGTAGATCACGTCATAACGCTGATCGCCCTGGGTGTAGTCCTCTTTCGTGTAATCAATTACGTGATCGGCACCGATCGATCGGACCAGGTCCAGGTTTTTCGTGCTGCAGACGCCGGTTACTTCCGCGCCAAAAGTTTTAGCGATCTGGACGGCAAATGTTCCGACGCCTCCGGACGCACCATTGATCAGGACCTTTTGTCCTGCCTTCACCTGGCCTGTGTCGCGCAGGCCCTGTAAGGCGACCAGTGCGGTAGGGATCGAGGCGGCTTGCTCGAAGGTAACGTTTGCCGGCTTCGAAACCACGGCGCCTCGGTCGGCCCTGATACAGATGTATTCGGCGAGACATCCTGCTTTTACTCCGAAGACTTCATCGCCCGGCTTGAACTCGACCACGTTCCTGCCGACCGCTTCAACTGTTCCGGCGAAGTCAGATCCCGGGGTGGTGTTTTTCGGCTTCCGAAGTCCGAAGAGGAGCCTGCCGGGGATGCTGCCTCCGAGCATGCCCCCGTCGAAAAATCTAAGGGAAACGGCGCGGACCCGGACGAGAATCTGGTTATCGTTCGGAACCGGCTTTGCGACTTGTTCGAGTTTTACAACGTCATCAGGGGCGCCGTATTCGCAGTAACGAATAGCTTTCATCCGCTCGGCGTTGGCCGGAATACTGCGACCGCAATCGTTAGTCGAACTCCAGTAGGCGATCTGGAACCCGGCCACCAGGAGAAGCAGAAGTCCAAGCCCGGTCCATTTCACGATGCGTTTTGCCTTCATACTTCAGGCGAGCGACTGCGCTTCAAACTCCCGCGTGGCGCGAGCCTGCTCTTTCCATCGTTGGGCGTTCACGGCAAAGATGAGGAGCCACAAACCCAGCAACAGCTCCCCGATGCCTAGTGCCAGGTTGTAGGGGTAGAGATAATTTGCGAGTGGCGGCCACAGGTAGGTGGAGTAGCCGACCCCTGCAATCGCCAGGAGGACGCCGAGGATTCGGGGGAGGAAGATTGACTTACAAATGACGTAGCCGCCAAGGATGCAGCAGAAGCCGAAGAACGCGAGGTAGAGATTGGAGGCCTGTGCGTTCCATTTGAAGAGGAGAAGGGCGAGGGACTGCAGCTGCTCGGTGTTAAATGCGCCAAAATCTTTGCCGTTTTTCAACATGGTCAGGACGGGAAGCTCAGGGAGAATACTGGCAGCTTGAAGAGCTATTGCCATGAGTCCGAAGAAGGCCATGAGCAAGCTGATTGTCTTACCGACCGGCCTGAACAAGACGTAGTTGAGAGCTGTCCGCGCTATATTGAACGCGACAGCGAGAACGCTGAGCACGAGGCTAAACCGAAACAACGACTCGTTTGCCAAAATGTTGGCTGCTGTAGCCGCAGCGTCGGTGGATACAACGAGTCTGCCGGGAATCCGCAATTGGCCCCAGAAGTGCGCCTGGCCTTCAAGGACGGCGAGGATAAAAATCATTCTCGCCAGAAAACGGGGCGACATTTCTCGATTCTTCATGTTAATCCGCGCGGAGGGCCTCGATGGGGTTGATGCGGGCGGCGCGCCGCGCGGGCAGCCAGGAGGCGACCAGGGCGACGGCAATGAGCAGGAGCGTAGCGCCGACCCATATCAAG
>Ga0137396_10001225_pt1 | contig 13293 bp, 17 predicted proteins | sample czc16metaG_FD_108284 | JGI IMG/M metagenome (GOLD analysis project Ga0137396, IMG submission 108284) | Vadose zone soil microbial communities from Angelo Coast Range Reserve, California, USA - czcobulk3.16 metaG | ecosystem: Environmental > Terrestrial > Soil > Vadose zone | place: USA...
CGGTGTAGTTAGGGTTGGAATAAACTGTGTCCTCGTTCAGCGCAAGCACGCGCTTCTGCAGGTCCAGATCTATTTCTTCTCCGGCGATTCGTGCCTTTAGCACGGCGATTTCAACATCTTCGTTCGTTTCTTTATTGTTCGGAACTGGCGCCTCCGTCGACGCGATCGCTGCCGCGTCAGCGGATTCCGCAGCGGCGACGGCGCTCGCGCCGGGAGCTGCTGTCGGAAGCGCGGGAGCGCTGCCCACATTGAGGCCCTCTTGACCGGACCTGAAGTACTCCCTGTCCAAGTCATCGTCGCTAATCACTCTGGCACGCCTCACGAGGTTCTTCTTTTGTTCGCGGTTACGCCGGGCAGCGTCCGCAACGGATTGATTTTGCTGCGTTACATCCTGTGCCTGAGCATTAACGCGACTAGGAATCACAGCGCAAGCCATCAACAAGGCCATGTTGAGATGAAAGCTCCGACCGCAAGCCATAGTAGACTCTCAGTTGCCGCCGCCCGTTACAACTATCTCGTTGTACCCAGATCCGCACATGCCATAGATCGTTCCCGATGTGCACGCTCCGGTGGAATATTTGAAGCAACCTGGTCTTTTCGCTACCACCGAAATTGGCCGATCCGCGCCGCCCATGATTGCGCCCGGTGTGTCAAACGGAGACGCAGGCCCAAAGTCGATGACAAACCCGGTATTCTTGGACGAGCTTTCCCATGTAACGGTAGTACCTACTCTCAAGCAGAAAATTGCATTTTCCTTGATTCCGGGAACACTTGGTGTGGCAGACGCCCAACTACTTCCCTTCCGCTTGATATCAATCCGGCAGGGATCGGAACTTGATCCACACGTATTGGCAGCGCTGCACATGCCCTGCGGATGAGCCTCTGCGCAAGCATATGTTTGGTTTCCGCGGTTTTGCTCCTTAGCACCGATGTAGTTCGCAACTAAAAGAAATGAAACAAAGAGGAGAGCACACGAAATCGCGAAACCACGCTCGATTTTCACAAGACACCTCGACACAAACGAACCCGGAACCAACCCTCTCGGGCTATGGGAATCGCGCGCCCCCTGCGATCGTTGACGGCTTGCCCGCCTAGTTAACGCCTTGCGTTCCCTTCCAGTCGATCAGGTCCACCAACTTCCAGGGATTTTGGTTTAGATCAATCTGCAATTGCCCTTCCTTGTCGATCACTAGTTGGGCCGCTGGATACAGCACGCCGGTGCTCTTACTCTTATCGCTCTCATTTAAATCGAGTTCGCCGGCGGTCAACTTGAACGCCGTGGATTGAGAGTCGGCCCACACTTCGCCGAACGTGAGCTGTCGATTGGTAATGAACCGAATTTTTCGCCCCGTAGGGGTGGGGATCAGCCTGATGTAGCTCAAATCATAGCCAAGCGTCCCTGTGATCGAGATGCGGCCTACTGCCTTCATCTTCGTCAGCGCGTTAACCAGCCCCTGATTTTGACCCTTGTCAAACGCCTGGACCAACACCTGACGGTCGGAAGGAGTCGAGTATTCGTAAATAATTACGGTGATACCGACGACTTGGCCGAGTTGCGTGCTTGTGCCCATCGCACTAGCATCAATTGTTTCCGGTTTTGTCCTGTCGTTGGAAAAACCTGTGACGCTTCCGGCTATCAAGAAGCTGGTGACTAATAATCCGCTGATCACGTATTCCACAACGATCCGGACCCTGCTCTTCATCTGCCACATGTTGTTAAGCCCTCTTGTAGCGGTGTCACCGCAGTGTCGCCACTGTCTCTCACGGTCCCCATCCAAATGTCCGCCAGACAAGCAGATCAAGGAAACTGGCAAAAATGACAGCTATATCTCCCAATACGCCTGATGCAACGGCGCGCAGAACCTCACGAAATAAAACCGGCTGCGTCTTTCGACGCAACCGGTTTTGGCTTATCTATTCTGTGTTGATTGCTACGCGATAAAGAGTGTTGTACCGCCGCGGTTCACCAGCAACAGTGCATTTTCTTTCCCCGCTTTGTGCAGCGCCTGCTCGAACTCAGCGACGTTGTGTACTGGCTGATGATTCACCTCCTGAATCACGTCGCCTTTGCGAAGGCCAGAATCCCCCTTTGGACTGGACGGGTCGATGTCCGTCACCATCACTCCCTTGGTCGAAGCCGGGAGTCCGAGCTCTTTTGCGGTCTCTGCATCCAGGTTTTCAACACTTACGCCTTCCAGCGTGTTCTTCGAGTTATCGCTGCGCTCATTTCGTACTTCCTCTTTCGCGCTCGGAAGTTCCCCGAGCTTTACGTTGAGGTCACGCATGTTCCCATTGCGGGAGACCTTTAGCGTTACTGTCTGTCCCGGTTGCATCATAGCGATCGTGTTCCGCAGCTCATTGCTATCATTGATAGCCTTGCCATTGAGATCGAGAATGACGTCGCCGCGCTCCACACCGCAGGTTTGTGCAGGCCCCTTGGGGCTAACGTCTCCCACCAGTACGCCCTTGAGTTCACTTTGTCCAAGTGCCTTTGCCATGGCTGGAGTGATCGGCTGTATCACAACGCCTAGGTAACCCCGCGTCACCTTGCCGTGATCCAGAATTTGCTTCATCACATCGCGTGCCAGGTTCGCCGGAATTGCGAATCCAATCCCTTCGTTTCCTCCGGAGCCGTGCGACAAGATCGCCGTGTTGATGCCTACAAGTTCGCCGCGGTCGTTGACTAGCGCTCCACCCGAGTTTCCCGGATTGATTGGAGCATCGGTCTGAATGAAGTCTTCGTAGTCTTCGATCCCAAGGTTGCCGCGACCTTTGGCACTCACAATGCCCATTGTGACCGTTTGACCGACTCCGAATGGATTGCCGATTGCGAGCGCATAGTCGCCAACTTGCACGTTCGAAGAGTCTCCCAGCGTGATCGCCGGAAAATTTGACCCTTCCAGCTTCAAAACTGCGACGTCTGTCTTCGGATCTGTCCCAATGACTTGGGCCTTCAACTCTCTCTTGTCGGAAAGCGTCACTTTCACGTCCGTCGCCCCATCCACCACGTGGTTGTTCGTTAGCACGTAACCCTCCGGGCTAACAATCACACCTGAGCCGAGACTCTGCTCGCGGCGTTGCTTGGGGACCTCCGATCCAGATCCGAAATGCTTGCCAAAAAACTGCTGAAAGAATGGATCCGACGGCATTCCTTCGAGTTGATTGGGCGTCCGAACAACCTTGGACGAAGAGATGTTTACCACGTTGGGCAGAACCTGCTTCACGATCGGTGCGAAACCCAATTTGCTGGGTCCCTCACTCGGATCGGCGATCCTGATCGACGCACGAATGTGTCCTCCGGCGGCTACACTCGGTGTAGCGCGAGCTATCGCGTAACCACCTGCGGCTGCCGCCAACGCAATCCCGAGGGCTAATGCCCGGGACTTGCGCAAAAACTGAATTCCACTCATTTTTCCTCCGATTCAACTTTCCGCCGCCTGCAAGACTGGCTTTTGTCCTCACACATTGGACGTTCGCACGCGCTATCACGCGTATCCCGGCAGGTTGGTATTTTGCATACCTGCGATGGGGTATGGCTAAAAGCAAGCGGCTAAAACGCAGCGAGCATGCCAAAGAACAAACCAGGCGCTGGAGGAATTCGCCAAGGAGCGAAGGGTCAGGAGATGATTCCCTTCCGTACCGCGTAAAGAATCAGCTCGGGAATGCTCTTCAATTTCAGTTTCTCCATGATATTCGCGCGATGTGTTTCCACCGTGTAGACGCTTAGATGCAGCATGTTGGCGACGTCCTTATTCGACTTGCCCTCAGCAATCAGTTGCAATACTTCGCGCTCACGAGGAGTCAGCAGGTCGTAGGAGTCTTCGCCGCCGGTGCGCCGTAATTTCCGCATGTAGTCTTCCAGTAGCACCTTGCTCACGGCGGGACTAAAGAAAGACTTCCCTTCAACCACCGCTCGTATCGCTCGCACTAGATCCGATTCCGCGGAATCCTTGAGCAGGTACCCACGTGCGCCGGCTTTAAGCGCCCGAAGAATATAGGTCTCATCTCGATGCATACTTAATATGACTACGGCCGTGCGTGCCTCTCCGTCGGTTATTTGTTTGGCGGCCTCAATGCCGTTAAGGTTCGGCATGCCAACGTCGAGTACAGCCACATCTGGCTTGAGTGAGGCCGTTAACTTCACCGCCGCCCTTCCATCTTCGGCTTCTCCCACCACAACAAGATCTGGCTGTTGCTCGACAAGGAGCCGCAGACCACCTCGAATCAGTGTGTGATCATCAGCGAGCAGGATTCTGATTTTTTTCATCAGTCCCCGGAGCGTTCTTCCCGGTAAGTGGTAGCTCGGCCTCTATCTTGGTACCCGCACCCGGCTGCGAATCGACCGTAATCCTACCGCCGAGCCTGTTGACGCGTTCCTCCATGCCGAGCAGGCCCATCCCGCGTGTGCGCTTTGTGTCAAAGCCGCCGCCATCATCTGTAATCCTGACGCGGATGGAACTCTCCGCCTGTACCAGTGCCACTTCAACGTTCTTGGCGTGAGCGTGACGCTGCGCATTGTTCAGGGCTTCCTGAACTATACGGTAGACGCAGATCTTCAGTTCGTCCGCCAGGTCCTCTGTCACACTTTCCGATCGTACTTCGACTTCAACCTCGCCGCGTCGCGACATTTCGCGCGCATACCACTCCACTGCAGCAACCAGCCCTAAGTCATCCAGCATGGAAGGGCGCAGAAGCAACGCTATATTGCGCACTTCGTGGAGCGTCCTCTCCCCCAAGGTCTTAATTCTCTGCACGATCTCCAGGCTCTTATCGTCACCGCCCGCCAATTGTTTCGATAACCGGCCCGCGTCCAGGAGCAGCAACCCAAGCCCTTGCCCCACTTGGTCGTGAAGTTCGTGCGAAATTGAGCGACGCTCTGTCTCCTGCGCATCCACCAACCTCGTGGATAGCTCTTGCAATTCGCGGCGACTATGCGCCAACTCCGCGTAGCGAAACGCTGCTTGACGCTCCAGACGCAAAATATAGATTGCGCTCGCAATCGCGAGTAGGAGGCCGGAGGTCAACGCGAGGAGCAGCATCCTCACCAAACGGTTCTGCAGGCGATCGAACTGTAAAAAGCCTCCCTGCTCGGCAGCCACTATTTGGCTGTCGTTTAGCACCTCGACCCTCTGCGCGATCGCCACGAATTGCTGCCGTCGGGGAATGATGCGCTCATGGATTACCTGTTGAGCACGGCTCTGGCGCTCTTCTGGCTTCCAATCTTTGCTCCTCTGAATAACACCGTCTTGTTCGGCCAGATATTTTTGTAATTGCTCGATCATTGATTGCTCTTCGGGATTTCGATCTTCTGGATAAGACTGCAGTGCCGTGCGCGCTGCATCCGCACGTCTGGAGATCTCTCCAGCAAGATCCTCCTCGGGCTGCTGCGGACTAAGCAGAAATTCCTCGACGTGGTCGCTGTAAATGTTCGTAGATATGATGACAGTAGCGAGAACTCGCTCCCGTTCGAGGGCCTCGTGGCGTGCGGATTCCTCCACTTCGTGCAGTTTGCGAAGGGTTTGCAGCGCGCTCGTTCCTGCGTAGAGCAGAAAAAGAAGAAGACTGCCAAAGCTAAGCAGCAAGACCACGCGCAGCCGGCGATTCGCCTTGTTGCGCTCGGAGTCCGATGCGTCAGCTCGGCTGACAGGATCGGCGTTGCCTAGCGGCTCGATGCTCATTTTTACAATAAATCATGTTTTCTCGCTCCCGCGCAATCTCATGGTCTGAAGTGAACTCATTCAGTAGGCGTCAGCTGCGTGAAGTGGCTCGACGCCGCCATTACGATGCGGGCCGCCAACCCTTGCCGCGGTTCACCGTTGCGAATCTTCTTTTGTCTACCGCCGTCACCGTCGCCGACGACCCATCCAGCGCTGTAACCCCGATAAAATTCAGTTGCGCCGGCGCTCGAATCTTTTCCCAATTAGTTCCATCCCTGGTAAGGAAAATCCTGCCTTCCCTGCCGACCAGCCAGCAGATTTTCGCACCCGGAGCAGCTCCTGCATTGAGTTTGGCGTTCGGACTAACCATTTGCCCATCCCAGGTAGCGCCTCCATCCGTCGTGCGCTCGACAAATCCGCCACCGGCCAGTCGGAATTTAACGGAAGCTTCCGGAGTTGGAATCACCAATCCGACCGACCGCTCCTCAATATCCTGGACGTCTTGAGATTGTGACTGCTGCGCTTGTTGTGAGTGCCGTGGCACTGGTGATCCGTTGGTGAAGGGAATCGCCATGCCAAGCATCACGGTCAAGACAGAGCACGCGACCCGTTCTTCGTCGAATTTCATCTGTCACCTCTGCCTGCGAAGCAGCGCTCCACTGTTACCGCACTGCGCAAATGGTTCAGACTGTCAGAACTAACAGCCACTTCGAGGAGAACCTTCCTGCGTCTCCCAACGAAATCGGACTCCGAGACCTTGACTGACATTTCTGCCAGTGCTCGGCTTTCCCAATTGCACGCACCATGGACTCTTCGCGATGCGCCGGGGTTTGCGGATCATGCTCGAAGCAGCGCAACACAATGTCGAAATAGTTCATCGGCTAGCTGAGGAGGCTCCGGGTGTGCCGCGGCCTGACTCTCGATTCGAGCACGTCGTAGAGATCATAGAGGCAACGATGTTGGCGCTCGTTGCCGTTGCGACGGCGTGGAGTGGTTACCAGGCAGCTCGCTGGGATAATCACCGAGCGAGATTCTACGCAGAAGCTAGCCAGCTACTAATTTCGGCGGAAGAACTCGCCGTAATTGGAGGCCAGGAGCGTATTTACGACACTACGACTTTCAACGCCTGGCTCGCTGCGAAATCGCGAGGAGATCAAAAGCTGATGCGCCTGTTCGAGCAACGCTTTCGGCCCGAGTACCAAACGGCCTTCACTGTCTGGATGATGGCCGGCCCGTTTGAAAATGCAGATGCTCCGCCCGGTCCAATATTCATGCCTGAGTACCGCAATGCCAAAAGTGAGGAAGCCGCCACATTGAAAAAGGGGGCCTCGGAGAGTTTGGAACAAGGGAGTTCCGCCGGAATTGCCGGAGATCAGTACGTGCGCGTTACCGTTTTGCTCGCCACGGTGCTGCTGCTGACCGTCATCAGCCAACGATTCCGAATTACGTCGGTCCGCATAGGCCTTCTCGCCCTGGCGTTCCTTCTAATGGGCGCCCTCCTGTGGAACCTCTCCACTCTCCCGCGTATCTAGCTTTAGTAGGAATTAACCTCAGACGACTGATGCCATTTCGGGATTATCCAGCCAGTCGGCGCACCGCGACGGAGATCATCAACCTAGTGACACCCGTCATCACCATGCTGATGCCAACCAGCGTTCCTATCGCCCATATCGAACTGGCGGGCCAGTGCTGCCATAACATGAGCCCTAGAATCAGTGTCACCATTCCATCTAGCAGTATCCAGCCCGATCCGCTGACTTTCCGCTCTTTGAAATACGCGGCAATATCCATTACCCCTTCCGTGAGAAAGAAAAACCCTACCGCGAGCGTCAAGGCGGCAACCCCTAACATCGGATTATTCAGGAAATAAATTCCAACACCTAAGTACAAAACTCCGACGAGAACCTTCCATGCAATGTGACCAACACCCTTTGACTGAAATGCATGCAATATCTGGGCCGCGCTACTGAAGACCAGCATCCAGCCAACTACCAGAACAACGCCGAACGAACTGGCCAGCGGCAATGCAACCGCCAGCAGCCCAAACAAGATCAACAAAACCCCCCAAACAGCGGACCAGCCGTGAGTTCGACTTGTGACTGCCGCAACCGCGGTGCTCATTGTTCAGCTCCAGCACGAAAATTGCCCCTGCCGTTTCGCGGGTAGTGGCGTGCCTTAATTGTCGAACTGGGACGAAACAGTGCCGACTGGCAGAACTTACAGTCGGTTCCAACCCCATGCCCGCCCGATGCGCTTGCTTTTGCGACGTCGTCCAGATCAAAGGCTTCAAAGACTCGCCGGATAAGGCTGGTCGCTTCGCCACGCTATCAACTAATTGGTCTTCGCTGAACGATTGCCACTCCAAGTTAGACAGCGGAAATGGCTTTACGAAAACCCGGATACCAGGTAGGCGCATAATTGCCGCACCCGGCGCCAAGTGCGCCTCGAGACAAATAAACCTCGCGTCGATTCGCGGCGCCCACGGCACGCGTTAGCTCATGCCCTATATCTGTTTTCTGCACGAATCCCATACCGCCCGCCTCTATGCACTCTTCGACCCTAGTCGCGTCTGCACTCACAAAAACGAAAGGAATATCTAATCCAGTTGCTCGCAACTCATCCATTGCTTCTGGTCCATTCAACAACGGCATAGAAACGTCGCTAACGATAACATCCGGCACCAAAGTGATTGCGGCATCGACGAGGCTTCTGCCGTCTGCCGCTGACCCCACCACGTCAAATTCTTCCGACAAAAAGCGGATTATGGCCCATCGCACGTCTCCGTGATCGTCGGCAACTAAGATTCGCAATTTGTGCATAGTAATGTCTCCCTTACAGCAGCCCTCGCTACCTTCAACATGAAACTACGAAGGCACTGCACTGTCGTTGCCGCGGGACAACTACGCCACACTTCATTCGCATCCGTCGGAATTCTCGGGCCAGCTCAGTCTGTCATTTTTGACAGTGTGCCCGGCCGAAGCCTCTCTCTAACGTAGAGCATCGGTCGTGTCCCCCCACCCGGCCGTCCAAGCAGATTTCGGCAACCAGAGGTACGAGAGAAGGGACATGAAAACTGCTATTAGAGTTCTCTTGTGGATGAGCTTGCTGCTCATCACCTCCAGCACACACGCCCAGACTGAGTCCGGAAATGATGATCCCAGTTTTACCTCTAATCTCGGTATGCCTTTAAGCGTGCCCCTGAACCCAACGGCGCGCTTTGTGAGTGGGGGTTGGGGTGTGGACTATGGCGCTGGGTATAACTTCACCAGGCGTCACGCAGTCATAGGCGAATTCATGTGGAATTCACTTTATGCCTCCAACGAAGCTCTCCAACAAGTTCGAGCGGCTTTGCAATCCTCCAAGGTTAGCGGGCACGGCAATCTCTTTGCTTTTACGGGGAATTATCGCTACGAGTTGCGCGGCAGGACTTTTGGAACGTATTTCATCGGCGGCGGAGGGTGGTATTACCGCAACGCAAGCCTCTCGAAGCCGGTCCCGACGGGCACCACCACGACCTGTAATCCAACGTGGCTTTGGTGGGGATTCACATGTACATCTGACGTGATAACTAGTAACGCGACCATCGCAAGCTCGAGCTCGACCGCATTCGGTGTGAATGGCGGCGTGGGTTTCACGATCAGGGTGGGCGAGGCGCCATACCGGTTTTACGTAGAGTCGCGCTATCACTATGCGCCCACCAAGAACATCAACACGCAATTGGTGGCAGTCACCGTGGGATTCCGCTATTAGTGCTGCACGTACTGTCTTTTACCCGCAAGAATGCGCCGCGAATTTCTGTCAATCTCAGCGGCGACGCTCGAAAGACCGAATAGAACACCCGTCACCCAAAATAACATCTTAGATGTCATGAAGCTCAACGCGAACGGCGAAGCGGACATTGCGCCATTCTTCGCCGGATAGGATGCGGGCGCCATGCCCGGGCCACGGATCGTGGACCACAGCTCCGGCGATGTTCCACCGCCCACTGAAATCGTCGATCTCTAGAGTTATCGCGGTGAGGACAACCGTGTGCCCTAACGTGCCGAGAATCACCGGCCGATTCCGACGAAGATCCGGAACGCCGGCCGCCGGCCTATCGAACACGTCAGCATTCGAGCGGAATCGCCTGCCGCGGTTATCCGTCCAGTCGCGATTAAGATCATCGAGAAGCTGGCGCTTGTGCACAGGTTTATCGACCAAGCCGCCCCATGTTTCCCGCACGATTCGCGATTGCGAAACACGGTGCCCGTAGTATGCGAAGACCATTTCGATGCACGCGGCCCAGCACCATTCCCGCGATTCCTGCCGTGTGCCGGCAAAGAGTCGTTCTGCTGGAATGCCTACTGTGCAGCGGGACCAACGCGGGCCCAGCGACTGGCAAATCTCGTTAGCGTCGGCCACTGCGCCGCCATAGAATCCCCAGACAACAAGGCTTGTAAGCTTCGTTAGGAAATCGCGCCGAGCATGAACGCCCACAGTTGCAGCGGAACCCTCACCGCCTCCCCATACGCTAAGCACTGTCTCGAACGCCGTACACTGTCAGAAATAACAGCCACGCGACGAGCAATGAAGGCCAACCGCACGTCGTTCACCTTAGAAGTCAGTCGTAGACGAATTCAGTCCAGCAGTATCGCCTTACCGCTGCCGATATCGTAGAACGCTGCCACGACCTTGAGCTTGCGTTCCTTCACAAGGTCGGCAATGACAGTGGACGCTTGCCTCAAAAGAGCCGCCTGGATCTTGGCATTAGTCTTGGTCGCGGCCTCGAGGTCTGTTCCTGCCTGGTCCACCGCAGGCTGAATGTGCGGATAGAGCGCACTGATCTGCCCGGGAACGCCCTTCGCCTGTATCGTGGCCTTCACCGCTCCGCAATTGCTGTGTCCCATGACCAGGATCACTTTTGTACCCAAGACCGCTGCTCCATATTCGAGGCTCGCAATGATCTCCGAGGTCACTACATTGCCTGCGATGCGAGTAACAAAGACATGGCCGATACTTTGGTCAAAGACCAACTCAACAGGTACGCGGGAATCCGCACACGAAAGCACCGCTGCAAACGGTTCCTGGCTCTCGACGGTGTTTTGTTTCAAAATTGCAAGATCGTGCTCGTGAGCCGTCGTACGGTTTGCAACGAAGCGCTCGTTACCCTTCACAAGTTCCTGCATCGCCGTATCAGGGCTGAGCTTGCTCTGTGCCAGAACCGTTAGCGGAGCGCCGAAGCGCCTCCCTGCTGCTGCGATCACACTGGCCATAACACCGCTCGTGGTCATTTGCATAAACCGTCGCCTTGAAGAACCCTGCTTAGCAATACCGAGCTCAGTGCTCCCGAAGGAGCAAGTACGTCCCGACGAAGTCTGCCGGCAGTGCCTCGCAGCTTCATAGGTGTAAGCCAACAAAGGGTTCATTTGCTGAGGGCTGTCCTTCCGCAGGAATTCCTAGTTATCGCTTGAACCTCCCGGCACGAAAGTAAGCGCATTGCATGCTAGAAGTTCTTTGCTGTCACCAAAACTGTCAGAATTGACAGAGCAGTTCATCGTTAGCGTTCACCGCCGTCGTTCACGCCCCTATTCAAACAATAGACGTGTTTTGCTTTACGTGCCTGCAATACCCTTATTCTGAAGGATTCTGACTACAACCCGGCGGTTGTCAGCCTGCCCCTCTGCTGTGCTATCCGCAGCCACCTGTCTACTGGTGCCCATTGCCCCAGGGGCCAGCATATTTGTCAGCGGAATCTGGCCCTGCTGTTCGAGGAAATCCGTCACGTTCTCTGCGCGCTCAGTGCTCAGCCTCTGGTTGAGAGCCGCACTGCCGACCTTCGATGCATACCCTTTCACCTGAATTATGTAGGCAGTGATGTCCTTGGCCTGCTGGGCCAATTGCAACAGTTGTGGCTTATACTGATCCTCAAGCGCAACCTTGTCGTTCCCGAATAACACCGTCGTCTCCCCCAAGATATTGTAGTCAGCCAGTTCGCCGAAGCGTTTGTTCGCCGCCGCAATTGCCGCTGCGATCGCCGCCTTATTAGCCGCGATTGCGGCTGCGTGCTCAGCACTCTCCTGCTGCTGCGCCTGAAGCTGCTGCTGCTGTTGCCGAATTTCCTGTTGTTGCGCCTGAATTTGCTTCTGGCTTTGCTGAACTTGCTGTTCAGTCGGAGTTAAGCCAGCTTGGATATCTTGAGCCGTCTGCAGGTCGGAGCCATGGAACGTGACGTTGTCGGCGACCAGTTGGTTTTGGGCGTTGAAGGCTCCCTTCACTTCAACCGCGAGCCCCGGAACCAGGGAGGTCATGCTCAAGTGCTTCTTGCGAAAAACTCCTTCCGGTTCCTCCACCTGTGTTGCGGGCGTGAGGACCACGATCACATTCCCTGAATCCTGCGTCTGAACCGTCATCGTGGCGCCACTCCGTCCATTGATCACGCCTTTCACTTTGTTGCTCTGTGCGACGGCAATGCAACAAAGCAACAGAAATGCCTCAAAGACCAGAACTACACTGATTGCGGCTGTCATCTTGTTTTGCTTCATGTCTACCTCTCACACGGTTTGGGAACTCGCACTCCGATTGCGAGGCTAGCTGCAGGCGTTGGGCACTTTCAATTGGCAAAACTGACAGGTGAAACTCATTCGGGGCGACGACTCGCAAATTCCGCTTTTGGGCCTTGCAAAGCTGGCAGACCAGACCTCACCGCATGCTGTCGCGAGGATTGACCAGCACCTGATCGTGGGTTCCGAGACCGAATGGAGCCGGCCCGCGCGTACTCGATATCGAGGATGACGTTGACAAACGGCAACGGTAAACGCGGTGGACTGAAAAACGTGGACAAGGCCTGCGGTTTGAGTGTTCCCACACCTACCGGTCTACATGGATGCGGCTTTACAGAATTCACGATTCCAGAAGCCAAGGTACGTCAGCTGGCGGAAGGAGTCTCTGAATCTGGGAGCACAGGATGCCCCACTTTACAACGGAGCATCGGTGTATCGCGCTGCCTCACGGAATTGGCTCCGGAAGCTTGCGTGAAATCGTCGCCCTTTAACGTACTGCTGGCGAACAGTCGCTGCTGAAGAACGGCTTCTATCGCAACCAGAAGGTCACTTGCGCTCCGGGACTTGATCACGTAGCCTTGCCCGCCCGCGCGTAGAGCCGCTTCTGCGATGTCAAACGTATCGTATACGCTCACAAAGAGGATCTTCGACTCTGGAGCGCAGGCACGAATTAATCGCGCCGCTTCAATCCCATTCAACGTAGGAAGGCCAACGTCCAGCAGAACCAAATCCGGCCGGAGTTCTTTCACTCTCTGGAGCGCTTGCATTCCGTCCGATACTTCGCATAGAACCTGCCATTCCGGTCTCTTTTGAAGTAGGGAGACCACAAAACGGCGCCACGGCTCGAAGTCATCTGCGAGCAGAATCTTGGCGCTATGCTTCGATTCTTCTCTCATGCGTCGGTCCGAAGCGTCCAATCCAGAGCATAACCTTTTGTTTTCGCCCTTCATTCGCCCTTACTCTCATTTCTTACTATTTGACCGCCCTCTTGTCACCTGTCAGTTCTACCAGCTGGGTCGTCGACCGCGTCCAATACCATTAGTCTCACCCTCGCATTGTGCCGTGCCCTCGGTCAGTTGCATGAGCAATCTTTGCGC
>Ga0137396_10001227_pt1 | contig 13275 bp, 7 predicted proteins | sample czc16metaG_FD_108284 | JGI IMG/M metagenome (GOLD analysis project Ga0137396, IMG submission 108284) | Vadose zone soil microbial communities from Angelo Coast Range Reserve, California, USA - czcobulk3.16 metaG | ecosystem: Environmental > Terrestrial > Soil > Vadose zone | place: USA...
AAACGCATCTGGCCGACATTCTTCGCGATTTCGGCAACAGGACCCGACAGGACGACCCTGTCGTTCACTTCTATGAGCTGTTTCTGACGGCCTATGACAAGAAGAGGAAAATCCAGCGTGGCGTTTTCTACACCCCGCAGCCGGTCGTGTCCTACATCGTTCGGAGCGTCCACGAACTACTGCAAACCGAGTTCGGCCTGGAGGATGGTCTCGCCTCCACGATTACCTGGGGAGAGATGGCCAAGCGCTACTCCTGGCTACGGCCGCCCGAGGGCGTAGACCCGGCAACTCCCTTCGTTAGAATCCTCGACCCGGCGACCGGAACCGCCACTTTCTTGGTTGAAGTCATCGACGTGATCTACCGGACCCTGACTTCAAAGTGGAAGAACGAGGGACTGGCTGAATCGAAGCAGCGCGCGACTTGGAACGAGTATGTCTCGACAGCCTTACTGCCGCGGTTGTACGGGTATGAGCTCATGATGGCACCATATGCCATTGCCCACATGAAAGTCGGCCTCAAGCTCTACGAAACAGGATATCGCTTCGATAGCGACCAGCGCGTGCGCATCTACCTGACTAACGCCCTCGAACCTCCCTCAAGTGTGCACGAACAACAGCAGTTCGAAGAGTGGGCCCCAGCACTGGCTCATGAGGCCCAGGCGGTCAACTCAATAAAGCGCACCGAACCCTTCACTGTTGTCATCGGCAATCCGCCGTATTCGACTTTCGGCCAACTCAACAAGATCCCGTTCATCCTTGCTCTTCTCGAGGACTACAAGCGTGGCTTGGAGGAAAAGAAACTCAATCTTGATGACGACTATCTCAAATTCTTTCGCCTCGCACAGTACATCCTAGACTGCTCCCGTTGCGGTGTATGCGGGATGATCACAAACAGCAGCTTCTTGGACGGGCTCGTTCATCGTAGAATGCGTGAGTCTCTACTCGCTCAATTCACGGATGGTTACATCGTTGATCTCCACGGCAGTAGCCGTCGTCGGGAAACGACCCCTGACGGCGCGACCGACCAGAATGTGTTCGACATACAGCAGGGCGTTGCGATTTCCTTGTGGCTGAACGGCATCCCGAAGGACAGCCACGGACTCAGGCATCGCGAGCTGTGGGGCAACAGAGAACAAAAGTATCACTTCCTAGAGACCCACACGATGTTGTCAGCGCGACTAAAGGATTGTGACGCACGACCACCGCAATTCTTCTTCATCCCCCAAGATTCGTCAGCGAGAGGCGAATACGAAGCGGGAATACCACTAACGGACGTGTTCTCTGTCATCGGCAGCGGGCTCAATACTGATCGTGATGAACTCTGCATAGATCTCGACAAGGTCCGACTGTCCGATCGCATGCAAAGGGCATTCTCGGGCAAGGTCGACGCAGAGTTCATTGATGCGTTCAACTTCCGCCCGTCAAGTAGCTACGACCCTGTGGCGGCAGCTAAGAGGCAAGACTTCGATCCAAGAGCCCTGCGGGTTTGTATCTATCGCCCATTTGATTGGCGACACATCTATTACCAAGTAGGGTTCACAAGCAGGCCGGTATTCGATGTGCAGGGGCAAATGCTGCATCCGAACTTGGGCCTCCTTGTTTGCCGTCAATCGAAGGAACCATTCGCCGTTCTCGTTACGCGCACCATCGCGACACATAAGATTGTCGCGGTCTATGACCGCACGTCGCTGGTACCACTTTGGCTCTACGCGCTCGATCGCGGCGCGCAGCGTGCCTTGAGAGACGGTAATGCTCGTGTGGCCGCCTTCAAGTCGGGATTCGCGAAGACTCTCGCGGATCGTTTGCAGCTGCGGCTTACGGAGCAAGGCTTACCTCAGGGGCTAACGGCGGAAGACATCTTTCACTACGCCTACGCCTTGTTTCACAGCCCCCACTACCGCAGCCGGTACTCAGAGTCTCTCAGGAGCGATTTCCCGCGCCTTCCTCTGACCGGGGACCTGGCGCTGTTCCAGGTTCTAGCTCGGGTAGGGGGCGAACTCGTCGCTCTGCACCTGTTGGAATCACCGCGGGTCGACCAGCCCCTCGCTGCCTATGTTGGCCCAGCGAGCGCCGAGGTCGAGAAGGTGTCATACGCTCACGACACCGCATGGCTTGACAAGTCTCAGACGCGGGGCTTCCGCGGTGTGCCTGAGGCAGTGTGGAATTTCCACGTCGGCGGCTACCAGGTCTGCGAAAAGTGGCTGAAGGACAGAAAGGGGCGCGCTCTCTCTAAGGATGACACGACCCACTATCAGAAGGTTGTGGTTGCCATCGCTGAGACCATTCGCGTCATGCAAGAGGTCGATGAGGTCATCGAGGCGCACGGTGGCTGGCCCGCTGCGTTTCAGGCAGGCGACTAGCGCTTCTTGACGTCCCGCTGCCAAAGTGGCTGACGGGCAGCGCCAGCCCGTAACGTACGAAGGTGAGGAGTGAGCCGCGCATTCCCTGTCCGGAAGGGTGACCCAGTGAGCCGAATCTTTTATCCCAGCTCCGAGAAGCTGAAGTTCCTTCTCGCCAGCATTCACAACCGCGAGGTCGCACTACCCGACTTTCAGCGCGACTTCGTTTGGGAGCCTCGGGAAACCGAGGAGTTGCTGGAGAGCATCCTTCAAAACTTTCCAGCGGGCACTCTGTTGCGAATCAAGAATTCTGCCGGTTTCTACTTCGCGCCTCGCGAATTCGCTGGCGCCCCGGAGCTCGACGGGCATACTCCATCCTACCTGATACTCGACGGGCAGCAGCGTCTCACCTCGTTGTATCAAGCCCTGCACGGTGCTGGGAGCCATCGATACTTCATGGATCTGCAGATACTGCTCGGCGGCAAGGATCTCGAGGACTCGGTGTTTTACGCACGCAAGGGCGACGCAAAGCAGCAGTTCGGCACGGTGGCGAAGCAGGCCACGACCCTGACTTTCCCACTGGAAAGGGTATTTGGTGATGGCGGAGGATTTGAGGACTGGCTTGATCAGGTCCTTGACCTACGTGACGGAAAGGACAAGAAGGATCTCAAGCAAGCGGTGCGCGCACTGCGCAAGGAGTGGATTCAGAACCTCGAGGATTACGAGTTCCCCGTCGTTACGCTTTCAGACGATACCTCGGCGGAAGCTGTTTGCACGATCTTCGAGACGCTGAACCGGACCGGGGTCAAGCTTTCTGTGTTCGACCTTTTGACGGCGCGGTTCTGGCCAGAGAACGTCAAGCTCAGAGACCTCTGGGACCAGGCGCGTGCCGAACACCCAATCATCACTGATTTTGAGGTCGAGCCCTACTACCTTCTGCAAGCAGTAGCCCTAGCGACTGCGAAAGGAGCGCCATCCTGCAAGCGCAAGGACGTGCTGAGCATGAAGCCGGACCAGATTCGGAAAGGCTGGAGCGACATCGCTCGTGGGCTCGCTAACGTTCTCCAACTTCTCCGAGACGATTGCGGGGTCATGCTCCCTGGCTGGCTGCCTTACAATACGATTCTGAGCCCAGCGGCCGCTGCGATGGCCAGCGTCGGTTCCCTCACCGGGCCTCGCCAGGCCACGGTACGCGACAAGTTCAAGCGCTGGTTCTGGTGCTCGGTGTTTGGTCAGGCCTACGAGAAGGCACCGAATTCGCAGGCCATCAAGGACTACAGCGAGTTGAAGGTGTGGTTCTCCGGCGGCAAAGCGCCGGAGACCGTCGAACGGTTCGACTTCAAGTCAGACCTGCTCAGAGAGACCACTCCTCGACAGCGAGCGGTTTACCGTGGGGTCATCGCGTTGATCCTTCGGAATGGCGCACGGGATTTTCACTCAGGGAAGCGAATTACCGCCAGCATGATGTTGGAGCAGAAGATCGACGATCACCATGTGTTTCCTCGGGGGTTCCTCACGGACGCGAAGATCGACGTGCAAGGTGTCACGAGCGATTGCGTCTTGAACCGCACCCTCATTGACAAGGAAACCAACATCCGTATCGGCAAGCGAGCACCGTCCGACTATCTCTCCGAGGTGGATGGAGAGCTGGGGCGGTCGAAGTTCAAGACCCTGCTCGAATCCCATCTCCTTCCGGAGAAAAAGGCTGGTCCGCTGCTCACCGATGAGTTTGGGGCGTACCTGAACGCCCGACAGGAGCTGATCACCGCTCAAGTCATCGAAGTCACATCATAGCCGCAGCCACGCGAGAGCACCTGATCAGCAACCCTGAGTAGTGAAGTCCCGGCACGGCGCGGAGCTGCAATCCATGGTGCGTCATTGACTTACAGCGTGGCTTGAGGTATGTTCGGTATTTATTCGGTATCAAGGTATCGATCTCTGCGTCACAAGTGATTCCAAAGCTCGGAGTCCGATTTGCCCATGGGAAAGCGATTTGATTCTGAACTAGCGCGACTCCCAGAGACGTATGCATGGGCTATTCAACAGCAAGTTGATCGACTAGCCGGCGCCTTGGGGAAGGCCATCGGGCACCCATTGGTTTCTGTAGGATCAGGCGGGTCGCTGACCGCAGCGTCCTTCTGTGCTATGCTGCACGAGCGTCTCGCTGGCCAAGCAGCGCGTGCCGCGACACCCCTCGAGATCGTCTCCGTTGACCCTGGCACGCTCCGGAAGTCCGCCCTCGTCCTTTTCAGTGCCAGTGGCAGGAACGCTGACATCCTCGCCGCCGCCCGAGCGGCACTACGAGCGGAACCGCCTGTCGTGATAGTAGTCACGGTCGGACCCGGGACGCCGCTTGGCCACGAACTCAGGGACCAGCCCTTCGCAGAGCTGGTCGAGCTCGACCTCACCACCAACGGCGACGGATTCCTAGCAACGAACTCACTACTTGCCTTCGCGGTCTTGCTTTACCGTGCATACAGAGAGATCGCACCTATTGATCCACCCCCTCCAGCCACACTCGACAGGCTACTGGGTACCGGCTTCAACAAGCGTGTCACGCGCGCGACGGCACCTTTGTGGAATCGATCGACCCTTGTGGTACTGCACGGTCTCGCGACCAAACCGGCAGCGTTGGACCTGGAATCGAAATTCTCGGAGGCAGCCTTGGGAAACGTCCAGCTAGCAGATTTCAGGAACTTCGCGCACGGTCGGCACCACTGGCTTGCAAAGCATGGCGGTAGCACCGCAGTGCTCGGCTTGATTGGTCCTCAAGATGAGAGTTTAGCTGCCGCGACGCTGCACCTCCTCCCCAAGTCGACTCCTGTTGTGCCTCTCCGAGTCATCCATGATGGCATGCTAGCGGGCCTTGCGGCGCTTGCCCAAGGGCTTTTCGTAGTGGGCGCTGCAGGTCGCGCCAAGGGCATTGATCCTGGCAGGCCAGGCGTCCCGCGATTTGGGAGACAGCTCTATTCTCTCCGAACCATTGGCACGGTTACTCCGAAAGGGAGGCGCGTCGCTGAACGTCTGATGGAGGTAGCGATCCGCCGAAAAGTGGACGCCCCATGGGACCAGGTGGAAGCGAGAGGTGAACTTGGGGCGTGGGCTGAGGCATACCGGTCGTTTGTTCGCGCCCTCGGCGCGGCAACCTTTCGCGGCCTCGTGCTGGATTACGACGGGACTCTGGTTGCCGAGCGCGACCGCTTCACCGGGCCTGACCCGGACACCCTCCGTGACCTGGTGCGCGTCCTTGGAGCTGGAATCCCGGTAGGAGTGGCTAGCGGCCGTGGCCGGTCAGTGGGGGATCAGCTCCGGGAGTTTGTTCCAAGCACGCTCTGGAAGCAGACACTTGTCGGATACTATAACGGCTCGGAGATTGCGTGCCTCGACGATTCAAAGGCGCCGTCGGCAGCACCGGGCGTTTGTGAAGAGCTGAGTGCGGCAGCCCAAGCAATTGGACGAGAGAATAGCATCATGCGCGAGGCTGACGTCACCATCCGCTACCGGCAGATAACGCTTCAACCCAAGGCGCGATGGCGCACAGCTCACGTATGGGGGCTAGTTCACGAGCTGCTTCTTAAGCACGCCATAGCCTACGTGCAGGTTGTCCGGTCGAGCCACTCTATCGACATCCTCCCGCCGGGCGTAACAAAGCTCGCTGTCGCCCCGCAGCTCCGTTCTAGAGCTGGCGTTCCAGAGGATGCGGCTTTGCTCTGCATCGGTGATCACGGCCAATGGCCCGGGAACGATGCTGCCCTCCTTACCGAGCCCTATTCGTTGAGCGTAGATGAAGTTTCACACGACCCCGTCACGTGCTGGAACCTTGCCCCCCCGGGCGTTCGAGGCGTAGTGGCAGCCCGAGGCTACCTGAAGGCTATCCGACCTTCGAGGAACCGGTCCTTCACTTTCCGACTCGGGTCGGCCTGAGCCAACGGGGATGAACCAAGACCTCGGCCTGCGAGTCCTCGGCCAAATCATGGGGTGGGACGATCACAGAGCCAGGAGAGAGTTTGCCTGGCTCAGGCTCATGTCCCGTCTCAAGTACGATGGGTACCAAGACTTCGTCGCCGGGATGCGTTTCGTGGAGAGCCTGGCCAGTTGGATGCAGCAGTTCTCCCCTGACGAACGCGAGATCGCGTACGCGTTCCTCAGGCGGACGTTGGTGTACGTCGGGACGGCCGAGATGAGTCACCTGGTGGACCTGGCGTACCCGGAGGAAGTCCGCCGCCGCCTCGTTAGAGCTGTGGCAATCCGGTCCGGGATACCTGGTTATCGTGTGCTAGCCACGCCCGAGGCGAAGGTGTTGTACAGCCGACTGCTCCGTCAGACCCTATTCATGGGTCTTAGTGACGGTGCCCGTATCGACGTCTTCCGTCGAGCAAACGAGGGCATCATCACCAATGAGCAGGTGGTAGTGGGCGTACAGGTCTACGATGAAAAATGGCAGGACTTGCTTCACAACCTGCAAAGAGACCTGGGTCCCGCCGCCAAGTTCGCCTTTGTGTATCTTCTTGATGACTTCGTCGGCAGTGGGAAGACGCTCCTTCGAAACGACAGTGGGTTGTGGAAGGGGAAACTCGATCGCTTTTGGAAGAACGTTAAGGGGCATGTGACGACGCACTTTGAAGCTGACTGGACCCTGTGCGTACATCACTACCTTGCTTCCCACCACGCCAGCGAGGCATTGGTAGCACGAGAGGTAGAAACCCGGAAAGCTAGACAGGCAGACTGGTTTCCTCGTGTCGCGTTCTCGTTTGGAATGGTGCTTCCCCCTGATCTACCCGTTGATCCGGACCTTGATGCGACCTTAATGACCTTGATCGACAAGTACTACGATCCTGCGATCGAGACTACGCATACGAGTGTAGGTGGCGGGGACGTGAAACTTGGTTTTGGGACGTGCGCGTTGCCACTTGTACTCGAACATAACACGCCGAACAACTCGATAGCTCTTCTCTGGGCGGAGACGGCCGGAGCCAGTGGGAAGCACGCCATGAGGCCACTCTTCAGGCGCCGTCAGCGCCACATTTGAGCCCAAGCCAAAGTGGATAACCCCTTTCTGAAGAGAGCCACCGAGCGCCTCAGAGACGAGGAAGCTTTCCTCTCGCTCGTGAGTCCGGAGCCAGTTACAACCTTCCTCGGGGAGTACGGTCGGACTGGCCAGCTCTATGATCGGCTCATCCTTGTTCGCGGGGCGCCTGGGTGCGGGAAGACCACCCTCGCCAGGCTCTTTCAGTATCAGACAATCGCAGCCCTTCTACGAAACCGCGATCTCTCGTCGTTCAAGGCCCTGATGGCGGCGCTGGCTGACTGCGGAGCTATTCGGGATGAATGCCCAGCCGTTCTCGCCTGTCGGCTGTCAATGGAATCGGACTACCGAGAGACGTGGGAATTCCCGTATCCCGAAGAACTTAGAATCAACCTCCTAACGACTCTAATCCAAGCTCGAGCAGTCCTGGCGTGGCTTAGGAACCTGCGGGCCGCTGGAGTTGACCCCGATGTCGTGCAGTTGGCTCCAAAAGACGACGCAATCGGCGCCGTTGAAACGATAGGTGGGACGAGTGGCGCTGGAATACTGGAACGCGCGAAGACGGTTGAGCTCGCCTTGTACAAGATCGCCGGGGCGTTGATCGCTCCGGACATGTCGCTGCTTGAATCTAGTGGCATCGGCGCCTATCGACCCTTTGATGTTATCGACCACTTTGTGGTGGAAACCGATGTTGGAGGAGTGCCACGCCGATTGGAATTGCGTCCTCTTCTGATCCTCGACGATGCCCACGCTCTGCATCAAGCGCAGTTCCGTAGCATCGAGCACTGGCTCGTTCGGCGTGAGCTGCGGTTGGCTCGTTGGATCCTCACCCGGTTGGACATCCTGACTCCGCGACAGGTTCTCAATCCCGCTCTTCCAGACTCACAGGAGGTAGCAGAACTACCGGGCATCATCGCGGCACGCGACCGACTCGACGTCTGGCTTCAGACGAGCATGCAGGACCGCCGTGAGAACCGGACTTCTTTTCGGCGCATGGCTAAGGACATGGCGGCTCGGTACCTGCGTCAGATGCCGCTATTCGCGTCCCGAGACCTTCTCAACCTCGGCGACATCCTAAGTACCGAGCCCGCGCCCGGGACGCCGGCCAAAGTACGAGACCTGTTGCTGCAGGTCGACGCGAACCAGCAGCAACTCGCCATAACACCAAGTCGTCGAGCCCTATTGGAAGATGCGGTTGGCCGCTATGCCGCGGGATCGAAAAGTGTTGAACTGACAGACGACGTTCGGTTGGCTGCGCTGAGCGTCCTAATGTACCGTTACGCCAATCGAATCCCCCAGGAGAGCCTCTTCTCACAGGAGGAAGATCCTGAGCCATCTCGGCCGCTTGTGGCCGATAGCGGCGTCGTGGACGCAGCTCGTCTACACTTGCTTCACAGTATTGGGCGGCCGTTCTTCTACGGGATCGATACTCTCTGCGATGCTAGTTCTGAGAACGCGGAGCAGTTCCTAAGGCTTGCCTCACTGCTGGTCGAGCAGACGGCCACACAAATCACGCGGTCAAAGCCGCCTTCCATTGACGCCGAAACACAGAACAGACTGCTAAGGGAGCGTGCAGCGCAGATCCTTGAGCAATGGAGTTTCCCCTATCACGCACTTGTTCGCCGCGTGACTCATGTGATCGCGACCCGCTGCCTTAAGGTCTCCTTGGAGCGGAACGCATGGCTTGGGCCCGGAGCTAATGCATACGGAGTCCGCGCGGCCGAATTTGCCAGAATCTCAGCAGACCAACCTGAACTCGCGCGAGTGCTGCAATTTGGAATCGCCTACAGCGCGCTAACGCTGATTCCAAACTACCTGTGCAAGGACGAGGAGTGGTGTCTTCTCGAGCTGGGGGGCACCCTGATACTCCACTACGGTCTCACCCTCAAGCGAGGGGGGTTCCTCGAGGGCACAGTAAACGAGCTCGCGCGAATGATTCAAACGGAAGAGCAGTGATCGGCGGAGCCAGGCGATGGGACCCGTGCGTCGATCACCGTGACGACGCAGCTAGAGCCTTTGTTCGCGAGTACTGGGCAAATAGCTCGCGCCGAGTGGTCGTGGTGGCGGGGGTAGGATTCGACCCTCGCACAAGCCTAGTCGCCGACCTCCTGTCCAGTGCCGCTGGCAATCGACTAAGCGGCGTACTAGTCCGCGAGGAGCGGCCAAACGCTGAAAGCCTTCTCATTGAGCACGCCGCCGCGAATCTTCTGACCATACGCAAGTCTGTTCCACACCACCGACTTCTTGATGTCCAGATCTTCGCCGGAGACAACGCGGTGACTGGTGGACGACTCGTTGTTGGGGAACTTAGAAAGGTGTTAGACGGTCTTCTCGAGGGAGTCAGCGACGTCGTGATCGACTTTAGTGCCCTCTCAGTAGGAATTAGCTTTCCGATTGCAAAGTATCTGCTCGATCGGTTTGAGCACGGTGGACCCAATCTTCACGCAATGGTAGTCTCGGACCCCGAACTCGATGCTGACATAGTTCCCCTCCCAGGGGAGTCGCCCAGCATCGTTCACGGGTTCAGGGGACGTCTCGGCCTGGAGGAGACTGGTCAGGCCGCTAAGTTATGGGTCCCGCAGTTGGCCGAGGGCCAGCGTGCTGTCCTGGACATCATTCACCGCGATGTGGCGCCGCACGACATATGCCCAATACTTCCTTTCCCCGCCCGGTCGCCCAAGGTAGGCGACGTGCTTGCCGAGGAGTATCAGGACGAGCTTCAAGGGATCTGGGATGTTGACTTTCGGAACATAATCTACGCGGACGAAGAGAACCCATTGGATGTCTACCGCACCCTCTTGGAAGTCGATGATGCTCGCGAGCCCGTTTTCAGGGAGGTGGGGGGGTCGCTCTCTATTCTTTCGCCAATAGGGAGCAAGGTTCTGGCAATGGGGGTCTTGATGGCCGCGGTAGAAAGGGACTTCCCTGTGGTCTATGTAGAACCGCTCGGCTTTTCCGTCAGTCCCGACGTTCTCAACGGTTGGTCCGCAGAACGCGGCCGCCTCGCGCACGTGTGGCTCTCCGGAGAGGCGTACGGTTCCCGTGCCAACTAAACAACGAACGTTGCAGTCGCCACCGCGCGGGACGTCGATATCCCAACTGCTCGCCGTACCGCGAAGCAAACCGACGGTAATTGGCACTGGTCTTGTTGCCCTGGATGTACTAATCGGGCCGGGCAGCCACGAGACAGCGCGCATTTGGGCCGGTGGCACGTGCGCTAATGTGCTGGCCATTCTGAGCTACCTCGGGTGGGACGCTTACCCTGTCGCTCGACTGAACGGCGATTCGGCAGCTCGCCAGGTTGAGCGCGACCTGCGACGATGGGGCGTTCGCCTTGAATTCGCGAGACTTGAGCCCGGTGGCCGCACTCCCATAGTCGTACAGCATATCCGCTCCGACGCCTCGGGGAACGGAGTCCATCGATTCTCGTTGCGGTGTCCGGAGTGCCGGGAATGGCTTCCGACATACCGGCCAGTTCCGGCCCGGGTGATTCACGGTGTCACCTCAAAGGTACCGCATTCACGAGTCGTGTTTCTTGATCGTCCCTCACGGGGTTCGCTCCTACTTGCTGAGCACTTTAAGGAGAAGGGTGCAATCGTCTTCTTCGAACCGTCCGGTAGAGGAGAACCTCACCTCTTTCGAAAAGCATACCTGATCGCAGACATCGTCAAATACTCTAGAGAGCAAGCAGCATGGTTCAGGGAGCTCCGGGCGAAGCGGGTTCGCGCACCCATAGAAATAGAGACCATGGGAGCGGCCGGTCTGCGGTACCGAACGACGCTGTTGGACTCCCGACGAGAGCAATGGACAGCACTGCCGGCCTACCACGTGTCACGAGTCTCAGACGCCGCTGGTGCCGGTGATTGGTGTTCGGCAGGGATTCTCCACGCACTCGGGAGGCAGGGACGGGCGGGTCTGGATCGGCTCACGCTAACGAGCCTGAGACGAGCCCTGCGCGTTGGTCAGGCCCTCGCCGCTTGGACATGTTCTTTTGAGGGTGCAAGGGGAGGTATGTATGCCGTGGCCCGCACTGCGTTTCGGAGCTCGGTGATGAAGACCGTGCTTGGAGCGCACACAGGTTCTCAAACCGCCAGCACGCTTACGATACGGAAGACGAGCGTCTCGAGAACGATCTGTGCATCGAGCGGGAGTTCGTGGCGCAGGGTGCGGCAAGAACGCTAGACGCTACCTGCTGAGGGTAAGTCGCACGAGCCTGCAATTCTCATCCACGGCGCGGCAAATGCGGCCGCCTTCCCTCAGACTCCAAGAAACTCCTCGCCATCGTGATAAACCGTGATTGCACCGTCAGAACTGATCTTCACGGCAAGCCCATAGTTCGAGGCCCCGATCGCGGCCTTCGTGCGACTTCCTTCCGTGCCCTTTAGACTGCCCCTCTTCTTCGGCTGCAGCACAGAGCCGTAGGCACGAACCTCCCCTGAGTTGTCGACGACCACCGCACCATCCAGTGAAGCCAGCTCCACAACGACGGGCCACGGGAGGCCCTGCATAGTGTATCCTGTCAGTAACTTGTCGAATTCTTTGTCTGCGCTCTCTCGATCCTCTGAGCCCAACTCATCCCCGCGCCGTACAATCTTGGCAAGGCGACGGCGGTTGTGCAGCACCACAAAGAGGCCCCCACTTCGCCTGAACGACACATCCACCGATGCCCGATAAACCGAGGTGACGACCCGACCGATGGTAGATGGCAAGACGTTCTGAGAGCGCGCCCGGTTCTTCAAGAGATTCAAGAGGTGGTTGTGGTTCCAGTACTGCCAGCGGCCGTACCGGTATGTGAAACGCAGCGTTCCCTCGTCGAATACTAGGATGTCCCCCTGTCGGCTAAGGCAGATCCCACAACGTCCGTGGCGACTTGCCTTTGCTAAGTGCTCCGCCCATTGTGGAAAATAGTTTTTCTCGGAGAGGCTTCGCTCGTCAAATCGCTCCAGGTCCACGAAGGCTAGGAGATGACCCTCACTAGAGATGTGATAGGCCGTTCTGAAACCGTCTGAGAGAGCCTTGTACTTCTTGGAGTCGAACAACTGGCGAGGAAAGATGGGGGCGTCCCCATCGGACGTTTCCTCCGGATCGAGCACCGCTCCAAAGGTCAACGGCCTATTCTCATACGTTTGCTCGGCCAGCTCATGAATGGCGCTGAATACGTCGGTGAGGTCTAGTCGCAGTCCGTGATGCTCCCTCAGATGATCGGCGATGATCTGCTCGTCAAACACGTCTCGTATCGCGCTGAGTGATGGTGCGCCACTGGGTCGCCCTGCCACTGCAAGTACATCACCGATTCGCGTGGCAACGCGCAGGCAGATGTCGTGTTCTCTTGTATCCAACGTGCGACGGCGTTTTGAGGCAGCAACGGGCACGTTTCTCCTGCGGACGACGGTCTGTAGGCTTCGCGTGTTGGGTTCGCCCTGGGGCCCAATCGCGATGGTCATGCGGATCTCGGTTCTCTGAGGGGACATCCAGACGGACTCTGTGGCACGCCAGGCGATTTCGCTCCAAGGATCAATCTCAGCGTGCGGAAGGATTCGCTCGACAGCCCCGACGCTCCAATCCAGGAAGTCGACACCCGCGCTACCAAGGAAGGTTCTGAGACGACTGTTGGCTCGGAGTACGCTGCCTTGACTCACGTCACACGGCCCTACTTGTCAACCACTTCGGACAGGATCGCAAGGAATTCCCGGGTGACGAGCTCCTTCGTGACTCCCTTCAGGGCATACTCTCCACGTGAACCGGCAGAGCCTCCGGACAAGGGCGTCATGTTGCTACCGTGCACCATAATGGTCTTCTTGTAGCGCACGGCAATAAGCGAAAGGGATGGATACTCCGTTGAGCTGCGTCGTGGCGCCGCTACACCAGATGGGAAAATGCGGATCTGGATTCTGGCGTCTTGCGGCCGTC
>Ga0137396_10001229_pt1 | contig 13270 bp, 13 predicted proteins | sample czc16metaG_FD_108284 | JGI IMG/M metagenome (GOLD analysis project Ga0137396, IMG submission 108284) | Vadose zone soil microbial communities from Angelo Coast Range Reserve, California, USA - czcobulk3.16 metaG | ecosystem: Environmental > Terrestrial > Soil > Vadose zone | place: USA...
AGATCGGCCACGTACAGCTTCGCCCCCGCCAGATAGGGACCTGCGCCGATCTGGCGCTCGACGGCAGCGCCCCACTCTTGCAGATAACCAGCCGCGGCCTCCTGCCGTGCCCGCTTCTTCTCCACCTCGTCCTTGATGCGGATGATCGGCCCCATCCGCATCCGCAGATCCTCGACGGCGCACATCACCGACTCGTGCAACGCGGCCTCGAACGGTTCCGCGGGATGCAATGCCTGCTCCGAGCCGATGAAGCGCAGGATGGCATTCGACTGGGCGAGTTGCCGGCCCTCGATGGTGAGCACCGGCAACGCGCCGAAGGGGGTGCTCGCCTTGCGCGCAGCCCACTCCTCCCGGTTCAGCCGTTCGTCCTGGAACGGGAGGCCGGCGACGTGGAGCGCCAGGCGGCACTCTTCGCCGCGGCTGGCGGCTGCGTCGAAGTAGGTCAGCTTGTACACGGGCATTGGAGGACCTCGGGGGCTCGAGCCTGGCTATCTGATGCGAGCGTGTGGGCACTGGATTCTACACGCAGACCGCCGTTTCTTGTGACTGCACGGCTTAGCTTCCGCCCCGTCCGGCGAGATGCTCCGCCCAACCTCTCCAGCTCTCGGACAATTGCGGGACCTCGAGCAGCCGCGCCACCTCGTCGCGGTCGCGCGTGTAGATGCGAAAGACGTCGCGGACGGTGAGACCGTGATCGGGTCTCTCGACGACGGAAATCTCGTCTCCGGCGCCCACGTCGCCCTCGGCGACGATCCGGAGGTAGGTTCCGGGGCGCATTGCCTTGCTGAAGCGGCGTGGAAACTTCTCGTCGTTCATCCGCACACCGAGCCGCCAGCAGGGAATCCGCGGCTCGGACACCTCGAACACGGCGCTTCCGATTCGCCACCGCTCTCCGACGAGGGCGTCGTTGACCTCGATCCGTTCCGTAGTGAGATTCTCGCCGAAGACGCCGTACGGGAGTGGATGGCCTAGCTCCCCTTCCCACCACCGCTCGTCCTCGAGCGCATACGCGTACAGTGCCTTGTCCGGTCCGCCGTGCGCTTCGCGGTCGGCCTGGCGATCACCTTCGAGATTGACGCCGCGAGCCGCGATCCGCCCCGAGGCCGCGGATTTCCAGATCGCGCTCTCGGCGAGATGGCCGTGGTACTCGAACTTGCGTACCCCACCGACGTTGACGGAAACGATCCGTCCGGCGTCAGTCGCCATGGCCACCTTCCTTGTCAGAGCGTCTTCGGGATCAGCGAGCCTAGGCCGCTCAGATGCACCGTCGCGTGCCGGGATGCGCCGGACAATGGTGCGCCGATCCGCAGTCCGAGCTAGCGCCGCAAGGCAGCGATGGCCGGCTCGTCCATCTCGAGCACCACGTCGATGGAGCTCTCGATGAGCGAAAGCAGCGCCTCACGCGGTCCGTTCCTCCAGTCGTCGCTCCCGTAGAAGGCGTCCTCGCTGGCTTGCCGCTCGGCCAGATCGACCACCCGGCGCTTCACGGGGCCCGGTCCCCGGCATCGACCTGCGCGACGGTGTACCAGGCGGCCAGCGCGCAAGCTGCCGAGATGACGCCCGCGATGCCGACGGTCCACGCCAGCGAGGTTCGCAGCAGGCAGGCGCCCAGCACGGCCCCGACGAGCATCGCCGCCACCGATCCCGCGCGCCTGCTCCATCCCGGATTCGTGCCGCCGGCGAGGGACGAATCCGATGCCAGCCCGGCGATGCCGAGCGTGAGGACGGTGGTCGTGAGGTCGGCCACGCCAAGCTTGCGGACCGTCGCGTTCCGCATCCCCATGGCGACGCCGGTGAGGACGATGACCGCATAGAGGACCGTCCCCCGATCGGTCAGATCGCTTCCCGAGCCGGCGGCAACGGCTGCCGATCCGAGCAGCAACGCAGCCTCGATCCCGAAAGCCCCGCTCGCCCAGCGATTCCGCGGGCCGGCCCGCATCCGCGCGTGCATCCGTCCCGCCAGGACGGCGCCGGCTGCGAAAGCCGCGAGGGCGACGCCAGACCTCTCGACCGACAATCCGGGCGCCCCCGCGGCGGCGAAACCGATGAAGACGACATTCCCGGTCATGTTCGCCGTGAAGATGTGTCCCAGGCCGAGGAAGCTCGCGGCGTCGACCACGCCCGAGACCACCGTGAGCACGAGAAGGACGGCGGGGAGGGCGCGATCGGCCGGCATGACTCCTCGGTCATGGAGAACGGCTCGGTCCGATCAGTGCGCCTCCGCAGGTGCGAGCGCAAGCCTGCTGCCCGGGTTGGCGCCGCGCAAGGCGCGCGCCCACTCGCGCAGCGCCTCCTCGAGCGTGCGCTGCGCCCGATCGAACTCTTCCGCCGTTTGCTGCAGCTCGCGGAGGGCCCTCGCCCCCTGCCGTTCCGCCCACCGGCGAGCGACGCGCTCCAGCCTCGTCCGAGCCGTGTCCAGCGCCCTGCTCGCCTCGTCCGCCTTTCGTTCCAGCGCCTCGACGTGCATGCGGTTCCTCCGGAAGCGGCAGGATCCCGCATCGGCGGAATCGATTGCGTGACAACTGTGTGTCAGGCCGTCAGGTCGCCTCGAGGCCGTTGGCCCGGCAGATCGTGGCGTAGACTCCGGCGCTGCGCCTCGCCGTGCGGCGCTGCGTGTCGCGATCGAGAGCGCGCAATCCGAACCGCGGAACCCATCCCTCCGCCCACTCGAAGTTGTCGACCAGCGACCAGTGGAAATAGCCGCGCACGTCGACTCCCAGGCCGATCGCCTCTCGCACGGCGGCGACGTGCTCGCGGAGGAACGACGGGCGCAGCTCGTCGTCGGAGTCACGGATCCCGTTCTCCGTCACGTACAGCGGGACTCCCAGCCGCGAGAGACGCACGAGCTGCCGCGTCAAGCCGCCCGGCGAAATCTCCCCCCAGTCGCAGCCGCCCGTCCGGATGGTGGGATCCTGCACGTGCTTGCCGAAGAGAAGCCCCGGGCTGCGGAGATCGAAGTGGACCGCGTAACGGCCGTAGTAGTTCACGCCGAGGAAGTCGAACGAGCCCCGCAGTCCCGGCACGCGCGCACGCCGCCCGGCGATCGGCGGCTGCAGCACGCCCGTCTTCAGGGAGCGCAGCGTAGCCCCGAGGAACGCCCAGTCCTGGGCCCACGCAACGGCGCCGTCGAGGAACGAGGATCGCGCCGGCTCGATGCGCGGCGCGCTGAGCACGATGCCAACCTGCGCGCCGTCCGCGATGCGCTTCACCGCGCGGTAGGCCTTCGCATGCGCCTCCAGCATGACCGCCAGGGCGCGCAGCGCCATCCGATTCGACCCCAGGCCAGGCGGCCAGTAGGTCAGCGCATATCCCGCGGCGGCACAGGCGGCGGGCTCGTTCATGGTGACCCACAACGGGACATGCTGCGCCAGCCGCCGCGCGCATTCCTCCGCATAGCGCGCGAACGACTCGGCGGTGTCCCACGACGTCCATCCTCCGCGGCGCGCGATCCAGCGCGGCAGGGTGACGTGTTGCAACGTGACCATGGCGACCAAGCCCAGCTCGCGCATCCGATCGAGGAGCTGCGCGTAGCGGGCGAACGCAAGATCGTCGAAGCGGCCGGGCTCGGGCTCGAGCCGGCTCCATTCCAGGCTCAGGCGGTGCGCGTTCTGCCCTTCGGCAGCGGCGGCGGACAGGTCCTCCTCGGCGCGCCCCTTCCACCAGCCGCACGCTTCGCCCGAGCGGCTGCCGTCATTGATCGCGCCCGGGCGGGCCTCCCAGTCCCACCAGTCGTTGTTCTCGTTCCCGCCCTCGACCTGGTGGGCGGACGTCGAGGTGCCCCAGAGGAAACCGGAGGGAAACGTGAGTCGCGGCACGCGTTCCATCTCGGACGGGATGGGCCGCACCCCCGTCAGCTCGCCTTCGCGGCCGGATGCGGATTGAGCGAGGCCGCGATCGCACGGACCAGGGCACGCGGGCTGACGCGAAGCGAATGCACCGTGAGCTTGTTCCTCAGCCCGTGGACGATCATCGGCTTGCCTTTCATCATCGCGCGGTAGCCTTGCCTGGCTACGGTCGACGGCGACGCCGCACCCAGGCGGAAGAGGAGCGAGCGCGAGTTCCCCGCCACGTCGGCGAACTCGGTGGCCGTGGCGCCCGGGCAGCTCACGGTGGCGGTCACGCCAGTCCCGCGCAGCTCGTACCAGAGCGCCTCGGTGAAGGAGTTCACGAACGCCTTGCTCGCGTAGTAGACCGCCATGAACGGGCCGGGCGGAAAGCCCGCAGTCGAGCCGACGTTCAGGATGCGGCCGCTCCGCCGCGCGACCATCCCGGGCAAGAAGCCACGGGTCAGCGTGACCAGCGAGGCCACGTTGACCTGGATCATCTCCAGCTCGCGTCCGAGGTCCAGCTCGACGAAGGCGCCGCTGGTGCCGAACCCGGCGTTGTTGACCAGGAACTCGATCTGGAGTCCCAGGCGCCCGACTTCGTCGACGACCCGCGACGCTCCGTCGCGCGCCGCCAGATCGGCGCTCACTACCCGCACGGTCACGCCGTGCGCCGACTGAAGCTCGCGGGCGAGCGCCTCCAGGCGATCGCGCCGCCGTGCCACCAGGACCAGATCGTGCTTGTCGGCGGCGAAGAGCCTCGCGTACTCGGCCCCCAGGCCCGCCGACGCTCCGGTGATCAGCGCCGTTCCCATGCCTGCCGTCGTATCACACCGCCGGCGAGGAACTCCTCGACCATCGCCGCCACCTCCGCCGCGCGGTCCGTCACGGCGAGATGGTCCGCCGCGGGAAGCACCGCCAGCCGCGCGTCGGGCAGCAGGTGCTGCATCCGCGCGGCGTGCTCCACGCGCACGATGTCGCGATCGCCCAGCACCAGCAGCGTGGGTGCCCGGATGGTCCCGAGCTGCGCGGGCGTCCAGCCCTTGAATTCGCGCATCCGCTGGACGCTCTTGGCGAAGAAGGAGGGCAACTGCTCCGGATGCGGCGCGGTCGCGAGGTAGGCCTTCCTCAGGTCGAGCGGCATGTCGTCCAGCTTCGCGTGATCGAACCCCTGCCAGAATCCCGGGTCCGTGCCGTCCCGGCTGAAGAAGGCGGACTCGATGATGAGCGAACGGACGGCCTCGGGATGCCTCAGCGCGATCTCCAGCGCGATGTGACCGCCGTTGCTGTAGCCGAGGAAGTCGGCCTTGGCGACGTGGAGGTGACGGAGCAGCGCGACGGCGTCCTCGGCGGATTGCTCGAAGGAGAACGGGCGATCCACGTCCGCGGTGTGGCCGTGTCCCTGCTGCTCGAACGCGATCACCTGTCGCGTCTTGGAGACGAGCGGGACGAGCTTGCCGAACGAGGTCCCGATGGTGGAGCCGCCGCCGTGGAGCAGCACGAGCGGGACGCCGTCCTTCGCCGGAGCGCCGTGGATCTCGTAGTAGAGCTGGAGCCCGTTGACGGGAGCGTAATTCGCCAGGGCGAGAGTCATGGCCAGCACCATGGCGTCACGCCTCCTTCCAGTACCGGTACCCGTTGCTACGGAACGGGACCTGAAGCTCGGCGCAGATCTCCGCCAGGACATCGGGCGTGTAGAAGTAGTTCCTCACGCGTGTGAGCCGATCGCCGTCCGCCTCGACACGGGTGATGGCGCGCACCGCCTCGCCGTCCCCGTGCGCATACCAATGGACCAGGAGCCAATCGCCGCGGTGCAGGCGGGGCTCCACGCGCGGGACGCGCGGAAGCACGTTGCGGAAGAAAGTGGGATCTAGGCCGTCGAGCCGACCGGGATCCGCGAGGCCAAAGAGCATGCCCTGGAACACGCCGCGCCGCGCCGCCTCGGGCCCGTACTCGGTGTGGACCCGCACGACTTCGATCTCGGCGGTGTCGAGAAGCAGCGAGGTGAGCCGATCGAGATCGCCAGCATTGAACGCGGCGCAGAATGCATCGAGGACTTGCGGTTTCGGCGGCGCCTCGCCCTGCTCGTCCGGCTCGACGAGCTTGCCCCGCCCGCGGTGCAGCGCGGACTTGACGGTGCCCGGCGTCGTGGAGAGCGCCTCGGCGATCTCTTCCAGTGTGAAGTTGAACGCCTCCTTGAGCACCACCGCCGCGCGCTCTCGCGGCGAGAGCCGCGACAGGAGCGTACCCGCCGCTTCACGGACCGCGCGCGGCTCCGTGCTGGTTGCGCGCTCCGGATCCGCTTCGTGCTCCGGCTTCTGCGCGCGGACGCGGTCGATCCACAGGTTCGAGGCAGTCCGGAAGAGCCACGCGCGCGGATTCACAGGGGGCTCGTTCATGCACCCGAGCTTCGCGAACGCGCGGAAGAGCGCGTCCTGGACGAGGTCGTCGGCGTCCCAGGGACTGCGGGTCAGGTGCCGGCAGTACCGGTAGAGCTCTGGCCGGAGCGGCTCGTACAGATCGAGGAAGCGGTGCCACGACGCCTCGAGGTCGTGGCGGAGCGCGTCGGTCTGCTTCGGATTCGCGTTGTCCATGCACGAGGGACGGACGAGACCGGCGGAAGGATAGCAGAGGGTCAAGTGCAGAAGCCCCGTCCTCGGAACCGTCACCTGGGGGCAGCTCTTCGCGGTCCAGCCGTTCCCGCGCATCTTGAAGACGTCGGGCCTGACCTACAGCTGGGATGCGAGCCGGCCGCTCGGGAGCCGCATCGTCGAGATGGAAGGACGCATCACGCGGCGCAATTGACGAACAAAGACGCTCCGGCGGCCGGGGACCGCCGGAGCGTCTCGCTCGCCAGGGTGGCGCTCTAGTTGCTGGCCACCTCCGTGCCCTGTGCCTTCGACCCGAGGATGTCGAAGCGGCCCATCAGGCCGCCGAAGAAGAACAGGTTCACGTTCGGGTCGTGGACGTTGGAGAACGCGGTCTGCTGCGCCAGCTCCTGCGCGAGGAAGAGGGTCGCGCTCGCTCCGACGTACGGTGAGATGCTGAACTCGGGGCTCACTCGATAATCGACGCCGACCTGCAAGCGCGCCAGGTCGAGGCCGTGCCGGGTGTCCGTGCCGACGGTCTTGCTGACCCAGTGGCCGCGCCAGCCGGCGCCCAGGCCGATCCAGGGATCCCACTGCTGGTCGGGCAGCAGGTGGTAGTTCGCCTGCGCTCCGGCGGTCGCGCTCCAGACGTCGCTGCCGTCCGGTGTGACGCTGCCCAGGCTGTACTTGCCGACCGTGCCGTAGAGCCCGACGAGCCAGTGCGGGTCGATGCGATAGCCGACGTTGAGTTGCACCTCGCCGCCGCCGTGGGTCAGATCGTTCAGGGTTGGTGAGTTGCTGCCGATGTCGCCGACGCCCTGGCTGTAGCCGATGCCCAGGCCGATCTCCCACGCGCGGGCGGGGGCACCCAGGCTGCGCCTCACCGCCGTGGCCGAGACTTCCGCCTCCGGCTGCGCGAAAGCATTCTCCGTCACCCCGACCTCCTGCTGTGCGAGAGCGGGCTGCGCGGCGACCGCCAGGAGGATGGGGACCAATGCGATTCTTGCGTTCATGAGCTGCTCCTTGTTCTTCGGTCTTCGCCGATTGCGAAGCAGCCATTGCACCCGGCGCGCCAAGCGCGCCCACTCGAGCACGTCGAGAGGAAGAGGCCAGCGAGAGGTGATGGTTTGTGCCGGTCGCCGACAGCGCGTGTCGGGAAGGCGTCAGCGAATCCGCGAAGCCCTACGCGGTCGAATCCGTGGAGCTGCCAGCGAATCCGTACTTCTTCAGGCGATCGATCAACGACCCGCGGCTGAGGCCCAGCCGGCGGGCCGCCTCGGACTGGTTGCCCGCCACCGAGGAGAGGGTCCGCGCGATCACGTTCCTCTCGAGCGCCTCCACCTGCTCGCGCAAGCTGAGCGTGCCGTCGGGAGTGGGCTCGGCGCCGGGCTCCGCGGTACCGGAGGCGATGCGGGTGAATGCCTGCAGGCCGATCTCGCCACCGCCGCTCAGCGCCACCATGCGCGCCACGGAATTCTCCAGCTCGCGGACGTTCCCGGGCCACTCCGCGCGCTGCAATGCATCGACCAGCTCGGGTGAGAGGCGAGCTCCCGCCACCCCGAACCGCTCGGCGTAGCGGCGCGTGAACTCGTGCGCGAGCGCGGGAACGTCTTCCCGGTGCTCGTATAGCGGCGGCACGACGAGCTCCACCACCGCCAGGCGATAATAAAGGTCCTCGCGAAAGCGGTGCGCGCGCGACTCGGCGGCCAGGTCGCGGTTGGTGCAGGCCACCACCCGCACGTCCACCTTCTCCACCCGGCCTGCTCCGACCGGTTGGATCTCCCCTTCTTGCAGCGCGCGGAGAAGCTTGGCCTGCACCGGAGCGGACAGCTCGCCCACCTCGTCCAGGACCAGCGTGCCCCCGTCGGCCTCCGCAAAGAAACCGCGGCGCGCCTGGGCGGCGCCAGTGAACGCGCCGCGCGCGTGGCCGAACAGCTCCGCCTCTGCGAGCTCGCCGGGGATCGCCGCGCAATTGAAGCGGATCAGCGGCCCTTTCGCGCGCCGGCTCTCCGCGTGGATGAGCGAGGCGATGAGCTCCTTTCCCGTTCCCGTGTCGCCGCGCACCAGGACGGTGATGTCCTTGGGTCCCACCCGGCTGACCGCGTCGAGCACCCGCCGCATGGCGGGCGAGTCGCCGACGATGGAACGGCCGAGGACCTTCTCCGCGGTGAGGCGCCGGTTCTGCACGCGCAGCGCCCTGGCCTCCAGCGCCCGATCGAGCACCAAGGACATCTCGTCGATGTCGAATGGCTTGGTGACGTACTCGTATGCGCCGCTCTTCATCGCCCTGACCGCGATGCGCTCCGAGCCGTGCGCGGTGAGCATCACGACGGGCAGCGACTCGTCGCGTTCGTGGACGGCCTGCACCAGCTGCACGCCGTCCATGTCGGGCATGGAGAAGTCGGTGACGACCCCGTCGACGCCGTCGAGCTTCGTCAACGCCTCTTTCGCCGAGCGCGCCAGCACCGGCTCCAGGCCGCGCGACTTGAGGAGCTGGCTCAGCGTGAAGAGGAGCGCAGGCTCGTCGTCAACCAGCAGCACCCGCGGCATCGTTGCTCCTTCGCATGCTGCGGCCTACGGCCTCGGCCCGGCGCCGGCGAAGCCGTCGCCTCCGTCGACCGACCTGAGCGGCAGCGTGCCGACCGCCGTCGTCCCCCGGCCCGGCTCGCTCGAGTAGACGAGCGACCCGCCGTGCTGCGCGAAGGTGGCCCGCGCCACGACCACTCCCAGGCCGGTGCCTTCGACGCGCGTGGTGAAGAACGGCGTCCCGATGCGATCGAGCACCTCGGGCGGCATGCCCCGGCCGGAGTCGCGGACGGCGATGCGGCAAGCGCGCTCGACCTCGTCGATCTCGACCTCGACCCGCCCGCCCTTCGGCGTGGCCTCTACGGCATTCCCGACCAGGTTGAACAGCGCGTCCTTCAGCCGGCGCGGGTCGGCCTCGATGACCGCATCGCCGCGCCGCCGCAGCACGATGCCGGCGCTCGCGGCCCGGGCGTCCATCAGGGAGAGGACCTCGTCGGCGAGCGCTCCGAGCGCCACAGGTTTCGGCTGGAGCGCCTCGACGGGCCGCGAGAAGGAGAGGTACTCCTTGAGGATACCCTCCATGCGGTCCACCTCGGCCGCCACGACGCGGAGCTGCTCGGCCGAGTCGGCGTCGCAGGCCGCGCGCGCGGAGAGCTGCACCAGCCCCTTGATGGCCGCGAGCGGGTTCTTCAGCTCGTGGGAGAGCTTCAGGCCGATCTGCTCCATCTCGCGCGCACGGGCGACGGCGCGGTACACCATCTCCTCGCGCGCGCGGCCGAGCTGGCAGGCGCTCTCGCCCACCGTGCGGGTCAGGAGCAACGCGTAGCGGGTGTGCCAGGCGCCGGCGGTGACGAGGACGCCGAGGAGGAGGATCCAGTACGCGGGCTGCGGCACGTCGGGTCCGAACCACCCGGCGGGTAGGATGACCAGGGTGAAGAGGCCGCCGGCGATGAGCGCCAGGACGGTCTTCGACGTCGGCGACCACCCGTTCTTGATGACCAGATCGGAGAACGGCAGCAGAGTCAAGGGCAGGAGCGGGCTGCGAATCCCGCCCGTCAGGCCCAGCCCCAAGAACATCAAGAGGAACCGCGGAACGATGTGCAGGATCTCGGTTCGCGAGGACGTCGCTTTCGGAACGGCGCAGGAGCAATTGCGCGACAGCCAGACGGAGAACGTCCCCAGCGAAGCAACGAAGGTGGCGGCCAGCGCCACGATCCGCGGCGTCGGATAGCGCACCAGGGCGAGGACGCCGATCATGAAGACGTCCAAGCCGATGAGCCAGGCGAGCTTCCCTCGCATCGCGCTCATGTACGCGGCCGTGGCGCGCGCGCGATACCACTCTTCCGCCTGGTCGAGGGACTGCACGCCAGGTTGGTTCGCAAGAAGTGGGCCGGGTTGCGGGAGCGCTCCGTCCATGGCGGACAGTATAGGCCAGCGGCCGGGGTCTCCGGCCAGTGTCGGACTCCTGAACCACTCTTTGTCCAGCATTCCGACAGGGTAACCGGCGCCGGAGGAGCGCGCCGCAGGAGCCGCGCACCAATCCGGAGTTCGGCACGCCGCGTGAATTGGCGCCCGCTTCATGCAACGGATCGGCGGAGACCTCGTCATCGCAGCGCTGCTCTTCCTGCTGCTCGTCCTCTACTCGCTCCCCTCGCTGGCGCTCCAGCCCGTGGAGGCGTTCGTCGCCGGCGCGCGCCAGCGCAACCCGGACGAGCTGGAGGCGCGGGCGAACCTCTCGCAGCAGCGGGCGCAGGCCGATTCGACGCTGGGCCGCGTGCTCCCCGGCATCAGCGCCCGCGGATCCTACATCCGCAATCAGTACGGCTCCCAGATCGACATCGCCACGGCGGGCCAACCGCCGCAACTCATCACGCTCCTGCCGCAGAATCAATGGGACGGTACGGCGACGCTCACGGTGCCGCTCATCGACCTGGCCGGTTTCCGCCGGGTCAGCGCGGCGAGGACGACCGCGGAAGCCTTCGGGCACCAGCTCGACTCGACCCGCCTGCTGGTCGAAGGACAGGTCGTGCAGGATTACTACCAGGTCGTCGCGAACCTCGCCCTGGTCACCGCCTCGCGCACGGCGCTGGACGTTTCGCGGGAAGGGCTCCGCCTCGCCCAGGCCCGATACCAGGCGGGCACCGCCGCCGCTCTAGAGGTCGACCGGGCCCGCGCGGACGTGGAGCAGCAGTTCCAGCAGCTCGCCGCCGCCGAGCTGCAGGTCGCGCTCGCATCGCGCGCGCTCGAATCCACCTCCGGAGTCACACCCGACATCTCCGCCACCGTGCCGCTCTCCGACGATCTGCGTCCGGAGCCGGAGCTCGCGACCTTCCAGGCGGGCCTCGCCCGGCTCCCGTCGGTGCTGACGGCCTCGACGAGCACGCAAGCGGCCGAGAAGCAGGCGGATGCACAGCGGCTCGCGCTCGCTCCCTCGATCGCCGGCACCTTCGCCGAGCATGGGACGAACGCGCCGGGATTCACCAGCCACGACTGGACGTACCAGGCGGCGCTGACCTTCACCTGGAATCTCGACCTCACCAGCTTCGCCGACATCCGGGTGCAGGACGCGGCCGTGGAGGCAGCGCGGGCTCGCGAGCTGCGCGCGGTCCTCGGCGCCGGCGACGCGATCCATCGCCAGTGGAACACGGTGTCCGCCGGCATCGCCCGCAGCCGCTCCGCGCGCGCCGGACGCGAGGCGGCGACCCACGCGGCGGCGCAGGCGCGGGAGCGGTACCGAGCCGGAACGATCACGCAGCTCGACCTCCTGCAGGCGCAGCGCGACGCCTTCAACGCGGAGGTGAGCCGCATCCAGGCGGACGCGGACCTGGTCAACGCGCGCGTGCAGCTCCGCCTGTCGTCCGGACAAAGCTTGCTCGCAGACAGTGGAAAGAAGGGAACGCCATGACCACGCAGTCTCGATTGCTCGTGCTCGCTCTTCTCGCCGTCGCGCCCGCCTGCAAGCGGGTGGAAGGCGCCCAGCCCGCCAAGCGCGGCCAGGCGGCCCAACCGCAGCGGCCACCGGCGCCGGTGTCGGTGTCCACGGCCGTCCAGCGGGACGTGCCGGTGTACCTCGACCAGATCGGCAAGAACGTGGCGCCGGAAGTGGTCACCATCCAGCCGCAGGTCTCGGGGCGCATCACCGGCGTGCACGTCAAGGACGGCGCGACCGTGAAGCGCGGCGACCTGCTCTTCACCATCGACCCGCGTCCCTACCGGGCGCAGCTCGATTCGGCCGAGGCGAACCTGTCGAAGAACCTGGCCGATCTGGATCTCGCGCGGCTCGAGTTCGGGCGCGTCAAGGCGCTGCTGGAGACGGACGCCATCTCGCACCAGGACCACGATTCGCGCCGCAGCGCGGTCGCCGTGTCCGAGGCGCAGGTCCGCCTGAGCCGGGCGGCCGTGGACACCGCGAAGCTGAACCTCGAATACTGCTTCATCCGCTCGCCCATCGATGGGCGGACCGGGCAGCGGCTGATCGACCTCGGCAACGTGGTCGGTCCCGGCGCTCCCGGCGGGCTCCTGGTCATCCAGCGGCTCGACCCGATGTACGCCGACTTCAGCATCCCGGAGAACGACCTGACCGCCGTGCAGCGCGCGGTCTCGGCCGGAGAGGCCAGGGTCGAGGTGCGGCTCCCCGACGGCCCCGACGGAGCACGGAACGGGACGCTCACCTTCCTCGACACGGCCGTGCAGGACGGGACCGGCACCGTGAAGCTGCGGGCCACCGTGCCCAACCCCGACTGGCGGTTCTGGCCGGGACGCTTCGTGAAGGTCCGTCTGGTCCTGAGCACCAGCAAAGGCGCGGTGCTCGTTCCCGCCACCGCGACGCAAACTTCGGCGAAGGGCCCCTTCGTGTACGTGGTGAAGGACGACTCGACGGCCGAGCTCCGGCCCGTGACCGTCGGGCAGCGCCAGGGAGACCTGGTCGCCATCGCGGATGGCCTCAAGGGCGGCGAGCGCGTGGTGACCGCCGGCCAGCTCGCGGTGACGCCGGGCGGACAGGTGAGGAGCCAGCCATGAGCCTGTCCGAGCCGTTCATCCGCCGCCCGGTGATGACCGTCGTGCTGACGGTCTCGGCGATCGTCTTCGGCGCCCTCTGCTACTTCCAGCTCCCGGTCAACGACCTGCCGACGGTCGACTATCCGGTCATCCAGGTCGACGTCGACTATCCCGGAGCCAGCCCCGAGACGATGGCGGCCAACGTGGCCACCCCGCTCGAGCGGCAGTTCATGCAGATCAACGGGCTCGAGCTGGTCACCAGCAAGAGCACGCAGGGACACGCGCAGCTGACGCTGCAGTTCAACCTGAGCAAGTCCCTCGACGCCGCCGCGA
>Ga0137396_10001232_pt1 | contig 13253 bp, 13 predicted proteins | sample czc16metaG_FD_108284 | JGI IMG/M metagenome (GOLD analysis project Ga0137396, IMG submission 108284) | Vadose zone soil microbial communities from Angelo Coast Range Reserve, California, USA - czcobulk3.16 metaG | ecosystem: Environmental > Terrestrial > Soil > Vadose zone | place: USA...
AAACCGTCAACGCCCAGCCACGCATGTGCGCATCATACGGCACTTGCGCTAGCCTTAGCCTTAGCCAAACGCAGCCACGAAGGCACGAAGGCGCGAAGAAAATGTCACCGAGAAGTAGCCTCAGGGGACGAAAAGAGGTGCGTATGGTCAGGAAGCTCCTGCTCGCCTGTGTGCTCGCGGCGATGCCGCACGTGGGCGCGGCTCAAACAATCACGCCGATCGTTCATTCGAGCGTGCAGATCGAGCACGCGGGCAAGGTCATCCAGGTCGATCCCTGGAGCCTCGGCGATCTCACACGCGCCAAGCCGGCCGATCTCGTTCTGGTGACCGACGATCCGGCGCACCATCTGGATCCGCAAGCGATCGCGCACGTGCGCAAGCCGGGCGCGCCGGTGCTCGTTCCGGCGGCCTCGCACGCGAAGTTTCCTGACGGCGTGGCAATCGCGAATGGCGAGTCGAAAACGGTTGCCGGCATCACCGTCGAAGCCATCCCCGCCTACGACATCAAGCTCGGCGAGCCGTCGCATCCGAAAGGGAAGGCGAACGGCTACCTGATTACGGTTGGCGGCAAGCGGATTTACATTGCGGGCGTGACCGAGTGCGTGCCCGAGATCCGTGCGCTGCGCGACATCGACGTCGCGGTCATGCCGATGAACCTGCCGCTCGATCGCATGACGCCTGCCGCGGCCGCCGAATGCACGAATGCCGTCAAGCCGAAGGTGGTCTACGTGTATCACTACGACCAGAGCTATGCGTCGAGCGGTGGAAAAAAGCCGGCGCCGAATCTCGCGGCGAGCGTGCAGGCGTTCCGCAACACGCTTGCGCCGGCGATCGAGTTCAGAGACGGCGACTGGTATCCGGCGCGATAATCGTCGGCATGACGAAGCTGCTCCACGACATGTTTTTCCTCGGCGTGCCGGTGGCGGAGAAGGTGCTCCGCCCGGTCATCGTTTACGCCTTTCTTATTGTTGGACTTCGACTCGCAGGCAAGCGCGAGCTGGCGCAGTTGAATCCGTTCGACCTGGTCGTGCTGCTGACGATCTCGAACACCGTCCAGAACGCCATCATCGGCGAGGACAACAGCATCACCGGCGGATTGATCGGCGCCGCGACGCTGCTGCTCGTCAACCACGTCGTCGTGCGCTATCTCTACACGCACGACCGCCTCGAGCGGCTGATCGAGGGCGATCCCGACGTGCTGATCGAAGACGGCGAGATTCAGCCGGAGCGGTTGAAGCGCGAGCTGATCACCGTCGCGTCGCTCGAAGCGGCGGCCCACAAGCAGGGCATCTCGTCGCTCGCCGAGGTCGAGCGCGCGATTCTGGAACCCGGCGGCAGCATTTGCTTCTTTGCGAAGAAGCCGACGCCGGAGACCGAGAGGCACGCGGAGTTGCTGGCGCGGCTCGACGCGATTGAGGCGCGGCTCGCGCGATCCTCGTAGCTGCCCGGCGCGCTACTTCTTGGGCCACACCGCGCCCTGATCTTTTTTCGTCACCGGGCCGAGACCTTTGTAGGCGAACCTCTGCACGCGCTGCCCTCGGTACGTCTCGGTCGTGAAGATGTTGCCTTTCGAATCGGTCGCGATGCTGTGCACGCCGTAGAACAGGCCCGGCTGCCGCCCGCCTTCGCCGAACGTCGTCAGCATCTCGAGCGACTGGCGATCGAGGATGTGCACGCGATCGTTCTCGCCGTCGGCCAGATAGAGATACTTCTGCTGCGGATCGCGTGAGAACGCGATGTCCCACGCCGACCCGGAGCCGCGCGTCTCTTTGTTGACGAACGTCTCCTTGACGAACGTGCCGTCCGGCTTGAACACCTGGATGCGATCGTTCACGCGATCGCACACGTAGAGCAGTCGATCGTTGGTGAGCTCGGCGCAGTGCACCGGATTGCGGAACTGTTGCGCCGGCGGCGCGTTCGGATCGTAGTTGCCGAGATTGACGTCGTCCGGTTTGTGGCCGTACGCGCCCCAGTGCCGCTTGTACACGCCGGTGTCGGCGTCGTACACGATCACGCGATGGTTGCCGTAGCCGTCGGCGACATACACCTCGTTGGCGGTCTTGTCGACGAAGGTCTTGGCCGGCAGCCGCAGATTCTGAACGTCGTTGCTCCCTTTGCTCTGACCGGGCTTGCCGATTTGCAGCAGGAACTTGCCGTCCTGCGTGAACTTCAGGACCATGCTGTCGTTGAAGTAGCCCTGAATGCCGCCGGTCTGACTTTCGTCGAGCACGAATGCGGGCTGCTGCCCGCGACCGCCCGCGGCAGCCGTGCCTCGAGCGCCGGGCTGTTGACCGCGGCCGTTGCCGCCAATCCAGACGTTGCCTTTATAGTCGACGGTGATGCCGTGGTTCGACTCGGGCCAGTCGTAGCCTTGTCCTTTTCCGCCCCAGTGGCCGACGAGATTGCCGTCGCTGTCGAACTCGAGGATGGGCGGCGCGGGCGCGCAGCATTGCGCGGTCGGCGGATTGGTGGTCGCGTGCACTTCGTTGGGCTCGAGCGATCCCGCGCGGTGAATGATCCACACGTGATCGCGCGCATCGACCGACACGCCGATCGTCTGTCCGAGGATCCAGTGATTCGGCAGCGGCTTCGGCCACAACGGATCCACTTCGAAGCGCGGCGCTGTGACCGCATCGGCCGCGCCTGCCGCGGCGCGCTTTTCGACGATGTGACTGGTGGCCGTGAGAATGGCGAGGAGCGCGAGAAGGATCGCCCCGACCGACGGGTGGCGCGTCATATCAGTCCTCCGGGCGCGCATTGTACGTCGCCCGGAGGACGCTGCGCGCGAAAGTGGCGCTACGAAATCATCACCTTCCGTGGCGCCTGCGAGTTTTCTTCGAGGAACGACTTCTTCGTCTCGTTCTCCTGCGCCGTCGGCTGGACCCTTCCGGTCGTGTCGGTCGCGCGCGAGATGAGCGTGTGCTCGCCCGGCGTCGCGCCGTTCCACGCGTAGGTGAAGAACTTCCACGAGTACTTGCCGGTCGTCGTCGGGTCCATCGTGGCCGGCTGCCACGGACCCTCATCCACCTTCACTTCGACTGATTTGATCGGCGTACCGTCGTTCAGGATCACGCCGAGCACCTTGTAGCGGCTGCCATCCTTGCTGACCCGCGCGATGAACGACTTCAGGTTCATGTGCGTGACCGCGGTCTCCATGTATTTCATCTCGCCGTCGATCATCTCGCCCCTGATCGTCCGGTACCATCGCGATTGGTACTTGCCGGTGTACGCATCTTCCTGGACGTGAATCTGCGAGAGCCACTTGACGTTCGAGACACCGTACCAGCCCGGCACGAGGAGTCGAAGCGGCGAGCCTTGATGACGCGTCAGCGGTTCGCCGTTCAACGACCAGGCCAGGAACGGATCCGGCGACATCGCCTTTTCCCGGTTCAGGCTTCGGCCGAAGGGCACGTCCAGCTTGAACTTCTGCGTCCGCCACTCGACTTCCTCTTCGCCGTGATCGGCGCCGAAGAAGACGAACTCGCGCGCGGCCGGCTTCACGCCCGCCGATTCGAGCACCGCCTTCAGCGGCACGCCGGTCCATTTGCCGTTGCCGCACAGACCGTTGACCGGACCGCGATTGCCCGAGCACTCGAATCCCGCGACGAGATCGGTGCTGCCGATCTTCTTCAGATCGTCGAGCGAGAGCTGCTTGGGCCGATCCACCTGCCCCGAAACTTTGAGCTTGAAGGTGGCGGGATCGACCACGGGATGGCCGTAGTGCTGGGTCGTGGCGAACTTGTCTTTTGGTGTGAACGGACCGTCGATCGTGCGGAGGTCGATGAGGCGCCTGTCGGGAGGCGTATCCCACCGCACGTTGTCCGGAATGTCGGTGAAGGGCACGAGCGTCTCGCCTTGCGCGAGCGCCGGCAGCGCCCAGTCCGGAATGCCGAGTACACCGAGCCCGGCGACCGCAAGGCCGCCTCGAAGAACTTCACGCCGCGAGTGCTGCATGCTCATGATCGTGTCCCTTTCAGCGCTTTGATGCCGACGGGATTCTAGCACCCGCCTCCGCTCGCGCATAGATTTTCGCGACCGACGGCGGGCGCGCTACGATCGCAGCGCCCGCGGCTACGCCCCGCGCACAAACGCGAAGCGTGCCGTGCGCGAGGCGTCATCGAGCGGGGGTGGGGCCCCGCGAGAGAGTCAAAAATGACCGATCGCCGGAACGCGCGAATCGTGTACTCCACCAGCGCCGGGCGAATCTGCCCCGGCTGCGGCTGGCCGGAGCGCGACTGCACGTGCAGCAAAAGCGCCGCGACGGAGTCGGTCCCGAACCGCATCGTCGCCAAACTGCGGCTGGAGAAGAAAGGCCGCGGCGGCAAGACCGTGACCGTCGTCTACAACCTGCCGAACAACGCCACGTTTCTCAAGGAACTGTCGCAGGAGCTCAAACGCGCCTGCGGTACGGGAGGGTCGGTGGCCGACGGCGCGGTCGAACTGCAAGGCGACCTGCGAGAGCGTGTCCGCGAGGTTCTGCTGAAAAAGGGCTACATCGTCAAGGGTTGAGAGGTGAGCGATGGCGTGCGATCCCAATATCCTCCGCCAGGTTCCGCTGTTCGCGCTGCTCGACGATGACGAGACGGCGGTGCTCGCGGCGCACGTGGAGCTGAAGACGTTTGCGGCGCGGCAGCGGATTTACAAGATCGGCGATCCCGGCGGACAGGCGTTCGTGATGGTTTCGGGGGGCGTGCAGGTCACGACGATCGACGAGGATCATCAGGACGTGCTCGTCGACGAGCCCGCGGCCGGCGAGTTCTTTGGCTTCGCGTCGATGCTCGACGGCACGCCGCACCAAACCAACGCGGCCGCGCTCCAAGACACGGTGTGCCTCGAAGTCTATCGCAACGACATCATGACGCTGGTGCAGAAAAAGCCGCATGCGGCGATGGACATGCTGAGCGTGCTCGGCAAGCAGTTTCACTCCGCCCAGCAGCTCGTGCGCGTGCGTGCGGCGCGCAACCCGAACGAGATGATCGAATCGGAAGCCACCTTCGGTGAGCGCATCGCCGACGCCGTCGCGGGCTTCGGCGGATCGTGGACGTTCATCCTCTCGTTCCTCGCGATCCTCGTCGTCTACACGCTGATGAACTCTGCCCTGGGCCGATCCGCGTGGGATCCGTATCCGTTCATTCTGCTGAATCTCTTTTTGTCCATGCTGGCCGCGCTGCAAGCGCCGGTGATCATGATGAGTCAGAATCGTCAGGACACGAAAGACCGGCTGCGCGGCGAACTCGACTTCGCGGTCAACCGCCGCGCGGAGTCGGAAGTCCAGAGCCTGTCGCGCAAGCTGAACGTGCTTGCCGACAAAATGGACGACCTGGAAGAGTTGATTCGAGGCAAAGTCTTGCCGGCTAAATGAAGATGCTGGCGCGGCGATCGATACCGCGCCAGCCGGATGAGCAACTATCGCGACGGACAGGTCGCCGAGATCATCCGCACCGACTCGACGTGCAGCCGCTGTCCGCTATTGGCCGGACGCTGAGTGCCCGGCGTGTCCGCCGAGGTTGCGCTCGTGGCCGTCGTCGTGGCCGTCGAACCCGTGCCGTTCGTCGAATCGAGGCGGCCCGTGATCTGGACCTGGTGATTCAGATGCGGACGCAGTTCGGTCGCACGGCCGTCGAGCGTGTACATCGACCCCGACGACCCCATCGATTTGGCCGATGATTCGGCCCCGGTCGTGCCGCTGGTCGACGTCGCCGTCGATGCGGGGCTCGACTGCGTGTTCGACCGAGTCGACTCCGGCGCTGTCGTTGTGGAAGACGAATCAGAGCCCATGCTGGCATTCGTCAGGATGAAGCGATCGCTGCCGCTCGAAGGCGACTTCGAAGTCGACGTCGAGTCCGCGGTCGACGTCGTCTCCGATCCCGTCGTGCCGCTGCTCATGCGATCGGCCTGCTGCAGACACCCTGTCACTGTGATGATGTTCTGACTCGACTGATTGCGATTGCCCTGTGCGTTACTCGACTGTGCTGCGATGCCGCCGCTGTACGCGATCGCCATCGCTGCCACACTACCGATCCACACGTTCCGTTTCATGCGTGCCTCCTCGAAAAGGTTGGGGTTTCGGTCCGTCGTTCGAAGCGCGATGCTGGTCGTTATCGCGCGGGAAAGGGGCCTGCAAGCGATATTCCTCCGGGCGTCGGGAGGTTCGAGGTCGTTCGGCGCGGCACCACGCTCAGGCGAGACGATCAGTGGCGTTGGCTTTTGCTTCGTTGGCAGTCTTGGCGGTACCCGGAAAACCTCTAGCGAGATTGACGGCGTTACGGTCGAGATGTGTGACGCGTGGAAGACTCGCCGGCGCGCTGAACATGCTCGCCGACAAGACGGACGACCTCGAAGAGCTGATTCGAGGAAGAGTCTCAGCGCGGAAGTCGGAGGTTCACGGAATTTGCGTCGCGTGGGACGTCACCGCCAGCCACCGGCCGTCCCGGCGCACGAAGACGTCCGTGAAGCGTAACCGCACGGTCTGCGCGGCGTCGCCACTTGTCGTGGCGGTCGTCCGCCCGGTTGCGATCGCCGTGTTGCCGTACGAACGGATCGACAATTCGTCGATGATCGACGACGTCAAACGGTACTGCGGATCGTGGCACATGCCGACGGCCTGCGGCTTCGTGATGATGTTGGCGCTGATGTGGATCACCGACCACTCCGGCGCCAGCATCGCGGCCCATCCGTCGCAGTCGCCGTTCTTCCACGTGGCGGCAAGCTGCTGCACGATCTGTTCGATCGCGCGACTGACCGCGGGTGGGGCCGATGATTGCGCTGCAACGAGCCACCACGCCAGGACCAGAATCGTGCTCATGTGAGCTTAGACACCGATCGTGCGGTTCTCGCTCGGCTATAAGCCTCCGCGCGACGTTTCAGGCGTCGGGACGGATGTAGCGCGAAGGCTTTTAGCCGAGCGTCTTCGCGCGACGTTCACCGGATGCGATACAGCGACGTCGCAGTGCGGATGAAGACGCCGTCGCGAGTCACCGCCGGCGTGGCAAGCGTCATCTCGCCGAGGCTGTTCTTCGCGATTTCGTCGTACTCGTCGCCCGGATTGAGGACGAACGTGTCGCCTTCTTCGCTCAGACAGAACACCTTCCCGCTGTACGCAAACGGCGACGCGGAGAATGTGTTGCCGGCGCCGCCGACGCGCGCCTTGTAGATCTCGCGGCCGTCCTTCGCGTCGAACACCGCCATGACGCCGTTGTCGTTGACGGCGTAGACGCGTCCGCCGAACACGAGCGGCGACGAGGTGTAGGCCGACGCGCGCGGCTGATACCACGCCACGAATGCGTTGCTGCTCTCGCCGTCCTTCAACGAGATGTCGCCGCTCGCGCCCGGCTTGATCGCGAAAAGCGGACGATTGGCTTCGCCCTGCGAGCCAGTGGCGACATACAGCATCCCATCGCCCTCGGTCGGCGTTGGGTTCGCTTGCGTCAGGCCACCCAGCCGCCACAGCTCTTTGCCGTCGATGCCGTAGCTCGTCGCCATCGCTCGACCGATCGTCACAATCTCGGTCCGCTTCGCGTTCGCCCAGACAAACGGCGTCGACCATCCCGACAACGGAAACGGATTGCCGACGGTTCGCGGCGTCTTCCACACGAGCGCGCCGGTTTTCGCGTCGAGCGCGGCGATCGACGATCTGACTTCGTTGTCGTCGAGGATGTAGACGCGGCCGTCGTGCACGACTGGTGACGCCGCGGTGCCGAAGTCGAGATACCGCGGCGTCGGATCGATCCTGTGTGTCCACAGCAGGCGGCCGTCCATCGAGTATGCGAACAACCCGACGTTGCCGAAGAGCGCGTAAACGCGCTCGCCATCGGTGGCGGGCGTCTCGGAGGCGTAGGTGTTCTTGCGGTGCCGCCCGCCGAACGGCGCGCCGCGGTGCGCCTGCTGCTGCCACCGCGGCTTTCCCGTGGTGACGTCGAAGCTGTAGACCATGTACTGCAGCTCGCCGGCTTCCGCGGCCGATTCGATGTCGCGCGCGCGCAGCTTCGCGAGCACCTCGTCGTCTGACAACCCCTGCTTCATCAGCTCGGCGACGTAATCGTTGCCGTAGATGCCGGTTGACGGCTGCTTGAACGCGCCGGGGCTCAGCGTGGACGTGAGGATCACTTGATCGCGCCACACGATCGGTGACGACCAGCCGCGGCCCGGCACGCTCGCCTTCCACGCGACGTTCTTCGTCGCCGACCACGTGATCGGAAGGCCGTTGATCTCGGCCACGCCGCGGCCGAACGCGCCGCGAAACTGCGGCCAGACCGTGTCCGCCGGCGCAGACGGCGCGGGTGCGAACTCTGAGGCGAGGAGCAGCACGATCGCGATCAACACGCGCATCGTTGAAGTTTACACGCGCCGTCGTGCTAGTCGGCACGCGACGATACCGATCGCGCGCACGATCTTCCGAAAAATGGTTGCGACTGTTGTCCAGCCTGTTCGCTTTTGGGAACGAGACCTCACGATTGGTACAATGGATGGCGCGTGGCAATCTCCGACACCCCAGCTGACCTTCAGCATCAACCCGACGCTTCCACACAGTCAGAGCTCGAGCGTGAGGTCGCGAGGCGGCGGACGTTCGCGATCATCTCGCATCCCGACGCGGGCAAGACGACGCTGACGGAGAAACTGTTGCTGTACGGGGGCGCGATCGAGCTGGCCGGGGCGGTGCGGGGCCGCAAGGCGCGCCGGCACGCGACGTCCGACTGGATGGCGCTCGAGCAGGAGCGCGGCATCTCGATGACGTCGGCAGCGCTCGAGTTCGAGCTGCAGGGACGCCGCATGGCGCTCATCGACACGCCGGGCCACAAAGATTTCAGCGAAGACACGTACCGCGCGCTGATTGCGTCCGACAGCGTCGTGATGGTCATCGACGCGGCGAAAGGCGTCGAAGAGCAAACGCGAAAGCTGTTCGAGGTGTCGCGCCGGCACCGGCTGCCGATTCTGACGTTCGTCAACAAGCTCGATCACCCGTCGCGCGACCCGATGGAGCTGCTCGACGATCTCGAGAAGACGCTCGGCATCCACGCGGCGCCGGTCAACTGGCCAATCGGCAGCGCCGACACCTTTCGCGGCGTGTACGACATCTTCGGCAGGCGGCTGCTGCTCTACGAGCGCGAGGCGCAGGGGCAGTACCGCGCGCCGGTCGACGTCGCGACGCTGGACGACCCGGAGGCGCGCGGGCTGATTGGCGAAAATCTCCACGCGCATCTGGTTGAGTCGCTGGACGTCGTTCGCGCGGCCGGCACGCCGTTCGACGCCGCCGACTACCTCGCGGGACGGCAGACGCCCGTGTTCTTCGGCAGCGCGTTGAACAATTTCGGTCTCGAGCCGTTTCTGCAGTCACTCGTCGATCTCGCACCATCGCCGCAGCCGCGTCCGAGCGACGCCGGCCTCGTGAGCCCGACCGACGATCGCTTCACCGGATTCGTGTTCAAGATCCAGGCGAACATGGATCCGCGCCATCGCGATCGCGTCGCGTTCGTCCGCGTCTGCTCCGGGCGGTTCACCAAAGACATGACGGTGACCAACAGCCGCGTGGGCAAATCCATCCGGGCGTCGCGTGCGTACCGGTTCTTCGGCCGCGACCGCGAGACAATCAGCGTTGCGTATGCCGGCGACATCATCGGTCTCGTCAACCCGGGACAGTTCGGCATCGGCGACACGCTGCATGCCGGCGCGCCGGTGCGCTTCCTCGATCTGCCGCGCTTCCCCGCGGAGCACTTCGGGCGCGTGCGCCTGCAGGACACGCGCTACAAGCAGTTCGACGAGGGGCTCAAGCAGCTCGAGGAGGAAGGGCTGATGCAGGTGCTCTACGTCACCGCGGGCCGCCGCGAGCCGATCGTCGGCGTCGTCGGCGCGCTGCAGTTCGACGTCATCGTCAGCCGCCTTCGCACTGAGTACGGTGTGGAGATTCAGATCGATGCCACGCAGTACACCGTCGCGCGATGGGTGGCGGATCCGGCGCAGCCGATCCCGTCGCTCGGCGGACAGACGGTCCTCGCCGCCGATCGTCAGGAGCGCCGCGTGCTGCTCTTCGGTTCGGAGTGGGAGCTGCAGTATTTCGAGCGCCAGCATCCGGCCGTGGCGCTCCTCGCCGAGTCGCCGGTCGCGTAGAGAGAGCGCTGCGAAATCAGCGCCTCCAAGAGGTGTCAGACACCGAAGTGGCCTCAGACGTGTCTGACACGTCTGACACCGTAAATGAGGCAGATGCCGAAAGCGACTGGTTTGCGACGAAACCTTCCGCAGGCGTGATGAGCGTGGGCCCGGCCTCGTTGTCTGCGATTGTCACGACTGCAAATCAGGTCAGCAGAGCGAGCAGACTAATCAGTTAAAATACGCAGAGATTTTAGGAGGGCCACATGTTTGTTCGCATCGCGGCGTTCGGCCTCGCTCTCGGAGTCGCAGCGCCCGGCATGGCGGCCGATACGGCGAAGCCGGTGACGTTCTCCAAGGACGTCGCGCCGATTTTCCAGGCGAAATGCCAGGAGTGCCATCAGCCGAACTCGATCGCGCCGATGTCGCTCATCACATTCCAGGACGTGCGCCCCTGGGCGCGCTCGATCAAGGAGCGCGTCGGTGCGCGCCAGATGCCGCCGTGGCACATCGACCGCAGCGTCGGGGTGCAGAAATTCAAGAACGACATGTCGCTGAGCGACGAGCAGGTCGACACGATCGTCCGCTGGGTCGACGGCGGCGCGCTGCAGGGCGATCCGAAAGACATGCCGCCGCCCAAGCCGCTCGTCACCGACAACCAGTGGCAGGGCGTGAGGGACGGCTTCGGGCCGCCTGACCTCGTCATCAAGTCGTCCGAGTACACGATGGCGGCGGAGCACCAGGACGTGTGGTACCGCCCGATGTCCGAGATCCCGCTCACCGAGCCGCGCTGGGCGAAGATGGTGGAGATTCGTCCGACCAACTTGAAGGGCCGCAAGATCATTCACCACTCGATCGCGTATCTCGTGCTGAACAACGATCCCGACGCCGTCAACAAGGGCACGGCGAACGGGCCGGATCGGTTCCGCGATGGCGCCGACGACTTCAACCGCCGGCCGCAGTTGATGGAGTGGGCGATCGGCAAGGGCTACGACCTGTTCCGGCCGGGCACCGGAAAACTGATCGTGCCGGGCGAGAAGATCGCGTGGGACCAGCACATCCACGCCGTCGGCGAGGAGATCACGGCGGGCTCGGAAATCGGCGTCTGGCTGTACAAGAAGGGTGAGGAGCCGAAGAAGCGCAGCTATCTGGTCGGGTTCACCGGCATCAAAGGCGGTCGATATCTCGACATCCCGCCGAACTCGATGGCGCAGACCGAAGGCTTCACGGTGCTGAAGGAGAACGCGCTCATCGAGAACTTCCAGCCGCACTTCCACCTGCGCGGCAAGTCGATGCAGGTCGAAGCGATTCTGCCCGACGGCAGCAGCCAGATCATCAGCTACGTCGGCAACTTCAACTTCAACTGGATGACCAACTACATTTACGACGACGACGCCGCGCCGCTGCTGCCGAAGGGAACGGTCATCCACGTGTCCGCGTGGTACGACAACACGCGGGCGAACAAGAACAACCCCGATCCGGATCAGTGGGTCGGCTACGGCGACCGCACGGTCGACGAGATGGCGCACGCCTGGATGAACGTCGTGTACTTCAACGACGATGAGTACCAGGCGCTGCAGGCGGAGCGCAAAGCGAAGTTGGCGAAGACGACGAACGACAACGAGAAGCAGCAGTGAAACGACTCGCGGGTCTGTGCGCCGCCGGCCTCATCGCCGGCGGCGTTTTGCTGTCAGGTCAGCAGACGCGGATTCCGGAGCCGCGCAAGCAGTTCGGCGCGAGCGTCACCGGCGCGTTCGAAGGCTGGTTCTACAACGACGACGGCAGCCGCGGGTTCCTGGTCGGATATTTCAATCGCAACACGCAGCAGGAGATCGACGTACCCGTCGGCCCCAACAACCGGATCGAGCCGGGCGGGCCCGACATGGGGCAGCCGACGCATTTCCTTCCGGGCCGGCAGTGGGGCATGTTCTCGGTTCCAGTGCCCAAAGATTTCAAGCCCCAGGACGAGTACACCTGGACGATCGTCGCGAACGGTCAGAGCACCAGCATCCCGCTGCGGCTGAAGGCCGACTACGTCATGAGCCCGTTCACCGAGATTGCCGTCCGCAACACGCCGCCGTCTATCCGATTCGAGCCGAACGGCAAAGCGTTCCAGGGTCCGATCGCGAGCGTCGCGACCGCTCCGGCTCGCACCGCGTCGTTGTCCGCGCCGCTCTTGTTGACGCTCTGGGCGTCCGACGACATGAAGTACACGAGCGGCACGAGCGCGCCGATGACGACGCCGCGTCCGCCGGTAACGGTGCGGTGGTCGAAGTACCGTGGACCGGGCGCCGTGACGTTCGACAAGGCGAGGCCCGACGTTGAAAAAGTGTCGGCCGACGAAACCGCGGCGTTCAGCGGGAAGGCGACGACGAGCGTCAAATTCGCGGAGCCCGGCGACTACCTCCTGCATCTCACCGCGAACGACTATTCCGGCGACGGCGGCGGCGGGTTCGGCTGCTGCTGGTCGACGGCCCTCCTCAAGGTCAGCGTTAAACAGTAAAACAGGCACGTCGCTTGCTGAGTATTCCTCCAGAAGAGAGGAGTGCTCATGCGTTTCAGTGCCACAACGATTCTTTGTCTCGCACTGCTCGCGTCGGCGTGCGGCAGCCCGTCGAGTCCCAGCCCATCCAGTCCAGCAACGCCGTCCGGCGGCCTGGTGACTGTGAACATTAGCAATTCTCAGTACCAGCCGAATCCGGTGACGGTGAAAGTCGGGACGCAGATCAACTGGTTGAACAAGGACAACATCGACCATACCGCGACGCGGGACGGGATGTTCGACAACTTCGTCAACGCGATGAGCGCACACGGCGCGCCGGTGACGATGACCACGGCCGGCACGTTCACGTATCACTGCAAGATCCACTCGAACATGAACGGCACGATCATCGTGCAGCCGTAAAGTGCGCGTCGCAAAATGACCTCGCCACCACAGGGGACACGGAGGACAGGAGGTTCAAACGTGTTCACCGTTGGCGGTGACGTCAATCCCGATGTCCGCCAGAAGCGCGACGAGCTCGACCTTCTGTTCGGGCGAGAACGCGACGCCCGGCATCTGCTCCCCGTCGCGGAGCGTGTCGTCGTAGAGCACGATCGTCGCGGAATCGGGGAAGCGCAGATGTGACATGTAGGTCTGCGGCCCACGGACCAGCAATTCGAGCGGCTCG
>Ga0137396_10001233_pt1 | contig 13249 bp, 15 predicted proteins | sample czc16metaG_FD_108284 | JGI IMG/M metagenome (GOLD analysis project Ga0137396, IMG submission 108284) | Vadose zone soil microbial communities from Angelo Coast Range Reserve, California, USA - czcobulk3.16 metaG | ecosystem: Environmental > Terrestrial > Soil > Vadose zone | place: USA...
CGGAGATGGAGGAGTTCGGGCGGAAGTCCGTGCCGGTGGCATTCTTCACATATCCGGTCATGCAGGTGGCGAACATTCTCATGCCCCGAGCCCACCTTGTCCCGGTCGGGGAGGATCAGCTTCCCCACATCGAGCTCACCCGAGAGGTGGCGCGCCGCTTCAACCGGCAGTTCAAAGAGGTGTTCCCCGAGCCCGAGGGCTTGGTGGGGCGTGTGCCGAGGCTGGTCGGGATCGATGGCCAGGCAAAGATGAGTAAGTCGCTGGACAACGCCATCTACCTCAAGGACACGCCGGCCGTCGTGAACGAGAAAGTCCGCTCAATGTACACGGATCCGACGCGACTCCGCGCGACCGATCCCGGCCATGTCGAGGGCAACCCCGTGTTTCTGTACCACGACGTGTTCAACCCCAACCGTGAAGAAGTGGCGGATCTCAAGGACCGGTATCGCCGCGGTGCCGTCGGGGACGTCGAAGTCAAGCAGAAGCTCGCCACGGCGCTCAACACTTTCCTCGACCCGATTCGTGAGCGGCGGGCGCGCTTTGCGGGCAGGATGGGGCTGGTCCGCGACGCTTTGGCCGACGGTACGGACCGCGCCCGAAAGGCGGCCCAGACCACGATGGCACTGGTACACGAGGCCCTCGACCTCAGGTACCTCGAGAAGTTTCGCGGACAGTGAGGCTGATCGCCGAGCGAGTGACGGTGCCGGACAGCTGGGATGGCGCACAACGTAGAGGAGCAACACATGGCTGAGCCGCTAAAGGCATTGAATCTAAAACGCTGGATCGACGATCACCGCGACTTGTTGAAGCCCCCGGTGGGGGCCGAGATGATCTGGAAAGACTCCCAGTTCATGGTGCTGCTCATCGGTGGCCCGAACGCCCGCCGAGACTTCCACATTGATCCTCGCGATGAGTTTTTCTACCAGCTTGAAGGCGACATGGTCCTGGAGTACATCGACGGAAGAGGCAGGAGGCAGCGTGAGAAGATCCGGGCGGGAGAAGTGCTTCTGTTACCGGCCAAGACTCCCCATTCCCCACAGCGTCCGGCGAACACGGTGGGCTTGGTGGTGGAGCCAGTCCGAGGCCCCGATGAACCAGAAGGTTACGCCTGGTATTGCGAGCGGTGCGACGCCAAGCTGTACGAAATGTCCAGGGGTGACGGCGATGTCCTGATAGATCTGCGTAGGGTGTCGGAGAAGTTCAACGCGAATGAAGCTCTTCGAACATGCAAGCCCTGCGGTTACGTGCAGCCTGTGGCGACGGGCCCCCGTTTGTAGGCCGGACCGCGGTGTTCCGTACGATCCGCCTGGGCCGTCCCTGGTCGACCGAGAGCGAGATCTTTTGATGCCAGCGCTGAGCGTTGAACAAACGGGAAGCAAGGATTTCGTGCGATGCGACTGCTGTGGCGACACCAGCCGGACTGTCTGGGGACTGATCCGTAGCCGCGGAGACGCTGAGGCGGCGTACTTCGTCCATTGGGCGCTGGGCAAGGTTGCGACCCAAGGAGCGCATCTCGATCTCATTGTGGGGCAGTGGGGCGACGGCACGACTCGAGCCGACCGATGCGCGGTGTCTCTCCACTATCGCCGTACCGACAAGGGTCCTGCCTTCATGGTAGTCGACGCCAGCGAGCGACCCGTTGCGCGGAATGAGCTTGTCGGCCGAGGGCTGCGCCGGAGCGAGGTGGTTGGTACGGCTCTGGCAGAGCGGGCCTTCGCGGTCGCGGACGCTGTCTGGTTGCAGGACACGCGGATCGATGAGCTTCGGCGGTAGGGTGTCTAACTTCACGCGTGAGGATGGGAGAAGTTCTTGAATCCAATTGCAATGTCGGGCCTCGAATTCATCCAGGCGATGATCGACGGTAAGCTTCCTCACCCGACGATGGCCGACACTGTTCCGATGCGAATCAGCGCCGTTGACCGTGGTCACGTCACGTTCAAGGCTCGAGCCGACGGCCGCCACCTCAATCCTCTGGGCGGTGTGCACGGCGGATTTTCAGCCACGGTCCTCGATTCAGTGACGGGGTGTGCCGTCCACACCATGCTCGAGGCCGGCGTCGGCTACGGTACCATCGACCTGAACGTGAAGATGCTGAAGCCCGTCCCACTCGACCAGGAGCTGATCGCGGAAGGACGCGTCATTCACGTGTCGAAGACCCTCGGCGTATCGGAGGCGTCGCTCAGGGATGGGGAGGGGACCCTTCTCGCGCACGCGACATGCACCTGCGCCATTCTCAGGAAGCCCGCCGTCTAGCGTCGAGGTTCTGCCGAAGGGGGTTCGTTGCAACCCGGAGTAGAATGACGTCACGTCGCCGTCGCGGGAGGACAGCGTGTTCGATCTCAAGGGCAAGGTCGCGATCGTCACCGGCGGCAACGGCGGCATCGGGCTCGGCATGGCGCGTGGTCTGGCGCGCGCGGGCGCGCGCGTGGTGATCGCGGCGCGCGACGAGGCGAAGTCCAAGGACGCGGTGAAGGAGCTCGAGGCGCTCGGGCCCGGCGCCCGGGCGGTCGCCACAGACGTGAGGGACGAGGCGGCCGTCCGGCGCCTGATCAAGGCGACGCTCGACGCCTTCGGGCGGCTCGACATCCTCGTCAACAATGCGGGAACCAACATCCGGAAGCCCCCGCACGAGGTGTCGCTCGCCGAGTGGCGCGAGGTGCTCGACACCAACCTGACGAGCGCGTACCTCTGCTCGCACGCGGCCTACCCCGCGATGAAGACCGTCGGCCGCGGCAAGATCATCAACATCGGCTCCATGATGTCCATCTTCGGCGCCGGCTTCGCGCCGGCCTACGCCGCGTCCAAGGGTGGGATCGTGCAGTTCACCCGGGCGTGCGCCTCGGCGTGGGCGCGGGACGACATCCAGGTCAACGCCGTGCTGCCGGGGTGGATCGACACGGCGCTCACGCGTCGGGCGCGGCAGGAGATCCCGGGTCTGCACGATCGGGTCCTGCAGCGCACGCCGGCCGCGCGCTGGGGCACGATCGACGACATGGCGGGCATCGCGGTCTTCCTCGCGAGCCCCGCGTCCGACTTCGTCACGGGAACCGCCATCCCCGTCGACGGCGGCTACTCGATCCAGGGCTGACGCTGCCGCCCGCGCGGCCAAATTCTTTTGGTGGTGCGCGAGCTCCCTGCTAGGCTCGAAATATGAAAACTGTCAGACTCGGTGCCGCCGTCCTCGCGCTCACGCTCCTCGCCGGTTGCGCTACCACCACGTCCAGGGCGACCAAGAGCGAGTTCGAAGACATTCCCATCCCCCGGGGACTCACGTTCCAGAGCGACAAGTCGACGATCATCGAATCGCCGACCGTGAAGGCGGCTCGCCTGGTCTACCGCGGGAGGCTGGAGGTCCAGAGCCTGGCCGTTGCTTGGCGGACGACGCTCGAGGCCAACGGGTGGCGGCACGTCAGCAGTACGAGCGCGCAAGAGCACGGCATCACTCAGGTCTACGAGAAGGCCGGCACCTCCCTCGAAGTCCGGCTCTGGGAAGGGCTCTGGGGGATCTTCACGTACGCCGAGCTGACCGTAGGCCGCGCCATTCCCGCGAAGTAGATCGGCCGGCCAGAGACCGGACGCCACGCCCGTCGCACCTAGGGCGTCCGCCAGGACCCGCCATCCCTCGCGATGAATGCGTCGGCCTCCGCGGGTCCCCACGAGCCGGCCTCGTACGCGTACAGCGGCACCGTCGGGTCCTTCGCCCATGCCTCGAGCACGGGCGTCAGGAGCCACCACGCCTGCGCCACCCAGTCACCCCGCAAGTAGAGCGTCGCGTCGCCGTGGATCGCGTCCAGCAGGAGGCGCTCGTAGGCCTCGGGTGACTCGCTGCCGAAGACCTCTCCGTAGCGGAAGTCGAGCCGCACGGGGCTGAGCTTGAGGTCCGGCCCGGGCGTCTTCGCGGCGACGGTGAGGGCCATACCCTCGTCGGGCTGGATGCGGATCACGAGCGTGTTCGGCTCGACACCCGCGGGGTCCCGTCGGAAGATCATGTGGGGCGTCCGCTGGAAGCGGATCGCGATCTCGCTCTCGCGCTTCTTCAGACGCTTGCCCGTCCGCAGGTAGAACGGCACGCCCGCCCAGCGCCAGTTGTCCACGATGAGCCTCAGCGCGGCATAGGTCTCCGTCTTGGAGTCGGGCGCCACGCCCTTCTCCTGCCGGTAGCCCGGGACCGGCTTGTCCCCGACGAAGCCGGGGCCGTACTGGCCGCGCAGCGCGCTCTCCCGGACGCGCGCGGGCTCGATCGGACGGATCGCGCGCATCACCTTGTTCTTCTCGTCGCGTACGGGCCCGGCCTCGAACGACACCGGCGGCTCCATCGCGATGAGGCACAGGAGCTGGAGGAGGTGGTTCTGCATCATGTCGCGCAGGGCGCCGGCCTCCTCGTAGTAGGCGCCGCGCGTTTCGACGCCGATCGCCTCGGCGACCGTGATCTGGACCTCGGCGACGTGGTTGCGGTTCCAGAGGGGCTCGAAGATGCCGTTGGCGAACCGGAAGACCAGGATGTTCTGCACCGTCTCCTTGCCGAGGTAGTGATCGATCCGGTAAACCTGCTCCTCGTGGAACACGCCGGCGAGCTGGCGGTCGAGCGTCTGGGCGCTCTCGTAATCGTGACCGAAGGGCTTCTCGACGACGATGCGCGTGAAGCCGCCCTGGCGCGCGCGCGCGAGGCCGGACGCGCCGAGATTCCCGATGATGTCGTCGTAGAGTGAGGGCGGCGTCGCGCAATAGTAGAGGCGGTTCGCGGGTCCGCCGCGCGCGGCCTCGATCCGGGTCAGCTCGCTCTCGAGCTTCGCGTAGAGCCCCGGATCGGCCGGGTCGCCGGCGACGTAGGTGAGCGCCGCGGCGAACCGGTCCCAGACCTGCGCCGAGGGTGGCTTGACGCGCGCGAACTCGTCGATGCCCTCCCGCACGCGCCGGCGGAACTCGTCGTCGGTCATCCCGGTCCGCGCCGTCGCGACGATCGCGAACGGTTCCGGCAGCGTGCGCCCGGCGTAGAGGCTCCAGAGCGCCGGCATGAGCTTGCGGCGGGTCAGGTCGCCAGAGGCACCGAAGATGACGAGAGAGAAGGGCTCGTCTTGCGCCGTCGTCAAATCCCCCGCGCCTCCATGTCGAGGACCTTCGCGAGCCGGCGCTCGTGGCGCTCGGCGTGCGAGAAGCACGCGCCGACGAATTCGCGGGCCAGCGCGATGGCGAGGTCCACCCCGACCACGCGCGCGCCGAGGCACAGCACGTTGGCGTCGTCGTCCTCGCGCGACTGTCGCGCGGTGAAGAGGTCATGGCAGAGCGCGGCGCGGATGCCGCGGAGCTTGTTGGCCGCGATCGAGACGCCCGCGCCGCTGCCGCAGACGAGGACGCCCAGGTCCGCGCGCCCCTCGCGGATCGCCGCGCCCACCGCTCGCGCATAGTCGGGATAGTCCACCGGCTCCGTGGACGTGGTGCCGAGGTCGAGGAGCTGGTGGCCGTCCCGCTCGAGCGCCGCGATCAGCGGTGCCTTGTGGGCGAAGCCCCGGTGGTCCGCCGCGACCGCGAGGCGCACGGTTAGCGGTGCTCCGCCGCGGCGAGGAGCGCGGCCGCGGCGCGGTCCACGAGCCAGACGAGCCGACCGTGCTCCGGGCTCACCAGCGCCGCGGGGAGCATCGCGGGCTCCGCGAGCACGCTCTTGAGCACCTTCGCCTTCTCCGCGCCCGCCACGAGGTAGGCGACGCGCGCGGCCGCGTTCAGCACGGGTAGCGTGAGCGTGAGCCGCTGGGGGATCGCCGCGGCGCCGGCGTGTACCGCCGCCACGGTGCGGAACACCTCGCGGAGCACCGGTGAGCCCGGGAAGAGCGAGGCCGTGTGTCCGTCGACGCCGAGGCCGAGGAGGATCAGGTCGAGACGCGGTAGCTCACCCCGCCGCGTGCCGAACGCCGCGGCCAGGGCCTTCGCGTATTCTGCGGCGGCGGCTTCAGGGTCCTCCGCCTCGCCGCGGATCCGCCAGACCTGCGTCGGCGGAATCGGCACCCTCGAGAGCAGCGTCTCGTGCGCCATGCGGTAGTTCGACTCCGGGTGATCGGGCGGGACGGCGCGCTCGTCGCCGAAGAATACCCAGGTATGAGCCCAGTCCACGCGGTCGCGGTAGGGCGGCACCGCGAGCTTCGCGTACGTCGCGGCGGGAGTCCGCCCGCCGGCCAGCGCGAGCGTGAAGCGGCCGTGGGCGCCGACGGCCTCGGCGGCCGTGTCCACGACGAGGCGGGCGGCCGCGTCCGCGAGCGCCTCGGGATCGTCCAGGATGGTGACGGTGGGTTCGGAGCGCATGCCCGACCATCATACCCTGTCGTCGAGGCGGCGCTGGCGCTCGAGCGCCTCACGGTACCGCGCGTGCCGGACCGCGTCGGGGACGAACGTCTCGCCGAGCTCACCCTCCGGCGCCGCGAGCTCGGGCCTGAGCCGGAGTGCCTCGAGGGCGAGCAGCGCGGCGCCGCGGCTCGTCGCCTCGGCTTCGTGCGACCACGTGACCGGCCGGCCGAGGGCGTCGGCGACGATCTGGGTCCAGACGCGCGAGCGCGCGAGCGCCGCGCCCGAGGCCACGATCGCGTGGCCGGGGGCCGCGCACGGCGCGAGCAGGGCGTAGATGAGGGCGAGCCGGAGCGCGACCGCCTCGAGCGCGGCGCGCGCGATCTCGAGCGCCGTCGTATCGAGCCTCAGGCCCGCGATCGCCCCCGTCCGGTCTCCGCGCCAGCCGGGGGCGCGCTCACCCGCGAGGTGGGGGAGGACCGTGAGGCCGTGACCGTCGGCCGACAGCCGCCCGAGCGCCGCCTCGAGGTCGTCGTCGGCGAGGCGCAGCACCGCGCGGCACCACGCGTAGACGTTTCCGCCCTCGGAGGTCGCGCCGCCGACCATCGCCCGGCGCCGGTCGAGGCGGTAGCGCCAGAGGCCGCGCGGCGGCGGCGCCGGCGCGTCGGTGACGAGTCGGAGCGCGGCCGACGTGCCGACGTTCAGCGCGACGCGTGTAGGGTCCACGCAGCCGGAGCCCACGTTGCTCGCGGCGCCGTCGCCGACCGCGGGAAACCACGGGACGTGGGCGAGCGCAGGCCAACGCCCGGCCCAGGGCGCCCGGAGCCCACTCCGCGCCTCGCTGCGGTCGCAGACCGGGAAGAGACGCTGCGGCTCGACCGCGGCGGCGGCAAGCGCCTCGGGGTCCCAGGCGCAAGTCGTCTGATCGAGGAGGCCCGTGCCCGAGGCCATGGAGACGCTCGTCCTTGCCTCGCCGAAGAAGGCCAGCTCGAGGAGCTCACCGACCGAGCCCCAGCGCGCGACCCGTCGCGCCTGCTCGGGGCGCGCGCGCTGGAGCCAGTTGAGCTTCGCCGGCCAGTAAGACGCGTGGAGGTGACAGCCCGTCCGAGCATGGAGCGCGTCCTCGTCGAGCGCATCGCGCAGGCGGGGTACCGCGGCTTGACTCCGCGTGTCCGCCCACGTGTAGACAGGCGTGGCAGGCCGCCCCGCGGCGTCGAACCCGAGGAGCCCGTGCCAGAACGTGGTGACGCCGACGCCGCGCACGTCGGCGGGCGGCCCCGCGCAGACTCCGTCGAGGCAGACGGCGACCGCGTCGAGGAGCCGGGCCGGGTCGTGCTCGACGCCACCATCGGGTGTGAGCGCGGGCTCATAGGGGATCTGGTGGAAGCGCCCCGAGACGGGCCGGCCCGCGGCGTCGCAGAGCGTGGCTCGCGCAGACGAGGTCCCGACGTCGAGCGCGACGACCATTGGGGTAAGATAGCGCCCATGGCGGAGAGCTGGGAAGTCCTGACGTTGAGAGGGCTCGCATCGGCGGACGAGCGCGCGCAGGAGTTCACGGGCACTCTCGTGATCCACCGGCTCGGCCGCGCCGAGCCCGTCGAGTCGGTGCAGGTGACCATCAAGCGCTCGGTCCTGAGCGAGCTACACGATACCCTCGGCCGACTGCTCGCGCGGTCGACCGGCATTCCGCGGAGGCAGAAATGAGCCGGATTCGCGTCCTGAGCCCCATCGGTGAGGTGCGTCGCGAGGCATTCGCCGCGCCGCCGCTGCCCGCGGACCTCGCCGGGCGGACGGTCGGCTTCATCGACAACACCAAGCACAACTTCGACCGGCTCGCCGACGCGATCGGCGTGCTCCTTCGCGAGCGTCACGGCGTGAAGGCCGTCGTGCGCCGGCGCAAGGCGAACGCATCGGTCCCAGCACCGCCCGAGACGCTCGCCGAGCTGGCGAAGCAGTGCGACGTCGTGTTCGCGGGGTCCGGCGACTGAGGATCGTGCACGTCGTGGAGTCTCCACGACGCCCTCGAAGTCGCGAAGATCGGTACGCCCGCTGGCCTCATCGGCACCACCGCGTTCCAGGGCCTCGCGGTCAGCGAAATGGCCGCCCTCGGGATCTCGGGCCTGCCGCTCCTCGTCGTCCAGCACCCGCTCGGCGGCGAACGGCCCGAGGCCGTCGCGCGGCGGGCGCTTCAAGCCGTCGAGCAGCTCGCGAGCCTCATGGGCAAGTAATGCGATGAGCGAGAGCCTGATCGAGCTCGAGGACGATCCCGAGGCGGTCCTCGCGGCGTTCTGCGAGCGCGGCTGGTGCGACGGCCTTCCGATCGTCCCGCCCACCGAGGCGCGGGTGCGGGCCATGCTGGACGGGGCGCCGGCGGAGCGGTCGCTCGGCCCGGTGCCGCCGCTCTGGCGCGAGGCAACGCTCGAGAAGCTCGCGGTCAACGCGGTCATGGCCGGCTGCGAACCCGCGGCGTTTCCGGTGATCGTCGCCGCGATCCAGGCGATGCTCGAGCCCGCGTTCAACCTCTACGGTGTCCAGGCGACGACGCACCCGGTGGCGCCGCTCCTCATCGTCCACGGCCCTGTCGCGGCGCGGCTCGGCGTCCACGCCGGGAGCGGCTGCTTCGGCCCGGGCTTCCGCGCCAACGCCACGATCGGGCGCGCGCTCCGCCTGATCCTCATGAACGTGGGTGGTGCCTGGCCGGGCCGTCACGACATGGCGACCCAGGGGAGCCCGGCGAAGTTCTCCTTCTGCATCGCGGAGCGCGTCGACGCCTCGCCGTGGGGGCCATTGCGCGAGGACGACGGCGTGACGGTCTTCGGCGGCGAGGCGCCCCACAACGTGAACGATCACGTCTCGACGGGCGCCGCCGGGATCCTGACGACGCTCGCCGACACCGCCGTGTCGCTCGGCTCCAACGTCGGGTGGTTCCTCGCGCAGAGCCAGCTCCTCGTCGTCCTCGGTCCGGAGCACGCGGCGACGATCGCCGCCGACGGGCTCACGCGCGGCGACGTCCAGCGCTACGTCTTCGAGCACGCCCGGCTGCCGCTCCGAACGCTCAAGCTCGGCGGCATGTGGGGCATGCAGGACTGGCCCGCGTGGATGAGCGCGGTTCGCGACGACGACGCGCTCCTGCCTCAGGTGCCGTCGCCGGAGGACGTCCTCGTGATCGTGGCGGGGGGTCCGGGGAAGCACTCGTCGGTGGTGCCGAACTGCACCTTCAGCCGGGCGGTCAGCAGGCCGGTCAGCGCGCTGTAGTACTCAGGCCCGGCCGCGCGCGGAGAACCGGGCGGGATAGAGGACGACGCCGAGTGCCGTGAGCAGGAGCGCGGCGCCGATGAGCCCGCCGGGACCGAGCCGCTCGCCGAAGACCAGCACGCCGAGGAGCGTCGCGGTGAGCGGCTCCATGAGCGTGACGATTCCCGCCACCGAGGCGGGCACCCAGCGGAGCCCGAGCGCGTAGAGCGCGTACGCCCCGGCCGTGGCCACGCCGCCGAGGTAGAGGAGCCACGGTCAGCCCTCCGTCAGCTGCTGGAGCGGCGCGTCGGTCCAGAGAAGCGTGGGAGTGAGCAGCACCGCGCCGGCGCCGAACGTGAAGGCGGTGAGCGGGAGCGGCGCCGTGCGCGCGAGCGCGGCCTTCGTCAGGAGCACGTAGAGCGCGTACGCGAGCCCCGCGCCGAGGGCGAGGCCGCCGCCGGCGACGAAGCCCATCGACAGGGCGCGCGCGTCGCCGGGAACGGCGACCAGGAGCGCCGTGCCCGGCACGCCGAGCGCGAGCGCGGCCCGGACGCGCGCGCCCAGCGCTTCGCCGAGCGTCACCGGGGCGAGCACCGCGATGATGAGCGGCGCCGAGCAGATCGCGACGAGCGCGGTGACGGCGATCCCCGCCAGCGTCACCGCCGTGAAATACGCCGCCTGGTAGCCCGCCATACACGCGCCCGCGGCGAGCGCGCGCCATAGATCATCGCCGCGAGGTCGCCCGACCTGAGGGGATCCGTGGGCGACCTGCGACAGGCGCCCCTGGGCTCCTCGCGCGACGAGGATCGCGATGAGCGCCAGCAAGGCCGCTGCGATCGAAAGGCGCGCCGTGCCGACGAGCAGCGGGCTCGCCGCCACGCGCCGGCCGAGCACCGTCATCACGGAGCCCGTGGTACCCCACGAGACCGCGGCCAGGCCGATGAGCAGGACGCCGAGGGTCGGGGCGGGGGCTTGACGGGGTCCGCGCACCCCGCGATGATAGCTCGCCTCCATGAACAACAACGCGATCGGCTTCATCGGCACGGGGCGCATGGGGGCGCCGATGGCCGGCCACCTGCTGACCGCGGGCGCAGCGCTCGTGGTTCACGACGTCCATCCGGGCGCGGCCCGGCCGCTCGTCGAGCGCGGCGCCGAGTGGGCGACCTCTCCCGCCGACGTCGCCACCCGCGCGCGCATGATCATCACGATCGTCCCGTCCTCGCGCGAGGTCGAAGCCGTCTATGCGGCGCTCCTGCCGAAGCTCGGGCCCGGCCACCTGCTGCTCGAGATGACCACCGCGGATCCGTCGAGCACGCGGAGGCTCGCCAAGGAGGTCCAGGCGCGTGGCGCGGCGATGCTCGACGCGCCCGTCTCGGGCGGCGTGCGGGGCGCCGTCGAGGCGACGCTCTCGATCATGGTCGGCGGCGAAGCGACCGATCTCGAGCGCGCGCGCCCGATCCTCGAGCGCATGGGAAAGAAGGTCTTCCACGTGGGCGGCGCCGGAACCGGCCACGCGATGAAGCTCGTCAACAACGTCACCTCGGCGGCGTGCCTCGTGGCGACGGCGGAGGCGGTCGTGGTCGCCCTGCGCGCCGGGATCGACCCGGCGCGCGCCGTCGAGATCCTCTCGGCGTCCAGCGGGCGCTCGAACGCGAGCGAGTGGAAGTTTCCCCAGTTCATCCTGACGGGGCGCTTCGACGCCGGCTTCGCGATGACACTCATGCGGAAGGACGTCGATGCCTTCATGCGGCTCGCCGATGAGACCGGCGTGGATGCGCCCGTCGCCGCGGCCGCGGCCGAGTATTTCCGTCGCGCGACCGAGGGGCCGCTCGCGGCCGCGGACCACACGGCGATCGTGAAGCTCCTGGGATGGCCGGGAGAAGAAGGAGTTCCTCGATGAGGATCGGGTTCGTCGGGACGGGGACCATGGGCCAGCCGATGCTGTCGAACCTGTTGAAGAAGGGGCACGCCGTCGTCGCCTACGACGTGGTCGAGGCCATGCTGGACGGCGCGGTCGGACGTGGCGCGGCTCGCGCGGGCTCGGCTGCGGAGGCCGCGAAGCAGAGCGAGCTGGTCATCACCATGCTGCCGTCGTCGTCCCACGTCGAGACCGCGTACCTGGGCACGGGCGGCATCCTCGAGGGGGCGGCGTCCGGCCGCCTCTGCGTCGACATGTCCACCGTGGACCCGGGCGCGTCGCGCCGGGTGGCCGAGGCCGCGAAGAAGCGCGGCGTGCGCTTCATCGACGCGCCGGTCTCGGGCGGCGTGCCGCGCGCCGAAGACGGGACGCTCGCCATCATGGTCGGCGGCGAGCCGCGCGATTTCGATGAGGCCAAGCCGGTCCTCGCCTGCATGGGCGCCAACATCATTCACGTCGGGCCCGTCGGCTCGGGTGAGGTCGCGAAGATCTGCAACAACCTGATCGCGGGCGTGGCGGCGGTCGCCGTGAGCGAGGCGTTCAGGATCGCCGAGGGCTTCGGCGTGGACGCGAGGGTGCTCACCGAGGTCATCGCGAAGTCCTCGGGCAACACCTGGGTCATGGAGCACATGCACCCGGTGCCCGGGCTCGTCGGAAAGGCGCCGGCGAACCGCGACTACGCGCCGGGCTTCATGACGGACCTGATGGCGAAGGACCTCGGGCTCGCGGTGAGCGCCGCGCGCGACCTCCGCGTGCCGGTGTTCGTGTCGCCGGCGGCCCAGCAAGTGCTGCGCCTCGCGTCCTCCCACGGCCTCGGGCGCAAGGACTTCTCGGTCGTCTACGAGTTCCTCCGGCCCTCGAGCAAGCAGGCGCCCGTGTAGCGGCTCAGAGCCGGTCGGGGCCTCCGCCCTCGTCGCCGCGGACGGGGCGCCGGCCCCGGAGCACGTCGAAGTCGCAGCCCTCGTTCGCCTGGAGCACGTGGTCGAGGAAGATGCGCCCGTAGCCGCCGGTGAAGTGGGGCGGCGGAGGCGTCCAGGCCGCGCGGCGCCGCGCGAGCTCTCGGTCGTCCACCCGGAGCGTGAGCCGCCGGCCCGGCACGTCGAGCTCGATCGAGTCGCCGTCGTGGACGAGGGCGAGCGGCCCCCCGACGGCCGACTCCGGCGCCACGTGCAAGATCACGGTGCCATAGGACGTGCCGCTCATCCGGGCGTCCGAGATCCGCACCATATCCTTCACGCCCCCCTTCAAGAGACGCGTTGGAATCGGCGCCGCGCCCCATTCGGGCATGCCTGGCGCGCCCCTTGGCCCGACGTGCTTGAGCACCAGCACCGAGGTCTCGTCGATCGGGAGCGTCGGATCGTCGATCCGCCGCGCGATGTCGGCCTGGTTCTCGAAGACGACGGCGCGACCGCGATGGGTGAGCAGATGCGGCGACGCCGCCGATTGCTTGAGCACGGCGCCGTCGGGGCAGAGGTTGCCGAAGAGGATGGCCGTGCCGCCTTCGGACGCGAGCGGGACGCCGAGGGGCCGGATCACGTCCTCGTTCCAGCACCGGGCGTCGGCGACGTTGTCGGCGAGCGTCCGGCCGTTCACGCTGAGCGCGCCGCGGTGGAGCAGGGGCAGCAGCTCCTTGAGCACGGCGGGCAGGCCGCCGGCGTAGTAGAAGTCCTCCATCAGGTACTTGCCGGACGGCTTCAGGTTGACCAGGAGCGGCGTCGTGCGCGACAGCTCGTCGAATCGCCGGAGCGGCAGCGGCAGCCCGGTGCGCCCGGCGATCGCGACGAGGTGGATGATCGCGTTGGTCGAGCCGCCGATCGCCATGTC
>Ga0137396_10001235_pt1 | contig 13245 bp, 13 predicted proteins | sample czc16metaG_FD_108284 | JGI IMG/M metagenome (GOLD analysis project Ga0137396, IMG submission 108284) | Vadose zone soil microbial communities from Angelo Coast Range Reserve, California, USA - czcobulk3.16 metaG | ecosystem: Environmental > Terrestrial > Soil > Vadose zone | place: USA...
CAGGCTGTCTCTAGGCATTAAGAACATGTTCAATCGCGCGCCGCCCTATTCGAACTCCGGAGGCCAGAGTTCCTTCCAGGCAGGCTACGACCCGAGCTACGGCAATCCGTTGGGGAGACTGATCTACGGAAAGTTCACGTACTCGATCAAGTAAGCATGGGCTGCGCCGAATCACAGCCAATCGAGGCTGTGCGAACCGACCAACTATCTGATGCTCGGGACCATCCTGACCGTCATGCCCGGCCTTGTGGGGCTGCGAGCCGCACCAGGCGACGGCCCATCGACGCGACCGCGACCCTGAGCGCAGCCGGCGAGCGGACCCGGAAATCGAAAGGCAGTCGGGCCAGTTGCAGCGCGAACCAGTCCAGGTCGTCGGCCTGGCTGCGCAACAGCACGCCGTCGCCGGTCCATTCGAGAACGCCGAATCCGGAAACCATTTCCCGCTGCGCGGCGGCCAGATCCGTCGCGAGCACGACCTCGATCCGGTGGGCGCGGGGCAACGTGGCGATCGACTCTTTCAGGTAAGCGAGCGCATCGAAGCTCGCCGGTCGATCGAAGCGCGCTTGCAGCGCGGCCGCCGCGCCGACCCGATCGAGGCGGAACGAACGCAATCCCTTTCGAAGATGGCACATCCCGACCGCGTACCACCGACCCGCGCGGCAGACGAGGCCATACGGGTCGAAATCGCGCTGCGTATTCTCGCCCTGCGGCGTCCGGTACTGCAGATGGATTCTCCTGCGCTCCTGGGCCGCGGTCGTCATAAGTCCGAGCACATGCTCGTCGATGGGCGCGATGGGCCGGGTGAGTTCCAGGGCGACGGACTGGTCGACGGCGTTCAGCCTCGCCCTGAGCCGCTCGGGCATGACCCGCCCCAGCTTGGCCTTGGTGCTGGCGACCGCGGGCATCGCCCGGCCGAGGCCGAGGCTGCGCGCGGCGAGCAGGCCCATGGCCAATGCCACCGCTTCGTCGTCCGTGAACATCAGTGGCGGAAGCTTGAAGCCTGGAATCACTTGGTAGCCGCCGAACCGCCCCTGCGACGCCATGATGGGAATTCCGAGCTCCTCGAGCGTGGCGATGTAGCGGCGCAGTGTCCGCCGGTCGACCTCCAGCGCCTGCGCGAGTTCCGCCCCGCTGGCAGAGCCGCGCGCCTGCAGCAGCTCAAGCAGCGCGAGAACGCGGACTGTCGGCCGGGACATTCTTGAAGTCTCCGCCTCTAATAGGACAGGAACTGTCCTATATCGAGATTACTCTGCGCGCGTAGTCCCCGCCACATCGAAACAGGAGAAGGAAGATGGATCAGCCCTACAACCGGATCTCGGAGAACGTGCTGTTCACCTTGCTGCTGGCCGCGCTTGTCGGTTGGCTGACGGCGCCAATGGCCTCGGATCTGCTGTCGGCTTCGGCGGCCGGGGCACGCCATGCAGCGCTCGCGGGAGTCCACCGTTCATGACCGAGTTGACGCCTCCATCGGACGACGAGAAGAGGGCCATGTTGGGCGCGCCGCCAGTGGTCTGTGCGCGGAACTGCCCGTTCCGAGTCTTGTGTGATGCCGCGAGCGGGCCTCGGGCAACGACGCCGGTGGCCGTGGATCTGCCCTCGCCCACGCTGCCGGAGTTCCTCAAGCGGCGCCAGGTCGCTCATAGACAGGCAACGATCGCGACCGCGCCTATCTCACGCGCGAGTCAGGTGCTGAGCTGATCCCCGATTGGGAGCCGGCGGATGCGCTTGCCGGTCGCGGCAAAGATCGCGTTGCACAGCGCAGGAGCGATCGGCGGCACGCCGGGCTCGCCGACCCCGCCGAGCGGCATACCGAAATCGGCTGGAATCAGGTGCACCCGGATGTCGCGCGGCGCAACGTTCATGCGCGCGACCTGATAGTCGTTGAAGTTGGTCTGCTCGACCCGGCCGCCCTTGAAGGTGATCTCGGAAAGCAGGGTGTTGCCCACTCCCATCACGCAGGCGCCTTCGAGTTGCACGCGGATACGTTCCGGGTTGACCTGAGGTCCGCAGTCGAAGGCGATGTCGACCCGCGGAATCGAGAGCTCGCCCTTGTCGCTCACAGTAACCTCGACGACCACAGCCACGTACGCAGCGAAGCTGTAGTGCGCCGCAATGCCAAGCCCGCTTCCGGCCGGCATCGGTTTGCCCCATTCTGCCTTTTGAGCCGCGGTCTCGATCACGCGCCGCAGCCTTCCCGTGTCGACGGGGTACAGAACGGGGGATTCGCCGTAGTTCCAGGAATCGCGCACCTTGTGAGGATCGATGCGGCGCGCGGACCCGATCAATTCCAGCAGGTAGTCCTTCGGGTCGCGTTCCGCCGCCGCGGCGAGCTCGGCGACAAACGACTGGATCGCGAAAGCGTGCGGGATGTTCGACACGGAGCGATACCAGCCGATCCGCGTGTGCGCGGCGACTTCGGGATTTTCGAGGCGCAGGTTGGGTATCGCAAACGGCACGTCCACCAGTCCCATGCCCAGCTCCATGGCCGACTCGTGCTTGGGATCGGGTCCGAAGATCGATGATATGGATGGCGCGGCGCTGCGGTGCAGCCACGCGACCGGCTTGCCCGAGGCGTCGAGACCCGCCTCGAGATGCTCGACCGAGACCGTGTGGTAGTAGGAATGCTGGATATCGTCTTCGCGCGTCCACGTGACTTTGACCGGCTTGCCGTCCATCGCCTTCGAGAGCAACGCCGCCTCGACGGCGTAGTCCGGCTTCGATTTGCGCCCGAATCCGCCGCCGAGCAGCGTGACGTTGACCGTCACGCGATCCGCGGAGAGGCCCAGGCGCTTCGCGACCCGATCGCGCGTGACCTGCGGTGCCTGTACGCAGGCCCAAACTTCGCAGCGGCCATCGACAATGCGCGCCGTCGCCGCGGGGGGTTCCATCGGCGCCTGCGTCATGTGAGGAACGTAGTACTCGGCTTGGACGAGCCGCGCGGCGCTTTTCATCGCTGCGGCGGCGTCGCCCTCGTTGCGAACGACGCGTCCAGGATTTCGCACGCTCGTCTCGAGCGAGGCCTTGTAAGCAGTCGAGTCGTAGGAGCCGTTGGGGCCGTCGTCCCACTGGATTGTGAGGGCGTTGCGGCCCTGGATCGCCGCCCAGGTGTTCGTCGCAAGGACTGCAACACCGCCCAGCGGCTGGAACTCGGAAGGTACTGGCGTACCCGGGATCTCGACGACGCGCACTACGCCCGCTATCTTCAGCGCCTCGGTCGCATCGTGCGAAACGACCCGGCCGCCGTAGACTGCCGGGCGCGCGATGACCGCATACAGCATTCCCTCAAGGCGCGTGTCGATGCCGTACTTGCCGCGTCCGGCGACGATGTCCGGACCATCGACTATTCTTACTTCGCCCTTGCCGATGTAGCGGAATTGCGCCGGTGATTTCAGGCGAAGGCTGTCGCGCGCGGGAACCGGCAGGCGCGACGCGGCCACCGCCAGAGCGCCGTAGCCCAGTTTGCGGTTCGTCGGGTGATGGACGACCTCGTGATTGCTCGCCGAGACCTGTGCCAGCGGTACGCCCCACTGCGCCGCCGCGGCCTGCTCGAGCATCGTCCGCGCCGCCGCTCCGCAGCGACGCATCGGCTCGAAAAAGTGACGCACACTGCGCGAGCCATCGGTGTCCTGGTTGCCGAAGCGTGCTTCATCGCCCTGCGCCTGCCGCACGAGCACGCGGCTGAAGTCGGCCTCGAGCTCATCGGCGACCACCATCGGCAGGCTGGTACGCACGCCCTGCCCCATCTCCTGGCGATGGCAGGTTATCGTCACAGTGCCATCGGGAGCGATCGCGACAAACACCAGCGGGTCATCCACCCAAGCGTGCGGCATCCCGTCCGCGCCGTACTTCGGCTCATCGCCGGCAAGAGCGAACCGCGGAAAGCCGACCGCGAGGATCAGGCCGACGGCGGGCGTCACGCCCAGCAATGAGCGCCGGCTCAAATTCACGATGTCCAGACGGGCGGGCACCTCGCTCATCGCGAGCCTCCCTCGGCGGATGCCGCCTTCTTGATCGCCGCGCGGATCCGGGGATACGTGCCACAGCGACAGATGTTGCCGCTCATCGCCGCTTCGATGTCGGCGTCGGACGGCCGCGGGTTCTGCCTGAGCAGCGCGGTCGCCGCCATGATCTGTCCGGACTGGCAATAGCCGCACTGGGGCACACCGAGGTCCAGCCACGCCGCCTGGACGCGCTGGCCAACGCTGTCGGCACCGATCGCTTCGATCGTGGTGATCTTCTTGCCGACCGTCGAGGCGATCGGCGTAATGCACGCGCGCGTCGGGGCGCCGTCGAGGTGAACCGTGCACGCACCGCACAGCGCCATGCCGCACCCAAACTTCGTGCCGGTCATGCCGAGCACATCGCGCAAGGTCCAGAGGAGCCGGGTGTCATCCGGCACATCGACGGTCACCGTCTTGCCATTCACGCTCAGTGTGGTGCTCATGGGGCCTCAGCCTTCCCGGACAGGTCACGAGTTGCCGGAACGGTATGCGACCAGCGCGGTCGCGTCTTTCGAATTGTTGCTTCTGCCGTTGCGCCAGTCGCCATCCGCAAGACGCCGCAAACGTGCGCAGATCCGGCAAGACCGCAGTGCGCGGATAGGCCTATGTTCCCTGCGTGCTCATGGCGGCTGCGTATCAGGCCGGCGCGGTGCTCCTCTATGCGGCCTGCCTGTGGACGGCCCATGCACTGACCATCGAACGCCCGACCGGCGTCCGCCTCGGGCGGAAAGCGGTCACCTTCGCTCCGGCAACTTTTGGCGCAGGATAGCGTCCAGGGTGTTGACAGCGTCAACTAGGCGATCCGTGATCGCCACGAACGCCGTTCCGCGCAGCGCCGGGTCGTCCCTCAATGTGGCATGGATCGGGCGCAGCGCGGGGATCGGTTCCGGCTGCTGCAGGCTTCGCAGCGCCGAGGCCAGCTGGCTGATCACCGTGCCGAGCGCTGCGCTGAAAGGATCCAGGCGTGCAGGGATGCCGCTCGGCGCGCTCGCCCCGTTCATCGGCCGCTCTGGCGACAGCGCGAGCGCGTGCAAGGCGAGCTCCGCGTGAGCCAGGCGTGCCACGGCCGCCATGAGCATTCGAGCGACCTGGGGCGTCAACGGAGCGTGCGCAGGCTCGTCCAACAGTCGAACCGTGGCCGCCTCCGCGTCGCTGCGGGCGCGGCGGGCTGCGCCCTGCAGAGCGCGCAGTTGCGCCGCGTCCTGGCTGCCGGGTTGACCAAGTTCGCGCAGCAGCCCTGCCGCATACGCATCGTGGGCCTCGAGGAGCCGGGCGAACTTCTCCTGAGCGGTGGCCCCCTCCCAGGTCGGCCAGGCGAAATAGGCGACCAGCGCCAGCGCCGACCCGATGACGGTATCCAGCAGTCGAGCTTCCGCGGTCCGGAGCGCAGCCGTGCCAAGAAGGTCGAGCAGCGCCAGCACGAACGCAGTGAGGAACACGCTGAAGAGCAGGAAACTCACGTCGAACAGGGCATAGGCCAGCGCGACGGAAGCGGCGGCCGCAGCGACCAGCCGACCCTGACTCAATCGGGTGAGCTCCAACGCCACAACGCCAAGGCCGGCCCCGAGCATCGTGCCTGCGGCACGTTGAACGCCGCGGTAGAGCGTGGAGCTGTAGTCCGGCTTGAGCACGAGGAAGATCGTCAGCGTCACCCACCGGCCCTGATACAAGCCGGTGGCCTGAACGATCACTTCGGCCAGCACCGCGATCACGGCCAGGCGCACCGCGTGACGCCCCGCTTCGCTCCGGGTACTGACGTTGGCTCGCAACTGGGCGATGGCCGCGGCGACACTACCCTGACTGCCCCCGGCGGATCGAGCGGTGGCCGAGCCCTGAGCAGCGGGCCGCGCGGCCACGGACTCGAGATTGGCCACGATGCCGGCGGCCCCGCGCAGCTGCCCGCGCAGGGCCTCGCCGGCCTAGCGCCACGACCCGTCAGCAGGCACCGCCAGACGGTTGATTTTTTCGTTGACTTCACGGATCTGGGCCGCCCGTTCGGCGCGCGCGAGACTCAGAGCGCCGGCGATCCGGTTGAGCGCATCTGCTGCGCCAGCCATCAGCCTGCGGATCTGGTCATCGCGGGCGCCGTCGTCGGCCTCCTTCGCCAAGGCTTCCGAGGCCATGGCCGCGTGCGCCGCCAGCGCGGCCAGCGAGCTGCGGATCCGTTCCGCCTGCTCGAGAAGGTTAAGGAGCGTCAGCCGCAACGCGAATGGCAGCAACGGGTTGGGGTCGTCCAGCTTAGTGCCGGCTGGAAAGGCGGTCGGCGGAGGCGGATCGGATCCACCTGTTGCCAGATCGGAGGCATAGGCCGCCAGGGCCCGGTACGAGGCGGCCAGCGCCGTTTGCTCGTGTGCTCCAGGCCGAAGAGTCCAGGAGGCGGCAACAAGCGCCGCCTGCAGTAATCCACCGGCCAGCACCAGGCCGCGCGCAAAGCGGCCCCTGCGGGACCGAACGGCAGCCCCACCGCGATCAGAAGGGCGATCGACCACTGCAGGACCGCCGCGCCGAAGCGTGGCCCGAGCGCCACACCGAGGCCAGTGAAGTATCCCCAGATCGCCACGACCGGCACCAGAAGCCAGGGCGCAAGCGCTGCGGTGGTCGCGCCGACGAAGGTCGACATCGCCATGCCGACACTGGCCGCCACCACGACGGCCACGCGACTGCGCGTCTCGCCCTGAAACGACGCGACGCCGGCGGGAAGCGCCCCCAGCGCGGCGTAGGCGCCGTAGTCGACGTGCCCGCTGGCCCATCCGAGACCGAGCGGCACAACGACGCCGAGCGCCACTCGAGCCGCGCGCCCCGGTGCGACGTTTCGCCAATGGAAAGGGCCGAGCTGTGCCAGCCTCCGCCACGCGACGAGTGTGCTCATACCGTAGTGCGGTCAGTCGCCGGCGCAAAGACCGCCGTCCGGAATCGTCTGGGCGATCGCTCGGGCGAGCCGCGACATCGCATCGGCATAGGCACCCGCAATCGCGTCATCACCCGCTTGCGTCGGAACTTGTGCCGCCAGAGCTCCCGACCTCACGCAGCTCCGCGAACGGTCATGGAGGACCCAGGATGCCTGCAATGAAGTGCTGGGGCCCGGACCGCTTATCAGGTCCGTGATCTCAACGTCAAGAATCGCTGGTTTCGTTCGATCGCTCGGAGCATTCGCCTCCGCAATTTGGAGCGCTGGCAGGCTCCGGCGCAAATCCTGGCCGAGCGCTCGTGTCAGATCCGCAGACAGCGGCTCGGCCCACCTGTGATTCTCCAGCACCACCACCTCGTGCCGGTCCGTTCGAACCACGAGCTGCGGGCGGTCGATCAAGGCCGGGATCACGATCGGCGACAGCTTGATGCGTTGCGACTCGGCACCCTCGGCCGATCCGTGGTCAGCCGTCGACACGGTGTAAAAGTGCTCCTGGGGACGCGAGGCGCAGCCTGCAAGCGCGGCCCCGACCGCCAGCGCAACGATGACCTGCGGGAAGTGCTTGCGGCTGCTCATCGGGGGTCCTCGGGCTTGCCGTGAATCAGGGACTCGGGATGTCTTTCGAGATAGTCCGCGAGCACGGCGAGCGCGCGCCCCGACTGGGCCACCTGCTTCAACGCATTCTGGACGTCCTTTTGCAGCGGCGCGTCCTCGGCCAGGACCGCGTTCGCTGCCCGGAGCGCCTGCTCGGCCTCGCCGAGCGTCCGCGTCGCCTGCGGCGCGACCTGGGAATCCAGCTGCCCGATCAGCTTCTGGCTGCTCCTCAACGTCGCATCCAGAGACACCAAGGCTTCAGATAGTTCCCCGGACAGCTGCTCGATCGGGACGCGGTCGAGCTTCCTCGCAATGCGGCCGACCGCGTCCTGGATTTCGGTCAGACCGCCGGGCAGCGTCGCCAGCACGGGCGGCGTGCCCGACCAGTCGATCGCTGCTTTGCTCGCGTCGGGAAAGAAATCCAGCGCGATGTACAGCTGGCCGGTGAGCAGATTGCCGGTTCTGAGCTGTCCGCGCAGGCCATGCGCAACCAATCGGTCGATGATCGCCCTGCTTTTTGCCTGGCTGTAGGCACCGGGTGAGCTTCCGTTGAGGGAACGCGAGCGCAGCCGGTCGGGATACACGTCGATCATCACCGGAAAGCGGATCGGGCTGTCGGCTTTCCCGTATTCAACCCCCAGGGATTTGACCTCGCCGACCACGATCCCGCGAAAATCCACGGGCGCTCCCACACTCAGGCCACGCAGCGATTCGGGAAAATACAGGGCGTACTGCTCCCGATGCAGATCGGGAGGCTGCAGGGCCTGTGCCCGATCGTCATATAGCGTGAAGGAAGCTCCTGACGGCGCCGGCCCCTGCGGTGGCGGCAGGTCCGCCAGCTCCTGGAACGCAATCCCTCCTTCGATGATCGCCACCAGCGATTCCGTGGAGACTTTCAGCCCGTTCGCATCGAGCGACACGTCCATACCGCTCGCGTGCCAGAAGTGCGTGTTCGAGCTGACGAATCGATCATAGGGAGCGTTGACGAACACGCCGACCTCGACGCCGCGCCCATCCGAGTCGAGCGAAAACTTTGTCACATGGCCGACGTTGACGCGGCGATAGAAGACGGGTGTGCCGTAAGCGAGCGAGCCCAATTGCTCGCCGTGCAAGGTGAATTCGCGACCCTGCATGTCGCTGGTCACTTCGGGCGGATTTTCCAGGCCGATGAAATTTACCGACAACTCCTTGCGGGTGCCGGGCTCGATCGCGATGTAGGCACCGGAGAGCAGCGTACTGAGCCCCGACACGGTTCCGCCCGAGATTCGCGGTCGTACGACGAAAAATTTCGAATCGCTCGACAGCAGATCCCAGGCGCTCTTGGTCACCTGCGCGGAAACGACGACGGCCTTGCGGTCTTCCGAAATCTCGATGACCTTCACATCTCCGATATCGACCGACTTGTAGCGGATCTTGGTCTTACCGACCTCGATGCCATCGGCGCTCGAGAACCGCATTGTGATGATCGGCCCTTGTTCGAGCCAGGTATGAGCGATCAGCCACAGACCCACAGCGGCCGCGACGACCGGGATCAACCAGATCAGCGATGGCAAACGCCGCCGCCCGACGGCGGCGGTGGGCAGCGCCGGTGCGGGCGCGGGATCAGACATCGCCGTGCGCCGGATCCCAGATCAAGCGTGCGTCGAAGCTGGCCGCGGCAAGCAGCGTCAACACCACGACCGCCGCGAACGCCAACGCCCCCGGACCCGGCAGAACCGATGCAAGCCTGCCCATCCGCACCAGCGCCACCAGCAAGGTGACCGCGAAGATATCGAGCATCGACCAGCGCCCGATGAACTCGACCACCCGATAGAGGCGCGCCCGCGCCAGCATATGGGCGCGCGAACGGCACGCGCTCATCCAGACCAGCAGAACAAGGGCCAGGATCTTAAGCAGCGGCACCATGATGCTGGCGAAGAACACCAGCACCCCCAGCGGCCAAGAGCCCGAGCGAAGCAAGTACACGACACCGCTCAGGATCGTGTCGTCCTGGTTAACCAGCAGGCTGCTGGAATGCATGACCGGAAGAACATTGGCCGGGATGTACAGGATCGCGGCCGCAAGCAGGTAGGCCGAAGTTCTCTCCAGGCTCCGGGGAGCCCGCACATGGACGACTGCCGCGCAACGCGGGCAAGACATCGAGGAACGACTTCCGATCCGACAGACCAGAAGGCATCCGCGGCAGACCGCAAGTCCGGCTTGGCGACCCAGTACGGCTTGGAGTATTTCAGGCACCGTGCGATCCAGCGAAAAGCTTCTGCGGCCGAACATAAAGGCCCAGGAACGCCAGCACCGGGAGCAGCGCCGCACAGGCCCACAGTGCGGGGCCGACGACCAGATCGGCGAGGTGGGCCAGCTTCACGATCGAAACCAGGCTCCCCAGCATGAAGACATCGACCATGCTCCAGCGCCTCAGCGTTCGAGACCAACGGATCATGCGGCCGAGCGCGCCGGATTGCGCCACGGACTCGAGGCGAGCCAGTGCATAGAGCGCCAAGGCGATCTCGGCTCCAGGCGCGGCGACCGCGGTCAGGAACACCAGGGCCGCCAGTGCCGGCATGCCGTGAGTGGCCAGAGCGACGACCGCTCCGCTCAAGGTGGTCTGCCGCTGCGTGCCGGCAAGCGACAACTCAACCAGCGGGAAGGCATTCATCAGGATCCACAGCTGGGCGGCGGCGGCTGCGATGGCGAGCGCTGCCTCGCGGGAAGCGTAGGTGCCCCGGTCCAGCTCGACACCGCATCGAGGACACCTGGACACCTCGTTAGCACGGAGGCTGGCAGGCAAAGCCAGCAGGTCGCACTGCGGACAAACGAGCCTCGCGGTTGAGGGCGCACGGTCCATGGAGCTTTCTACGCGGCCTCGCCTTCGACGACGCCCTTGGCCAAACTGGGTGCGCCACGCTCCCGCACCAGGCGATACGCGACGCCCAGTGTGTGCCAGGCGCGCGTCATTGCCTTCCATCGCGCCGTGGCACCCCGATCGTGATCCATCAAGCATCCCTTTGATGACAAACGCAAGGCGCGCAGCCGCGCGCGCCTTGCGTGATCGGGTCTAATTCGCAACCGGGCAGCTCTTCGCGCCGACCGTGACCTTGGTCAATGCGGGGTCGTCGGCCGGCGGGAACGGCTTGCTTCCATTGCCCGCAGGGTTGACGCAGTCGTAGGACAGCATGTACGCCATCAAAGATGCGTAGTCGTCCGGGGTCAGCGAGCCGGGGGCGGTCAGCGGCATCTGCGTCGCCACGACGGAACGAATCTGCGAGACGTTCAGGTGCGACTTCGCAAAGCTGGGACCGGTCAATGCCGGGGCCGAAACGCCCTGCAGCTGGTCTCCATGGCACAAGGCGCACTGCCCGGAATAGACGGTCTTTCCCCGTGCCACCTGCTCCTTCGTGTATGGCGCTGAACCCGTGCCAGCGATTTGAGCGCTCGCGGCCGATGGCGCAATGGCGGCAAGCGGCGTCTGTCCCCCCGTACCGTTGACAACCGCCTGGGTCGCGCCCAGCTTGTACACGAGCACGTGGCTGCCATGCGTTGCGGGCAGATTCGCAGTTTGCTGATTTCCCGCCTGACCAACCAGGACGGCCACGTATTGATCGCCGTCCAGCATATACGTGGCGAATGGCGCACAGATCGACGAGCCGGTATTGGTCTTCCAGAGTTCCTTGCCGGTCGCGGTGTCGAGCGCGTACAAAGTGCCGCCCAGGTCGCTGGTGAAGACGATTCCGGTCGCCGTGATCAGAGCGCCGCCTTGCGCGGGGTAGGGCAGCGACACTCGCCAGCGCACCTGCCCGGTGGACACGTCGATGGCCGACACGACGCCGGTTCCGTTATTGCGCTTGGGCAGGGGGCCGCCCGTGTACGTTTGGCTGGGGATGTATTCCGGGTGCTCGGTCGTCAGTTTCCACAGGCCGCATTCGTCGGTACTGGGGATCACGAAGAGGTTGGATTTCGAGTCATACGCGCCGCCGAGCCACTCGACTCCGCCGCCGTGGTTCGGACACCCCGGCGTTCCTTGCAGGGTAGGAGCATTGTCGAGTCCCTTCTCCTCGCTGACCGCGAGGCGATGAATCAACTGACCGCTCGCCTGGTCGAAAATGAAGAAGTCGCCGGTTTTATCGCCTATGGCAACCAGATCGCGGGATGTGCCGCCGACCTCGCCTGAAAAGAGCACAGGGACCATCGCAGGGTCGCCGTCGTGGGTGTCATTTTTGAGGAGTTGGTAGTGCCACTTCACTCTGGGGGTCTTGCCGCTGATGTCCAGAGCCACGATCGAGTTACTGTAGAGGTCCTCGCCCTCGCGGCCCTTAAGGATCATGTCAGGCCCGGGATTGCCGGGGGCCACGAACAGCGTGTTCGTCTGCGGATTGATCGCCATTCCCGACCAGACGTCCGCGCCGCCGTGCATCCACGACTTGCCAGGCCACGTGTCGCGCTTGATCGTGTCCCAGTCCCACTGCTTTTTTCCATCGACAACGCTGAAGGCGCTCACGCGTCCCTGGTTGCCATTGTCGCCACCGCCAGTGCCTAGGATGACGCTGCCTTTATAGACGTACGCAGCCATCGAGAAAAAACTGTTGGCGTTGTCGCGGCACCCGGGCACATCCCACGCTGGCTTACCCGTTTCGGCGTCCAGCGCGATGACGCGGCAATCCTGCGTTCCGAGGAAAACCTTGCCGTCCTCGATGCCGACGCCCCGACTGACCGCAAACAGGACAACGGGCGGGTTGTACGGGAACTGCCATTTGAGCTTGCCGGTGCGGGCGTCCAACGCCAGCACATTGTCGTGCGGCGTCGAAATGTACATCGTCTCGCCGGTGACGATGGGCGAGGCTTCCTGCTGACCATCGTCGGAGATCTGTGTCTTCCAGGCCAGACCGAGCGTAGCCACATTCTCAGGGGTGATCTGGCTCAGCGTGCTGTAACGATTGCCCAGATAGGACTTCGCAGGAAGCAGCCAATCGTCGGATCTAGCGGCGTCCAGCAACGTTTGCGCACCCGGTGCGCCCGTTGCCACCGGGTTGGCCATCGAACCGGAGAATGCAGTGCCGATCGTGCAGAACACGGTCGCAAGCAGCAGGGCCCTGGTGCGGACGCGCTTGCCCATGCCGAAACGGATACGAATCATCGTTACCTCTTTCAGATGATGGAGTGTTTACGTATCCGGAATGTCCCATGGCTTTGATTCGGCGTTCTTAGTTTGCTTGCGCCGACTGCGCTGTCTTGCTGTCGTTTTCGGGTTCGACCTCGCAACCCGGAGCTAAAGGCCACGCGATGGTGCACGTGCGGCGGAGACACGTTTTGCGCTCTCTTGCGTTTGTCGCTGCATCTTGCGAACTTCGCCGAAGGCACGACGACGAACCCGCCAGCCGGGGCGGGGCGGGAATTCCTCCGCAACATCCGGGCTTTCCCGCAAGAAGATCAAACCGGGCTGACCGGTGCTTCCTAGACTCCCGTCGTATCGAAGCCATGTGCCGCGAGACAGAAATGACCGAACTGGCAAGAACGATCGCCGTGTCTGCGTTACTTCAGCCAGCCCTGGCGTTCGCGGCAAGCGAGCCGAGCATTGGCTTTCAGCCGCCGCAAACGGTCGTTGCCCGGCATATATACGACCTGCACTCGCTCATGCTGGGCGTCTGCCTGGTGATCGCGGCGGTCGTGTTCGGAGTGATGTTCTACTCCATCGTGCGGTTCCGCAAGGCGGCGGGGCGCGAAGCCAAACAGTTCCATGGCAATACGACG
>Ga0137396_10001236_pt1 | contig 13245 bp, 15 predicted proteins | sample czc16metaG_FD_108284 | JGI IMG/M metagenome (GOLD analysis project Ga0137396, IMG submission 108284) | Vadose zone soil microbial communities from Angelo Coast Range Reserve, California, USA - czcobulk3.16 metaG | ecosystem: Environmental > Terrestrial > Soil > Vadose zone | place: USA...
GAGCGCGGCGAGCCCGAGGTCCAGCTCGGCCTCGGGCCGGCGCGCCACCTCGCGAAACTCACGCAGGGGATCAGCAGCCGGGCGCGTGGTGGATTCCCGCGGTCGCGAGCGCCGACCGCTGCAGCTCCTCGGCGAGCTCGAGCGTCCGCCGGGCCGCGCGCGCCGCGGCCGCCTGCGCCTCAGACGTCGCCGCCAGCCGCAGGAGGAGCCGCCGCCCGAGGTCGTGGTGGTGGCGCTCGTCGGGCTCGATCACGTCACGGTAGAGCGTCGCCGTCTCCTGGTCCCCCGCGCTCTCGCAGAACGCGATGAACTGGCGATTCTTGACGACGGCGATCGCCTCGCGCGTGAACTGGCCGGCGGCGACGCGCTCCACGGTCGACGTGAGGCTGTCGAGGTATGTGAAGAGCGGCCCGTAGCCCTTCGCGAGCGGGTTGAAGGTCATGGGCGCGAAGCCGAGCGCCTTGAGCCGATCGGCGATCAGGCGGTAGTGCTTGGCCTCGTCACCCACCTGCCGGGCGAGGGCGAGCTTCACCTCGACGTCGTCGCTCGTGACGAGCCAGCGCGCCGCGATCTCCGTCGCCTCGATCTCGTTCTTCAGCGCGACCTTGAGGAGGTTCACCACGGTGAGGTCGCCTGTCACCTCGGGCCTGAGCGTGTCGTCGGGGGCGAGCCGCCCGAGGAGCGCCTGATTTTCGCCGTCGAGCCGGCGGACGAACTCTTCGGCCGTCATGCGGTGATCCCCTCGGTCAGGAGCTGGGGCAGCTCCTGCGTGAACGTTTCCTTGGTGACGACGCGCTCGCAGCGGGCGTGCCAGGGCTGGGTCTCACGCGCCAGCGCGTGGGTGGTGAACGCCAGGACGGGTACCTTCGCCGCTTCGGTCAACCCGAAGACGCGCGCGTAGTCGAAGCCGCCGGTCAGATCGAGCACCACGAAGCGCGGCGCCTTCGCGAGCGCGGTCGCGAGCTCCTCCGGGCTCCGCGCGAACTCGAGCGGGACGCCCGCCAGGCGCGCGGTCTCTCGGATGCGGGCGACGAAGAAGAGGTCCCGGACGACCGCGAGGACGGGGCTAGTCGTTCTGCTCACGGATGCCGAGCCAGTGCTTGTTCCACTCGGCGATGTGGCTGAGCGTCGAGAGGTCGCGCATCCGGTCCAGGTACACGACGCCGTTCAGATGATCGGCCTCGTGCTGGATGACGCGCGCGAAGAATTCCTTGGCGACGAGGTCCACGGGCTGCCCGTCGCGGTCGAGGCACTGGAGCCGCACCGCGGCGTAGCGCGGCACGAGCCCTCTCATGTCCGGCACCGAGAGGCAGCCTTCCCAGCCCTCCTCCAGCTCCTCGGTCAGCGGCGTGACGACCGGGTTGATCACGACCGTGAGCGGGACCTGCGGCGCGTCGGGGTAGCGCGGGTTCTCGAGCACCTCGATGACGGCGACCTGCCGGAGCGTGTGCACCTGGTTCGCCGCCAGCCCCGCGCCGTCGTACTCGCGCATGGTCTCGATCATGTCGTCGATGAGCCGCTGGGTCTCGGGCGCGCCGATCTCGTCAGGGGGCACGGGTCGCGCCGGCCGGCGGAGCACCGGGTGGCCGAGGCGCGCGACCTTCAGGATCGCCATGACGTCCTCGATTCTAGCACGCGGTCCGAACGCCCCCGTGCGCGCTACCGGCGCTCCGCGCGGTACCCGACCAGCTCGAGGAGGTTCCCATCGGGGTCGAGAAAGTAGACGCAATCGTGGTCGCCCCAGTCGATCGGCGCGTGGAACGGGACGGCGCGCTCGGCGAAGAGCCGCTCGGCGGCGGCCAGGTCCTCGCGGGCGACCTCGAAGGCGTGGTGGGACTTCCCGAGCGGGTGCCTGATCGTCTCGGGATCGGCCGGCGGGCGATCAGGCTTGAGGAAGAGCGCGCAGCGGCCGTCGCCGTAAGAGAGGAGCACCTGGTCCGCCAGGCGCATCTCGACGCGCATGCCGAGTACCTCGGTGTAGAAGCGCTCGGCGCGCCCGAGGTCGGCCACGTCCACGCCGAAATGGTCGAGCCGGCTGACCTTCAACCGGCCGTGCCCCGCCCCGCGCGCTCCCGAACCCGCTCGAGGGCCCAGACGGCGGCGTGCCGGACGGTTTCCTCCTCGTCGTTGAGCGCGCGCTCGAGCGCCGGCACGGCGCGCGCATCGCCCCGGTTGCCGAGGACGAGCGCCGCGTTCCTCAGGAGTCCGGCGCGCTTGGCGCGCCAGAGGGGCGTGTGCCTGAAGCGCGCTCGGAAGGCATCGCGGTCGAGGTAAAGGAGCGCCTCGAGTGGCCCCGGCGGCACAGCGGGCACGAGCGCGACGTCGCGGCCGGGCCTGGCCTTCCGGGTCCAGGGACAGACCTCCTGGCAGATGTCACAGCCGAACAGCCACTCGCCGATCCCTTCCCGCAGGTCCTCGGCGACATCGCCGCGGTGCTCGATCGTGAGATAGGCGATGCAGCGCCGGGCGTCGAGCACGTACGGCGCGACGAACGCGCGGGTCGGGCAGGCGTCGAGGCAAGCCGTGCAGGTGTCGCAGCGGTCGGGCTGGCCTTCGTCGGCCGGGAGCGTGGCCGTGGTGAGGACGATGCCGATGAAGAAGTACGAGCCGAGTCCGGTCGCGAGGAGGTTCGTGTTCTTGCCGATCCAGCCGAGCCCCGCCCGCGCCGCGACGTCGCGCTCGAGCACCGCGCTCGTGTCCACGGCGGCGCGGCAGCGTGCGTCGGGGCCCGCCGCGGCGCGGACGAACTCGGCCAGCGCGGCGAGCCGTGGGCGCATCAGCTCGTGGTAGTCGCGCCCCCGGGCATAGCGCGCGACGCCGTCCCAGCCGGGGTCGTCATCCTCGCGCGCGTAGGACAGGGCCACCGCGATCACCGAGCGGCAGCCGGGCAGCAGACGCTCCGGATCCCGGCGGTCGGCGCTCCCACGCTCGAGGTATTCCATCGTCCCGGCGTAGCCCGCGTCGAGCCAGCGCTCGAAGGCGGCCGCGTGTGGCGGCGGGCCCGCCGGGCCGATGGCGACCGCGTCGAACCCGAGCTCGCGCGCCCGCCCCTTGACGGCTTCGCGCAGGGCCAGGCCGAGCAGCGTCACGCCTTGCGCGCCTTCACGACGAGGCGGGCGCGCGTGAGCGTGCGCCCACCCTCCTCGAGGAACTTCACGTAGCGGAACCAGCGGCCGTCCTGCTTCCATTTCTCCTGGAGCGCGACCGCCGCGGCGAGCCCCTGCTCGACCGTCTCGAACTGGGCCACCTCGCGCTCGACCGCGAGGGACTCGACGGCAAAGCCGCACCTCTTCAGCAAGCGCTTCGCCCCGACCTCGCCCCAGGCGAAGCGCGACGGCCGGCCGGTCTCCTTCCACTGGTCGGTGTGGAGGGCGACGAAGGCGAAGACTCCGCCTTGCTTGAGGACGCGTCCGGCGCGCTCGGCGATGGCGTCCGACACGCAGAGGTGGGCCACGACCATGTCGGGCCTGAACGGTGCGTACTCCTCGACCTCGACGTCGCCGACGACGAATCGAAGGTTCGTGAGGCCCGCGGCCGCCGCGCTTTTCCTGGCCTCGTCGATCAGCCGCGCCTCGCGGTCCACGCCGACCACGGCGCGCGCCCTGGGCGCGAGCGCGAGCGCCAGCCGGCCCGCGCCCGTACCCACGTCGAGCACGGTCAGCTCGCCGAGCGGCTCGGCCTCGAGGAGCTCGAGGAAGGCCGGGCTCAGCGCCTCCGCCCCGTGCTCACCCGGTGACATCTGATTCGGGCATCAACCCGTGACGGCGCCATCAGAGGCGGAGGAGACGAGGCGCGCGTACTTCGCCATCGCGCCCCACCGGTAGCGCGGCTTCGGGGGCTTGACGCGCCGGAGCCGCTTCTTGATCTCGGCCGCCGAGAGCTCGACGTCGAGCCGCCGCCGCTTCACGTCGAGCACGATGGTGTCGCCGCTCCTCACGGCGGCGATCGGCCCGCCGACCGCCGCCTCCGGCGCGACGTGCCCGACCATGAAGCCGTGCGAGGCGCCGGAGAAACGGCCGTCGGTCATCAGCGCGACGCTCCCGCCGAGGCCGGCGCCCTGGATCGCACCGGTCACGTGGAGCATCTCGCGCATCCCGGGGCCGCCCTTCGGGCCCTCGTAACGGATCACGACGAAGTCGCCAGCCTTGACACGGCCGGCCTTCACCGCGACGAACGCGTCCTCCTCGCGGTCGAACACGCGGGCCTTGCCGCGGAAGACCTCCTCGGCATGGCCCGCGAGCTTGGCCACGCACCCCTCGGGTGCGAGGTTGCCCCGCAGGATAGCGAGGCCGCCGTGATTGGCGATCGGCTTCGCCAGCGGCCGGATGACCTTCTGCCCCGGCGTCTCACGCGCGGCGCGCGCCTCGTCGCCGATTGTCCTACCCGTGACGGTCAGCTCGTCCGCGTGCAGGCGGCCGGCGTCGAGGAGACGCCTGGCGACGACTCCCATCCCGCCCGCCTCGTACATCTCGGGCGCCGTGTAGGCGCCCCACGGCTTGAGGTCGGCGAGGAGCGGTGTCGCCCGCGAGACCTTGTCGAACTCGTCGATGGTGAGCCGGACGCCCGCCTCCCGCGCGACAGCCAGGAGGTGGAGGACGGCATTGGTGGAGCCGCCCGTCGCCATCACGCCGGCGATCGCGTTGTGGAGGGCCTTCTTGGTGATGATCTGGCGCGGACACACGCCCTTGCGGAGGAGCTCCATCGCGAGCTTGCCGGTCTCGAAGGCGATCTCCTCCTTGCGCGGGTCCGCCGCGGGCACGCCGTTGAATCCCATCGGCGAGACGCCCAGCATCTCGAACGCCGTCGCCATCGTGTTGGCGGTGAACTGGCCGCCGCAGGCGCCCGCGCCCGGGCACGCCCGGCTCTCGATCTCGTTGAGCTCGCGCGCGTCGATCTTGCCGGCGTTGAACGCACCGATCGCCTCGAACACGTCTTGCACCGTGAGCCGCCGGCCCTTGTACTCGCCGTAGAGGATCGAGCCGCCGTAGAGCATGAGGCTCGGGAGGTCGAGCCGCCCCATCGCCATCACCATCGCGGGGATGGTCTTGTCGCAGCCTGAGATGCCGACGAAGCCGTCGAGCAGGTGGCCCCGCACGACGAGCTCGACCGAGTCGGCGATGGCCTCGCGACTGATGAGCGAGGCCTTCATCCCCTCGGTGCCCATGGCGATCCCGTCGGTGATCGAGATCGTGTTGAACTCGATCGGCGTGCCGCCCGCGGCCCGGATCCCTTCCTTCACCTTCTCGGCGAGCTTCCGGTGGTTCCAGTTGCATGGCGTGATCTCGATCCAGCAGTGCGCCACGCCGACGAGCGGTCGCCGGAGATCTTCGTCGCCGAAGCCGATAGCCTTGAAGTAGGAGCGCGCCGCCGCCCGGTCGGCGCCGTCGAGCAGGGTGCGGCTCTTGTGGCGTGGATCGAACGTCATGCGGCTGCCTCCTTGGGACGTCTGGCGACGAGGAACGTGAACCGCCCGCGCTGCGCCACCGCGCCCGTCTGGGAGAGGATCACGCGCTCCTCGACGACCACGCCGCCCTCGCGCAACGCGCGCTTGTTCAGCACCCTGGCGCGGCTCGAGATCGTGTCGCCGACGTGGACCGGTTGGATGAACTCCCACTCGAAGCCCATGAACGCGAGCACCACGAGCGGCGGCGCGGGCGCCCGCCAGCCGAGACCGATCGCGAGGCAGAGCGGGATGAGTTCGGGCACGACGCCGGGTGCCCCGCCGGGCTCGCGCACGAGACCCTGGAAGATGCCGACGTGGGCCTCGGTGACGGTCATCGCCGGGGTCGTGACCGTCATGCCGACCGCGACGTCCTCGAAGTAGAGGTGCGCCTGCGGCGTCACGGGCGGCGCTCCACGATCAGATCGGTCTCGCCCTCCTGCACGATCTCACCGCGCTGGTTCAGGACGGTCCGCTGCAGCGTGATCAGGCCGCGGTCGGGCTTCCCGGTCTCCTTCTTCGCGACCACCTTCGCGCGCAGCTTGATCGTGTCGCCGATCTTGATGGGCCCCTTGAATTTCCAGCGGAGCCCCACGAAGGCCAGCGTCGCGTACGCCTGGGTGGAGCGGGTGAATAGGCCCGCCTGGATGGCGAGCCCGAGGAGCCCGTGCGCGATCCGCTCGCCGAAGATGGACCGCTTCATGAATTCGGCGTCGGTGTGAAGGACGTTGTAGTCCCCGGAAAGCCCCGCGAAGATCACGATATCGGTCTCCGTCACCGTCCGTCCAGGCGACTCGTATTCCTCTCCCGGCTGGATGTCCTCGAAGTAGCGTCGCAGGTCGGTCATGGAGGACCAAAGAATAGCACAGGGACGCCGCGCCTCAGGCGCCGCCGACGGCTTGACACCCGCGGAATCACGTCCTAGAGTTCGGCGGAAGCCATTGATCATCTCCGCGACGCCGCGGCACCTGCGCCGAGCGCCCGGTCGAATCACACAAGGGAGAAGAGACTCATGGGCCAGAACGTGAACCGACGACGCTTCCTCAAGACGACCGGTACCGGGGCGCTCGCCGCAACCCTGGGCGCCAACATCCTGGTTCCGGGACGGGCCCGCGCCGCGAGGAAGAAGCTCAGGATCCTCCAGTGGGTCCACTTCGTTCCCGCCTACGACGAGTGGTTCAACAAACAGTACACGAAGGAGTGGGGCGACAAGAACGACACCGAGGTCACCGTCGACAACATCGGCATCGCCGGGATCGCCGCCCGGGCCTCCGCGGAGATCTCCGCGCAGAAGGGCCACGACCTGTTCCTGTTCAACTGGCCGCCGCCGACGGTGGAAGAGCAGACCGTCGACATGAAGGACGTCTACCAGGAGCTCGAACGGAAGCTCGGCAAGTCGATCGATCTCGGCGTCAAGAGCACCTACAATCCGAAGACCAAGAAGTACTTCGCCTTCTCGCCGTCCTTCACGCCCGACCCCGTGAACTACCGGCAGGACCTCTTCGGGCAGGTGGGCCTGCCGGACGGGCCCCGGAGCTGGGACGAGGTGCGCACGGCGGGGGCGAAGATCAAGAAGCAGTTCGGCAATCCGGTCGGCATCGGCCTCGCCAACGAGATCGATACCGGCATGGCCATGCGGACGATCATGTACGCGTTCGGCGCCCACGAGCAGGACGAGCAGGGAAACTACGCGCTCAATTCCAAGCAGACGCTCGAGGCGATCAAGTTCGTCAAGGCGCTGTTCGAGGAGACGATGACGCCCGAGGTGTTCACCTGGGACGCCTCCTCGAACAATCGGGCGATGATCGCCGGTAAGGTCTCGCTGGTCCTCAACGCCATCTCGATCACGAGGACGGCGGAGAAGGACGACCCAACGATCTCCAAGAAGATCCAGCTCACCAAGGCGCTGCGCGGCCCGGCACGGGCGATCGGGCTCGAGCACGTCATGGATTGCTACGTCGTGTGGAAGTTCGCCGAGAACATCGAGGGCGCGAAGAAGTTCCTCATCGACTACACGACGAACTTCCGGCAGGCGTTCGTCGCCGGCGAGTTCTACGACTTCCCCTGCTTCCCGAAGACGGTCCCGGATCTCTCCAAGCTGATCGCGAGCGATCAGAAGGCGCATCCGCCCGACAAGTACAAGGTCCTCGACGACGTCCTCAACTGGGCCACCAACGTCGGCTATCCGGGTTACGCCAACGCGGCCATCGACGAGATCTTCAACACGTGGGTGCTGAACGTCATGTTCGCGAAGGCGGCCAGCGGGGCGGCGACTCCCGAGGAGGCGCTCAAGGAGGCCGACGCCGCCAGCAAGCGCATCTTCGCCAAGTGGAAGGAGAAGGGGCTGGTGTAATCCTCGGAGGGGGGCTTCGCCCCCCTTCCGAAGCCTCCCCCCAGGTCGCGCGGGCTGAGACCGCGCTCGAACCCAGATGGCCACGGTAGAGACGCGACAGGTGCGCAAGGTGTTCGGCGAGGTTCGCGCCGTCGACGGCGTGGACCTCGTCACGCGCGAGGGTGAGTTCCTCGTGCTGCTCGGCCCATCCGGCTGCGGCAAGACCACCCTGCTCCGGATGATCGCGGGACTCGAGCAGCCGAGCTCGGGCGAGATCCTCATCGGCGGCCGTATCGTGTACCACCTGCCGCCACGGGCGCGGAAGATCGCCATGGTCTTCCAGAGCTACGCCCTCTACCCCCACATGACGGTGTTCAAGAACATCGCCTTCCCGCTCAAGGCCCAGGGCGTGCCGAAGGAGGAGATCCCCAAGAAGGTGGAGTGGGCAACGGCGCTGTTCGGGATCGGCCACCTGCTGGAGCGCAAGCCTCGCCAGCTGTCCGGCGGCGAGCGGCAGCGCGTCGCGCTGGCGCGCGCGGTCGTGCGCGAGCCCGCGGTGTTCCTCCTCGACGAGCCGCTGTCGAACCTCGACGCCAAGCTCCGGACCTCGGCGCGCGACGAGCTGCAGCAGTTCCAGCGCCGGATCGGCATCACGACTATCTACGTCACGCACGATCAGATCGAGGCCATGGGCCTGGGCGATCGCATCGCCGTCATGCAAGGGGGCAGGGTCCGGCAGCTGGGCACGCCGGCGGAGGTCTACGGCGAGCCGGCCGACACGTTCGTCGCCGGCTTCCTCGGCTCGCCGCCGATGAACATCGTCGAGGCGGCGGCCGACTGCCTCGTCGGCTTCCGCCCGGAACACTTCCTGCCGCGCGAGGTCCACGAGGGTTCGGGCGCGCTCGTCACCCTCGGCTTCCGCGTCGCCCGCGTGGAGTACCTCGGCGCCGACCGGCTCCTCTATGGGGTGCTGGAGGACAAGTTCCCCGACGCGAAGGTCATCGCGCGCCTGCCCTCGACGGTCGCGCTCACGTACGAGGGCGGGCGGCGCTATGCGTTCGCCGTGCCGGAGAAGGAGCTGAAGTTCTTCGACCGGACCACGGGCCTCCGGACGGCGCCGAGGCTGGTGTGAGCGCCCGGACCACGACCGGCGAGCCCGAGCCCAGGGCGGCGGCGGGCCCACGCGCCCTGGCCTCCCTGCTCGACAGCCCGCGGTGGCTGGGCGTCCTCATGATCGGGCCCGCCGTGCTGTACATCGTGCTCGTGGTCGGCCTGCCGTTCGTGCTGGCGATCCTCTACGCGTTCAGCGGCGTGACGATGGGGAGCCGCACGATCGAGTTCGTCGGGCTCAAGAACTTCATCAATGTGCTGGGGACCGCGAAGTTCCAGACCTCGCTCCGGAACACCTTCGTCTTCGCGATCGTCGCGCAGGTCCTCGTGATGGTGCTAGGCACCGTGCTGGCCATCGCCCTGCTCAAGGACTTCCGCGGCAAGTGGCTCGTGCGGCTCCTGATCCTGCTCCCCTGGGTGGCCCCGATCTCGCTCGGGACGATCGGCTGGCTCTGGATCTTGGACTCCACGTACAGCGTGATCAACTGGACCCTCGAGGCACTCGGCCTCATCCGGGCGGACGGCTGGCTCATGTGGCTGGGGGTACCGTACCTCGCGATGGGCTCGGTCATCGCCATCCACGTCTGGCGGATCCTGCCCCTGGCCACGGTGATCCTGCTCGGCGGGCTCACCTCGATTCCCCACGACATCCACGACGCGGCGCAGGTCGACGGGGCCAGCTTCGGGCGGCACCTGTTCCAGATCACGCTGCCGCTCATCCGCCCGATCATGCTCGTCGCCGGCCTCTTCGGCCTCGTCTTCGCCTTCACCGACATGATCGTGATCTTCGTGCTCACGCGCGGCGGGCCCTACGACACGACCCAGGTCCTCGCGAGCCTCGCCTTCTTCACCGGCATCCAGGCGGGCGACCTCGCGGAAGGCGCGGCCATCGCGCTCTTCTTGTTCCCGCTCCTGCTCGCGGTCGCGGTCGCCTTCCTCCGGGTCGCCCGGCGCGCCGAGGTGACGTGAGATGGCGGTGCCGCCCGCGCTCAGGCGCGCCACGGCCCGGGGCGGCCACCTCGGCCTCATCGGTCTGTTCACGCTCTTCAGCGCCTTCCCCTTCTACTGGATGCTCATCACGACCTTCAAGCGCACGTCGGACCTCCTGAAGCGGACCAACAACCCGTTCATCTACAACGAGCCGCCCACGCTCGAGAACCTCCGCGTGTTGTTCTTCGACACGCTCTATGTCCGCTGGCTCGGCAACACCCTCTTCGTCGGCGTGCTCGTCGTCTTCGTCACGCTGCTGCTGGCCGTGCCGGCGGGCTACGCGCTCGCCCGGCTCACTGGCCGGTGGGGTGAGCAGCTCGGGATCGGCATCTTCCTGACCTACCTCGTGCCCTCGACGCTCCTCTTCATCCCGATGTCGCGCCTCATCGGGGACCTAGGGCTCCAGGACTCGCTCTGGTCGCTGGTCCTCGTCTACCCGTCCTTCACGATCCCCTTCTGTACGTGGCTCCTCATGGGGTTCTTCAAGGCCATTCCGCGCGACCTCGAGGAGGCGGCGATGATCGACGGCCACAGCCGCTTCGGCGCCTTCGTGAAGGTGGTGATCCCGATCTCGCTGGCCGGGATCCTGACGGCGATCATCTTCACGCTCACGCTGGTCATGCAGGAGTTCGTCTACGCGCTGACGTTCATCACCGCGGCGCGGAACTACACCGTGAGCGTCGGTGTCCCGACCTTCCTCGTCCACGGGGACGTCTACTTCTGGGGCTCGCTGATGGCGGGGTGCTTCATCGCCAGCGTGCCGGTCGCGGTTCTCTACAACTTCTTCGTCGACCGGTTCATCTCCGGCTTCACGGTCGGCGCGATCAAATAGCCCGCCCGCGATCGGCGACGGTCGCGGACCGCGTCGCTGGGGCCGCCGGCACGTCCGGGGGGCGGGGAGGCCGTCCGAGACCCGTAGCTTCTAGGCGCACGGACGCCGCCGAGCGGCGCGATCGACTCACGCAGCGAGCGCTAGCGCGGTCGAGGACGGCCTCCCCGCCCCCCGGACTATCCGGTGAGCTCGCGGCGCACGATGGCGGCGCCGGCAGCGAGCGCGCGGAGTTTGCCGCGCGCCACCTCGCGCGCGAGCGGCACCATGCCGCAGTTCGTGCACGGGTAGAGTCGCTCCGGCCGCACGAACGGGAGTGCCTTACGGATCACGGCGGCCACTTGCTCGGGCGTCTCGACCACGTCCGTCGCGACGTCCACCACGCCCACGAGCACGTCCTTGCCCCGCAGCAGCGAGAGCAGCTCGAGCGGCACGCGCGAGTTCGCGCACTCGAGCGAGACCTGGTCGAGGCGGCTCTTCGCCAGCAGCGGGAAGGTCCGCTCGTACTGCCGCCACTCCCCGCCGAGGGTGGCCTTCCAGTCGACGTTCGCCTTGATGCCGTAGCCGTAGCAGATGTGCACCGCGGTCCGGCAGCGGAGACCCTCGATCGCCCGGTGAAGCGCCTCGATCCCCCACGCCGCCACGTCGTCCATGTAGACGTTGAAGGCCGGCTCGTCGAGCTGAAGGACGTCGACGCCGAGCGCCGCGAGCTCGTGCGCCTCTTCGTTGATCACGCGCGCGAACTCGAGCGCGAGCCGGCGGCGGTCGCGGTAGTGCTCGTCGGCCAGCGTGTCGACGATCGTCATCGGCCCCGGGATCGTGAACTTGAGCGGCTTCGTCGTGTGGGCGCGCGCGAATCTCACCTCGTCCGCGTGGATCGGTCCCGTGCGCTTGATCGCGCCCGTGACCGTGGGCACCTCGGCCTTGTAGCGATCGGCCCGGATGCCGATCGTCACGCGCCGGGAGAAATCAACGCCGGCGATGCGCTCGAGGAAGCCGTGCACGAAGTGCTGGCGCGACTGCTCGCCGTCGGTCACGATGTCGATGCCGGCATCCTCCTGCTCACGGAGGGCGAGAAGGACCGCGTCGCGCTTGGCCTCTTCGAGCGCCGCGCCGGCGAGACTCCACGGCGCCCACAGCGTCTCGGGCTTTGCGAGCCAGGACGGCTTCGGCAAGCTTCCCGCGATCGTCGTGCGAAGCATTGACGCCGTTAATAGCACCCTTGCGCCATGCCGCGACAGGAAAACCTCGACACCCCTTGGACCCCCTCGATATAATTCGACCGACCGCCGGGTCCGCCGGCCGCTGACGCTCGTTCTTGGAGGTGTAGACTTGCATTTCGCCGATAGTCGCCTCGCGCCCGTCTGGGACAAGGTCCAGGGCGGGCGGCGCCTCACGCGCGACGACGGCCTCCGCCTCTTCGCGACCGACGACCTCCTGGGCGTGGGCCGCATGGCCGATCACGCAAAATCCCGCCGCGAGGGCGACCGTGTCTATTTCGTCATCAATCGCTACATCTCGCCCACGAACGTCTGCGTGCTGTCGTGCGCCTTCTGCGGCTTCGCGCGCAAGCCTGGCGAGGCGGGAGCGTTCGAGTACACGATCGAGGACATCGTCGGCATGGTGAAGGACGAAGTCCGCGAGGTCCACATCGTGGGCGGCCACCACCCCGACTGGCCGTTCGAGTATTACGAGCGCGTCATCGGAGCACTCCACGCGGCGCGCCCCGACGTCCAGATCAAGGCGTTCACGGCGGCGGAGATCGACTACTTCTGCCGGCGCTGGAAGCTCGAACCCCGGGAGGTGCTGACGCGCCTGCAGGCCGCGGGCCTGCAGACCATGCCCGGCGGCGGCGCCGAGATCTTCTCCCCGCGCGTCGCGAAGCTCCTCAAGTACACGGGCAAGGCGGATCCCGAGCGCTGGTGCGAGATCCACGGCCTCGCCCACGCGCTCGGCATCCGGACGAACGCGACGATGCTCTACGGCCACATCGAGACGCTCGAGGAGCGCGTGGACCATCTCCTGCGCCTGCGTGCACAGCAGGACGCCTCGGGCGGTTTCCTCACCTTCATCCCCCTGCCCTACCAGGTGGGAACGACCAAGCTCGTGCCGCGGCCGACGCCGCCGGCCGACAACCTCCGCACGATCGCCGCGGCCCGCCTGCTCCTCGACAACTTCCCTCACGTCGAGGCCTATTGGGTTCTTCTGGGCGAGGAGACGGCCTCGATCGCGCTCCACTTCGGCGCCGACGACGTCAACGGCACCCTGGAGGACGAGCGCGTGCAGCACATGGCCGGCGCGCAAACGCCCGCGGGGCTCGCGCGCGAGCAGCTCCTCCGCATGATCCGCGACGCCGGCAAGGTGCCGGTCGAGCGCGACGCGCTCTACAACGTCATCCAAACATGGACCTAGCGGGGCGTCCGCCCGAACGTCGGGCGCCGGAGGCCTCCGAAGGCGCCCCGACGGCGAACATGATGGACCTCGCGGGACGTCCGCCCGAACGTCGGGCGCCGGAGGCCTCCGAAGGCGCCCCGACGGCGAACA
>Ga0137396_10001237_pt1 | contig 13244 bp, 10 predicted proteins | sample czc16metaG_FD_108284 | JGI IMG/M metagenome (GOLD analysis project Ga0137396, IMG submission 108284) | Vadose zone soil microbial communities from Angelo Coast Range Reserve, California, USA - czcobulk3.16 metaG | ecosystem: Environmental > Terrestrial > Soil > Vadose zone | place: USA...
ACGCGATGCGCTTAATTTATGATGCGGCCGTCGCCGCAGAGCCATTAGTCTATGCTGGCTACTCTTTTGAGCACTGGTTCCGCTATCTGCAATCGTTCGATCTCATCGTGATAACTGATGATGAAATGGTATTAATAACTTTGCAAGGGCGAGAATTTCTGAAATGGCTCGTGGAACAAGGTTGCGACAGCAGCGGCAAAGGGTACTGACCGGTTTCCTTGAGGAATTTCCAATGGACCCGGATGTGCTACAAGTCCTGAGAAGCCTTCTATTCCATCCACTCTTGCGGGCCACCACCTTCGCCGCCAACCTGCCTGCGCCGTGGCCGGTTAAAGTTCACTTCGATGCTGTCTCTGCAAACTAGGCACTGACAATAATCTCCGCTGACTCCTTGACCTGGGGCGCCCGCGATTGTCCACGTCGTAACTGGGTCCATGCGTCGGATTTTACCACGCGAGTCCGCTTGCTGGATGCGCTACAAGGGGCTAGGCCGCGCCCGCCGCGCCCGGACTCAGTTGACTTCACTCCCAACTTCTGCTAAGAATACCTTGTTATGTCCGTCGATCCATCCTTGCCCACCGCGACCGTGGTCCTCCTCACTGCGGTGGTAAACTTAGTGGTCGTGCTCCTTGCCCTTTTAAAAAAACCTTTTTCAAGTCATTACCGAACTATGCGTGTAGTTATAGGCAGTTAGGGGGCAGTTCTAGGGTAGTTGTGGATATGTTGTGGAAGCCTATCAGCTAAATACACCACATCTTGCGTAACTAGCATTCAAAAGGCCTTTCTGCGGGCATCCCTGAACGCCCTCCTTCGCAAGTTGTACTCGCTCTCGCACGTCCGGCGCCTCTCTCTGGCTAGGGCCAGTATTTGTGTTTGAGATAGAGGCCTAGCAGGGTGAGAAGAAAGGTTAGGACTGAGCCGAGAGCGGCGCCGACGAGCGCCGCAGGAAGCTTGTCCCTCAGTCCTTGACGGACGGGCGAGGGCTCGGAGGAAGGGCGCAAGATGATTATGGTGTGTCTCTTGAGGGCTGAGGCGAGGAGAATGACCAGGGTCCCGGAGATGGCGACTGCTATCGCCAGATACCAGGCGTTCACCTCCTGGCGTAACGCGTATGCGGTTACGGTTGTTGGCTTGACTAGCATGGGGAGTACGAGGACTGCTAGCAGGAGAATGGAAAGCAGGTAGAATGCCGCGCTAGCAGCTCCGTGGACGAAGTTGGACCGACTGGAATGGGAGTGGATGAGGGTGGCCAGCCAGCGATTTCGTCGCTTAAAGATGGGCGCTAGTTTGTAGTAGAGCCTGAGTTGTTCGTCTGCTGTTATACCGAAGGAGCTTAGACGGTTGCCCTTGCTGTGGAGTGCGAGATAGGTTGCCGGTCCGTACCCTTCTGTTTCTACGCGGATCGAGAGCTCGGTGGTTTTTTTGGCTATCTGCGGCAACTCCCGGACCTCATCGCAGGTTCGGTCTCCAATCGTGAGCGTGACTTTGGTCTCGGGGTCGCCGTGTTCTCCTTTGTGGTGGTTCTCGGTGGCCTCGACGAGGACGCGCACGATTTCTTCGATGTCGTCGAGGTAGAGCCTCGCGGGCGGGAACTCGCTGGGCACATCGGCTTCTTTTGTTCTGATCGTCACGTGCGCATTTATAGCAGTCCTTGTACCGGGTGTCCATGTTTGCATCACTCATGGATTACAGTTCCCATTCTCTTCCTCGCGCAGTCTATACACTCGGGTCTGCTCGTCTGACCCCTGCGCGGCAAAACCATTTCCTTTTGCCGATGCCAAGCCAGAAAGAATCTCGTTTGGATTATCAGCGACTTGGGACGCCGGCTCCCCATATCCTTTTGCCGCCCCTAGTGGTCATGCAAAATCCACTTGTCCGATTAGCGCGTCAGGAGTTGTCACGCATAAATGGCATATACTGCTTTTTCAGACCATTTCAGTAAAGTTATAGGGGCTACTAGGGAGTAGATAGCTTCTACCATACCTAGGACATAATGGCCCTTCGAGGACACCAATGAGCACTGGAGCCACGTATGTCATCTTCGACGGCGATAAAGACCGATATGCCTACGCCTTCATGAAAGGTTGGAAAGTAAATGAGCGTGTGGAGTTCGATTTTCGGGATGCTCACGACCTCGGCTCGATGACTGGGCGCGCACAAGATGAAGCCTACGTAAAATCTGAGCTGCGAAAACGAATGGAAGCTTCAAAGCAAGTAATTGTGCTCGTAGGCGAAAGCACGAAAAATCTTCGGAAGTTTGTCGGTTGGGAGATTGACCTAGCAGTGAGCCTTGGACTGCCAATCATCGTGGTAAATTTGAATGATAAACGCCAAATGGATCCCGACCGATGTCCGGTTCCACTCAGGACAGGGTACCTCGTTCACGTGGCGTACAAACGCGCTATTATCAAGCACGCACTGGAGAATTTTCCAAGCGAGTTCGCGCAGCGGGACCGAACTGCGACCGGCGACCGGTATTACGACGATGACGTATATCGGAAACTTGGTCTGTAAATAGCTTGCGTTTTACGACGCGACTACACGCTGGGCTCTCCCAACGAAATAGTGGGGCAAATCACGAATGACGTTGTCCGATGGAGACCTTCCGCCGCTTTATAAAGCTGCCGACAAGAGTTCCATGGAGGCGCAATCGCGCTTTTTATGGGCGACTCGATTCCGTCTGTTTGGCTTGATCGGAGCCGCACTGTTCGGCCTCTTTACCGACCGCAGAGTCGTGGCTCCAGATGTCAGCAGGTCGGCTTGAAACCGCTGGAGGTTGGCTTCTGACTGACAAACGTATCTTGAGAGAACACGCAACTCCATTGCGTTTCGGGTAGCCCAAGCGACTCTAGGTATAGGGCTGTCTTCGAATGCAAGAATGTGATTCTCCTCGATCAGCTTTTCCAAGATGCTGCAAAGAACAAAGTGGAACTGAGCGTGCGGCTCAACAGCAAGAATTTCGTTGGTCAGATTGGTCGCCCCAACCCGGTTGACGTTACCGATGTACGGTCTCTGTTCGGGCCAGTTCTTGGGTAATGGAGGGATGGAGTTCATCTAGGCAGCTATTGTATCGCACCAGAATAGGCCGGCCGGGCAGTGGGTTGCCACGCAAATCGCGTCAGTGCTAGGCTCTCCGGGCCGTGAAATCACAGCGCCCGAAAGTCGAGCCGAGACTCAATGCCCAGCAAGAAACGAAACCACGGTTTGACCGAAGAACAGTTGGCAGTCCTGCGAAACTCTCCGAACTTAGAACCTTGCTGGAAATTCCGTAAAGTGAGCGCCAAGAAATTCGTGGAGCACTTTAACGAAGGAAGGTACGAAATCATTGGTATCGCCTCTCATCCACCAGCACTCAAGAAAAACACGGCCCCTCAGTCAGTTACCACGGAGCACAGATGCCGGACCCGGTTGAGATAAGAAGGGGAACCACTAGGCTTCATGCAAATAGAAATTGAGCTGTGGGGATTACTAGTAGCTTTCGAGGTGCTTAATTTTGTCAAGAGTGTCCCGGTCTCTGGGCCAGATGGCAAACAGAGCGTTGAAGTCTAGTTTGAGAAAAAAGACGTTTGGTTGGAAGACAGAAGGAGACTTGTTCCGGCGTCAACTGGTGCGCCTTCCCATTGCGCTGTCAGGAAGTCCATATTCTTTAGCAAGTAGTTTTTGACGAAGACCGTCTGCTCTTGTTCTGACATAGCGTTCATAACCAGAGAAAAGGAGTCAAGAAGCGTTGTGATTACGAAATTGCGGAGGACCAAGAACCTTATAGAAACAGATTCTTTACTGAAATCGAATCGCCACCTCTGAATAGTTTTTATCCAATTTAATGGTGCATGAAAGCCATGGCGTTTCAGATTTTCCTGAAATTTGGCGCACCGCAGCCATTCTCCTTGAAATGTCTCTAAGTATTCCACTAACTTCACGAACCCGGTGACACACGTCGAAATCGTGGCTCCTGCGACAGCCTCTAAGCGGGCTCCCAACGTCTGGCGTTGAGATGATTCGAGAACCTCCGCAATCTGCTTCCATTGCCCGTCATCTGCTGCAACAAGCAAGCGCGTCACAGCATTCGCCGGCCGGTTGTTGACGAAGCTGTTGGAAAGAAGCAAAAAGGATTGAAACATAGATTGTACATCCGCGTTCGGAGCGATTTGTCGAGGCAGAGCAGGGAAGACCGGAGGCGTTCGGCCAATTATGGCTTCGATGCTTCTCTGAACTGTCTGCGGAAATTGCGAAATGAGTTCGTTCTTCTCAGCCGTAATATAGGCTTTCCTTAGAACTTTGGCAAATTCGGATAGGACCTGGTGGGACTCCCGAACAGGAAAATACCCAACGTTTACTCCGAGGAGCAACCACAAAAGAGACTCTAAGAGACTAACGCCACCAATCCCTTCGTTGCTCGCCTCTCCGAAGTGATACAAATCATTGTGAAAACCAACAATCTGTGGTCTCCATCGCTCTTCATAAAAGAAGACAAGATTTGCAGTCGTTATTGATTTATGGCTCGGCATCGAAGATAAACTCCAATGGCTTCATGTAGGAAGCGTTCGGTTTGCATACCGAAGTATGACTTTGACCCTGCTCCGTGTCCGCACGCGGCTCATGTGCGTATTGTCCGATATTGACAATTGCATCTTTGGAGCCAAATAACGAATGCGCCGTCAGTGCCGAAATCTTTGGGAATCTCTTCTGCATTTTCGCGGTTTCGGACTCTATGTGACGTAGAATCGGGCTGCTTTGCTCTATGTTGTGAAAGAGAGGCTTTGACCGAAGCAGCATCAGCAGCAACGTCTCTGAGATTGGGGCGTTCAGTGCCACGGCCAGTTTTCCGCTGCAAATTGCACCCAGATGTGCTGGAGCGAAAAATCGAACAGAAGCGTCGAGAATCAAAGACTTAAGTTCGCGGCTCACAGGTAAGCGTCGAGGCTTTCCGCGCCCAACGAGCTTCTCTTGAACAAAAGCCAGTTCTTGGAGAACAACATCCCTGATAATTACGGCTCCTGTAGAGTGGCCGACGAGAATAAGGTGCCTGTACTTTCTTCGTCCTGGTCTAAAGTCACTTTCTATTCTGAAACCGCCGGGAAGTACGGACGATAGATGTCCGGATTTTGGCAAGAGGCTCGAACTAACCAGCCTTCTTAGGAACGAGATGAGAGCTTTCCCCTGCGGCACAATTTGGTCATCGCTCGCATACCGATAGAAGTAAAGGTCACATTTTGACCAAAATGAACTAGATTTTTTTACCTTATCGACCAGTCTCTGAAAGTCAATCCACGTGTCATGCGCGTCCCCGAAGAAACCATGCACAAAAACTATGCCTATCTCGGGCTTGGCTGCTAATAGTGCATAAGTGCCTGGCAGACCCTTGAGGCTAATAATTATGTGGTTAGGGACCACCTGGACCGCTCCCTTGCATTGTGCGCGTAATATATCATGACACCAAATTTGAAGCCCGCTAGTTGAAATCCAGAGCGGCTTCTGACTCCGGCTCGGCAATCGGGCAAATGAAATTTCGGGTTCGCCAGAAGGTAGGAGACTACTACGAATTTAGTACAGTGCACGTTTTTGAGGCTTCAAATCTTCCACCCAATTTTCCCAAAGCGATATAAAATCAATACGTTAGCTCCCGTGGGGCCCGTAGCTCAGCGGTTAGAGCAGCGGACTCATAATCCTGCGCGAAATGGATTCGGATCGGAGAACGATGCTGGACCGGACTATACGCGGTTCGAATCCCTGAGCTGTATAATGGGGGCCCCTCATGAAAGCCTTGCGATTTGATCCACTGAATCAGCGAGCTTCCCGGCTTCGGTAATACGCTCGCTTCGGACTTCGGATTTCATAACTTCCTCAGGGAATAGACCTCAGGTGGTTAGTAGCCCAGACTTTCTGAGTTCTCTAACGAGCCTTCTGATCTCCTTCAAGTGAGGACGGTTCAGGTTCAGCGCGTCAATTGTGTATTCGGCGGATGGGGTCAAGCCTTCCCACGTGCCATCGTCTTTTTCGAGGAAATGAGTGCCGAAATCATCTTCGCAGAGGTCCACAAATCCAATACCTCTTCTCGACAGTGCCACACTTGGCCAATAATCCCGTTTGATGTGGTTACAAGGATGGCAGCTCCAGTAAAGGTTGTAGAAGTCCTTGATAAGCAGCGGGAACACGCGCTTCGGCTTGAAATGGTCCAGCTCGAAGTTCTCTTCGCCTCCGGTCATTAGCTCCTGCAATAGACAGTAGGCGCACGTTTTTGCAAAGTCGATTTGCACGTGAGACCTGTAAGCTGCGTAGCCTCCCGTGATTTTGGGAGCTGGCTGAGTGCGGTTAAACCTTGGCATTGGCTATAACTCCTTGCTGCGTGCAAGGGTCTCCAGTCTTTCAAGGATGGGCCGATAGAAACTTTCGTCGTAGTGGTCCAGTTCTGCTTGCAGCCGGGTCAATTCGGAAGCATCGTCCCGTCCAAGCTCTCCCGAGAGGTGCTTGCGTTCAACCAATTCTCGGTATCTCATTAGCACAGCGTCTCGCGAGCGGATTCGTTGCACATCAACTAAGAGGGAAATCCAATTCCCAAGCTGTGATTTCGCCGCATCCTTGGCAACGATTTCCTTTTCATAATGCGCGATGTACTTATTTCGGAATTCATACACTTCAACAAGTTTATCCAGTAGCTTTTTGCTTTCGGGATGACCAAACGCATCGTGCAGGGCATCAAAGAACTTTCCCGTTTCTTCAGTTCTGAGTCCGACCTCCAAAGCAAATTTGAGGTGTCCCATCGGCGAGATCGGTGACTTGTGCACAATCACGCGTTGCAACTTGTTGACCTCAGATGCGTAGTAACGGCACTTTTCCTTGGGTAGTGCGGAAAGGTCGGGAGAGAAAAAGTCTTCTTGGGCCGCCTTGGTGTTCGGAACGTATGATGTAAGACGCTCAACAAGGAGAGCATTGCAACCGTCTTCCAGCGAACCCATCAAGGGTGTGAAGACAGGAGCAAAGGACAGATTCGCCTTGTTTTCTGTAAATCGAAACAACATCACAGCTTGAGTGACATTTGCTCTATGCCTGGACGGCAGTATCTGAAAATCCTCAGCCCGGATAAAGTCCGACAATCGCAAGTCTGCCGCTTCCTCCACGCGAGCGAACAGCTTTAACTGAGGGAGAATATCCTCTTGCATCAATTCCGCCAGGGCGGGTTGGCACAGGGAGACAAGATCACCGAAGCGATTGGAATCTAACCGCTCAAATGATCCCTGCTGGACATAGACATACGTCCACCTGGTTGTCTTAAAACTCGCGGCCTTACACCAAGACACCGCCGCCCTAGCCTTGGCGGGAACTTCCTTGTCCTCTCGTCCTTTCGTCTCAACTAGGAAATAATTTCCATCCCGCGTTCGTACGAAAAAGTCAGGCGTATAGAAGGCGAGCCTAGCACCCGAGGCTAGGTAATCAATTCTGAGGGATTGCGGACCAGCGTTCTTTGCAAATGCAGAGACGTCTTCGGCAGCGGTAGCAAACCTTGCGAAACCTACTTCTAGCTCGCGGTTGCAAGGGACGAGGTTAAAAAGCGTTGTTGGAGAGTTCACGGTTGGGCGGGTTTCAGAGTGCGTCGCCTGAAAAGGCTTCCAGCTACTGAGTCGAACAGGCAGGCCCCCCAGGGTCCGTTCCTCCCGCCGTATGATCCGTTCCCGAATCAGAGGTACAAAGACTGCCCTTAGGTGTTCGGCAACGTCAGCATCACCGAGTCGATTTACAAGTTGAGGGTCGTTCAACTCCCGTTTGTCCTCAAAGAGAATATCTTCGAAGAAGCTTTGAATTAGAGGTGCCAAGATTGCGTGAGTGCCTCGGATTGAGCACATCCTCTCAATTTGCTCGCGATAGTAAGACACCGCACCAAAACCGTTCTTCAGCAAGGGGATGTGGATTGTCATCTGCTGGACAATCTCATCCGTTAGCAGAGTGCGTCCTTCATAGGGGATTTCCGTTGCTGCCTTCGCACCTAAGCGGATCGGCCTGAGTCCGATTTTTTCAAAGCGTGAGCGAACATCGTCGATAATGAGGCCCTTGAGCTCGGCAACCACGTGGAATTCCTGAACTAGTTGTGGCAGCTCGATATCCAATTCCTCAAAATTAGGTTTTGCGGGGTCGGGATAGATCGTGACGGTAGTTCGCGGAACTTTATCGACTTCAACAATTTCGATTTCCAGACCCTGTTGACTTAGTTCTTGTTGGTATAAGCTGGCGAACGCTTTGTGCTCAACCACAGTCAGGATTTCGTCTACTTCACCAGGAGGGGTCATTCGCCGCAAGCCGCGCCCCAACGTCTGCTCTGGAAGGATATTCGCCTTCGATGTATATGGCCTCAAAGGGACAATCGTGGTGACATTGCGGACGTCCCAGCCCTCCCGAAGCATGAGCACTGAGACAATGCAATAGTGCTGCGGGTCGGTATCGAGCTCTCTAGACAATCTGCGCAACTCTTCTAGATCATCGTCTGAAATCTCCCTGTCGCTCTCGACGAACTCGTAGTGAGCTTCCGCCCCCTTGCCTACTTTCTTGAGCTTGCCTTTTAGGTTGGTGTGCAGGTTGATCGTTCTGCCGTTCAGCTCCTTGAATAAATCCGAATGGTTTAACTCACGTGTAATCTGGTCGGCGGCTTCAGTGTCTTCGGTCATAACGAACATGAGTGGTTTCTTGCCGCTACGGCCCCATTCTTCACGTGAAGCCTTCCAACGCTCATAACCTAACAGCAGATGACGCTGATACACGACAGCGGCGTCATCCCCGGGCTGTTCCTTCAGGTTGCTTGCTCGCCCGATGACGGGTGTCTTGACAATCCCCGAATCCACAGCTTCTCCCAATGGGAAGTCGCAGATAATGTGCTGAAGAAACTGGCCCTTGTTGTCCTTAGGTGTCGCGGAAAAATCAAGCTGGGCTGCAATGCCGAAGTCCTCGCCGAGCTTTCGCCGAATCGTTGCGTGGGTGAACTCGATCGCCTCGTTCCAGGCTGAGTCGGGGTCCCAAACGTGGTGCGCCTCATCATTCAGAATCATTACTCTCTTGTGCGATGTCACTTTGTCGCGAAGCACGGAACCGACATCAAGTGCTTTCGCCTTTGAAACGGTTGGGCCTGCCCAGTCGTACGTTTCAGATTCCCTTTTTCCCTTGCGCTTTGCCTGATGATAGAGGCGGTGAATATTTGTTAGGTACAGGATGCCGCCCGTGGACGCGCCACCGACATCGTCCTGAAGGATGACCGTGAGATTCCAGTCCCCACGCCATACCTGAGGGATCAACGGATCAGAATCGAAAATGTCCGGACCGCCTTCCGGTGGCTTGAAGTCCTCTTTCAGCCGTTCAAAGACGGTAATATTGGGAGCGATAGCGACAAAATGCCGGGCCATGGACGAGTCGCTCTCACGCAGCGCGTGGAAGTAGCTCCACACGATGGCCAAGCTCATTACTTTGGTTTTTCCGGAGCCCGTCGCCATCTTGAAAGCGTGCCTTGCCCACTGATCGAAATCGGGGTTGACACCCAGCGCGGCCGTCTCAGCGTTGGGACCCCCAAACTCGGCAACGAGTGAGGTCAGTCGGTTTATACGACGAATTTCTAACAGGTATATAAGTGTCTCGATTGCTTCCTGCTGGCAGAAGTGGTAGCGAAAGGGAAATGTAGAGCCATTCTTGCCCACTGCCACTCTGTGGTCACGCAGAAACCAGTGCTCCAAGAGTTCGAGAGTTGTATCCGAAGCTCCAGCGTATTTTCCTCCCCCATCAATTCCTTCACGCCACTCTTGAACTGCCGCGCGAAGATTTTGAGCAACCGCGATCGAGCTTGGACGCCTTCCGTCTCGAACTTCTCCTCCCTTTACCCTGTGCTTATTGGGAAGCCCCCAAGGAGCGTAGAGCGGCTGAAGCGCCTTCGGATTGATTACGTCTTCTGGCATTGGTCCTAAATGTCCACTGCAACAGTAATGCTGGTGTCGCACCCAAACGTATCTACAACCTTTACGCAGGCCGTGTAATTCCCAGGTTTCTCGTACGGGTAGTCCTGGTCGCTGACTGTTGGCAGACTCCGGTCTCTGCGCGTTCGGTACGCTTGCCAATGATGCTTGAACGGTTGGCCATCTTTGTAGTCGAAATCGACTGCCCAGAAGTCAATGAAATCAAAACCATGCTTGATAGCTCGCTGTTCAAGCGCAGCCAACTCCTTCTCGGGGACCTCGGCGAGGGAAGGCAGGAACTTTTTCAACTTAATATTCGCAGCCTTTCCCCTTGCGGTCTTTTTGTACACCGGCTCTGCTTCCAAGGTCGCGATTTCAAAAAAAGTGACCTCAGTTCGATTCTTCTCCATGATCTCGCGGGGAATGCGGAGCAACCGAATCTCAATTCCCAACTCCGCTTCGAGGCTATGACTCGCCAACCGCAAATCCATCTCGAACTCCCAGGCTAGGCAGTTGATTTGCCTTACATCAACCCCCTTCGCTGCTCTTGCAACCTCGCTCAATTCCATGCGCGTAAAAATCGAATCGATGGAGCCGACGTATACAAAGGCAGGCCCCTTCCGTCCATGCAAGAGAGGTGACGGCGAAGAGCTTAGAATCTCAGCCCTGTAGAATCCAAGGACAAGCTTACGGTGCTCTTCATCAGCGCCCTTTAGTTTCTCCTTCTGCCACCATTGGCGCTCGTATCTGCCAAGATTGTAGACGTCAAACGCCCGATAGGATTGACCTCCCTCATGGAGTACCCGCTGCAGCTCTATGAGGCGCTTGCGGCTAGTGTGGATCGCAAACCTGCCAAGGTCTGACATAATCCATCGCCGGCCCAACCGCTCAGCCACTGCGCCGGTTGTACCGCTGCCGCCAAAGAAATCCCCGACCAAGTCGCCTTCGTTGGAGGATGCGCGTATTATTCGTTCGAGTAGCTTTTCCGGCTTCTGAGTCGCAAACCCAAGCCGCTCGTCACTCATGGCATTTATCATGTCGATGTCGTCCCACACGTTCTCGACAGGTCTGCCCTTAAGTTCGTGCATATACTGCTTGAATCTCGGATATTTCGCTCCGGGAGAAAACTTTACCGCGCCTTCTTTTTTCAGCTTGTCGAGGCGTTCCTCCGAATACGTGGCCATCACATTCCAATAGTATTTGCCCTTCTCATCTTCGTACTTGAACCGTTCGTAGTATTCCTTCGGATAATCACCGTATTGAATGTTGAACACGTATTTTTCGGGCTGTTTGACGTAAAGAAAGATCGTATCCGTGTTCACGGAGAATTTCCTCGACACCGCCTTTACGGTGTTTGTTCGCCGTGTCCAAATTATTTCATTAAGAAAATTGTCTACCCCGAACACTTCATCCAGCAGCATCCTCACACCGGAATTCACTCTCCAATCACAATGAACGTAAATACTGCCGTCTTCGGAAAGCAATTCACGCATCAATAGTATTCGCTCATATAACATATGAAGATAGGAATCTTTGCCTCGGCCCCAAGTATCCCTATATGCCACTAATTCAAGGGTTGACTGGTCTTTTTCTACCGTCTCTCCTCCATCCCCAATTGGAATGTCCATTGTGAAATCTGCGCCAACATCAAATGGTGGGTCGATGTATATGAGATTTAGCTTTCCCTTAAAATTTGCCAGAAGTGACGCAAGAACAAGTTTGTTGTCACCCCAAATCAACTGATTGCGAAAATCACCTCGCTTTTCTGCTTGCTTCTTCAATTCAAAGAGGGTCGCTTGGTCCTTGTCAGCTTGTGCTCGACTCAGGGGTTCATCTATCGTTTCAATTCTTTGTAGTGGCAGCGAATGTTGGGCGGCGTCGACCTCACGCCGAATACCGTACTCGTCATACTTGCCTTCCCAAAGTATCTCGGTCTTGAGCTGCGAAAGCGGGTGGGGATTGAGTGGTCCGTAGCGGACTCCTTTTCCGTTGAGATTTTCCTTGGCCAAAGTCTGAGCCTCGCAAGATGATCGCGTTGGCAGTCTAGAGCATGTTGCCAACTCAGGCAATTTCCTCTCCGTCGAGGCGAACCCCCTCAGGGGTACAAGCCAAATGTCGGCGATTGGTCACACGCACAGGCTGTCAAATTTTCGAACAAATGCCTCTTGAAGAGGAACATCCGATATTAGGGCCGACTCGTACCAATCTATGAATTCCAGAAGGGCACTCTGAAAGTTGTCCCTGTAAACGACCTTGTTGTTGGAGCAAATGATCTTGCCAGATGGATCGCTTCCCCATATAGTCCAGCCATCCTTTGTGCGTGCCTCGTGAACCAAGCCACACCTGACACCTACATAGAAGTCTCTAGCAAGCACCTGAGTTAGGAATTCCTTGGCGAACGGTTGCCCTGGCATAGGAAGCTCACGAACAATCTTGAGCTATTCGAATACTCGTACTGGCCAAGTCGTTGGCCTGGTCGTATGTAGCGGTAGCTTAGTCCCCTTGCCGTGGATTCAAGGAACTCGACAAGAGTGCATTGGATGGCGACCATTGAGAATCCTTCGCCCTGAAATGTTCTGTGCTCTTGGATTGCCCTGATCGGTTCAAGATACCGAGTCGAAAGACGTTCGTGGAAGTAATCCCGTGCGGCTTCCTGCCAGAGACCTTTGTCTGCTCCTGGTGCGAGCTTGGCCCGAAATGCTTGCCAATCTGCAACGGTCTTTGAGCCTGCGATGCGGGTATCGGCTGGACTGCTCATACGAAGGGACCCGGTCAGGATAATGTTCTTTCAGTTCTGAACGCCAGCCCTACAGTCGCTGTGACCACGCAGCGGGGTGATCGGCCCCGACCTCGACCCCCCGACCGATTTGCGCCCATTGAGGCGTATCAATGTCAGTCAACCGCGACTTGTTCCGCTCCCATGGCCCCATTCCATTGTGCCCAATTTTGAGCCCACCCTACATCAAAAACTGTCGTATTTGGTAGTACTCGGACAGGCATGAAAACCGCCCATACTACCGCAGAGAATCAACACGATAGCAAGTCGTCGTACTCGGTAGGTGAGACGAGCGCCGCAACTGTTAACCGAAGGGTTGCTAGTTCGAATCTAGCCCGGGGAGCCAAATTCTCCTTCTCTTTCAGTCAGTTACCATATTCAGCACTGGTCTTGAGTATGGTATGATGAGATGCAATGGAGACAGCGCGTAAGATCACCGTGGAGGTACCGCTCGAGCTTCTCAAGAGAGCGCGACGAGCCAGCGGTACCGGTATCACCCAGACCGTCCGTACCGGGCTGCAGCTAGTGGCGGCATCGAGAAC
>Ga0137396_10001238_pt1 | contig 13243 bp, 14 predicted proteins | sample czc16metaG_FD_108284 | JGI IMG/M metagenome (GOLD analysis project Ga0137396, IMG submission 108284) | Vadose zone soil microbial communities from Angelo Coast Range Reserve, California, USA - czcobulk3.16 metaG | ecosystem: Environmental > Terrestrial > Soil > Vadose zone | place: USA...
CCCGTACAGCTTGGCCATCGAGACCTCGACCGTGTTGTCTTGTCCCAAATCCCGGAGGTGCGCCGCCCGGAGGGTGAGGAGTCGCGCCGCGTCAATCTCGACCGCCGATTGCGCGATCATCTCCCGCACGAGCTGGAAGTCTCCGATCGGGCGTCCGAAGGCTTTTCTTTCTTGCACGTACTTCGAAGCGGCCTCGAGGGCCGCCCGGGCCACGCCGACGGCCCCGGCGGCGATGCCGATCCGACCGCTGTTCAGCGTCCGCATCGCCTGATCCCAGCCGTCGCCCTTCTTACCGATCAGGTTCTCCTTCGGAATGCGGCAATCCTCGAAGGCCAGGTCCGCGGTGGGGCTCGCGCGCAGGCCGAGCTTCGTCGTCGTTTCGACGTGAGTGACCTTGAAACCGGGCGCGTCTTTCGGCACGAGGAAAAGCGAGATCCCCTCGTGGCGTTTCGTCCCCGGCTCTCTCGCATACACCTGGACGTAGTCCGCGATGCTGCCGTTCGAGATGAACCGTTTCTGGCCGTTCAGCACCCATTCGTTTCTCTCGAGCCTCGCGGTTGTGGCCAAGTTCCCCGCGTCGCTCCCGGCCTCCGGCTCCGTGATGGCCCACGCGCCGAGGCGTTCCCCCTTCGCGAGGGGCACGAGCCACTTCTCCTTCTGCGCCTCCGAGCCGAACCACATGAGGGAGGTCTCGCTCAGGGACGTCTGCACGGAGACCGTCGTCCGGACGGACGAGGAACCGCGGCTGATTTCCTCGACGAGGAGCATGAACGAGACGTAGTCCATGCCGGCCCCGCCGTACTTCTCTGGCACGGGGGCCCCGAGGAAGCCGAGACTCGCCATCTTGCGGTAGAAGGACCTCGGGACCTCGCCTTTCTCCTCCCATTCCCGGACGTGCGGGATGAGCTCTCGGTCGACGAAGTCCCGCGCGGTGTCGCGGACGAGCTTCTGCTCTTCCGTGAGCCGGAAATCCATCGCGCAGCCTCCCGCGGCCTAAGCTGCGCTATTCGCATAAACTTTCGGAGGCTGCGGGGACGAGTTGGCTCGGCGATCAGCGGACCGCATAGACCGGCGTGCGCGTGGAGCGGATCGCCCACACTCGGCCGGCTTGCAGGACGAAGATTTGGTTGCAGGCCTTGCACCGCATGAACTCCGCGTTCACGTTGGATCCGATCATTTCGGCATCCGCGTGGGGGCAGCTTTCTCGGCCGGGTTGGCGTTCCAAAGTCATGGCGCACATGGTTGGGTCTCCTGTGTCGTTCTTGACACTCGACCGACTTGGGCACGCCGTAAATACCCTATGGCCCGCCTCTCATCCGTGATTCTCGTAATCCTTAATGGGAGACGCTCGGATACTCGGCCGGATGGCCCTCCTTTCGGACGGAGACATTCGTCGGTACCGGGCGAAAGGGGAGCTGCGGATCGAGCCGTTCGACGAGAAGAACCTCACGCCGAACGGTTATGACGTCACGATCGAGGAGGTCTTGATCCCATCCTCGAACACCCGGACGACTCAAGGGGTCGCACGGATCCCTCCTGCGACTCGGTTCGCGGTCAGCACCCGCGAGTCCGTCGGTCTCGGCCGTCATATCGCGGGCCAACTCTGGCTCCGGACCACGTGGGCCCGCCGGGGGGTCCTAGCGGCCTTCGGCATGATCGATGCCGGCTTCTCCGGCACCCTCACCTTCGGCGCGCTGAATGGCGGCTCCGATGTCCTCGAGCTGCCGATCGGCGAGCGGTTCGCGCAGATTGTCTTCCTCTCGCTGGAGTCGCCGTCCTCGGAGACTTACGAGAAGCATTCGGGGACGTACCAGGGACAGCGCGGCGTGACGCTCGAACGACCGTGACATCGAAGGCGACGTGGTGTTGTGTCGGCGAGTATGCGCGGACCGGGTGGGCTCGCAGAGCGGCGACGTGGAACCCGGCCTCCGCCGCGATGGCCCGGATTCGGTCCTCCGCGGCCGGCTCGTCCGCCCGCTCCAGGATCCGATAGACGTGGACGACCCCGCGCGCCCCGATTGCCGCGAAGGCGTCCGGGAGGTGGTCGAACGCCGTATGCGGGAGGTCGAGGATGATGCGGTCGACCGGTGCGATATGGTCTAAGATTCGGCGGGCATCGCCTTCATGCGCTGCGACTCGGTCCACGCGGTTGGCCCCGATGTTCGCGCGGAGGAGCTCGACCGCCGCCGGGTTTATGTCCGACGCGTGAACGAGTTTCGGCCGACGTCGTTTCGCGATGAGGATGGCGAACGGGCCTACGCCGGCGAACGGGTCGGCGACGACTTCGCCCTCGAGGACGAGATCCGCAATCCGTTTGCGTTCCGAGGCCAGCCGCGGGCTGAAATACGCCTGGGCCAGGTCGACGCGATAGCGAATGCCATGCTCCGTGTGCACGGTCGTTGTCCGCCGCTCGCCCGCGATGACCTCGATGGATCGAACTCGGCGCTCACCCTTCACCCCGCGATCCTGCACCGCGACCCGGATGTTCGGATTCCACCGCAGGATCGCGAGTCCAATCTGCCCGCGGTACGGCTGCAATTCTTCGGGCATTTTCACGACGGCGATGTCGCCAATGACGTCGAACGCGCTTGGAAGGGATCGGCGCAGCGGTTCCGGCACATCGACCACATCCTTGTAGCTCCGAACGGCTACGAACCCCTCGTCGAATTCCCGCTGTTCCGTCGGGAAACCGATGTCTAAACGCTCCGTTGTCGGGAGGAACACACCGTCTCCTTCCTGGACGATGCGGAGATGCTTCTGCAAGACGCCAAGAGCGACGAGTCGGCGCCGGACTTCTTCGCCGCGTTCCCGGGGCACGGCGATACACCACGCCCGCACGACTCCGCGATTCCCGCCTCGCGGTTAAGGATTTTCGGATTCACGCAGATCCGCCGAGCTGGATCCCGTCGAGATCGGTAGGCGCGATTGCGGAGGAAAAGAGAATAGCCTCCCCGCCATGCTTGCGCCTCGATGGGGGAACTCGTCTTCATCGGACTCGGGTTGGATGACGAGCGGGGCATCACCCTTCGCGGACTTGACGAGGCCCGCGCTGCCGACCTGGTATTTGCCGAGTTCTACACGTCAACGTTGCCAGGCGCCTCGATCGGAGCGGTGGAAAAACTGCTCGAGCGTCAGATTCGCCGGCTCAGCCGACAGGAAGTGGAGGACGGCCAGGTCCTCCTCGCCGCAGCCGCAAGCGGTACGGTGGCATTCCTGGTTCCCGGCGATCCGATGTCGGCCACGACTCACGTCGACCTCCGTATCCGGGCGGAGGCGGCGAAGATTCGTACGCGGATCGTCCACGGAGTTTCCATTCTGACAGCGGCGGCGGGCGCGCTCGGGCTCCAAGCATACAAGTTCGGCCGCACGACGACCGTCCCGTTTCCGTCCGCCGGTTTCGCGCCAACAAGCCCGCTCGAGGCGATCCTGGAGAATCGTCGCGCCGGCCTCCACTCACTCGTCCTCCTCGACCTGCGAGAGGACGGGTCGTTCCTTGCAGCGCGGGATGCGATCGCCTCGTTGCTTCGGATGGCCTCAGCGATTGGAACGCCGGAGTTCGGCCCGCAAACGCTCGCTTGCGTCTTGAGCCGGGTCGGCTCGCCGCAGGTCCGCGCGTTCGCGGCCCCCATCGCCGACCTCGCTGGGCGCGACCTCGGGCCGCCGTTGCATTGCCTCGTGATCCCCGGGACCCTTCACTTCCTCGAGAAAGAGGCCCTGGTCGCGTTCGCGGGCGCGCCTCACGACCTCTGAGCCTTCGCCATCTCCGGAAGTCGCTCGCTGCGCCAGAACGTAACCTCGAGAGTGTACGACAGTTGGAGTTCCTTCCCCTTCCATTTGGTCCGGAGGCGCGCGATCGCGTCGCGGTGAATTTCCTCTGGGACATCCCATTGCGACGAATATGTGCGCCGATTCAATTCCTCCAGGATGGAATTCGCCAGGAGGGTCTCGCGGAACGGGCCTACCGGCATGACGAAGTCGGGTTTCAGGAGCCCGGGCAAGTCCTTCTCGTGGAACCCGGGCTGGGACCAATCATGCCCGGCGACTTTGACGAGCGCGTCGTATTCCCGTTTGATCGATTCGACACGCTCTGAGCGTTCGATGACCGTGAAGTACATCTCCCGCGTGACCCGCGCGATTTCCCTCAGCACATCCTGCCAGTCCGGGATCAGGTGGAGCACATGATTCGTCGTGGCGACATCGAACGATCCGGACAAGAATGGAAGTCGTGCCGCGTCCGCGAAGACGACATCCCGCAGACCTTTTGCCAGGCCGAACTCGACCATCTTCCTCGAGATGTCGACGCCGACGACGCGAATGCCACTCTTCTGAAGTGGCACGGCGTAGCGACCCGTGCCGACCCCAACCTCGAGGACGCGTTTCCCGTGGAGCTCGTCCACGAGGACCGCGAGGACGCGGGCCATCGCGCGGGGTGCGAGGCTGCGCGTCTCGTCGTAGATCGCTGCGACGCGGTCAAATGACAAGCGGCCCGGCATCGCGTTCTCGCATGGCGAGCCGGTGGAAAAATGTGCCTCGCGTCGAGGCCCCGCCACAGGGGCCGTCAACTACCGGAGTCGGTAGAGAGTCCAACCTACCATGACGCTCCAGATGACGAGGAGCACGAAGCCGCCGAGGTTGAAGAGCCCCGAGAGTTGCGACCCGAGAACGAACGTCGGAATGAAGAGCAGGGCCAAGATTCCACAGACGATGCCGATATACGCCGCGCTCCGTCGGAATCTCGTGTCGCGCAGCATGGCATAGCTCACGAGGATGACGGCCGCGAACTGGACGAACGTCGCGATTAGCGCCGTGATGTTGGCCAAGTCCATCGCCAGCTGGGCCGTCGCCGCGTACGCCGCTTGTCCCGCTGGGTTCGCAGACGCATACGAATTGCTCAGACCAATCAGCGACAACCGCAGGGGAATGTCGACCCCGACATCGATGGTCACGAACAACGAATTGAAAATGAGGGCGATCAGCGCGGCCGCGCGGCTCTGCTGTCTCAGGACGACGTAGAGGGCGGGGAAGGGGATGAGGTAGAGCAAGTCGCTGACCAGGTAGAGGCCCCACGTGGTCCCGAAGAGAAGACTCTGGGAGTGGATGCTCTCCAGTCCCGACTGGACGCTGGTCGGGGCGAGGCTGGGGATGAGGATCGGAATCAGTGGAAGCGTGACCAAGACCAGGAGGCTTGCGGCAATCATCGCCACGCCTCCGGTGCGGTAGAATCCTCGCCATCCACGATCCTCGGTATCCATGGAACGGCGGTATGCTTAGTATACTAGATGAGGGCGGACGTGAAAAAAAGTATAGTGCGTTGGTGTCTAATCCGGCGCGCCGGTAATCCACGGATGGTTGCTGGCGTTCTCTGGGTAGATCTGGGCCAGCGTCCGGGGCTGCTCATCCTCGAAGACCCGCTCCGGAAACCATCGGGATCCGAAGGCGACGAGGCGCATCAATACCGGCATGATGTCCTCTCCCTTCTTCGTTAACGCCCAGCGGACGAGTTTGGGCGAGTGGTGTTCCTCGACCTTCCGAATCATGTCGGCGTCTTCGAGTTCACTCATCCGAAGGGCGAGCATCCTCGGTGTCAGGCCCGGGATGGTGCGGAGGAGGGCGTTGAACCGGTCGGCCCTTTTCCATCCGATATCCCGGATGATCAGCAAACTCCATTTCCGACCGAGGACGCCCAAGCTCGTCGCGATCGGGCAGTTCTTGAATGGAACCACGGGCACGGGAGGCTCGATGGGCATGCTGGCCATGGGCAATCTCCTGGATCGGTAGAGAGGATGGGACTTCGCGCGTTTAAAAGGAGACGGTCGGACCTGCGATGGCAACGAAGCGAGGGACGCCCCAAACCCTTAGACGATGAACGCGGTTTCTCGCGTCCGAAAGAACGTGACCGATCGAATGGACAAGCTTTCATTCGGTGAGGCTCAGGTCTCTGCGTTCCGTGTGCACCGCCACCATCTCGATCTCCGGGCCCCTCGCAGCCGGCTCCCGGTCGTCGTTCGGGATGTCTGCGGAGTCCAAGCCCAAGTGACTGCGATGGCCCGGATTGCCCTCTGGACGCGCCTGCGAGAGCTGACCGTCGACGATGTCGAGCAAGCCCTCGTGCGGAAGCGGACCATCGTCAAGACATGGTCGATGCGCGGGGCGCTGCACCTTCTCGCATCGAACGAACTCCTGCTGTATCTCCGCGGTCTCATGCCGACGAGGCTGCCGCGAGAGCAGAGATGGATCCAAGGAGCGGGTCTGAAGGAGGAGGAGACCACCGCGATGATCCTCGATGCGCTCAAGAATGGCCCGCTCACGCGGGTCCAGCTCGTCGCCTATCTGGCGAAGCGGCTCGGGACGAAGACAAAGGATTGGATGGATGGGGGGTGGGGACGGGAGACAGTGGGATCCAACACCTCGTGGCAACTCGTCCGCCCCGCCGTGATGCGGGGGCTCGTGTGCTTCGGTCCGAGCAACGGACAGGAGATCACATTCACGCGAGTGGATCGCTGGCTTCGCGAGCCACGGCCGATGCCTGCGGAAGGGGAGGCCGAGGACGCGCTGGTTCGACGGCACCTCCGTGCTTTCGGCCCGGCCGATGCGAAGGATCTGTGGTCCTGGTCCGGCGTGTACGTTCGGCGGATTCGAGTCATCTTGGACCGGCTCCGGGATGAGCTCGTCGAGGTGGACACGGGCCGCCGACGCGGATTCCTGTTGAGGAGGGACCTCCCGGAACTGGAAGCGGCGGCGTCCGAACCCGGAATCGTACGGCTGCTTCCGAGCTTCGACCCCTACTTACTAGGGCATCGGGACCGGGGTCACCTCGTCGACCGAACCCATTACAAGCAGGTGTACAAGAATCAAGGATGGCTCGCTCCGGTGGTCCTGGTGGATGGTCGTGTCGCCGGGACGTGGTCGTATGAACGCCAGCCTCGCAAGCTTCGCGTGGACGTCAAGATGTTTACGGCCTTCAACAAGGAAACACGAGCGAAGGCGAAGGAGGAAGCCCACGATCTGTCCCGTTTCCTCGAGGCTCCGGACATGGCGATTCGATTCAACTAGAGAACCAGTAATCCGGCTGATTTTCTCCATCATCCACGCGTGAAAAGCGATAGTTTCACACACCCCCCTGTGTTACCGCCTTAAGTATGGCCAAGGATGAGAGGACGGGTGACAAGGTGGCCATCGCGGTCAAGGTAGTCAAGTCCATCGAGGAACTTCCCGGCGTAGGCCCCGCGACCGCGGAGAAGCTGCGGGAGGCCGGATTCACGGATTTGATGGGGCTGGCCGTCGCCTCGCCCCAGATGATCGCGGACGCCGCGGAACTCGGCACGAATGTAGCCCAGAAGATCATCATTGCAGCCCGGGAGGCCGTCGACATCGGCGGGTTCGAGACCGGCGACGTAATCCTGGAGCGGCGGAAGTCCGTCGCGAAGCTCACAACGTGTTCGAAGGCTTTGGACGAACTTTTGGGAGGCGGCCTGGAAACGCAGGCCATTACGGAGTGCTATGGTGAATTTTCGGCCGGCAAGTCACAGCTTGCGCACCAACTGGCGGTCAACGTCACGCGTCCGGAGGACGACGGCGGCCTGAACGGGGACGTCGTGTGGATCGATACGGAGCAGACCTTCCGTCCCGAGCGGATCCGACAGATGGCCGACGCGTTGGATCTGGACGCGGACGCGATCCTCAAGCGAATCCATATTGCGCGGGCGTTCAACAGCCATCACCAGATGCTGCTCGTCGAGAAAGCACAGGAGCTCGCGCAAGACTTCCCGATTCGGCTCATTGTGATCGATTCCCTGACGGCGCACTTCCGGGCCGAGTACATCGGCCGCGGCGTGCTCGCGGAGCGGCAGCAGCTCCTGAACAAGCACATCCACGAGCTGATGCGGTTCGGAGACATTCACAACGCCGTAATCTACGTGACGAATCAGGTCCATGCGAAGCCCGATGCGTTCTTCGGGGATCCCACCCGGCCGGTCGGGGGCCACATCGTGGGCCACAGCGCGACGTTCCGTGTGTATCTGCGCAAGTCGAAAGGCGGGAAGCGGATTGCACGACTGATCGACTCCCCGAACCTCCCCGAGGCCGAGGCGGTCTTCAGCGTCTCCGAGGACGGAATCCGCGACTGACCGTGCTTTTCCGTTCCGTGACAAAACGTGTCGGGACAGGTTGAAGTAGCGTCCCACCCATCGTTGGCCGGTTCCATGGAAGCGGGGCTTCTGCTGATCCCGGGGCCCGTTCCGCTCCCGCCCCGCGTACTCGAAGAATTCGCGAAGCCCGCGATGCCTCACTACGGCGATGCCTGGGTGAAAGCCCACGGCGAGACGCGGGAGATGTTGCACAACCTCTGGTCCGCGCCCGACGCGCACGTGTTCCCCCTCGCGGGACCGGGCCACGCGGGACTCGAGGCGATCGCGTACACGTTCTTGCGGCCGGGCGACCGGGTGGTTGTCGTCTCCAACGGTTTCTTCGGGGAACGGACTCGGGAGGTCCTCCAGTCGCACCGCGTGAAGGCGGATGTGGTCTCGTCGGCATGGGGCGCCGGCCCGGACATCCCGGCCCTGCGGGAAGCCCTCAAGACGCCGACCAAGGCCGTCGCGGTCGTGCACAATGAGACCTCGACAGGCATCACGAATCCCCTGGAGCCGATCGTTGAGGCCGCGCACGCCGCGGATGCGGCCGTGATCGTCGACGCGGTCTCGTCCCTCGGCGGCCTCCCGCTGCCGTTCGCGAAACTCGGGATCGAAGCGGCCTTCAGTGCGTCCCAGAAGTGCATCGCGGCGCCCGCCGGCATCGCGCCCGTCGCGGTCGCCCGATCCCTCTGGGAGTCCACGGATCCGCAATCCGTCGAAGGATGGTATCTCAACCTCTACACCTGGGACCGCTACGAGCGGGAGTGGGGGGAGTGGCATCCCACCCCGACGACGATTTCCTCGAACCTGTTCTACGCCTTCCACCGAGCCCTGGTCCTTTTGAAGGAGGAAGGCCTCGAAGCCCGCATCGCACGGCATGCGAAAGTCGCCGCCCGGTTGCGAGACGGCCTGGTAGGACTCGGTTTCTCACCGATGGGCCCCGCGAACCTGTTGTCGAACACGGTCGCGTGCTTCGCCCCTCCCGCCGGAGTGGACCCGAATCGACTGGTCCGGCGGCTCCGGGACGAGCACCACATCTACATCTCCGGAGGCCTCGGGCCGTTGCGCGGCAAGACGATCCGGATCGGGACGATGGGAACTCAAGCCGATCCAGAAATCATGGACTGGCTCCTCAAGGCGATCCGCGCGAGCTTGTGAGGTTCAGCGGTCCGGCAAATATTGCTTCAGCCACTCGAGCGTCCGCTCGTTCAGCCGGATCTGGTTCGACATCTTGCGGGGCCAATGGCCTTCGTCGGCGAATTCGAGATAGTCGACGACCTTGCCCATCTTCCGCATCTCCTCGACCATCGCCCGCGCCTCGGTGACGGGGCACCGCGGATCGTGCGCCCCGCCGGTGAAGAGGACCGGGGCCCGGATCTCGTCGAGGAAGTAGATCGGGGAGAACTTGCGGTAGAGGTCTGCGTCGACCTCCGGCTCCCCCATCTTCTGGCGGTCGTACCGCCGGAGGTAGCCGCGCTCGTTCGTCGTGGCCGTGAGCCAGTTGAAGTACCCGACGATGCTCACGCCGACCGCCCAGAGGTCGGGCGCCTTCTCCAGGACATGCGCGACGGCGTACCCGCCATAGCTCACACCGATCGCCCCCAGCCGGTCGGGCGCGCAGTGGCGGTTCTCGATGAGCCACAGGCCCCCCGCGATGATGTCCTGGATGTCCCCACCGCCCAGATCGCGGTCGCTCAGACGGCGCCAGGCGCGTCCATCGCCGGTCCCACCGCGGTAGTTCGGCGCGAGGATCGTGAAGCCATCCGCGGCCATGAACTGAAACCGCGGGTCCCAATCGTTGATCGTCTGCGACTCCGGACCGCCATGCGGGTCCACGACCGCGGCGTTGCGGCGGCGGTCTTTCCGCGGCACGAATAGCCACGCCGAAATCGTTCGGCCGTCGAAACTCGGATACCGGACGAGCTTTCCGGAGGCGAGTTCGTCTTTGGGAAGGGGCTCACGGAGGCTGTCGACGAGGGTTACCGCCCGCTCGCCCCTCCGGAGGAGGAGGCGGGTGGGCTGCGTGAATTCGGAATGCTGGTAGAACAACCCCTTGGCGTCCGGGGTCCAGACGGCGCGGCTCGCCGAGCCCTTCGCGGGGGACACCGCTCGGGAGTTCTTGCCGTCCCGGGAGATGGTCTTCAACTGGACGTTTCCATCGCGGTTCTCCAGAAACGCGATTCGCTTTCCGTCCGGGGCCCAGAGGGGCATCGTCTTGTCCCACCGGCTCTGGACCACGAACTGGACTCTCTTCGTCTTGACATTGAGCACGCCGAGGTCGACATGGTCGTGGACGTTCGACACGAACGCAAGCTCCCGACCATCCGGAGACCAGGGTCTCGCCCTCCCGAGGTCTCCCCCGATCGCGCTCTCCGAGTCCGGGAATGCGACGATTTTCTCCATGTCTCCGGCGAGGTCGACGAGGCCGACGTAATCCAGCATGCCGACGCCCGCGGAGAAGGCAATGCTTTGACCATCGGGACGCCACGCAATCTCGCCGACGATGTCATCTACATTCGTGAGTTGACGGGCGTCGCCGCCGCTCGTATCTACGACGAAGACATTGTCTCGGTCGCCATCTCGGTTCGAGAGGAACGCGATCTTGGTGCCGTCGGGGGACCATCGGGGGAACGCGCTGTCGGACGGCGTATCGGTGATCTTCTGGACATGCGCGCCCCGCACCGGCACGAGGTAGATGTTGTAGTTCTCGTCCCCCTCGAAGTCCGACTGGACCGCGATCCACCGACCGTCCGGAGAGAACTCTGGATTCAGGACGGACTGCTCGGATTGCAGGAGGATTCGATCCTTCTTCGTCCGAAGGTCCAGGAGGTAGACGGACCACTGGTCCCCCTTGTTTGCCGCGAACGCGAGCCACCGGCCGTCGGGGGACACGTCGAAGTTCCCGAGCTGCCAGATTTTCTTCAGGAAGCGTAGAGGGGTGAAGGTGACCTTCCGTTGCATGGCTCACCGAGGTGGCCGAGGAACGAGACCTGAGATAAAGCCATCTCGTTCGGCGACGTGACGGAAGCCATGGCCCTGAACGTCGCGACTCTTCCAATCACGGTCGGTGCGGGCGCGTTCCTCGTCCGCGACGGGGAACTCCTCGTGGTCCGCAAGACGTACGGCCCGTCGAAAGGCCTGTGGACGATCCCCTCCGGATACGTCGAGCCCCGCGAGTCGGTCGTCCAGACGATCGAACGGGAGGTCACGGAGGAAACCGCCATCCAAGGCCGCGCGGGACCGATTCTCGGCGTCCGCAACCGGGTGACCGAGACCGCGAACGACACGTTCCTCATCTTCGCGATGACCTACGTGAGAGGGGAGCCGCGACCGGATCGCGTCGAGGTGAGTGAGGCCGCGTTCCGTCATCTCGGCGAACTCAGGACGTCCGAATCATCCGCACCGTTCACGCGAGCGATTATCCCGAAGCTCGCCCGAACCGCGGGCTTGCGCTTGGATCCGTACACCCCGACAACGGACCCGCCGCACCCTCTCGCGTACCTCTTGTACGTTTAGCGCCAGAAAACCTTTAGGCGACCCGTCGTTCTGCAGCGCCGTGGTCGAGACGATTGTCGCGCTGTCCCTGGGTACCAAGTATCTCTTGGACCCGGCAGCGTTGGGGCGGATCCGCGACATCCTGGGGGCCGGCGGTCTCGTGGTCCATCCGACGGACACCGTGTACGGCCTCGCCGCGGATCCATTACAGGCCGGGGCGCTCGAGAAGGTCTACGCGGCGAAGTCGCGACCCCGGGACCTGCCCGTCTCGATTTCGGTCGCCGATGTCGGGGACGTCTTTCGCTTCGGGCAGCGGACTGCGATCGCCGAGGCGTTTTGCGCGAAGAACCTCCCTGGACCGTACACGGTCGTCTTGCGGGCGACATCCGAGGCGCCGCAAGCGATCGTGTCGAAGGATGGCCTCATCGCGCTCCGCGTGCCAGCCCATCCGATTCCCCGTCTCTTGGCAAAGGCGTTCGGTCCGGTCACTTCGACGAGCGCAAACCGACACGGTCAGCCGGCGCCGAGCACGTGCGAAGGGGCACGGGAGCAACTGGGAGACCGAGTCGATCTCTATGTTGACGGGGGCCCGACGCTACTCGGCGGAGAATCGACGGTCGTGGACCTCTCCGGGCCGCGGGCCAAGATTCTTCGGCAAGGTCCGATTCGTCCGGGAGCGTAGGCGCATGGACGCCGACGTTCGCGAGTCACTGTTGCGGGCCGGTCGGATTTCGCGTGAGGCGCGGGAACGTGCAGTCGCGTTGGTCAAGGAGGGCGGGTTGTTGCTCGATGTCGCGGAGGAAGTCGAAGACCTCATGCGGAAGAGGGGCGCGAAGCCTGCCTTCCCCACGTGCATCTCGATCGACCACGTCGCCGCCCACTATTCGCCGACCCACGACGACACCCTGAGATTCCGCCACGGGAACGTCGTGAAGCTCGATCTGGGAGCCCAGCTCGACGGCTGGATCGCGGACACCGCAATCACGGTGGAAGTCGGGACGCGGAACTGGACCGAACTCGTTCGCGCCTCGGAACTCGCGCTCCAGACTGCGATCGAAGCAGTCCACTCCGGCGTGTCGACGAGGGCAATCGGGGAAGGAATCCAGCGGGCGATCGAGGCGCACGGATATCGTCCGGTTCGGAATCTGACGGGCCACACGATTGAACGGTACCTGCTCCACGCGGGCAAGAGCGTTCCGAACATCGCCCACGGCCACGATTTCCTCGAGGCAGGCGAGGTCGTGGCCATCGAGCCCTTCGCCTCGTCCGGCGCCGGCCAAGTCGACGGTCGCCGGACCGGGAACATCTATCGGGTGCTGAAGGTGAAACCGCAGAAGCAAGCCGAGACGGATCAGTTCCTCCGGCTCATTGCGGACGAATTCAAGACGCTGCCGTTTGCGGAACGGTGGGCCCAGCGGCTTGAGCCGCGTGCGCCGGCCTTGTTGAACGGACTCGTCCGGACCGGCGCCGTAATGACGTATCCGGCCCTCCTTGATGTGGCAGGCGGAATCGTGTCGCAAACGGAGCACACCATGATCGTGGGCCCCGCCGGGGCGGAAGTCACGACCGCGTAAACGGCACGCCGACTCGGAACGTTTATTATCGAACGTCCCCATCGA
>Ga0137396_10001243_pt1 | contig 13223 bp, 9 predicted proteins | sample czc16metaG_FD_108284 | JGI IMG/M metagenome (GOLD analysis project Ga0137396, IMG submission 108284) | Vadose zone soil microbial communities from Angelo Coast Range Reserve, California, USA - czcobulk3.16 metaG | ecosystem: Environmental > Terrestrial > Soil > Vadose zone | place: USA...
CGAAACGTGGTCCTGCTGGGAATCAGTTGGGCGCTGTTTCTGGGCGCTATGATGACCGGTGTGGTAGTCGGGCCGCCGCTGAGTGACAAGGTATTTCATGCCGGTGCGGTAGGTTATGGCTGGCTCAATGCGGGATGGGGCACGGGAGCGTTTCTCAGCGCGTTGTATGCGCCTCTGGTGATCGCGCGATTGGGTTCGCGGCGCTCGATTGCCATCTCCACGGGCGTGTTGGCCATCTGTATGAGTGTGGCGCCGCTTTCTCCTCACCTCGCGATTGCTGTGGCTATCTTTGGGATCATGGGTTCAGGGCGTGGCATCAGCGGAGTCGCCATGAACACCAGCATTATGGAACAGGTTCCTCCCCATTACATGGGACGAGTTCAGAACACGTTCTACTTCGCCGGTACAGCGTTGCAAATCGTCCTAGGATTTTTGGTGGGTGCCGTGGCTCAATTCAATCTGGTCGCGGGGTTTGCGATTATCGGGCTGGTATACGCGGCTGCGTTTATCAGTGCGAGTTGGCCGGTTGGGGCGAGAGCGGCGGCGACCGCAGTCAGCCCGGCAGAATGATTTTAGATTGCAGATTTTAATTGCAGATTTTAGATTGCAGATTTTCTAACTGCGGCATTACGGCAATTTTGAGATCTACAATCTCAAATCTTAAATCTGAAATTGTTTCTGTTATTCTTTCCCTTCTAATTGTCACAGGAGAAATCCATGTCATTCGACCTCCAGGGCCGGACTGCGGTGGTCTTCGGTGTCGCCAACAAACGCTCGATCGCGTGGTCCATTGCCCAGGGATTGCACAATGCCGGCGCCACGCTAGCCGTAACCTGCCAGAATGAGAGGCTGGAGCAGGAGGCTAAAGACCTGATTGTTTCCCTTCCCGGTGCGGAAGGGTTCATGTGCGACGTTTCAAACGACGATGCCGTGGACCGGCTCTTCAGCAAACTCAAAGAGCAGTATGGCAAGCTGCATGTGCTGGTGCACAGCGTTGCCTTTGCTCCCGCCGAAGAACTCAAGGGAGATTTCGTCAACACTACACGGGAAGGTTTTCGAATTTCCCATGATGTGAGCGTGTACTCGCTGATCGCCCTCGCGCGCGCCGCGGCCCCTCTTATGGAAGATGGCGGCAGCATCATCACCATGACTTACTACGGGGCGGAGAAAGTTGTGCCCCACTATAACGTGATGGGGGTGGCCAAAGCCGCTCTAGAATGTACCGTCAGATATCTGGCGTACGATCTGGGGAAGCGCAAAATTCGTGTGAATGCCATCTCCGCCGGGCCTATCAAAACCCTGGCCGCGCGCGGGATTTCTGGTTTGAGCGAGATGCTGAAATCGCATGCTGAGCGGGCTCCGCTGCAGCGGAATGTAGATCTAAACGAAGTAGGCGCCACTGGGGTATTTCTTGCGTCAGACGCCAGTTCTGGAATCACTGGCGAAGTTATTCACGTGGATTGTGGGTACAACATCATGGGGTTTTGAGAGTCGAGGAGAAGCACCAGAGCCGGCGAGACGCCGGCGCTACCCGATGACTCGAATCTGCCGGTCATTCTCGGCCAATCTTTCCAAAATAATTTCTACATCGCGCTCTTGCTGAAAACGAAGGAATTTTTCTCCCCATTCGATCAGCAACACACTCTTGTCATCAAGCAGATCGTCCAATCCTAGAGTTTCCAGTTCGCGTTGAGTATCCACTCGATAGAGATCGATGTGAAAGAGGCTAACTTCGGGTCCACGATATTCGTGTACTAGCGTAAATGTGGGGCTGGTCACGTTTTCTGCGGACGCGGCGTGGAAGCCTTCCGCGATTCCCTTGACCAAAGTGGTTTTGCCCGCACCTAATTCGCCTCGCAGCACTACCAGCTTGGGCGGAGCCAGAGCGCCCGCCAGCGAGCGACCGAGAACGATAGTTTCTTCTGCGGAGTGGGTAGTGAATTCTCGGGTGGTCATCCTGGTCGAGAGACCAGTATAACTTCGCTGGTTGGTCGTGGGTCGTTCGTGGTAGGCCAACGACCCACGACGAACGACCAACGACTCTACTGCAACTTAGGATCCCTTAGGAGATAACCATTGGCTGGAGCGAATTCCCAGGAAGCTACGGTCTGTAACCGCATCCACTACCATGCGAAGAGCGCGGTGATCGTCGTCGCCCAATGCGATGAAACGGAACGGTTGCATCACTCCTTCACTGGCCATCTGTGTAGGGTGCAGCATCTCGGCCATGCCATGTACTGGACCGGATTGCGTCTGGAAGGCAATCTCAACAAAGTCGCCGGAGGTCAGTGCCCTCGCCATTCGCAGGAGTCCACCGGTCACAGAAACGGTCTGGAGCTTGCCTTTAGCCCGCTCGCCATCTTCCAACAGGACGAGAGCTAAAATCGAGCCGCCAAGATGAACACGCGGGGAACGCCTCTGTGGATGGGGCTGGGGAAAGTGTGTCATAGCCAGAATCCACTATGTCACTGCTACCCCCTTTGCGACAGGTTACGGAAGCGCTTGTCCAAATTCCAGCACGTAGGGATTGAGACACTGCCCTAATTGCCGATGCAGCATGGTGATAGAACTGTTGCTGCATTGGCTACTGTCCGGTTGGACCAGAGAGAACGAGGCTATATTCAGACGGCAATTGCCCGACTATCGCCGTAATCCCGCATCACCCAGCGCGGACGAACTTCTCTTGTGCCGCTTTCCGCACACGGCGAAATGCTTCCGGCAAAGTAGCCAGAAGATCGGTCGCAACCAGGGAGTGTTCGCCGAGAGTTTCGCAGGCTACATCTCCTGCGAGCCCGTGGAGATGAACTGCAGCAATCACGGCTTCCATGATTCGGTCACGATTTTGGGCAATGAAACCGGCTACCATGCCGGTGAGGATGTCGCCGGTCCCGCCTGTCGCCATGCCCGGATTACCCGTCGTGTTCACCCACACCACGCCATCCGGTTCTGCAATCACGGTTCGATGGCCCTTGAGTACAACAATGACGCCATGCTCGCTGGCAAAGATCCGAGCTGCATTCAATCGGTCCCGTTGGACAGCAGCAACTGTAGAACCCACTAGGCGCGCCATTTCGCCGGGATGCGGTGTAATCACCAATGAGCGCCCCTTGCCATTCAATTCCGCAGCATGGCCTTCAAACGCGTTGAGACCATCCGCATCTAGCACCATAGGAATGCCGCATTTGCTCATGAGTGAACGCACCAACTTCGCAGTGTCTTGATGGCGCGAAATTCCGGGACCCACGGCGAGTGCCGTCTTGCCTTGGATAAGCGCATCAATGCGCCGCCTCGTGGGGAGCTTTCCGGAAATCGTGCCTTCTTCCGTCTGCTGAAGCGGTTCCGTCATGAGCTCCGGATAAAATCCGGCGACGGTATGCAGCACGTTTTTCGCCGTAGCCACGGTGGACAAACCTGCTCCGGCACGCAGTGCGGCCATGCCTGCCATGGCCGCCGCTCCGGCTTTTCCCAACGATCCGCCGAGAACCAGCACGTGTCCGAAATTTCCTTTGTTCGCCGCGGGAGGCCGTGGCCCTATCACTGACACCACATCGCGCGGCGTAATCACATTCAGGTTCAGAGACGAAATGATGGCTTCATCCGGCGAGCCGATTGGTGAAACTAGAATTGGGCCGGTAGTGAGCATTCCAAAAATATGTGCCGGGCGTGGCGCTGTGAACGTGACGATGGCATCCGACCGCGCTACGGCGCCGGTTTGCTCACCCATGACATCAGCATCGGCGCCGGAGGGAATGTCCACCGAGACCACGGCCGCTGCGCTGGCATTCAGCGCTGCAATCCCTTCGGCGTACAACCCGCTCACCGGCGGACGAAACCCTGTGCCCAGAATGGCGTCAATCAAAATTTCTGTTTTAAAGACCTCGCTTGCAGGCCCACGCTTGAGTTCGTCTTTTGAGCTTACCGGGATCGCGGGGACAGGCAGCCTGGCAAACATCTCGGCCGCATCTCCCCTCAACTCCGAGTTGCTTGCAAGCAGCGTGACGCCAACTTCTTTGCCCGATTCGTGCAGCTTTCGGGCAACTACAAATCCATCGCCTCCATTGTTGCCTTTGCCGCAGATCACACCAATTCGCTTTACCGATGGATATTGCTCCAGCACGAATTCTGCAACCGCCGTACCGGCATTTTCCATGAGCGTGAGCGACGGTACACCGAAGCGTCCGCTGGTGACACGATCAATCTCGCGCATTTCGTCCGCAGTGACGATCTTCATGGTTGGCGTAACTGCCCTCTCGCTCATGAATCAGGGCCAGTAACTGAAAAACGACTATAAAGCAAAGCGGCCCTCCGCGTACTTGCGGAAGGCCGAGTGTCTCAAAGGTATCTAATTCTCAGTCCGCCATAACTTTCGGCGTGCCCGGTCCAGCACTCAGGGCCGCCTGGACCCGGCTATGATGACGACTATAAGTAAAGTACACACCCAGTCCGATGGCGAGCCAAATAATCAACCGAGCCCAATTGACCCAGCCAAGTTTGTACATCATGTAGCCATTGAACAGAATCCCCAGAATTGGCACCAGCGGCACCCAAGGAGTGCGAAATGGCCGTGGCTGACCTGGATTCGTGCGCCGCAGCACAAGCACTGCAATGCACACGATGACGAAGGCAAGCAGTGTGCCAATATTCACCATCTTTCCGATATCATCAATGGGAGTCAGGCTTCCCACAATTGCTGCCAGCAAGCCCACAAGGATGGTGTTTTTCCACGGTGTACGCCACTTGGGATGTACAGCAGCAAAGAATTTCTTGGGCAGCAGACCGTCATTAGCCATGGAGTAAAGCACGCGGGTCTGACCGAGCAGCATGACCAGCATCACGCTGGTTAAACCAGCCAAAGCGCCCAGGGTGATGATGTGCGACGCGACGGTTAGGCCGCGATCCATGAAAGCACGAGCGATAGGCGCTTCGATATTAACGTCGCGCCAGGGCACCATGCCGGTCAGTACCGCAGCAACTGAAATGTACAGCGCGGTGCAGATCAGCAACGAAGCAATAATTCCGATCGGCAAATCCCGCTGCGGATTCTTCGCTTCCTGCGCCGTAGTTGAAACCGCATCGAACCCTATGTAAGCGAAAAATATATAAGCAGCGCCGGCCCCAATTCCGGAGAAACCGAAGGGCGCAAAGCTGTGCCAATCCGAGCCCCAGTTGCTGGGGTTAACATATCTGAAACCAAGAGCGATCACGAAAAGCACGACCGACAGCTTAATCACCACGATGGTTGTATTGAACCGCGCACTTTCCTTGATGCCGATCGCCAGAATCGCTGTAATCACGAGCGCGATCACGAAAGCCGGCAGATTGAAACCGATCTCGACGCCAAAAATCTGAGGTGCAGCCAGCAGATCATGTGCGCGCTGTACTAGTTCTGGAGGCTTCGCGGCCATGATCTCGGCTACTTTAGCCAAGAACGCCTGCGTACCTGGGACCAGCGATGAGTCCGAAGCGTGTGCCATCTGCCGCGCAATAACATTTTCCGCAGCGCGCAAGCCAGTCCAGTGATCGTAGGCCAGCCAGAGGGGCATTCTGATGTGGAGAATATCCAACAACTCAATAAAGTGATTTGACCAGCCGGAAGACACTGTACTAGCGCCCATGGCATATTCGAGAGTGAGGTCCCAGCCGATAATCCAGGCGAAGATTTCTCCTAAAGTAGCGTAGGCATAGGTATAAGCGCTACCAGCGAGAGGAATCATCGCGGCGAACTCGGCATAGCATAGACCGGCGAACGCGCATCCCATTCCTGACAAGACGAACGACAGCATCAGAGCCGGGCCGGCATAATGTGCACCCAAGCCTGATAGCACAAAAATTCCCGCGCCGATGATTGCGCCTACGCCCAGAGCAGTGAGTTGAAAGACTCCGAGCGTTCGCTTCAGGCTATGCTCGCCGGTTTCCCGTGCTTCCTCCATCAGCAGGTGCAGCGGCTTTCTGGCTAACAGATTTCCCATCTGTCTGATTCTCCTTGGAAGCAATTAAACCGACGAGCCCGCGACTGCGTGAGCCGAATGCCGCGACCACAAGTAATAAACTGGGATGCCCAACAGCACAATAATCAGCCCCGGCCACGTGTACTGCGGTTTATAGCGTAATAGTACGACATCAATAAACAACGCCATCACAATATAAATCGCAGGCAGCACCGGATAGCCAATAGCACGATAGGGACGCTCTGCATTTGGACGAGTGCGGCGGAGCACGAATAATCCAACAATGGTCAGGATGTAAAACACCAGCACCGCAAAGATGATGTAGTCCAGCAATTGCCCATAACTTCCCGAAACACACAACACACAGGTCCAGACCATCTGCACCATCAATGAGACCGAAGGAGTTCTGTAACGGGGATGAAGGCTAGCTACGCGGCGGAAGAACAGGCCATCCTTGGCCATGGCGTAATAGACCCGCGATCCCGCCAGGATCAGGCCGTTACAACATCCAAAGGTGGAAAGCATGATGGCGATGGCCATCAGCGATCCTCCCGCGGCGCCGAACATCTGGGTCATCACCGCCGTACCCACGCGGTCCTCAGTGGCGTACTGAATGCCACGTTCAAGGATGGTCGCGCCGTGAGGGTTTCCCTCCAGCGGCAGGACGTTCAGGTAGATCACATTGCACGCGATGTAGAGCGCGATGACCACTCCCGTCCCCAAAGCTAGAGACAGTGGAAGGTTACGGCTGGGATTCTTCACCTCGCCGGCAGTGAAAGTGACATTGTTCCAGGCATCTGCCGAAAACAATGATCCAACCTGAGCTATTGCCAGGATGGTCAGGGTTCCGACCATGACGATCGGTCCGCCAACTCCTACCTGAACCGCGTGCTCGGCGCTTAAGCCAGCATTCCGCCAGAAATTGGTGAAGTTTGCCGCAATCGCTTGAGCATTCCGCCCCATCAATAACCCGAACAGCACGAGCCCAAACAGTGCCGACACCTTGGCAAAGGTGAAAATATTCTGGATGGTTGCGCCCGTCTTCACGCCGAAAATATTCACCACCGAAAGCACTACCACAACCAGGATTGCGGCAAGATTTTGCGTGCTCAATCCCATATCCATGTTGCCTAAGACCATCGGTCCCAGGTGGATGGCCGGTACTTTCCAGAAGTGCAGAATCCAGTTGGATGAGGAAACTGACGGAAAGAAGACACCAAGAAATTTGCCGAATGCCACGCCCACTGCCGCGATGGTTCCGGTTTGAATTACCAGGAAGAGGGTCCATCCGTAGAGAAATCCCCAAAGCGGTCCCAACGCTTCGCGCAGATAGACGTATTGTCCGCCGGCGCGCGGCATCATGGCTGCCAGTTCGCCATAACACAGCGCTCCGACAATGGTGAGAAATCCAGTGACCACCCAGGCGCCGATCAATAGAGCCGGAGAATTCACTTCCCGGGCGATCTCTGCTGAAACGATGAAAATGCCGGAACCGATCATCGATCCCATCACCAGCATAGTGGCGCTGGTCAGCCCAAGGCCTTTGACCAGTTCGCTATCCTGGTGAGTATGGATCTCCCAATCACTTTCGGCGGGCTTAGGCGGCTTGGTTTCGATACTCACAACCCTCCTTCAATGATTTCTGGGAGCGCCAAGACTTTACCTCAAGATACTAAAAAATTCCTCTGCTGATTTGCACGGCCCTAGTAACAGATCGGATATCACCGCTACCGAATCCGCCCCTGCTTCGATAACCGAACGACAATTCGCTCGGGTGATTCCGCCGATCGCCACCAACGGTTTGCGAGTCAAAGCGCGAGCCGCGCGAACTCCGTCCAGCCCAATCACTGGATCGGGATTCAATTTGGCTGATGTGGCGAAAACTGGCCCAATGGCAAGATAATCTGCGGACGATTTATTCGCGATTTTCACCTGTTCGCAATTATGCGTGGAAACTCCCAGCGCGGGCGAGTCGCCAATTACTTTCCGTGCACTCTCGGGCGAAAGATCCTCCTGGCCCAGGTGAATACCGTCAAATCCCGCGGCTAAACAGAGATCTGCGCGGTCGTTCATGATGAGTTGGACGGACTTTGGAAGGTGCCGTTTCAATTCTCGCGACTGCTCGAGCATCTCCCGTGCGTTGCCGCTCTTGTTCCGGTATTGTAGAAACGTTACCCCGCCGGCAGCGAGTTCGTCGGTGAAAGCACATAAGGCGTGCGTATCGGGAAACCTGCTAGCGTCCACGATAGCGTAGAGCTTCGGAAGAATAATCATCGACTCGATTACCTTACCTCCGAAGTTGGATTTCGGCTACGCCACAGACTCCCTTTCCTTTTTGGCCTTCAGGAACCGCTCAATGAATGTGGTATTGACATTGCCGGCACGAAAATCTGGATCCGCCAAAATTCGCCGGTGAAGCGGGATGGTAGTGAACACGCCTTCCACGATGAACATTTCCAAAGCGCGGGCCATGCGCGAAACCGCTTCCGGCCGATCCTTCCCGCGCACAATAAGTTTGGCGATCAGCGAATCGTAATATGGTGGAATTGTGCCTTCCGCATAAGCCGCGGTATCCACGCGCACGCCAGTTCCTCCGGGCGGGTTGAAGGTCGTGATTTTGCCTGCGGACGGAATGAAGGTCTCTGGATGCTCAGCATTAATACGGCATTCGATAGCGTGCCCGCGAGGCACAATGGGCCCTTGAAGCACGTTTTCCAAACGCTCTCCTGCTGCCAGCAGAATCTGGCATTTCACCAAATCCACGTCAGTGACCATTTCAGTGACCGGATGCTCCACCTGGATACGCGTATTCATCTCGATGAAGTGCAAGCGCCGATCCTCATCCATAAGAAATTCAATCGTTCCGGCGTTGACATATCCGATTTCAGAGAGAGTCTTGCACAGAACCTTTCCAATCTGATCCCGCAACTCAGGGGTTACCTGGGTGGATGGCGACTCCTCCAGCAATTTCTGATGACGCCGCTGGATGCTGCATTCACGCTCCCCCAGGCTGACCACGTTTCCATACTGATCGGCGAGAATCTGAAATTCGATATGACGGGGCCGCTCCACGAATTTTTCCATGTAAAGGTCGCCGTTGCCGAAGGCTGCCGCCGCTTCCGACTGTGCCGCCTTGAATAGCGCGGGAAGTTCTTCTTCGTTGCGCACGATGCGCATGCCTCGACCACCGCCGCCCGCAGAGGCTTTAATAATGACCGGAAATCCAACTTGCCGCGCCCACTCCAAAGCCTCACCATCGCTGCCCAGAACTCCTTCCGAGCCCGGAAGGATGGGCACGCCCGCCTTCTTCATGGCTTCGCGAGCTTTTTCCTTTTCCCCCATGAGCCGCGTAATTTCCGGTGGCGGCCCGATAAATTTGATATTGCAGGTCTCGGCAACCTCGGCGAAATTGGCATTTTCCGCTAAAAGTCCGTACCCAGGATGGATCGCTTCCACGTTGGCGATTTCCGCCGCGCTGATTACTGCTGGAATATTGAGGTAGCTTTGGGACAACTGTGGAGGACCAATGCAAATGGCTTCATCGGCGAAACGGACGTGGAGGGAGTGACGATCCGCCTCGCTATAAATGGCTACGGTTCGGATCCCCAATTCCTTGCAAGCGCAGATCACTCGCAGCGCAATCTCGCCGCGGTTTGCAATCAGAATTTTCTTGAACATTCCATGCCTGGACGTCATCCGCAGTGACTTTCAGATCGCCGAGGATCTGCGCGCACTCTTTCTATTAGAAGGATTTCAAGCAGTCGCGGAAGCCAATCGCGCGCGTCCTGCTTTCATCTGATCGTCGTAGTCGCGACCGTCATGATCGTGGCCGGATGGCAAACAATTCCTGCCCGTATTCAATCGGCTGTCCATTGGCGACCAGCTTTTTCACAATTTCTCCGGAAATGTCAGATTCGATCTCATTCATCAGCTTCATGGCTTCCACAATACACAAAACCTGTCCGGTTTCGACCGCATCCCCGGGCTTCACAAAGGGCGGTGCACCTGGCGAAGGCGCTTCATAAAATGTTCCCACGATGGGCGAGCGCACCATGTGCAAGGGTTCCTCGGCTGCCGCAGCAGCTGGCGGAGGCGGGGGGGGCGGGGCCGAGCTAGCGGCGGCCGGCGCGGCCCCCGTCTCGGGAATGGCAGGCGGCGCCGATGCCGTAACCAAGTAGCGCGAATCGAGGGCGTCGGTTGAATGTACTGCGCCCCGCTTGATGCGCACCCTTACATCACCGCGCTCCAATTCGAACTCGGCGATGTCTTTTTCAATTAAGAACTCGATGAGTTCTTTTAGTTCTTTTTGGTTCATCGTCTGCGGTGGGACCGTTTCGTTTGTCGCTCGCGCCAGCCTGGGGCCGCGCGAGCCTGCCGGAGAATGTCTCCAATACCAGCTAAGGAAGCAGCTTTAAAGCACAATCATTCTCTTGGACGTGGGAGTCAGAACCTGGCAGCCTCGCTCTGTGACCACCACCATGTCTTCGATCCGCACTCCAAACTTTCCAGGGATGTATACGCCAGGTTCGATGGTGATGACCATCCCCGGGTGCAAGATTTCTTCCTGTCCGGTCGCTATGCGTGGTGGTTCATGAATTTCCAAGCCCACTCCGTGACCAGTCGAATGCGTAAAATAACGGTCCAGATTACTCTTTTTCAATAGTTTGCGGGCCGCCTGATCTACTTCGCCAGCGGTTACGCCAGGCTGCACAGCCTCGATTGCGGCTTGCTGCGCCTGCCGGACAGCTTCGTATATCCGGCGGGCTTCGCTTGTAGGACGACCCACATGCATTGTGCGGGTCACGTCAGAACAATAACCAGCGAGTATAACACCGAAGTCACAGACCACGAATCCGCGGCTTGGAATGGTGGCCTCCGAAGCCCGACCGTGCGGTAATGACGAGCGCGTGCCGCCTGCGATGATGGTGGGAAATGACATCCCTTCTGCCCCTGCCTTGCGGGCTGCATACTCCAATTCCGCCGCGACTTCGCTCTCTTTAACTCCCGGACGAGTCATTTTCAGTATTACGTCGAAGAGATCTGCGCCCAATAGAACTGCCGACTGAATCTGTTCAATTTCTTCGGCGTCCTTCACCGTGCGACTGCGCTCGATCAGCGCAGGCGCTGGCCGCAACAATGAATCCCGTGGCACCATCGCTGCCAGCCGACTGCGTTCCGCAACCGTAAAGTGCTCGCTCTCTATACCGATTCTTCGACGCATCCTGCTACGACTTTTATTGGCGCGCAACCACTCAGAGCAAGCGGCCAACGGCCCTTTTTTGCCAATGACAACCTTGCCTCCCTGCACCTCTGCGCGTGCTTGTGTGCGGTAACGCCCGTCGGTAAAAAGCACACTTTTCGCGTCCGAGACGAGGAGTGCGCCAGCGCTGCCGGTGAATCCGCACAGATAGCGAATATTGGGAAGATGGGTGACGAGTAGCCCGTCCAGACGATTAGAGGGTAGAGACTCCCGTAGTCGCCGCTGGCGGCCTTTGTAATCCATGATGGAAGTTTAGCAACGGATCGGCCTTGCCAGGAATGGAAGTTGCCCTAAACGACTAACCGCCGGAACATCTCTGACAGGTTCTTCAGAGACTCCGGCGGCGGTCTTCGTGCAACTCGAGAAGGCTATGTCTGAATAATGCGCGGCGTGATGAAGAAGATGAGCTCCTGGTTCGAGGTGCTCACGCTGCGCCGTTTGAACAGGTTGCCGAGCGCGGGGATGTTGCCGAGCAACGGCACCTGCGCGATGTTGACTGAGTTCTGAGTTTGGATCACGCCACCAATCACGACTGTGCCACCATCTGTGACCAGCACCTGCGTGGTCGCCTGCTGCGTGATCAGAGTGGGGTTTCCCTGGACCGTACGTCCGAAGTCTGGCGTGGTATTTTCTACGTCCACGTTCAAGAAGATTGTGCCTTCGGAGGTGATCTGGGGAATCACGGTCAGCCGGAGGAACGCGTCAACGTAAGTTACGGTTGGCGGACCACCCAACTGAGCCTGCGTCACGATCGGAACCCGGACGCCCTGGCGAACCAGCGCCTGGATGTTGTTCTGGGTCACTACTCGGGGACGCGAGAGAATCTTCAGCAAACCGCGCGACTCGGCCAGAGTCAAGATAGCGTCGATGCGAACGTTGTTACTGGCATTGACGAAAGATATACCACTGCTCGGACTGGTAACCGGCAGGTTAGAGAACAGAGGAATCTGGGTAGCGCCTTTGGCGCCCAGAACAAGATACAACGGGTTCGGTGTATTCCCAATGATCGCAGGCGAGGTGCCAACACTGCTGGCGCCACCTACCGCGCTCGGTCCATTGCCCCACCCGAAACCGAACTGGGTGCCGATATCGCGTGCAAAACTGCGCGTTGCGGCGACCACACGAGCTTCAATTTCGACTTCCTGTGTCTTGCGGTCAAGTTGGGTCAATAGACGGTCAATCCCAGGAATGACCGACGGAATGTCCTGAATGATAAGCGCGTTGGTGCGATCATCGGAGATTACATCTCCGCGCTGAGTGAGAAATTTCTTCACTGTTGGCACCACATCTTTGGAGTGCGCATAGCTCAGAAACCGAGTGACGGTGACTTTCTCAATGGCCAACGCTTCGGCTTCCTGCTGTGCCCGGCGCGACTCCGCTTCTTTGCGTAGGGTTTCCACGGTCGCTATGCGGAGGACGTTGCCGTCGAGCTGGCGGGCCAGTTCGTTGTTCTTCAAAACGATGTCGAGGGCCTGATCCCACGGCACGTCATCGAGCACGATGGTTAGCGAACCTTTGACGTTGGGATCCAACACAACGTTCAGTCCGCTGATTTCGTGAATCAGGCGGAAGAAATCCTTCAGGTCTACGTCTTTAAGATTTACGGAAATCGGCTCGCCCGTGTATTTGGGACCGGTAATCGCAGGCGATTGCTGAGATTGGGCTTTCTGCTCGGCAGCCATGTTCACGGCCGGTTGTGGTCCGCTGGTGGGTGCCGCGCCCTGCGATGCCTGGGGTTGCATGGAGGCGCTAGGCGCGGGCAACAGAGTGTCGGGCCTATCGGCGAATTTAGCAGCAGCGTTGACCGCACGGTCAGCCGGCGCGATCTCGGCGGTTTTGCTTCCTTCTTTCGCAATCGCGTCCTTGGTCTTATAAGAAGGTTCGACAAAGACAAATTCGGTGGCCGAAGAAGCCGGCTGAACTTGCTTCTTCTGTGTCCCCAATACCGGAGCCGGTGTGCTCATTGCCAGCTCTTTTTTGGCCGACGGCACCTGCGCTACAGCGGGATTCGCGAC
>Ga0137396_10001244_pt1 | contig 13223 bp, 13 predicted proteins | sample czc16metaG_FD_108284 | JGI IMG/M metagenome (GOLD analysis project Ga0137396, IMG submission 108284) | Vadose zone soil microbial communities from Angelo Coast Range Reserve, California, USA - czcobulk3.16 metaG | ecosystem: Environmental > Terrestrial > Soil > Vadose zone | place: USA...
CGTGAAGAAGGCGCTCGCCAATCGCGCCGAAGCCGTGGAGAGCGCGTCCGTCGAGAGCCTCGCGCGCACCGAGCCCGCCGGCAGCCTCCCGCTCGAGCTCCGCCAGGGGCTCGACGTCGTCGTCATCATGCTCCACGGGCCATACGGTGAAGACGGCACCATCCAGGGCCTCTTCGAGCTCGCCGACGTTCCCTATGTGGGGGCCGGTGTGCTCGCCTCGGCGGTGGGAATGGACAAGGCCACGATGAAGGCCGTATTCCAGGCCCACGGCCTGCCGATCGTCGAGCACCTCGTCGTCACGCGGCACGAGTGGCGCCAGGCCCCGGAGCGCGTCGCGGCCCGCGTGGCCGAGACCGTCGGCTTTCCGTGCTTCGTCAAGCCGGTGAACCTGGGCTCGAGCGTCGGGATCAGCAAGGTACCGAGCACGAGAGAGCTCGCCGCCGCGATCGATCTCGCGGCCCGTCACGACCGCAAGATCATCATCGAGCGCGGGATCAACGCGCGCGAGATCGAGGTCAGCGTGCTGGGCAACGACGAGCCGATCGCGTCCTTGCCGGGCGAGATCAGCTACGACGCCGAGTGGTACGACTACTCCACCAAGTACCTCGAGGGCCAGTCGCGTCTCACGATCCCGGCGCCGGTCTCGCCGGCGATCACCACGCGTCTCCAGGAGCTTGCGGTCGCGGCCTTCCGCGCGATCGATTGCTCGGGCATGGCCCGCGTCGACTTTTTCGTCGAGCGCGACGGCGACCGGGTGGTGGTCAACGAGATCAACACGATCCCGGGGTTCACCGCGACGAGCGCCTACGCCAAGATGTGGGCGGCCTCGGGCCTCGGCTACACCGCGCTGGTCGACCGACTGATCGAGCTCGCCCTCGAGCGCCATCAGAACAAGGGAACCCTCGGGTGAGGAAGGTGGTGCGCGCGGCAGGCCGTCGCGGGGCTGGGGCCCCGCCGGCCGAGGCGCGCCTGTAATTGTGACCGTCGACGTCGTCATCGCGGGCGGCGGGACGGGGGGACACACGAGCCCTGGCCTCGCGGTGGCGACCCTCCTGCGCGAGCGCTCGATCTCGTGTGCGTGGATCGGCTCTCGCTCCGGCATCGAAGCCCAGCGCGTTCCGCAGACCGGAATCCACTACGTCGCGATCGCCACCGGAAAGCTCAGGCGCTACTGGGCGTGGCAGAACGTCGGAGATCTCGCCGTGAACGTGCCGATGGGCATGCTCGGCGCGTTTCGCGCCCTCAAAGTCCTTCGGCCCCGCGTCGTCTTCGGCACCGGCGGCTTCGTCGCGTTGCCGGTGATGTTCGCGGCGGCGGTCTCGCGCGTGCCGATCGTTCTGCACGAGCAGACGGCGGTGCCCGGACTCGCGAACCGGATCGGCGCCCGATTCGCGCGGCGGATCGCGGTCACGTTTCCCGACAAGGAGGGGCGCTTCCCCGCCTCCCGCGTGGTCGTGACGGGTAATCCGCTCCGACCCGAGCTGCGGTCGGGCTCGCGCTCGAGCGCGATCGCGCGCTTCCAGCTCGATCCCGCGGTTCCGCTCGTGTACGTCACCGGCGGCGCTCTCGGCGCCCACAGGATCAATCGGGTCGTCGGCGAGGCGCTCCCGGCCCTCCTCACGCACGTCCAGATGATCCACCAGTGCGGCGACAACGCCGCCACCGGCGACCGGCCGTGGCTCGAGGAGCGCCGCGCCGCGCTGCCGCCGAGCCTGGCCCGCCGTTACACGGTCGTGCCCTACGTCGGCGCCGAGCTCGCCGAGATCTACGCCGCGGCGGCTCTCGCAGTCGCTCGAGCTGGAGCGGGAACCGTGAACGAGTGCTGTCAGCTCGGAGTCCCCGCGCTGTACGTTCCGCTGCCCGGCACCAGCGGCGACGAGCAAACCGAGAACGCGCGCCTCGTCGAGCGCGCCGGCGGCGCCGTCGTCCTGCCCCAGTCGATGCTCACGGCCGAGCGACTGGAGCGCGAGGTGCGCGCGCTCGTCGCCGATCCGGCGCGGCTCAAGCAGATGGGCGAGCACGCCCGCACGCTCGGGGTTCCCGACGCCGCGGAGCGGATCGTCGCGGTGCTGGCCGAATTCTGCCGATGATCGCCTGCCGATCGACCGCTCGAGCCTGGTATGCCCCCGAGCCTCAGTTAGTGAGCTGGGCGACGACCGCGCAGGTCGAAGCGCAGGGCGCAGCCCTCGCATCGCGGGAGCGACCGACAATTCGACTTGCCGACCGCCACGAGCAGCGCGTGAAACTCGTTGAAGAGGTCGGGGTCGGACGGCAGATGCGCCTCGAGCCAGTGGCGGACCTCGTCATAGCCCGCGCGGGCCGAGATCAGCCGATGACGGATGAGCACGCGGCGGGCGTACGCGTCGGCGACGAACACGGGCCGGCCGGCCGCGTAGAGCAGAATCGCGTCGGCGGTTTCCGGCCCGAGGCCCGGGATCTCGCGCAAGCCGGCGCGGAGCGGACCGAGCGGCAGCGTCCGCATCCGCCGCAGTCTCCCGTCCAGCCGCTCGAGGATCCAGCGGGTCAGCGCCTGGAGCCGGCGAGCCTTCACGCAGTGAATCCCGGCCGAGCGGATGACCCTGGACAGACTGGACACGTCGAGACCCGCCAGCCGCGAAGGCATCAGGAGTCGGCGCGCGCGGAGCGCGGCGATGGCGCGAGCCGCGTTGAGCCAGACCGTGTGCTGGGTGAGCACGGCGCCGACGGCGATCTCGTACGGGGATCGGCCCGGCCACCAGCGCTGGGGCCCGAAGCGCCCGCGGAGCGCCGCGTAGAGCCGCAGAAGCCGGGCCTTGGAGCGGTCCCGTGGCGGTCCGGGGACCCCGCCGCGCCGCGGAGCTGAGCCGATGCCAGGGCTCATCGTCCTTCTCCAGGCCCTGCTGCTCGCGGTGAGCGGCCCGCCGACCTCACCCGAGTACCTGCCCATCCGCGTCGCCGAGGCCGAGGGATACTTCGCCGCGGAGGGGCTCGCGGTCACCGTCAGGACCACGCGGGCCGAATCGGGGGCCGCCGAGGCGCTGGCCCAGGGCCAGGCCGACCTCGCCGCGACGACGCTCGAGGCGATCCTGCGCTTCGGTCTGCGGGCAGCGACGAATCAGGCTCCGCGGCTCATCTTCGGGCTGACCGCCGCGCCCCCGGTCGCTCTGCTGGTCGCCGGCCCCCACACCAGCGCCGTCCGATCGATCGAGGATCTCTCCGCGCTGCGTGTGGGCGTGACGACACCCGGAGCGCCCGAGCACGCGTGGTTCGGCTGGCTCCTGGCCCGGGCGGGCATGAGCATCGCCCAGGTGCGCGTGACGAGCCTCGGCGAGCGCGGCCTCGTCACCGCGATCGACTCGGGCGACATCCACGTCGCGCTGGTCCCGGAGCCGATGGCCTCGCAGCTCTTGAGTCAGGGTCGAGCCAAGTTGCTCGCCGACTTTCGGACTCCGCGCGCGGCGGCCACGATTCTCGGGTCCGCCACGGTGAACGCCGCGGTCTTCACGCGAGCCGACCGGCGCCCGCCGGAGCGAGAGCTGTCCGGCGTGGTGCGCGCGCTCCGAAAGGCCGAGCAGCGGATCCATGCGGCCGACGCCCGAGACCTGGCGGACCGACTCTCGACCCGGGTGGTGGGCGAGTTCGCCGATTTCGAGGCCCGCCTCGCGGCCTCTCGCGCGCTCTATCTGCCGGACGGCCTGGTCTCGGCCGACCAGCTCCAGCAAACGATCGCGATCATCCGCACGCACACGCCGCTGCCGCAGTCGGTGAAGATCCCACGGCCCGAGGACATGCTGCTTCAGGTCAAGCCCTCCGCTCGCTGACGCCGAAGCCCTCCAGGAGGCGCCGTGTCGCCTCGACCGGCAGCCCGACCACGTTGGTGTACGAGCCGACCACGCCGTCGACGAGCCCTCCGTCCAGATCCTGGATCGCATAGCCGCCCGCCTTGTCGAAAGGCGAGCCTGACTCCACGTAGGCCTCGATCGTCTCGTCGGGATAGGTCGCCATCAGGACGCGGCTCACCGCTGTCGTCGAAGCCGAGCGACCCGTCGCGGCGTCAACAACCGCGACGCCCGTGACGACCTCGTGCTGCCGCCCCCGCAACCTCACGAGCATCGCTCGCGCCTCCTCAGACCCCGAAGGCTTCCCCAGCACGAGCCCGTCGACAACAACTACGGTATCCGCCGCCAGCACCACCCCCACCCCAACCCGCCCCGCAACCGCCCGAGCCTTCTTCAAAGCGAGCTGAGCCACCGCGTCGCCTATAGGACCCTCGTCCAACGTCTCGTCGACATCGCTGGGAACGACCTCGAACTCCGCCCAAATCCTACGCATGAGCTCCCGGCGCCGCGGAGATTGAGACGCCAGGATCAATCTCATGGCTCTAGGCGGGGCGCCGGGGGAGGGCCTGGGGGTGCTGGCTGGGATCTGTGTAGGCAGCGGCGGTCTCGCGCGGCGTACATGGATTCAAGCCCCGGGGATGGAAGCAGTCAGATCCCAGCCAGCACCCCCAGGCCCTCCCCCGGCGCCCCGCCTAGAGACGACGCAGGGCGAGAGTGGCGAGGACAACCCCGACAACGCCGACCAGGTTGACCTTGAGACTCAACCCAAAGGTCATGGCCAGGAATCTCAGGTCGACCGTAGCCGGCGGCATCAGCCCGATCATCGGGCCACGGGTGATCAGCTCGCGGGCGTTTCCGGCCGGAAGGAGACTGCCGAGAAGCTCTCCGAGGAGCGAGCCCACGACGAGGCCAGCGAGGATGACCAGCAGGATCAGCCCGATGCCACGCTGGGCTGCCATCGTGGGGACGGCTCAGGTGACGATCAGGGGGTTCGCGTCGGTGACGATCCGGGTCTGTTTCGCGATGCTCTTGCGGATGAACTTTGGCAGGCTGAACGCGTGCTGATGGGTCACGCCGTCCCAGTACTCGAGCGAGCCCTTGATTCTGTCGGCGACGAGCTTGTCGACTGTCTTGGCGTCCTGCTTGTTGGGGTCGACTTTCTTCGAGGCGACGATGAACCCCCACGGCGTGCCGAAGCACGAGATGAAGCTCTGATAGCCGGCGACGACGGGGAACACCTCGCGCAGCGTCCGGTGAATCGACGTGAAGAACGCGAGCTCGCCGCGCTTGGTCATCCCGGCCTGCATCGACATCGTCCCGCCGGGTGTGAGCCGATCCCGCACCAGCGTGTAGAACTCGCGGGTGAACAGCATGCAGGCCGGCCCTTCCTCGAGCGGCTCGACCAGATCGACCGAGATGAAGTCGAAGCGCTCCGTGCTCTTCTCCAGATAGGCGCGCGCGTCCTCGTGCCTGACTTCGGTTCGAGGGTCGTCGAACGCGCCCTGATGCATCTCGGGCAGGTGCGTCTTGCAGAGCTCGACCACCTCGCCGTCGATATCGACCATGACGGCACGGGTGACGGAGGGATAGCGGAGAATCTCCCGGAGGGTGGCGCCTTCGCCGCCGCCGATCACCAGGGCGCTCTTGGGCGCTCCCTCGGTGGCCAGCATCCCGGGGTGGACCAATGCCTCGTGGTAGATGAACTCGTCACCCTGGCTCGACTGGATACGCCCGTCGAGCACGAGCGTCTTGCCATAGGCGGCAGTCTGCAATATTTCGACGTGCTGAAACTTGGTCTGGGCCTCCACGACCGTCTTGGCGATGGCGTGCATATGCCCTTCGAACGGGGTCGTGGTCTCGAAGAACCACTTATAGGACTGCGAATTGATCAACTGACCTGAACCGGGCTCTTGTTGACGATCGGCACCGCCGAGTTGAGGAACATGCCCCGCTGCATCTCGACGATCGAGGTGCGCTCGGCCGCGAATTGCTCGACCAGGTAGTTGGCGGCGACCTCCGGCTGGAGGACTTCACCGCACGAGAAGATGTCCACGGCCGCGTACCGATACTCCGGCCAGGTGTGGATCGCCAGGTGGGATTCTGCGATGACAACGACTCCGCTGATCCCGAACGGGTTGAACTCGTGAAAGACGACGTCGACGATGGTCGCTTGAGCCCGCTTCGCGGCTTCTATGAGGGCTTCCTTGACGGCCTCGAGGCTATTGATGGCGTCAGGGTCGCAGTCGAACATCTCGAGCAGCAGGTGTCGTCCCAGAGCGTTCAAGCCAGTGGTCCCCCTTTCGATCCGTTCATCTACCGCACCTCTCCTGCGACGTTTCACTTACGTCGCTATTACGCTCACCGTGTTCGAAAAAATTTCGCTATTAAGATAAAACTTGTTTCACTGTAGGGTCCGTTTTCACCCATTGCAAGAAAAAAACGCTTTTCCGGCGGCCTCTAGCGCAGCCGAGCGCGCCGCGGAGAGCCCGAACGAGCGGGACTCGCGACCGACTCCACCCGTTTTTGCAGTCGCGCTCGTCGTTCCGACCGCCTCGACGCGCTTGGGGAGCGCCGCGGAGAGCGGGCGACCCGCGTCGCGCTGAGTTGGTTCGGTAGTTTCCACTTGCAATCGATCGACGAGTGGCTAGAGTGGCGAAGAAGTCATGCGCTCGGTCTCTCCGACCTTCATCGGCTGCCGGCTTCCCCTCGCTGACGCTCGCATCGTCATCTACGGCATTCCGTTCGAAGGGCGAGTCAACCTCCGCAAGGGCGCCGACGCCGGCCCGCTCGACGTCCGACTCGGCTCCGAGTCGATCGAGACCTACTCTCCGGCGCTCGCGCGCGACCTCGAAGACCTGGCGATCGCCGACATCGGCGACTGCGAGCTGCCCGACGGCGCGCCGCCCCGCGAGCAGCTCGACGCCGCGCGCGAGCAGATTGCCGCGTGGTGGCATCCGGGGCTGATCCCGTTCATGCTGGGCGGAGACCACACGGCCACCGTGTCGGTGATCGAGGTACTGGGGCCCGCGTTTCCCGACCTGCGCATTCTTCACCTCGACGCCCATCCGGACCTGCGCGAGGAGTTCCTCGGCGAGCGTTACAACTACGCCTCGGCCCTCGCCCGCGTGATGGACGTCGTCTCTCCCGAGCGCGTGTACCAGGTCGGGATTCGCACCGGCGCCCGGGAGGAATACCACCGGCGGCGGCCTCACTTCTTCCCGATGTACCCGATGGTGGCCGGGCATCCGGTGGAGGTCGTGCGCCGGCTGCTCCCCGAGCTCCGGAGTCATCCTCTGTACGTCACGATCGACATCGACGTCCTCGATCCGGCCGAGGCCCCCGGGACGGGCTCGCCCGAGCCCGGCGGGCTCCGAGTGCCCGAGCTGGTCGAGATCGTCCGCATGCTGGAAGGCTGCCGGGTTATTGGCGGTGACCTCGTGGAGGTCGCTCACGCTTGGGATCCCTCCGGCCGGACCGGCATCGCCGCCTCGTGGGTGATCCGCGAGGCGCTCCTGGCGTGGTGGGGGGAGCTCCGCTGAGGCTTCGCGAGAAGAGTCGGGCCCGAGAGTACAGCGCCCCGCGCTTCTACGAGATCGCCTTCGACCTCAACCGCAAAGGTGAAGTCGACTTCCTCGCGCACTGCTTCAAGCGCTTCTCGAGCCGGCGTGTCCGCCGGGTCGTCGACATCGCCTGCGGCACCGGACCCCACCTGATGCGGTTGGCCGACCGCGGCTACATGATGTCGGGCCTCGACCTGTCGCCGCGCAACATCCAGTTCTTGCGCGAGCGGTTCGCAGCCAAGGGCTACCGGGGCGAGCTGGTCGTCGGTGACATGACCGACTTTCGCCTCGCCCAGCCGGTCGACGCGGCGATCTGCATGCAGGACTCGCAGGGGCATCTCTTGAAGACCGAGCAGCTCGTGGCCCATCTGCGGGCTGTCGCGAGGTGTCTCAAGCGCGGTGGGCTCTACGTTTTCGACCGCTACATGGCGTCCTCGTGGACGAACCCGGCGCGGCGATGGACGTGGTCCAAGCGACGCGGGCGGCTGATCGTCCGGGCGTCGTTCTCGGCGCTCAACGACGTCGATCCGGTCTCGCAGGTCTTCCGCGAGCGCATGACGCTCGAGGCCATCGAGAACGGCACGCGCCGGCTCTATCGTCAGACCCACCTCTCGCGCATGGTCTTTCCCCAGGAGCTGAAGACGGTGGTCGAGCTGGCGGGCGGCTTCGAGTTCGTCCAGTGGTTCTTCGGCTTCAAGCCCCATCAGATCCTGGAGCGCTCCCGGCACCCGATCATCATGGTCGTCGTCCTCCGCAAGAAGTAGTCACCGTGGCCGCGCGGCCGCCGGGCGTTCTCGAGGATCGCGCGATCACCGCGGAGGCTCGCCGGCGATGACGCGCGGTCAGCCGGCGCTCCGGCTCAAGCGTGGGCACGAGGCGGCGCGCACGCATCCGTGGATCTTCAAGGGCGACGTGGCGGACGTGAGCGACGTCGAGCCCGGCTCGGCGGTCACGGTCGTTGACGCTGCCGGACGTTTCGTCGGGCGCGGCCTCTACAATCCACGCCCCGCGCTCTGCTGCCGCATCCTCACCTGGATCGACGAGCCGCTCGACGCCGGGTTCTTTCAGCGCCGGATCGAGGCGGCCGCGGCCCTGCGGCGCGGCCCTTCCCAGGAGCCGCCGGCGCTCTGCCGCCTGGTCTGGAGCGAGGCCGACGGGCTGCCCGGACTGGTCGTCGACCGTTACGGGCCCGTGCTCGTGACTCAGTGCCTCACCCTGGGGATGGCGCGCGCCAGGCCCCTCTTCGCGGCCGCGCTGCGGGGCATCGTCGGCGAGGCGTCCGTCTTCGACATGGATGACCCGACCTCGGCCCGGCTCGAGGGGTTCTCGGCAGCCCTCGGCTGGGCGGGCGGCTCCGGGCCCAGGACCGTCCGGGTCATCGAAGACGGCATCACCTTCGAGGTGACGATCGGCGCCGGCCACAAGACCGGGCTCTACCTGGACCAGCGGGAAAACCGGGCTCGAGTCGGCGCTCTGGCCCGAGACCGCGCCGTCCTCGACGCCTTCAGCTACACCGCCGGCTTCGCCTGCCACGCGCTTCGCGGCGGCGCGCGCCGGGCCGTCTGCATCGAGTCCTCGCCCGAGGCGATCGCGGGAGCCCGCCTGAATCTGGCGCTCAACGGCGTGGCCGACCGGGCGGAGATCAGCGCGACGAACGTCTTCGACGAGCTTCGGCGCCTCGAGCGTGACGGAGCGCGCTTCGGCGTGATCGTTCTCGATCCACCGCCGTTCGCGCGCAGCCGCTCGGCGCTCGACGCGGCGGCCCGCGGCTACAAGGAGATCAATCTGCGCGCCTTGCGGCTTCTGGAGCGCGGGGGGAGCCTCTTCACGTTCTCGTGCTCTCACCACGTGTCCGACACGATGTTCGACGAGATCTGCCGCGACGCCGCCGCGGACGCCGGCGTGAGGCTCCGCGTCAGCGATCGCCTCGGTCAAGCTCACGACCACCCCGTCCTCTTGACCATCCCCGAGACCCGTTACCTGAAGGGCCTGCATCTGGAGTCGATGTAGCGCCGCTCGGCAGTCACCATAGACGAGTCTGGCCGTGCTGGAGCACCCAGATGCGGTCGAGGTCGAGGCGAAGACGCCGGGCCTCGGCGACGAGCCGCTGCGGTGGCTCGTCCAGGGGCTCCTCGGCGAGATCGAACGTGCCCCAGTGGATCGGGACGAATCGCCGCCCGCGAACGTCGGCGAACGCCCGCAGCGCCTCCTCGGGCGTCGTGTGGCTCGCGCGCATGATGACCGCGGGCATGTAGGCCCCGATGGGCACCGCGGCGAGATCGAACGGCCCCAGGCGCGCGCCGATCTCCTTGAATCCGTCGAAGTACGCGCTGTCGCCGGCGAAGTAGAGACGCTTGGCGCGGCCCGCGACGACCCAGCCGCTCCAGAGGCGGCGGTTGCGATCCCAGAGCGTGCGTCCCGAGAAGTGCTGGGCCGGGACGCACGTGAAGGTCAGCCCTTTCACGACACGGTGATCCCACCAGTCGAGCTCGTCGACGTCGGTGATGCCGATGTCCGCGAACCACTGCTTGAGGCGCAGCGGAACCAGGAACTTCGGACGATGCTCGGCGGCCAGGCGCTTGACGGTGGCCACGTCCAGGTGGTCGTAGTGATCGTGCGAGATCACGACGATGTGGATCGGCGGCAGATTTTCGAACTTGAGCCCCGGCGGCGAGATGCGTTTCGGCCCCGCGAGAGAGAACGGGCTCGCGCGCGCCGACCAGTGGGGATCGGTCAGGATGTTGACGCCGTCGAGCTGTACGAGCAGGGTCGCGTGACCCACCCACGTCACGGTCGCGGCGCCTCGATTGTCGAGGATGGCCGGCAGATCGCTGGCGATCGACGGGAAGTTGGCGGTCCGGGGCGCGAACGTGGCGGCGAAGATGCGCGAGACGAAGAACGTGAAGCGCGTCCAGGCGCCGGCGGGCTCGGACGAAGGGTTCGTGTTGGCGAACCCGTTTTCGCGGTGGTGGGCTGGCGCGCCGGCCACCGGCGCCCCGACCGCGGCGCAGCCGCTCGTGAGCAGGACCAGCAGGAGGGCCGCGGTCGAGGACAACGTCAGGCTGCGGGCTCCCCGAGCGGCAGCTCGACGACGAACGACGCGCCGCCGTCTTCACAGTTCTCGGCCCGGAGAACGCCGCCCAGCTCGGCGACGATCCCGTACGAAACGGAGAGCCCGAGGCCGCTTCCCTCGCCCGGAGGCTTCGTCGTGAAGAACGGATCGAAGATCCGGGGCAGCGCGTCGTCCGGGATCCCCGGGCCCGTATCGCGCACCTCGACGCAGGTGTGGCGGTCAGATGGCCACACGCGCACCGTGAGCACGCGTTGCGCCGGGTGCTTGGCCATCGCCTGGTGCGCGTTCTGGACGAGGTTGAGCAGGACCACCTGGAGCTGGTTCTCGTCGGCCCACACGAAGGGACACGAGGCGAAGTCGGTGACGACGCGGACGTTGTCCTGCTGGAGCTGGTAGCCCTTCAGCTCGAGGACCCGGCGCGCCTGGTCGGCGACGGAGCACGGCCGCCGTTCCGGCGTGTAGTGGCGCGCGAACAGCAGGAGATTCTGCACGATGCGCGCGGCACGACCGGCTTCCTCGGCGACGATGCCGAGGCGGTCACGCACGTGCGAGGTCGTCTCCGGGTGCGTGAGCAACAGGTGCGTCTGGCCGAGGATCGTCGTCAGCGGATTGTTGATCTCGTGCGCCACCCCCGAGGCCAGCTCGCCGACCGCCTTCATCTTCTCGGCGTGGATCAGCTGCGCGTGCGCGCGCTTGAGCTCGTCGAGCTGGCGGAGTGACTCCGAGTAGAGCCGCGCGTTGTCGAGCGCCAGGCCGATCTGGTCGGCGGCGGCCTGGACGAGCGCCAGCTCGGGTTTGTCGAAAGGCTCCACGGTCTTCCGGCCGAGCGAAAGCGTGCCCAGGATATGGCCCCGGCTATGGATCGGCACGCACACGAAGCCAAGGATCTGCTCGCGCCGGACCGCCGCCTTCGCGCTCGGCAGGACGTTCGGGTCCTCGTAATTCCGGTCGAGCCGGATGGTCTTGCCGGTCACCGCCACGCGACCGATGAGCCCGGCGCCGACCGGCAAGCTCCGATTCACCTCGCGCAGGCGCGCGGACATTCCTCGCTCGCCCCGGAGCTCCAGCGTCTTGCCGTCCCGGGACAGCAGGTGAAGGCTCGAGATCTCGTGGCCGGTGACGCGGGTCAGCGCGTCGACCGCGGTGCGGAGGACTTCCTCGACGTCGAGCGTACGGCTGACGGCCTCCGCGACGGTGTGGAGAATCCTGAGGTGCGGCTCGACGTCCGGGCGGCGATGCGCCCGGCGTCGCCGGTCAACCGGCGGCTGGGAGTGACCGGCGCGCCGCTTCAAGCGCTGACTCCACGAGCGCCCGGTCTGCGGCCGGGAGATCACCGAACTCGGCGGCGACGTCGAGGAGCAGCTCTATCTCGGCGAGGTGTTCATCAGCGACCGCGCATCGGCCGGCGGCCGCGTTGCGGGCCGCGGCGAGCGCGGCCGTCTCGATCCGCTCGCCCGTCGAGGTTCGCGCGGGCGGCTGCATGGCGCGCGCGGCGCCGAACGCGGCGCGGGCCAGACGCTTCCATGGATCGTCTTCTGGGGCGGGGCCCGGCGGGGCTTTCTCGCCAGCGCGCGCGAGGCCTGCCGCGACGGCCCGGTCCAGATAGTCGAAGTCGAAGGGCTTCGCGACGTAGTCGAAGGCACCCAGCCTGAGCGTTTCCTTGGCCAGGCCGACGTCCTCGTTCGCGGTCACCATGATGACCGGGACGTCCTCGTTGAGCTCGCGGATTTTCCGGAGGACCTGCACCCCGTCGAGCCCGGGCATGCGGACGTCGAGCAGCACGAGGTCGGCCCGACCGCCGCGAACCGCGGTCAGCGCCTCGGCACCGCTCCCCGCCGACTCGACGGCGTAACCCTCCGTGGTGAAGTACTCGGTCAACACCTCGCGCACGGGGGCTTCGTCATCGACGACCAGGATCCGCCCAAGGGCCATCAATCAGTATTCTACCTCAGGGGCGCGTCCTGACCCTCACCCCCCGGCGCGCGCCACGAACGCGTAGGCCAGCTCTAAAGCCGCGTCAAGCTTGGCCGGATCCTTTCCGCCGGCCTGGGCGAGGTCGGGTCGACCTCCCCCACCCCCGCCGACGGCCTTGGCCACCTCCTGGATGAGCTTGCCGGCCTGGAAGCGCGAGGTCAGGTCCTTCGTGACGGCGGCGATGAGGTTCACCTTGCCGTCGACGACGCTTCCCACGCAGACGATTCCCGAACCGAGGCGGTTTCGCAGCGTGTCCGCGACGGCGCGAAGCCCGTCGGCGTCGAGCCCGTCGATCCGGCCGGCGATCACGGCGACCCCATTGATCTGGCGCGCGGCCTTGACCAGGTCCTCGGCGCGGGAGCGGGCGAGCCTGCCCTCGAGCTCGGCCAGCTGCTTCTCGAGCGCGCGCTGCTCCTCGAGGAGCTTCTGCAGGCGCCTGGGGACCTCCAGCGGGCCGATCTTCAGGAGCTCGGCCGCTTCGCGAAGCGCCGCTTCCTTGCGCGCGACGCTCTCGATCGCGGCAGGCCCCGCGACCGCCTCGACGCGCCGCACGCCGGAGGCGACCGCGCCTTCGCCGGCGATCTTCAAGAGACCGATGTCGCCGGTCCGATCGAGATGGGTGCCGCCGCAGAGCTCGGTCGAGAAATCTCCGATCCTGATGACGCGCACGCGGTTGCCGTACTTCTCGCCGAACAGCGCCATCGCGCCCATCCGGAGGGCCTCGTCCAGCTCCATCTCGGACTGAGCGACCGGAACGTTGGCCTGGACCTGCTCGTTCACCAGCTCCTCGATCTGCTC
>Ga0137396_10001245_pt1 | contig 13218 bp, 10 predicted proteins | sample czc16metaG_FD_108284 | JGI IMG/M metagenome (GOLD analysis project Ga0137396, IMG submission 108284) | Vadose zone soil microbial communities from Angelo Coast Range Reserve, California, USA - czcobulk3.16 metaG | ecosystem: Environmental > Terrestrial > Soil > Vadose zone | place: USA...
ATAGTGAGCCTGGCAATTGGGCAAACACTGCAGGAACGGAACGAAATCATTGTCACCGACATGGATCACGAGGCCAACGTCGCCACATGGCTGGCGTTGCAAAGAGAAGGAGCGAAATTTCTGTGGTGGAAGATGCGGGACGACGGCAATCTGCATCCTGAAGACTTGAAACCCCTGCTGTCTTCGAAAACGCGCCTGGTGGCCTGCACGGTCGCCTCAAATGCGCTTGGCTCGATTGTGGACGTTGCGGCGGCGGCCAAGCTCGCGCACGAAGCTGGCGCGGAAATCTTTCTGGATTGTGTGCACTATGGGCCGCACGCGGTAATGGATGTTCAGGCTTTCGATTGTGATTACCTGGTCTGTTCCGGTTATAAGATTTTTTCTCCGCACATGGGATTCCTCTGGGGGCGCCGAAAACTTCTTGAGAAGCTGCCCACTTTCCGCGAGGACTTCATTCCCGACGAGCCCCCCGGAAAAATCGAGGCTGGAACATTTATTTACGAAAATGTAGCGGGCATGGATGCCGCTGTCTCTTATCTGGAGAATCTGGGAAAGAGTCTGGTAGCTGGAGAGAGAGACAGTCAAGCAACCTCCAAGCGCGCCAATCTCGTGCGTGCAATGACGGCCATACGTTCGTATGAAGAATCGTTGTCGCTCGAGCTGCTGCGTATTTTGCGGGAATGCGGCGCTACCATTTACGGCGTGCGAGAAGATCATCGAGTGCACGAGCGCGTGCCAACGTTATGCTTCAATCTAAAGAAGGTCTCTCCATCGAGAGTCACAGAAACCATGTCGGACGCGGGCATTGGGATACGCGACGGCCACATGTACACACCGCGCCTGATGAAGCGGTTCGGTTTGAGTCAGGATAGCGGCGTAGTTCGCATATCCGCCGTTCATTACAACACCATGGAAGAGATCCATCGCTTTGGCGAACTATTGCTCGATTTGAGCAAGCATGAGTAACGATCCCGGGCCCTCCAGGGGACTCGCACCCGGCACCGCGGATTCGGCGAGCCGCGAGACGGAAAGCAGGGAACTGAGGCGGAGGCTGACCCAGCGGCAGCTCAGCATGCTGGCTATCGGCGGGGCGATTGGTGTCGGGCTCTTTTTGGGGAGCAGCGTGTCGATTCGCCTGGCGGGGCCGGGTGTGATCGTGTCCTACCTTCTCGGTGCGGTCATCGCTCTCATCATTGCTTACTCGCTTGTGGAAATGGCAGTCGTACATCCCGTCGCGGGTTCTTTTGGAGTTTATGCTGAGACGTATCTCAGCCCTTGGGCAGGATTCACCGTTCGCGCTACGTACGCACTGATTCAAATCATAGCGATTGGCGCGGAAGTGACTGCGGTTGCCATCTATTTCACGTTTTGGTTTCCCTCAGTCCCTCAATGGATCTGGGTGGTAGGGGTTTCGATCGGACTGGTCGCGCTGAATACGCTTCAGGTAGCTCGCTTCGGTGAGTTCGAGTACTGGTTTGCGTTTATCAAAGTTCTGGCGATTGTCGTTTTTATTGTTGTCGGTCTGGGCTTGATACTCGGTCTGGGGCCGCGGCCGGCCGTTGGTTTGTCGAATCTCACCACCCATGGCGGCTTTCTTCCTTATGGTTGGAGGGGCGTGTGGCTGGCGCTTACTCTTGCGCTTACAAGCTACATGGGCGTCGAAATAATCGCGGTCACCGCGGGGGAAGCGGAGCGTCCGGAAGAATCCATTCCGCGCGCCATGCGTACGATTGTGTTTCGGCTCATCCTCTTTTACGTTCTCGCCATTACCATCATGCTGGCGATGACCCCTTGGAATCACGCGGGCACGGGCACTGGCATTACGGGGAGTCCGTTCGTGAGCGCTTTTTCAGCCGTCGGCATTCCTTATGTTGCGAGCATCATGAATCTGGTGGTGATCACGGCGGCCCTCTCGAGTTCCAACACCGATTTGTACCTCACCACGCGCATGCTTTTTTCTCTGTCCAGGGGAGGATACGCCCCGGAGTGGCTCGGACGCCTCAGCGAAAATGGCGTTCCTCGGCGTGCCCTGGCTGCTTCGACGGGAGGGATGGCGGCAGCGATATTGCTTGCGATTTATGCGCCGGCGAAAGCGTTCCTCATGCTCTATGGCGTTGCCGTCGCGGGAATGTTTTTTGTTTGGATCATCATTCTGCTCACGCATTTCGCGTTTCGCCGCGCGCTTGGTCTCGAACGAATTGCCCGGCTTCCCATGCATTTGCGATTCTTTCCCTATTCAACATGGCTGGGCATCGCCGCTCTGCTCGGGATTGCCGCGAGCACGTTTTATGTCCAGGGTTTGCAATACTCGGTTCCAGCTTTCGCGCCGTTTCTTCTACTGATTTCTCTGGCGTATTGGAGAGTCCGGCGAGGGAAGGGTTTTGCGCGAGGTACGGAACGCGAGTGACCGAGCGGCTCCCGCGGCGGATCTTCTGTCGCAACGACCAGCCGCCATGTCATGGCAGCGCTTGCGCCGGCTGGAAAGATTGGCTGGGGCGGAAGGATTCGAACCTTCACCGTCCTCATTAACAGTGAGGTGTCCTACCAGTTGGACCACGCCCCAGCGGCGTGCCGCGGACCCGGGCTGGCGGTGAGCCGCGCGGAATAGAGTAGGCTCCGCCGCATGCAGAGCGGCGAAGGGTTCTTCTAAGATACCACGACCCTGCCTTTGGCGAATGCCCTGACCAAGAATGTAATGAAAAAATGTTTCAACTTCTCTACTCGCTCAAGCATCAGACTCCGTGACGGTGGGTGACTGCGGAAGGAGAAGCAAGTATAGGCGGATGAGGGGCCAATTTCGCCTCTACTTCGTTCATCGTTTCGGGTTGAAACACGCAAGTGGGAATACGATTCGAAAATTTTGAAGGTGCCACAAAATCTGGAGGGGAAGTTGCAAGAAGTTATTTGAAGACATGTGGGTGCGGAGGTTGCATTCCAGAATGTTTTGTTGGACACTATCGCGTCAAGCAGGACCCGGGTTTGCACTGTCCGGTTAACTCGTGGGACGCCCTGACCACAGCTCCTTTCCGGAGCGTTCCCCCGCATAGTGCTGAAAAGACATGGCGCAGATTTTTCATCGCAGTACAAATTTCATCGCGCGATTCAGTGTGTTCTCGGCCTTATTCCTGGTCGGACTGGCGCTTGTAGCCGTCCTCGCGGTGGCGCGCTCGCCCTATCTGACGCGCCAGAACATTACCCGGGAGCAACCGGTGCAATTCAGCCATAAACATCACGTCGGCGATGACGGTATTGACTGCCGCTACTGTCATACCGGCGTCGAAACTTCCGCCGTGGCCGGTATTCCGCCGACGAAGACCTGCATGAACTGCCATTCGGTTCTCTTCAACACGTCGGCGTACCTCGAGCCCATTCGCGAGAGCTATCGCAGCGATAAATCCATCCAGTGGGTCAAAGTTCATCGTCTGGCCGATTTCGTCTATTTCAATCACAGCATTCATATCAATAAGGGCGTAGGCTGCTCGACGTGCCACGGGCAAATCAACCAGATGCCGCTGGTGTTTCAAGCCAATACGTTGCTGATGCAATGGTGCTTGGAGTGCCATCGCAATCCGGAGCCGGTTCTCCGCCCCAAAGATCAGGTTTTCAATATGGATTGGAAAGCTCCCGATAATCAAGCGGAAATCGGTGCTGAGCTGAGAAAATCGTACAATCTTCGGACCACGGCCGAGCTGACCAGCTGCTCGACCTGTCATCGCTAATGGACGGTATGCGCGAGCACGAACAATACGAACATCTCGGCGGTCAGCACGATCACGACGATCCGGCTGGAGAGGCGAAGCTGCACGAAGACCCCATGGATTTGGCCGCGGTGCGCGCCAAGCTCCAGTCGAAAACCGGAAAGCAGTACTGGCGAACGCTCGAGGAACTCGCCGGTGATCCCGAATTTGAAGAATTGTTGCACCGCGAATTTCCGCGGCAGGCGCCTTCGGAATGGGACGACGGCGTCGACCGGCGCGATTTCCTGAAGTTGATGGCCGCGTCGCTGGCTTTTGCGGGCCTTTCCGGCTGTGGGCGCACGCCAGAGCAGTATGTTGTGCCGTACGTTAAGCAGCCCGATGGATTGACTCTCGGCAAGCCGCAGTTTTATGCCACGGCCATGCCGTTTGGCGCGGACGCGATCGGCCTGCTGGTGGAAAGCCACGAAGGCCGTCCGACGAAAATCGAAGGCAATCCCGACCATCCATCCAGCCTTGGCGCGACGAACGTGTTCGCGCAAGCTTCGGTCCTGAATCTTTACGATCCGGATCGCGCTCAAACGGTCACGAAATTTGGGGAAATCCAGACGTGGTCTCTGTTTGTGGAAAGCGCGCAAGCCCTCGCGGCGGAGATGAAAGGCACGAACGGCGCGGGTTTCCGCATCCTGACCGGAATCGTCACTTCGCCGACGCTTGCCGCTCAGATTCAGTCGCTACTAACGCTTTTTCCGAAAGCCAAATGGCACCAGTGGGAGCCCGCTGTCAGCGATGGTGCGCGCGAAGGCTCGAAACTCGCCTTCGGCAGCTACGTCAACACCGTCTATCGTCCGGAAAAAGCTGACGTCATCCTTTCGCTCGATTCCGATTTCCTGGGCAGCGGCCCGGGACACATTCGCTACGCGAGAGAATTCTCGCGCCGCCGCAATGTGGACGAATCCCAGGAAGTCAATGCCGCAATCGGGGCGGCCATAGCGTCCAAGGTCCTGGACGGAACAGTAGTTGCGGAACGCATTGTCAACCCGATGAGTCGCCTTTACGTGGTCGAACCCACGCCCACTGTCACCGGCGCGACGGCCGATCATCGCTTGCCCTTGCGTGCTTCCGATGTGGAACTCTTCGCGCGCGCTCTCGTCAAAAGGGTCAGGGATGTCACCAAACTTGACCGATTGGCACTTGACGCTGGGGTCCCGCCACCGGGAAGTGAGAAATGGCTCGACGCCGTTGCTAAGGATCTCCTCGAACATCGAGGCAAGTGTCTCGTTGTTGCCGGAGAGCAACAGTCCGCTTTGGTCCACGCGCTGGTGCACGAGATCAACTCTGCTCTCGGCAATATTGGGACAACGCTCTACTACACCGAGCCCGTGGAAGCGCATCCGGTGAACAATCTCGAATCGCTGCGCGAATTGTGCAGCGACATCTACGATGGCAAGGTCGAGACGCTGCTCATTCTTGGCGTTAATCCAGTGTACACCGCGCCTCACGATTTCGATTTTGCTTCCAAGCTCAAATTCGAAGAAAAGAAAAATCGCAAGCCCGTCCAGAACACCATCTACGTCGGCTCGCATTTTGACGAGACCGCCGAGCTCTGCGACTGGCACGTCGCCGAATCGCACTACCTCGAAACTTGGGGCGATGCGCGCGCCTTCGACGGCACGCTCTCCGTCATTCAGCCTTTGATCGCGCCGCTCTATCACACGCACTCCGCGCGTGAAGTCCTTGCCGCCTTCGGCGACAAACCGGGAGTATCGGATTACGATGCGCTGCGTGACCGGCTGAAGGCCGCGAATCCTTCCGCCGATTTCGAAAAGTTCTGGCGAAAAACACTGAACGATGGCCTCGTAGCCGGTTCGGCGTTCGCGCCCGTCAGCGCCATTTCGAAACTCGGCGGTGACGATCTCCCCGCCATCAAAACCACCTCCGCGACTGACATCGAATTCATCTTCCGCCCCGATCCGTGCGTTTACGACGGGCGCTTCGCCAATAATGGCTGGCTGCAGGAATTGCCCAAGCCGGTCACCAAGCTCACCTGGGATAACGCCGCGCTCATCAGCCCCAAGACTGCCGAGAAATTAGGACTGGCGCACAATGTCGCGTGGCGCGGCGGCGAGCACGGCAAAGTTTATTCGAACGTCATCGACATCGCTCTATCTAACAGCAAAGTCACTGCCGCCGCATGGAGGCTGCCCGGCCAAGCCGACGGCGTAGTGGTCCTTCCTCTGGGATACGGCCGCAAGAAAGCCGGCTACACCGGAACGAACAAAGGCTTCAACGCCTACGCCGTGCGCACTTCCGGCGCCCTCTGGACTACCTACGCCCCCAGCAGCGCCATCAAGAAAACCGGCGTTGATTATCCGCTCGCTTGCACCCAGTATCACTTCAGCATGGAAGGCCGCCAGATCCTGGCAACCGGCACACTCGCGGAATATCGCAAGAATCCGAATTTCGCCAACGAGCATGCGCAACTGCCACCGAAGGAACTCTCCCTCTACAAGGGCGAAGCCGAATATCCCTACGACCGCGACAAGTGGGCGATGGCCATCGACCTCAACAAATGCAATGGCTGCAATGCTTGCGTGGTCGCGTGCCAGTCAGAGAACAACATTCCCGTGGTCGGCAAGGATCAAGTGATGCGCGGCCGCGAAATGCACTGGATCCGCATCGACCGCTATTACGAGAAAGCCAAGTCCGCCACAAACGACCCATCCAGTGATGATGAGTCGCTTTTCAATCCGCCGACATTTTTCCAGCCGGTGCCCTGCCAGCAGTGCGAAAACGCTCCTTGCGAGCAGGTCTGCCCCGTGGGCGCCACCGTGCACAGCGCCGAAGGTCTGAACGACATGACTTACAACCGTTGTGTGGGCACGCGTTACTGCTCGAATAACTGCCCGTACAAAGTGCGCCGCTTCAACTTCCTGCGCTTCCAGGATTGGGAAACGCCCCAACTTAAGCTTTTGCGCAATCCGGAAGTTACCGTGCGCAGCCGCGGCGTCATGGAAAAATGTACCTACTGCGTACAGCGCATCAACAACGCGCGCATTGAAGCGGAAAAGTCCAACGCCTCGATCCACGATGGCGCCATCGTCACCGCCTGCGAGCAAGCCTGCCCGACCGAAGCTATCGTTTTCGGCAACGCCAACGATCCCAACAGCCGCGTCTCCAAGCTAAAAGCGCAGCATCGCAACTATTCACTTCTCGGCGAACTGAATGCACGCCCGCGCACCACCTACCTCGCCGCGGTGCGCAATCCGAATCCGGAATTGGAGTCGGCATGAGCGCCGGGCAACCACCGTTCGATTCTCCCGAAATCCGCCGCCTGACCCCGGTGATCGGCCCGGGGTACACCTACGGCTCGGTCACGGACAAGATCAGCGCAATTGTTCTGACGCGTCCAACCTCTCTCGGCTGGTACATCGGATTTTTGATTGCCTTCAGCCTCATGGGCATGATGACCGTCGCCATCGGCTGGCTGATCATCAAAGGCACCGGCATCTGGGGCATCAACATCCCCATCGGCTGGGGATTTGCTATCGTCAATTTCGTCTGGTGGATCGGTATCGGCCACGCCGGCACGCTCATCTCCGCGATTCTGTTTTTGTTGAATCAGAAGTGGCGCACCTCCATCAACCGTTTTGCGGAAGCCATGACGCTTTTCGCCGTGGCTTGCGCGGGTATGTTCCCGCTCATTCACACCGGCCGACCGTGGATGGCGTTTTACATGATGCCGTACCCCAGCACCATGGGAATTTGGCCGCAGTTCCGCAGCCCACTGATCTGGGACGTGTTTGCGGTTTCGACCTACGGCACGGTTTCGCTGATGTTCTGGTTCGTCGGTCTGATCCCGGATTTGGCAACTCTGCGCGATCGCGCCGTCAAGAAGCCCATGAAAATTATTTACGGCATGCTTTCGATGGGTTGGCGCGGATCGGCGCGGCACTGGCATCGCTATCAGTCGGCGTACCTTTTGCTGGCGGGCTTGGCAACGCCGCTCGTGCTCAGCGTACATTCGGTGATCAGCTTCGACTTTTCCATCGCTATCGTTCCCGGTTGGCATACCACGATTTTTCCGCCGTATTTCGTAGCCGGCGCCATCTATTCTGGCTTCGCGATGGTCTTAACCATCGCAATTCCGCTGCGCAAGGCGTATGGCCTTGAAGACTTCATCACTATGCGCCATCTGGACAACATGGCCAAGGTCATGCTGGCCACCGGTCTCATCGTCGCCTATGGCTACTTCATGGAATTCTTCATGGCCTCTTACAGCGGCAACAAGTTTGATGTTTTCCTGGTCCAGCAGCGCTTGCATGGCCCGTACGCGCCGTTTTACTACGCACTGCTTCTTTGCAACATCCTGATTCCGCAACTCCTCTGGTCCTTCAAGATGCGCCACAACGTGGCGGTCCTGTTCTTCATGTCCATCGTCGTGAATATCGGCATGTGGCTGGAGCGCTTCGTCATTGTGGTCATCAGCCTGACGCGCGACTACGTGCCTTCTGCCTGGGGCCGCTATAGCCCCACGTTCTGGGATTGGGCCACCTTCATCGGCACCATGGGCATGTTCGTCACTCTGATCTTCCTGTTCGTGCGCGTTCTCCCGGCGATTTCCATCGCGGAAATGCGCGAACTGGTGGCGGAAACTTCCGAGGAAGAGAAATAATGCATCTGCAGCGCTCCCATATCTATGGCGTCATGGGTGAATTCGGCGAACCGGAAGAGCTGATTCACGCCGTGGAGAAAATTCGCGCGGCCGGCTACCGCCGTGTCAACGCCTATTCGCCATTCCCTGTCGAAGGCCTTTCCGAGGCCCTCGGCCTCAAGCGCAACATGGTTCCGTTTATTTGTATGCTTGGGGGACTGGCCGGCGGCGTTGGTGGTTTTTTCTTTCAGTACTGGGCGGCGGCAATCACGTATCCGCAAAACATCGGCGGCCGTCCCCTCAATAGCTGGCCCGCGTTCATTCCTGTCACCTTTGAGCTGACGATTCTCGGCGCGTCGCTGGCCGCGGTTTTCGGTATGCTCGCCCTCAACAAATTGCCCCAGCCGCACCATCCGGTCTTCAATGTTCACCGCTTCTCGCATGCCTCCTCGGACCGTTTTTTTGTTTGTATCGAGGCCAAGGATCCGAAATTCCGTCTGGAGGAATGCGCGCGCATCCTCCAGGAAGTTCACGCTCACCATATCACCGAGGTGTCCGATGACTGACACCTCGCGTTTTCTCGCCGCTGCTTGCGCCGCCGCTTGCTTGATTTTCGGCGCCGGTTGCGAATATCTCCGGCAGGACATGGCCAACCAGCCGAAGAATCGTCCGCTTTCTCCCTCAGCATCTTTCGAAGACGGTCGTTCCGAGCGCCCGCTTGTTGAAAATACCGTGGCGCGTGGTTCGCTCGCCAATGACGAACTCTTTGTGCCCAAGGACTCGAACAATTTCCCGTTGCCCGTGGACCTCGCGCTCCTCGTGCGCGGCGAAGAGCGCTACAAGATTTTCTGTACTCCCTGCCACGGTTTGCAGGGCGACGGAAACGGCATGGTGGCCATGCGCGGCATGAAACCGCCGCCCAGCTATCACCAGGATCGTCTCCGCCAGGCGCCCAACGGCTATTTCTACGACAACATCACCAACGGTTTCGGCCAGATGCTCGGTTACTCGGCGCAGATTCCTCCGCGCGATCGCTGGGCCATCATCGCGTATATCCGCGCGCTGCAGCTCAGCCGCAATGCCAAGATTGCCGATCTGCCCGCGGAGCTTCGCGAAGAGCTGAATCCAACTCCGTCTGCCAAACCGAGTGCCGCGAAGGATTCGACAGGAGGCAGCTTCTAATGGCTGCGCAGGAATATCAGGCACCGGAAAGCGTCGGCCGCCTTCAACAATGGGCGCTATCGATCGGCGGCGTCGCGCTGCTGGTTTCTATTCTCGGCGCTGTGCGCAGCCCCGCGGATTTCTATCAGTCCTACTTGATGAGTTTTCTTCTCATTCTCGGCTTGACCGTCGGCTCGTTGGGCCTCTTGATGTTGCAGCACCTGACCAGCGGCCACTGGGGCATCGTCATTCGCCGGTCTCTGGAATCCGCAACGCGCACGCTCCCGCTCATGGTCATTGCTTTCTTGCCCATTGTGTTATTCGGAATGCACTATCTCTATTCGGGCCACGGAGACGAAAAGGGCTGGCTCAACGCGCCGCCAACCGGCGAAGGCGCTCTCTCGAATTTTCAAAAAACCTACCTTACGCCAAATGGCTTTTACACCCGGGCAGCTATCTACTTCGCCGTTTGGCTGGTGCTGATGTTCACCTTCAATATTTTGTCGAAGCAACAGGACGCCAACCCCGAAGACCGCGCTTTGCGCCTCCGCTTCAAAATGCTCGCCGGACCGGGCATCATTCTTTATGTTTTTGTCATGAGCTTCGCGGCCATTGATTGGGCCATGTCCCTCTCTCCTCACTGGGCCTCCACCATCTATGGCTTCCTGTTCGTGGCCGGACAATTGATCTCTTCAATGTCCTTCATGATCGCGGTTGTCGTGCTTCTGGCGCGCAGCGAGCCTTTTGCGAGCGTCCTTCAGAAACGCCATCTTCACGATTTGGGGAAACTGCTCCTCGCTTTCGTGATGCTCTGGGCGTATTTCGACTTCTCGCAGCTCTTGATCATCTGGTCCGGCAATCAGCCCGAAGAAATCAGCTTTTACCGCACGCGATTGTACGGCGGCTGGGGCGTCGTCGCCGTGATCGTTCTGGTGTTCCATTTCTTCGTGCCTTTCTTCCTGCTCCTTTCGCAGGATGTAAAGCGCAACGCCAAAGTGCTTCCGAAGATCGCCATGTGGCTCATCTTCATGCGCCTTGTGGATCTGTATTGGATGACCCGTCCGGAGTTCACATCTCGTGCCATGCCTACTTGGCTGGACATTGTTTTGCCCCTTGCCCTCGGCGGGTTGTGGCTCGGCTTCTTTGCATTTAACTTGAAGCAGTGCCCGCTTCTCCCGCTAGGCGACCCGAAGTTGGCGGAGGCCATCGAGCATCATGAGCACTGAGTCCCACAACACGGGGCAGGAGCCGCGCCACACCGACGTCTCGTTCGAGGAGCGCGACATCAAGGTCGGCACCATCTATGGGTATCTGTTTGCCCTGAGCGCGGCAGTCGTGGTTTCCGCGCTGATTTGCGTTTATATTTTGCGCTTCACTCTAAATTTCGCAGCCTCAACCGACACGCCTCCTCCGCCGTCACGCGAGGCTCTTGGCAAGGATTATCGAATGATGCCGCCTGAGCCGCGGCTGCAGGGCGTCCCCGGCCATCAAACCGATCCGCAGGCCGACTTGCGCAAAAAGATTCAGGAAGACTCCGAGGCCAATGAAAAACTCGAATGGCTTGACAGGTCCAGCGGCATCGCCCAGATCCCCGTTAAGGATGCGATGAAGATCATTGCCGAGAAGGGTTTGCCCGCGGCGCCCGCGCCGGCAACGGCGAAAAAGAAATAACGCAATGAATAAAGTTCGACACTTCGTCTGGATTCCAGTGCTCTTTCTCACTGCCGGCACTCTGCACGCTCAGGCGGTCCCCAGCAACACCGGCCCATCGGCCGCGACCATGCCACGGGCTTTGCAGAACGTGGGCTTCGAGCCGCCGCTCAACGGGCCTATGCCGCTGGATCTCCCATTCCGCGACGAAACCGGCCGCAGCGTCCGACTCCGCGATTATTTCGGGCAGCAAAAGCCCGTGGTCCTCGCTTTCGTTTATTACGGTTGCCCCATGCTTTGCGATCAGGTCGAACAGGGCGTTGTCGGCGTCCTGCGCATGCTCACCTTCAATCCCGGCCGCGACTACGAAGTCGTTTTTGTCAGCTTCGACTCCCGCGAGACGCCGGAGATGGCTGCGGAAAAGAAAAAGAAGGCGCTGGCTCATTTCCGCCGTCCGGAAACGGATTCCGGCTGGCATTTCCTCACTGGCGCGAAAGAATCCGTCGAAGCCGCCACCAAAGCCGCGAACTTCCGTTTCTCCTTTGACGCTAAGAACAATCTCTTCGCCCACGCGGCTGGCGTGATGATTCTCACGCCGGACGGCCACATCTCGCGTTATTTCTACGGCATCGAATATCCCGGCCGCGACATGCGCCTCGGGCTCGTGGACGCCTCCGCCGGAAAGATCGGGACGCCCATCGATCACGTTTTGCTCTTTTGCTATCACTACGACCCCACGGCCGCCACCTACAGCGCTTCGATTCTCAAGATCATTCGTCTCGGCGGCGTTCTTACGATTCTCTGCATCGTCGGAGGAATTTTGATTTCACGCCGTCGCGAAACGCTGGCGGCAGCCAGGAATTTGCGCCAGCCGCTTCCAAGCGGCATGGAACGAGGAGCACACTAAATCGTGCAGTCGCAATTGCCAATCTATCCCGAGCAAGCGTCCAACTTCGCGCCGCACGTGGACTCGCTGATGCTCTTTATCACCGCGATTTGTGTCTTCTTCGCGACTGCCGTTACCGTGGCCATCGTCATTTTCTTCTTTAAATTCCATCGTAAACAGCCGAATGACGTCGGTGTTCCCATCGAAGGCGATTCGCGCCTCGAAGCCGCCTGGATGATTATCCCGCTCATTCTGGCCATGGCCATGTTCAGTTGGGGTGCCGTCGTCTATGTTGATTATCGCCGCGCGCCGCAGGATACCCTGGACGTTTACGTGATCGGCAAACAGTGGATGTGGAAGGCGCAGCAGCCCAACGGGTTGAAAGAGATCAATGAATTGCATGTTCCCGTGGGCCGCAACATTCGCCTGATTCTGGCCAGCGAAGACGTTATTCACGATTTTTTCGTTCCCGCTTTTCGCGTGAAAATGGACGTTGTTCCCGGGCACTACAACACCATGTGGTTCCGTCCCACCAAGCCCGGACGCTACCATTTCTTTTGTTCGCAGTACTGCGGCACGAACCACGCGCTGATGGGCGGCTGGGTTACCGTCATGGAACCGTCTGACTACGCCGCGTGGCTCTCCGGTTCCTCCGGCGGAAGCGCCAATCCCGTCGTTGCCGGCGAAAAGCTCTTTGCCGAAAGAGCTTGCATCACGTGTCATGTCGCCGACGGCACGGGCCGCGCTCCCTCGCTCAATGGCCTTTACGGCGCCCAAGTTCTTCTGGCCGATGGCTCGACGGTCACTGCGGACGAAGCGTATCTTCGCGAATCGCTTCTCCAGCCCAATGCGAAAATTGTAGCCGGCTATCAGCCATTGATGCCTGCGTTCCAGGGACAGCTTACCGAGGAGCAGATTTTCGCTCTTACCGCGTACATCAAGTCTTTGCAGTCGCAGCCGGTTCCCGCGAAGGGCTCCGGCATTGCGCCGCCTACGGGGAACAAATAAGTCATGAGCAACACGCCACCAACGACGTTGCCCGGCCACAAGCCGCCGCACGAAGACTATTTGAATGCCACCTATGGCATCCGCTCGTGGCTGCTCACCACCGACCACAAGCGCATCGCGCTGCTCTATCTCGGTTCGGTGACGGTTTTCTTTTTCATCGGCGG
>Ga0137396_10001246_pt1 | contig 13217 bp, 11 predicted proteins | sample czc16metaG_FD_108284 | JGI IMG/M metagenome (GOLD analysis project Ga0137396, IMG submission 108284) | Vadose zone soil microbial communities from Angelo Coast Range Reserve, California, USA - czcobulk3.16 metaG | ecosystem: Environmental > Terrestrial > Soil > Vadose zone | place: USA...
AGCTCCCAGGCGCCCAGCCGCCGCTGATCGGCGCCGGTAAACGCGCCGCGCTCGTGCCCGAACATCTCGCTTTCGATCAGCGTGGAAGGGATGGCCGAGCAGTTGATGGCGATGAACGGCCGGTCGCGGCGCGGGCTCAGCTGATGGATGGCGCGGGCCACCATCTCCTTGCCGGTCCCGCTCTGCCCCGTGATCACCACGCTCGCCTTCGAGGGCGCGACCTTTTCCACCAGCTCCATCGCGCGGCGCATGGGCGGCGAACTGCCCACCAGCCCGACGCCGGAGTCCACCTGTCCCAGGCGCCGGCGCAGCACCTGCATCTCGTGCAGGGTCTCCTTCTTCTCCAACGCGCGCTGGAGGATGACCTTGAGGCGGGCAGGATCGAGCGGCTTCTCGACGAAGTCGAAGACGCCCTCGCGCACGGCCTCGACCGCGGCATCGATGGTCCCCTTCCCGGTGATGATCACCACCGGCGTGTCGGGCTGCTCCTCGCGTAGCGCGCGCACGAGCGCCAGCCCGTCCAGCTTGGGCATCACCAGGTCGCTGATGATCACGTCGGGATGCGTCTCAGCGGCGATCTTCAGCGCCCCGTGACCGTCGGCGGTCTGGTCGACTTCGTATCCCCAGCGCTGCAGCAGCTCGGCGAACAGCTCTCTGGTGGATTCTTCGTCGTCGACGATCAGGATGCGGGCTTTCGCCATGGCGTGGGTGGTTACCTCGGGTGGAGGAAGGAGAGCGAGAGCCGGGCGCCCCCTGCTGGGGGCGTGTCGATCGAGAGCTCGCACGACGCTTCAGGGGCGAGGTGGCGCACGGCGTCGAGGTGCGGAAGCGCCTGCTCCCGGTTCCCGAGACCGCCCTCGGCGCGCAGCTCCAGCTCCACGAAGGCGCCGCGCACTTCGAGCTCGACCGTCACGCTGCCGCCGTCGCGAGCGTGCTCGATGCACGCCAGGTAGGCGTGGGCCACCAGATCGCCGAGAACCGAGCTGTTGGACTTGACGACCAGGGTCGCCGGGCCCTGCTGCGCCACCTGCACGGTTGCCCGTCTCGCGTCATAAGCGAACAGCTGGATGGCCCGACGGGCGGCGGCTGCCACGTCGGGGGGCAAGTGCTCAGGCGCTGCGAATTCCCCGAATGAGCGAAGCAGCGCATCCACCCGCGAGATCCCGTCCCGCAACGCCGAGACGTGCTTTTCGATGGGCGACCCGCCCACCCGCGCCGGCGAGGCCAGTTTCTCGGACATGAGCTGCAGGTGCAGGACCATGTTGTGCAGCGGGTTCTTGCCCTCGTGCGCCAGGCCGATGGCAACGCGCTCCAGCAAACGCGCGCGATCCGAATCGGCGCTATGCTGGCGGTCCTCTCCGGATGCTCTTGAGATGCGCTGAATCGGATACCCCATCGCGGCGCCTCTTCGACGTCCCCACCACACAGTGGCCCGATGGCGAGCAGAGGCAACGTGGCGTTCGCTGGAGTTTTTACTGCCAAACGCTCACGGCGCTACACTCAGTTGAAAAAAGTACGGGGCGCCCGCCCGGACGCCCGCATTCACGTTTCTGCGTGCGTTCGGGTTAGGGAACGATCATCGCCTCTGCGGGCGTGGTCGCTGCGGCAGCTGCCCCGGTACCCGCGGCGATGAACAAGGTGCCGCTCAAGCTGGTTGACGCCGTCAGGGGAACCGCCACGAACTGCTTCCGCGCGGTGAGCAGAGAGGGTCCCAAGAAGAACTTGTCCGTGCCCGGATCGTAGAATTCAGAGGTAGCGAACGAAGTCGGTGTCGAGGCTCGGTCATCGCCGCCGAGGACCAGGACGAGCCCGCTCGACAGCAGCACCGCCGCGTGGTCAGCGCGAGGTGTGGCCAGCCCCGAGCCCACCGCGGTGAAGTTGCCGGTCCCCGGATCATAGATGTCCGCGCTGGGAGTCACGGTATTGACGGCAGAGGCGCCGCCGGCCAACAGCACCTTGCCGTTCGCGAGCAACGTCGCGCTATGACCCGTACGCACGCTCCCCATCGTCTTTTCACTACCCCACACGCTATTGGTGTCGATTGGCGCTGCCCTGACCTGCGCCCTGCTGTTGCCGCCGCCAGCCACGAGCAACGATCCATCGGCGAGAAGCGTCGCCGTACCCGAGACGTGGGAAGACGCCAAGGCATTGCTTTGTAGCGCATGCCCGGTCCCCTGGGTCCAGAGCTCTACGGAGTCGGCGGTGACCGTCGCAGTGCCTGCGCAGTCGGTGCCGCTGACCAGCAGCACTTCTGCCTTTCCGGGCACCAGGACTGCATTGTGGAAACACCGGTGGGCGGAGGAGTTGACGCCGACCATTGCGTCGCCGGCGGAGCTCGTTGCCGCTCCAGCCCCCCGGGCATTGACCGTGATGATCTCGGCCGTGGTCACAGCGGTGGTGCCTCCGGCTACGTAGATGCTGAAAGGCGCCGTCGAATTGATGAGCGTGGCCGTGTGAAACGCACGGGCCGTCAACATTGCAAACGTAGTTCCGGAGGCTCCATCACTGAAGGAGCCGGTTTGGGGATCGAATACGGTCGCCGTCGTCAAAGCGTTGGCTCCAAGCGTCCCGTCCTTTGACCCGCCGGTGACCAGCGCGCGTCCATCGGGCAGCCGCACTGCCGCCGCGCCGTAACGTGCTGCGGTGATCGATCCCTGGCCGAGCGACTCGCCGACCAGCACCGTGGCGGTCCTGGTCGCGGTGCCGAGACCGTCACCAGCAGCGTTCTTTACGGTCAGCGTATACGTGGTCGTGGCAGCCGGAAAAGGGACCGTCGCTGTGCTTTGACCAAGCACATTCGCGGTGGTCTGCCCTCCCCCGCTGATCACTGCGCTCGCCGCGTTCGCGATGGTCGCGGGCAGGGCGAAGGTCAGGTTTCCGGTCGCGGACAGGTTGACTGTGGTCGGTGTCACGGAGAACGTGAATGCGCCGACGGCGGCAACCGCCTGCACGGATATGGAGCGCGACACTGTCCCGGCAGCCGTTCCGGTCGAATTGACGACCCTCAGCACGTACGGCGACGTGAAACCCGAAGGCGGAGTCGCCGCCGTCGTCGTGACGTGGTTCGAGCCGTCATTCGTGCTGCCGAGGTCGAAGCTGAACGATGATGGTCCGGTGATGCGGCAGCTCGCGGCGACGGTGCAATCGCCGCCGGTCACGTTGTAAGTGAACGTCACCGTATTTGTATTCGTAACGATCGATGCGCTCGCCGTGAACGTCGCGATGACTGGAACTGCCACTCCGCTGACGTTGGTTGCCGCAGTCGTGAACGTCGCTACGGGTGTCGCGTCATTCTGGACCGTGAGTGTGTACGCGTTCGTTCCCGCAGCGGAGATGGTGACCGGGTACGGCTGACCGGTCGTCACCATCAGCGGCGACGAGAGGCCCGGTCCCGAGATGGATCCCGTATAGGGTGCCGGGAAGGTGGGGGTCAGCGTGATCAACCCACCGACCGTCACCGAGGCCGCAGACGCCAATAGCGTGGTGTTCGATGAATTGGCCGCGCTGCGCACAGTTACGGATGTCGTCGCAGTTGCAGTGGCGCCGGCCGCGTTCCGCGCCACCAAGATATAGGTCTTCGTCGATGTGGGCTTCCCGGTCGAGAGACTGCCGGTCAGCGCGTCGGCGATCACGACGTTGCCCAAGTCGTCCCGGATTGACGCCTCAGTAACCGACGCGGGGAGCGATGGGAGCGTGAAGGTGATGTTCACGTTGCCGTCGCCTGACGTGATCACCGAGGGCGAAACCGTGAAATTGCCCGTCATGGACGCCGGTGGAACGACCGACACCGTGACGTTAGGCGGCTGCCCGGTGGTCCCTGACTGGACCGTCACACCCGAGCGGCTGGTCACGCGCAGAGTGAACGTGGTGGTGACGTCGGGGCTCAGCAGCGCGGAGCCGTTGCTGCCCAGGGTGATGCTCCCGCCGCCGCTGCCGCTGGTGATGGTCGCGCTGGCAGTGGCGGGCGTGAAGGAAACGCTGAGCAAAGCCGTAGTGCCCGCAGTGATCGTCGTCGAGGTGCTGCCGGAGGCGGTGAAGGTCGTGATCACCGGCTTGGCATTGTCGACGTGAAGCGTGCCGGTAGCCGTGGCGGCAGAGTTGTCGCCCGCGGTGAGCGTCGCGGTGAGCGTCGCATCGCCGTCGGCCAGGGCGGTCGTGTCCACGTCGAAGGCATACAAGGGAGAAGCCGCGGGAATGGTCGAGGCCGGGAAGTTCACGCTCCCGGAAGCAAGCTTCACGCTTGCCACTCCCGACGTCGCGCGGGCAGAGACCAGGACTCGCACGGTGCCCCTGAGGTAGTCCGTCGCCGCGTGCCCGTCGACACCCGTGATGGCGACCGAGGCCGGGGTCGGCGTGCCGGAGATGCACTTCCCGGCGGGTCCGCAGACTGGATAGGCCGTCGGGCAGGAGGCATCCTGCACGCATGGGATCTGCCCTTCTCCGCTGTAGGAGCACCCGGCGGCGACGAGCGCCAGGGCGGCGAGGGCGGGGAAGGAAAGCCGTTTCGAAGATGAGATCATACCGGCCCCCGTCCGGGCCGGAGCATGTCCGGGCCGGGCGTCACGAATTGGTAAAACGTCAGAAGGCAAAGAGCGCAGCCGCGATCCCCGCAGCGACCAGACCGCCCGCGAAACCCACGGCGCTCAGCGTCTTGTTGCGGTTCACGTCGTCCAGCAGCTGCTGAGCCTGCGCGCTGCTGTGAACGCCGCCGGTCAGATCGTTCTGGGCGGAGTTGGCCTTGGTGAAGGCCAGGGCGCCGCCGCCGAGGGCGGCCACGGCTACGCCCGCGGTCACGTACGCCATCGTCCGCTGGATTCCGCCGGACGAGCCGCGCCTCGAGTCCTGCGGCACGGGCGTCGCGGTCAACGCCGCGACAGGCTCCTTGTCCGACCGACTGTCCACGGTCGGCGCGACCATCGCGATGGGCTTGGCGGGCGACTTCGTACCGTCGGCGACGGCGGGAGCAGCGTCCTTCTTAGGGGCCGCGGCAGGCTCGCTCTTCGCCGGAACGCCGGGAAGCGGCAGCGGCGGCGCCGTGGCGGACGCGACCTTATCCGTCCCTTCTTCGCCGCACCGGACAGCTCCAGACCCGGAAGGGGCGGCATCGCCGGAGGCGGCGCAGCCGCGGGAAGGTCCCGACCGGGGAGCGGCAAGGCCGCCTCGGCGGTCTGGGGCTTTCCGGCCGTGGCCGCTTCGGAGCCTGACAGGGGCGGCAGGGTCGGGCCCGCGAGAGCTCCTCCAGCCGGTGGCTCCAGCGCCGCGAGCTTCGCCTTCACCTTCTGGACGCTCGCGGGCAGCGCCAGCGGGTCGGCGAGATAGGCCTCGTAATTCTTCTTCGCTTCGGCCTTGTTGCCGAGGTGCGAGTACGCGTCGCCGATCCCGATCAGGTACTCGGCGTTCGGCTCCGCTGCATAGGCGGCCTTCCACTCCTGCAGCGCCTTCCGCCAATCGCTCTTGCGCTCGGCCTTCTTCGCCGCGGTGATGTGGCTGCTGGCGTCTGCGAACACGGGCGCGGCTACGCACACCGCGATGGCGATGGGAACGGCGGCAAACGCTCGCATGGCATGGCCCCCTCGCCGCCAATCGCTCGGGCGGCGAATCCGCGCCTAACCAATCCCGTCTCGGGGGGTGGTGTCAAGCGGCCAAGCGGCGCGCCGAAGGCGCGAATCGGTCAGTTCGGGTTGTACGTTTCGGCGAAAATCGACGGGGTCATCGGGCTCCCCACCGCCAGGATCTCCACCAGGGAGCTGATGGTGATCGGCGCAAGCCCGAAATCCCGTCGGGCCTCCATCAACGGCGCGGTCGGAAACTGCGTCCCGGTGCCCGAGGCCGGATCATAACGCTCGCAGCTCTTCAGATTGTTCGTCCCGTCGCTGGTGCCACCGCAGATCAGCACGCTGTCTGTGGACAGCGAGACCGCGGCGTGGTTGCTGCGAGCGGTTGCCATCGGGACGACCGAGGCGAACGTTCCCGAGCTCGGGGTGTAGAGGAACTGCGTCGAAGACGGAGTACCGGTGCCTGCGCCGTTGACGCCGCCCGAGATCAGCACCTTGCCGCTGTTCGCGCTTGCTCCGTTGATCAGCACCGCCGTATGGCTTCGCTTGTCCTCACCGGCGGGGAGCGCTCCGGTGGAGCTGAAAGTCCCCGCACCGGCCGGATCGAACAGCTCTGCGGTGAGATCACCCGTCTTTCCACCCACGATCAAGACTTTGCCGCTGGCGGGCAGCCAGGTTCCGGTAGAGCTCGCCCGCGGCTGCACCATGGTGTTCGAGACGTTGGCGGTGGTCGGAGTCGCAGTGCTGATGTCGTACTTGATCGCCGTATTCAGATCCGTCGCCCCGTCCGTTCCGCCCGCGATGAGGATGGTCGTCGTGCTGAAGAGAACGGCGATGTGGCGCGCGCGAGCGGCAGTCACCGTTCCCGTGGTGACCGCGGTCGTGTTGGCGAACGCGTCCGCTCCGGGGTCGTAGAACTCCGCGGAACTGGTCGGAGTGGCGGGACCGGGCAACGTGTAGCCCCCAGTCAAGAGCACCTTCCCGGCGTTCGGCCCCGAGCCGACCTTGACGGCCGTGTGGAACGCTCGAGGCGTCCCCATCGTTCTGGAGACACACACGCCTGTAGCGTCACACAGCCTGGCCGTCTGGGACGGCACAGGATTGGGGTTTGTCCCATCCATGCCTCCCGCGATCAACACCTTCCCGTTGTCCAATGCCGTCACCGTGGCGCCTCTGCGAACGTCGAAGGTGTTGTTGTTGAGCTGCGACCATGTGCCCGAGGCGGCACTCACTGTGACCGTCGGAACAGATGCCGCCAAAGCGCCCGCGGCATTGCGGACCTGAAGCGAGTAGGTCGTCGTGGGCACGGTGGGGGCGACCTGCACCCCGGTTCCCGACACCAAGTTCGAGTACATCGAGCCATCGGTTCCGACAATCGTTGCGGTGCCGGGAACGGCCGGAGAAGAACCGAAATCGAAGGTGGGCGTGAGCGTCGCCGAGCCTCCCTGGTGGATGACCGAGGCAGTCGTCGTCAGGCTGATCGCGTTCGCCGGCGGTACCACGTTGATGGTCAGGTTGGACGTGACGCTCGGGCCGGTGGAGGGCGTGATCGTCAGCGTGTAGGTGAGTGCCCCGTTGACGCTCCCGGTGACCGTCACATTCCCGCCGTTCGCGATGGAAGTCGCGGAGAGGGTGCTATTGCATGCGGGCGCGCAGGAGAGCGTGGAGTTGCCTCGTCCGGTGAACGACGCCCAGAGCTTCGTCGTCCCGCCGGTGCTGATGTTCGCGCTCCCGGCGGAGGCGACCTGCGTCGTGCCGACGCTGAACGCGGTGATCCGCGCGCTCACGGGCGGCAGAGAGTTGTCGACGTGAAGGACCCCGTTGGCGGTCCCGGTCGAGGCATCTCCCGCGACGACCGTCGCGGTGACGGGCACGTCGCCGTTGGGGAACGCCGTGGTGTTGACGTCAAATGCGAAGAGCGGAGGGGCCGCGGCCGCGCTCGAGGCGGCGAAGTTGGTGGTCCCCGAGGCAAGCTTCACCGTCGCCACGCCCGTCGCCGCACGAGCGACGACCAGCATCCGGACCGTCCCGCTGAGAAGGTCCGTCGGCGCATAACCATCGGCGCCTACGATCGCGACCGTGGCCCTTGCACTGGAGGTTCCGGCGATGCACTTCCCGGAGGGACCACACACGGGATACTGCGAGGGGCAGGTCAGGTCCTCGACACAAGGAATCTGGTCGCCCGCCTGGATCGGGCAGCCGGCGACCCCCAGCGCGAGGACGACGAGCGGGGGGAGGAGCGACTTCTTCGAGAATTCCATCATCATGCCCCTCGTCCGGCCCGATCCTCGGGCCCGGCCACAAAGAAGTTCGGAATCGTCAGAAGACGAAGAGCGCGGTCGCGATGCCCGCGGCGACCAGACCGCCCGCGAACCCGACCAGGCTCAACGTTCTGTAGCGACGCTCGTCCTCCAGCAAACGCTGCGTTTCGGCGGCAGTGTGGACACTGCCCGTCAGCTGGCCGTGCACGGAGTTGGCCTGGGTGAATGCGAGCGCACCGCCGCCGAGCGCCGCGACCGCGACGCTGGCCGTGACGTACGCCACCGTCCGCTGCGCGCGGCTGGACCCGGCACTCTGCTGTGGAAACGGAGCGGCGTTGGACACCGCCGCGACTGGCGCCTGTTTCTCGAGCACGGGCGGCGGGGTCGGGGTCGTCGTCAGCAGCGGAGCGCTCTCCCTGGCCGCCGTCGGGGCGGCGGTGGAGTCCTTTCGCGCTGCCGGAGAAGGCTCCGCTCTTGCCAGCGCGACGGGGGGCGGCTCGGAGGCAGGGGACGCGTCCCGTGCGGGGCGCGGAAGCGGTGGATCCACGCGGGTGCTGGCCGCCGGGGCCGGGCTGACGTCAAGCACCGGAAGTGCGGGAAGCGCCAAGGAATCGTTCGGCGCTTCCAGCTGGGCGATCCGGGTCTTGACCTTCTCGACCTTGGAGGGCACCGCGAGCGGGTCGGCCAGATAGGCCTCGTAGCTCTTCCTTGCTTCCACTTTGTTGCCGAGCTGCGAATGAGCGTCGCCGATGGCGATCAGGTACTCGGCGTTACCTTCCTTGGCATACGCCGCCTTCCACTCCCGCAGCGCCTTGCGCCAATCGCCCCGGCGTTCAGCCTTCTTCGCCGCGGCGGCATGCGACCGTGGCGCTGCGAAGGCAGGCGCCCCGCAAAGGAGGATCGCAACGGAAATGGCGAACGCTCGCATCGCAAGCCCCCTGCGCCGATCGCTCGCGGCGGCGCTCGCTCAAGCATTTGCCGGGGTCAGGGGGCTGTCAAAGATCCTGTTGTAGGCGTAAAGGCGCGATTTCAGGGCGTTGTGCGGAAAGATCCACCAGCTCGATGCCCACCTTCCGCGCCACGTCGAAAATGCGCTCGTCCCGGTAGAACTCCCCGTACACGATGCGCTTGATGCCGGCGTTCGCGATCATCTTGAAGCACGGCCAGCAGGGGCTGGCGGTCGTGTAGATGTCGGCGCCCTCGATGCGCACGCCGTTGCGCGCGGCCTGAAGAATGGCATTCGCCTCGGCGTGGATGGTGGCGACGCAGTGCCCGTTCTCGAGCACGTGACCGACGTCGTCGCAGTGCGGCATGCCGCGGATGCTGCCGTTGTACCCGGTGGAGAGGATGATGCGGTCGCGCACGAGCAGTGCGCCTACATGCTTGCGGTCGCAGGTCGCTCGCGAGGCGACCACCGCCGCGATCTGCATGAAGTAGCTGTCCCAATCGGCGCGCATGACGGCAATTCTACTCGGCGGGGTCCGCGCGGACCACCGGGAGCTCAGTGGCCGCGCGCCATCGGGGCCGCCGGCCCCGGGGTCCCAGCCACGGCCGCGCCCTCTTTCAAGCCGGCCAGCTTTCCGATTCCAGCGCGCTGCACGAAATTGCGGATCTTCCCAGGCGGGGCCAGGAACGTCTCGCCGGGCATCGGAATGTCGAAGGAGAACTCGTCCTTGCTGAGGCCGCCGAAGGCCACCTTCGCGGTCCGGTAACCTTCCACCAATCCCACCAGGCGGCCCGAGGGAACGTCGAAGACGCCGCCGCCGGACGCCCCGTATCCGATGGGCGCGTCCGTCTTCATGGCCCGCTGCACCCGGGGGTCCTGCTCGTCGACCTCGAGTTGGCTGACGATCCCGGACGAGACGCTCAGGGCCCGACCGTACGGAGCTCCGACCACCACCACGTCGTCGCCCACGTCCACGTGGTCCTCGGCGACGATCTGGGCCGGGGTCAACACTTCGCCGTAGACCGCCAGCAAGGCAAGGTCCTCGTCCGGCACCTTGCCTTCGGCGATGACCCGCGCCTGGAGCCGGCGCAGCTTCGGCCTCTCCACCACCACCTGGAAGGAGGCGTTGCCGGAAAGACCCTCGCGCTGGACCACGTGCTCGTTGGTCAGCACGTACGAGGTGTCTCCCTCGTTCGCGATCACGACCCCGCTGGCTGCGCGCTCAACCTTGCCGCGAACCAGGACCTCGACGCGCACGCTGTAACGAAGGGCCTTCTGCACCACCCTGCTCTTCTCGCTCTTGGCGAACGCGGGAAGAGCAAGCAGCGCGAGCGCGATGGCGGCAGGTCGAAAGGTCAAGGTTTCTCCTCGCGGGTTGCCTCTCCTCTTCCTCTGAACAGTACAAGCTGCGGGTCTGATTCCAAAAATCCGTGACGAAATTGACGGGGGTGGGACAATTCACCCCATTCGTCTGGTACGCTTGCACCGTGGGGCGCCAACGCGGCAGCACCGTCATGATCGTGGTCGGGTTCTTCGTCGGCCTGCTCCTCGCCAGCCTCAACCACGTCCTGCCTCAATCCCACTTCGAGGAGGGCCCAGGCTACTGGGTCATCGTGCTGGTCGATTGGGTCGCCCCGCCGCTGGCCGGCGTGCTGCTGGCCGGCGCTCTGCTTTATGCGCAGCGAGCGCGGAGGCTGCATGCCGCGGAGCGCGCCGCGGCACAGGTCCTGGCGGAGCGCCTCACGGGAACCGAGCGGCGCCAGGCAATCTGGGTGATCGCAGCCGCGATCGCGCACGATCTGAAGAACCCGCTCCACAATCTTGCCCTCCTGGTGGAGGAGATCTCCGAGGAGTCGGATCCGATGCAGCGCGCCGAGCTGCTCCGCCGGATCCAGGAGAACGTGGGCCGGGCCAGCGAGCGGATTTCCGAGCTGTCCCGCGCGGGCCAGAAATGGCAGGACATGGTGCAGCAGACGTTCGATCTGTTCGGGACGCTGGAGCTGCTGCGGAACCGGCTGCAGCCCACCGTGCGGGCGACGAACGCCGTGCTGGTCATCGACTGCCCGCGCGGCCTGGCGGTGCAGGGCAATCCCCTGGCGGTCCGCACCGCCGTCGAGAACGTCGCGGCGAACGCGCTGGAGGCCCTGCAGGCGGTAGGGAGCGGGGGGACGCTCGAGCTTCGCGCGGAGCAGGTCGACAGCGTGGTGGATCTGCGGATCCACGACGACGGACCGGGAGTCCCCGAGACCCTGAAAGACGAGTTGTTTTCACCCTTTGCATCGGGCCATAGCGGCACCGGGCTGGGGCTCGCCATCGCTCGCGCCCTGGCGCGGGCGGGAGGGGGCGACTTGATCTGTGAACACTCGGTGCCCGGCAGCACGACCTTCCGGTTTACCTTTCAGGCGGCATGAGGGTTAATGTACATCTCAAATGATTCCTGACCGCATCGATACCATCCCCCGCGCTTCTCCCCGCGTCATCCTGCTGGTCGAGGACGAGGCCGATGCCCGCACCATCCTGTCGCGGCGACTTCAGGCATTTGGCTGGAATTGTCTCGCCCATGCCAGCGTCGAAAACGCCCTGCACGATCCCGATCTGCGCTACGTCGAGGCCGTAGTGGCGGACGTCGTGCTGGGCGAGGGCAAGCTCTCCGGCATCGAGCTGATCGCCGCACTGCGCAAGCAGGAGGTCCGGGCCCCGGTGGTGCTGGTGACGGCGTTCGCCGACACGCAACGCCTCAAGGCGGCGCTCAACGCAGGCGCTTCCTACCTGATCGAGAAGCCGTTCACCACCGAGGCGCTGCGGCAAGTGCTGGAGAAGGTGACGGCGGTGGACGTCGACCTCGCCCGCCTCGTCAACCGCGCTCTCTCGCGTGCGCGGCTGACGAAGAAGGAGGAGGAGGTGGCCCGCCTCGTCCTGAAGGGCCTCACCTCCGCCGAGATCGGCGCGATGATGGGCAACAGCGAGAAGACCATCAAGCAGCACCTGACACAGGTCTACGCCAAGCTGGGCGTGGCCGGGCGCGCCGAGTTCTTCCACCTGGTCTTCCCGAGCTGACTAGTGCGGCCCTGGCTCGCTTCGCTCTGCAGATCGTGAGCCCAAACTCGTAGTTGCGTACACCGTGGCGGCGCGGCAGGCTTGCCGCCGTGCTGCGACGAGAGCCATACCGTCTGCTCTTTCCGCTCGGCGCCGTTCTCGCCTGGGCCGGCGTCCTTCCCTGGCTGTTTTTCGCCCTCCGGTTGCGTCAGGTCTACGGGCCCGTCAACGGCCTGCTCGCGTACCGGTCTTTTCTGCATCCCCTGGCCGAGTTGGACGGGTTCCTGGGGTGTTTCGCTGCCGGGGTGGTGCTGACCGCGCTTCGGCCCGCCCCTGCCGCCTGGCAGGTGGCTGTGGCCGTTGTCACCCCGGTGTTCAGCGCCGCCTGCGCGGCGCTCGGGCACTGGCAGCTCGGTCAGGCAGCATCTCTCGCGCTGCTGGCGGTGATGCTGGAGTTCACGCTGCGCCGGATGCGGCGGCCCTTGTCCCCGAGCCTGATCTGGGTCGCGCTCGGGTTCTTGATGGGCGCTGGTGGAGCGGCGATGGCGGAGCTGGCTGTCGGACGCGGTGACGGATGGTTCTGGGCGCACGAGATGGGGCGGGACCTCGTCATCCAGGGCCTGTTCACCAGCCTGGCGGTCGCCGCCGGGCGTGTGATGAGGGGCGACGATCGCAGCCGTCCGGCCCTGCACGTGGCCGCGGGACTGGTCTTCATGGCCAGCTTCTGGGTGGGGCGGCGTTTCGGAGCGCACCTGGGATTCGCGCTGCGCGCGGCGGTGACCGTCTGGCTCGCCCTTCCGCTGCGGCCCGACTGGGAGTTCGGCCCGCGGAACCTGCGCCGCTCGTTCGCGCACCTTGCCCTCTGGATGCTGGCAGTCGGGAACGCCTGGGTGGCCGTCGCGCCGCAGATCCGCCGCGCCGGCCTGCACGTGATCTTCCTCGGCTGCTTCACGGCGCTGCTGCTCGCCGCGCTCTTTCCCCGATCGGGCGAGCTGCCTGCGTTCCCCCTGCGCAAGCTGGCCTGGGCGGGGGGGCTGGTGGCGCTCTCGCTGGTCGGACGGGTGATGGTCGAGCTGGACCCGACCAGCTTCCACCTTTGGATGGGCGTCTCGGCGGCGTCGTTCCTCGCCGCCACGGTTGCTTGCGTGCGGGTCCCGGTGCGGACGCCTCAGTCCGTGTAGCGCTTCGCCAGCAGCAGGAGGATGCCGTCCTTGGCGCAGTGCTCGCAGTAGCCGTACTTCTCCAGCGCCTGGAGGGTCTCCTGGGCCTGGGTCTGCTCGCGGGCCGCGAGCTGTCCGCGCTCGTCGCCCAGGTGCCGGAGCACCCGCTCCGCGTTCTTGCGCAGCGTCCGCTTCCGCTCGTCGAAGAAGTGGTCGCGCAGGCGGCGGAAGAGGTCGGGGAAGATCTGCGAGTAGTCGA
>Ga0137396_10001250_pt1 | contig 13211 bp, 13 predicted proteins | sample czc16metaG_FD_108284 | JGI IMG/M metagenome (GOLD analysis project Ga0137396, IMG submission 108284) | Vadose zone soil microbial communities from Angelo Coast Range Reserve, California, USA - czcobulk3.16 metaG | ecosystem: Environmental > Terrestrial > Soil > Vadose zone | place: USA...
CTCGCCTCGATCTCTGGTTCCATCACCGTAGCCATACGATTCCTCTCTCTAGGTTTTTGCTCTACCCGTCTACCCGTCTAGCTACTAGTGCAGCGTGCGTGCCAGGCCCGCGGCGCGAGCCAGGGCGACCCGGGCCGTCGCGGCCGCGAAGCGCGCGTCGATGTCGGTATCCCGCGCCCGCAAGAGCGACGCTTGCGCGTCGATCACTTCGATGTTCCCCGCCACTCCCGCGGCGAAGCGCTCGCGCGCCTGCGCCAGCTCGTCGGCGGCAAGCCGCAGCCGCTCCGCCGCGATGACCTGCTGCGCCTCAGCCGACGCGAGATCGAGCAGCGCGCCCTCCACATCGGCGGCGATTTGCTGCCGCAGGTCGTGGGCTCGCACCTCGCTCTCCCGGGCGACCACGCCCTGCTCCGCCGCCCGGCCCTCGCGCCGGAATCCGTCGAGGATCGGGATGGACACCTGCACGCCGATCGAGCGCGTGCCGATCGAGGTGCTCGGCGTGAGCCCGCTCAGGCCATAGTCGGCCGCGACGTCGAGGTGCGGCAAGCGCTCGGCGCTAATCGCCGACTGGGCGGTCCGTGCCGCGTCGCCGCGCGCCAGCTCAGCTGCCAGGTCGGGACGGCGCGCCAGCGCGAACGCCACGATCGAGTCGGCCTGGGCGGGCACGTCCGCCGTGGGCAGCGCCGCCGCCAGCGTGTCGGTGATTTCGATCGGCGTCCACGGATCGAGACCCAACGCGCGGGCGAGGTCGATGCGCGCGCGGTCCAGTTGATTGCGCGCGACCAACAACGCCCCCGCCGCCGAGATAAGCTGCGTCCGGGCGCGCGTCACGTCGATCGCCGCGCTCACGCCGGCATTCCTCTGGGCCCGTGCGAGTCCGACCAGATCGGCCGCCACGGTCGAGTCGGCCCGGCGCGCAGTCACCTGCGCCGCCGCCCGGGTAGCCCGCAGGTAGGCCAGTGCCGCAGCTGCCGCCGCACCCTCGGACACGGCGCCGCCCTCGGCCCTCGAGCCGCTGACCTGCGCCCGGGCGGCGCGCACCCGCGCGACACTCGAAAAGTCCAGCAGCGTTTGGCTGGCGCGGAACCGAACATCGTACGCCGAGAAGGGCCCGATGATCGTGGGCACGCCCGGGAAGGAAATGCCCTGGGCCTTGGAGTTGAAGTCGCGGTTCAGCCACCCGCCGGCGAACGACAGGGAGGGCAGCAGCGCCCCGCGCGCCTGGCGCACGCGCGCCAACGCTTCGTCGATACGCAGGCCAGCGAGCTCGACGGCGGGCGCCCCACCCGCGGCGCGGCGCACCGCCTCGGCAAAGGAGAGCCTGAGGGGCGCGGGCGTTTGTCCCGCTAAGGGCGCGGCGCCGAGCGCGAGAAGGAGGACCGCCAGCCGGTTACGGTTTCGCAATGCCATGGAGATAGAGGTCGATGTGAGTGTCGAGATAGTTGCCGACGTCGAAGCCCTCGGGCATGCACGACGCGAAGGCCCGGCGCGCGATCACAGCGTGCATCAGGGGCGCCATGGCGAGCTTCGAAGCCACCGCTAGATCCACGGGACGGAATTCGCCGGCCTTGATGCCGCGCGCGAGCACGCTGGCCATGAGGCGGTGTCCACGCACGGCGACTTCCTGGTAGTAGAACCGCGCCAACTCGGGGAAGTTGCCCGCCTCGGCCATCATCAGTTTCGGGATGCCGGCGAGGGCAGTCTCGCCCACGAGCCGCCAGTACTCGCGCACCAGTTTTTCGAACAGCTCCCGCGCGCTCCCGGTGAACACCTGCACCAGGGCTTCGCCCTTGGCGATCACCGGCACGATCGTCTCGCGGATGACCGCCTTGAACAAGGCTTCCTTGTTCTCGAAGTAGAGGTAGATGGTGCCCTTGGTCACGCCGGCGCGCCGCGCGACATCCTCGAGCTTGGCGGCAGCAAAGCCGCGCTCCACGAACACCTCGAGCGCGGCGGCCACGATCTCCTCGGGGCGGGCGTCCTTGCGGCGGCGCCAGCGTGGCGAGCGGGATCGGCGGACGGCGGTCTTCTTCGCAACGGCGACTCGCGGCATCAGGGCTCCTGAGTTAGTTACTGAACGGTCAGTAACTAAACCAGGTTCCCCAACTCAGTCAAGGGCGTCGATAAAACACGATCAGACCCGTATTGGGGGGCACCGCTCCCACCTGCCGCAGCAGCGTCACGACCTGGCCGCGATGGTACGTGGAATGATCTACAGCGTGGAGCAGCATCTGGCGCAGCGTGTGGACGTACTCACCCCCGGTAGAGGGCTTCACCGCCCGCGTCGCCTCGAGCTGCGCCGCGGTGAGCCCTCCGAGAAACGCCGCCCGCTCCGCCTCCACCTCCTCCCAGCGCGCCCGCACCGCGCCGATGGTAGCCAGGTCCCTGCCCTGCGGCACCGCCGGGTTCGGCCGCGCCAGCCAGCGGTGCAGCCACAGCTGCTCGGCCCAGACGATGTGGGCCAGGGTGCCGTGGATCCCGCCGTGGCTGCTCTTCAGGTCACGGCGGTACTGCTCGTCGGGGAGAGCCATGGCCGCGTCGAATATCTTGCGGTTCGCCCAGGCGTTGTACGCGAACAACTCGCGCACCTCGTCGAGTGTCATCGGGGTTACTCCGCGCAACAACCGCTCGGGCAGCAGGCCTCGGCGTCCGTCTGGACCGTCAGGTCGGGCCGCGTGTCCCCGACCTTCACCACGAACAATTCCCACTTGTAGCCGTTGGGGTCAGTCACCCAGACCTTGTCCTGCAACGCGTAGCAGCAATCGACATCCCCCTCCTCGAAGGTCGCGAGGCCTTCGGCCTTGAGTCGTTCGGCGGCCTCCCGCACCGCCGCCGTCGACGGGACCTGGATGCCCAAGTGGTTGAGCGCGCCAGCGCCACGATCCTGAGCAGCGTTCAGGGTCAGATTCAGCGCCGGCTCGGCCACATCGAACTTGGCGTAACCGGGCTTGAGCTTCACCGGCTCGAGCCCGAGGAATGTCCGGTAGAAACGCACTGACTCGTCGAACCGGGGCGTGTTGAGGGCCACATGCACCTTCATACGGTGACTCCTTTCAGGGTGGACACAGGGACGAGGCCGCTGCGGGTACAGCACTCCGCGTAGAGGAACGCGAGCAGGTCCCGCAGCCCGGCGGCGGCGGCACGGTAGCGCAGGTACTTCCCCTCGCGCGCCACGGCCACCAGACCCTCGCGCTGCAGGGCGTCCAGGTGGTGCGACAGCGTGGAGGGCGGGATGTCGAGTTCGCGCTGGATCTCGCCGACGACGAGCCCGACAGGGTTGGCCGACAACAGCAATCGCACGATGGCGAGGCGAACTTCATGCCCCAGCGCGGCAAACTTGGGAGCGAACTGCAGGGCGGCTGTGGTGGTAGTTGTGTTCATAATTCGATAATACTAGAACTATAGATATCGTGTCAACCCCCTCGGCAGGCCTTAGACTTGAGCCATGGAGCGCACGCAGCCTCAACCGATTCCGTACGCGCGAGCCGTCCGCATCGTCGCCGGAGTGATTGCCCTCGTCATCATCGGGAGGCACTTCAGCACGAACGTGCTGTCCCCCGTTCTGCAGCACGACCTCATCGTCGTCCGGGGTATTGCCGTCGCCGTGGCGATCGGCATCGCTTTGCTATGCCCTCCTCGCCCCTCCATGACCCTGCTGCGGGTCCTCGCCTTCGCGCTCGGTATCGATGTCGTGTTCGTGACGGTCGGGGTGGCCACGGTGCTGCCGGCCGAGGTCTGGGAGGAGTCGGTCTCGCTCGTCGGGATGCTCCTCGTCGCGGCCCTGTTCACGCCGTGGTCGTGGCGGTGGCAGACCGCCTTGGTTGCGACCACCCTCTTGGCCGCCACCGTCGTCTTCACGCTGGTGATCCCCCGCAGCACGCTCGACGGCCCCGCCACCGGCCGCCTGCTGCTCACCGTCTACTTCATGGCCGGGCTCAGCATCGTCGGCGCCAATCTGGCCGATCGCGCGCGCCGCCACGTCGCCGCGTCCGAGGCGCAATACCGCGGCCTGTTCGAGAGCTCCAGCGACGGCATCGCCCTGCTCGACGGCCAGGGCCGCATTCGCGATGCCAATCCCCGCCTCGCGGACCTGCTGGGACGCGCCCAGAGGGACATCTTAGGCGCCCCGCTGCGGCGCTTCTTCGCCGATCAAGCCACCGACGAGCACGCCGCTGCGCTGCGCGGGGAGCTGCGCTCCACCTCCCACACTCTGCTCCGGCCTGACGGCCGCAGGGTGGACGTGGAGATCGACTTCTCACCGGTGCCGGGCCCCGAAGGCGAGGAGGCGATGGTCCTGGCCGACGTGCGCGACCGCACGGAGCGGCGCTCCCAGGAGCAGCGCCAGGTGCAAGAGCTGCGGCTCGACTCGATGGCCCGCCTGTCGGGCGTGCTCGCCCACCAATACAACAACATCCTCGGCGGCATTCTCACCCACGCGGGCGTGCTGCACGACGAGGTGACCACTCCCGATGCGCGCGCCGCGGCCGACGAGGTGCTCAAGGGGGCGCGGCGCGGACGGGAGCTGACCAAGGAGTTGCTCGGCATCAGCCGACCGGAGACCGTGACGGTCCGACCCTCGTCCGCCGCGCAGCTCGTGGAGAGCGTCTCCGCCTTGGCGCGGGCCGCGGTTCCCGCCGGGGTGGAAGTGCAGACCGACGTCTCCCCCAACCTCCCCGCGATCTCGGCCGACGTGGACCAGCTGGTGCACGCGTGCCTGGAGCTCGTCTTCAATGCCCGCGACGCGATGCGCGGCCGGCCGAACGCGCGCCTCACCTTTGCGGCGGCAGAGGAGCGCATCGCCGCAGGCGATCCGCGCTGGCCCGGCGCGCCACCGGGCCGGTACGTGTGCATCTCCATATCCGACACGGGCCGAGGGATGGATCCCGCGATCGCCGAACGCGTGTTCGAGCCGTTCTTCACGACAAAACCGATGCACGAGGCCAAGGGCCTTGGGCTGGCGGAGGTGCAGCGCGTGATGCGGGCGCACGGCGGCGCGGTCCGGATCGAGAGCGCGATCGGGCAGGGGACGACCGTCCACCTCCTCCTCCCGCTCGCGACGGAAGCCGCCCCGGCCGCCGTCGTGGCCCCGGCGCCGGCTCCCCCGCCCGAAGCGAAGGGATCTACGATTCTCATCGTGGACGACGAGGCGATCGTCCGCAACAGCCTGAAGCGCGCGCTCAGCCGCTTCGGCTATCGCGTGCTCGAGGCGGGCGACGGCGGGTCGGCGCTGGCGACGATGCAGGCGGCCGACCCGCCCGTCGATCTCATCATCCTCGATCTCGTGCTGCCCGGCGGTGGCGCGGGGATCTTCGAGCTGCTCAAGGCCGTGCGGCCCGATGTGCGCGTGTTGATCTCGTCCGGCTACAGTCCCGACGCCGACGCGGCACGCGGACTGGTCGACCGGGTCGAGGGATTCCTGCCCAAGCCCTACGAACTCAGCCAGCTGCGGACCGCCGTGAGGCAGGCCCTCTCCGGCAAAGCCGCCTAGCGGGCGGGCGCGCGCGCGCCGCCGTCGAGTACGCTGGCCTGTACCGCCCGTCCTTCGATCACCTGATCGTCGCCCACGAGCGAGTCCTCGACCGTCGCGCCCTGTATGCGGACGTTATTGCCGAGAATGCTGTTCGCCACCCTGCTGCCCGTAACGCTGCTCCCCGCGCCGAGCGAGACGTTGGGTCCGATGGTACAGTCCGCGAGACGCACGCCGTCTTCGATATAGACCGGATCCTGGATGATCACGCCTTTCGGCGGTGTCTTGGGGCGTCGCGCCCGGCCGTGCTCCAGCAGGTGGCGATTGGTCTCCAGCAGAGTGTCGACCTTGCCGCAGTCGTACCAACCCCTGACTTCGCCCACGATCAGCTTCTTGCCGCGGTCCACCATGTACTGGAATGCGTCGGTGAGATAGAACTCTCCGCCCTTCCCCGGCGGCCGGCGCATCACCTCGGCGATGCCGTCGAACAGCGTTCTCCAGTCCTTGATATAGTAGAGGCCGATATTGGCGAGTTTCGAAATCGGCGTCGTCGGTTTCTCCACGATGCGCGTCATGTGCCCCCGCGCGTCGGTGACGATCACCCCGAACCGCTGGTAGTCCTCGACCTCCTTGGCCCACAGGATCCCGACGGCGTCGGTGCGCTTCACGACCGACAGGTCCGCGTCGAACAGCGTGTCCACGAAGATGATCAGGACGGGCCCATCCACGTACGGGCGGGCCAGGTTGATCGCGCCGGCGGTACCATCCAACGTCTTTTGTTCGACGAATCTGGCCGGGACATCGTAGTGGCTGGTGATGTATCGCTCGACGACGTCCTTGAGGTGCCCCGTGATGACGATCAGCTCTTCGAGGTCGAGGCCGTGCACGGCGTCCATCACGTAGTCCATGACGGGCCGCCCAGCGACCTTCACGAGGGGCTTGGGGACGCGTTTGGTCAGGGGTAGCAGCCGCGTGCCCTTGCCGGCGAGCGGCACGATCACCTTCACGGCACGCGTCCGTAGCGGTCTTTCAGCCGCACCACGTCGTCGATCTCCGGGGTAGACGCTTCGAGCAGGTCGCTCGCCACCACGGCTTCGAACTGGTGGACCGTCTTGGGCGCGATGTGGAACGCCTCGCCCTGGCGCATGCGCCGCTCGATAAGCGTCTCGCCTTGTTGCAGGCGCAAGATGATCTCGCCCACCAGGACGTAGATCGACTCGTCCTTCTTGTTGTGGTACTGAAGACTGAGCACGTGGCCGGGCTCGATGTGGAGGATCTTCCCGACGTAGCGGTCGGTCCGCGCCCAGATCAGTTCGTGTCCCCACGGCTTTTCGACGCGATACGGAACGTCGCTCATGCCACCTCCGGCAACCTGAGACGCAACGACGAAGGGATTGTGACGCAGGCCGTCACGCACACGCCGCACCCGACGCACCCCTCGGGCTTGAGCACCGGATGGCCGCGATCGTCCATGGCCAGGGCCTTCTCCCCCACCGGGCAGGAGCGGGCGCACACTCCGCAGGAGGACCCCTGAAACGTGATGCAGCGCTGCGGATCGAGCTCCAGCACACCCATGTGAATGGACGCCCAGATGCCTAGTCCTTCAAGGTCTGCGGGCACCACCAGGGCACCCGTCTCGCACACCGCGGCGCACGGCATGTCGGTGCAGACGATACACGCCTGCATCGCCGGATCGATGTACGGCGTGCCCGCGGCGAGCCCGGCATTCGCGGGCGCCTTGACGATCGCGTGCACCGGACAGACGTCGATGCAGTCGCCGCAGCGCGTGCAGGCGGCGACGAACGCGACCTCGGGAGCCGCTCCGGGGGGCCGGAACCAGCGCCGCGGCGCCACGCGTTCTTCGGTTCGCTCCGCGATCTCGCGCAACAACCGCCCGACCGTCTCCTGCAGGAAGCCGCGGCGGTCTCGTTCCGCGCTCAAAAACTGGACTCCAGACTGACTTGCCACCGGAACGCGAAGCGTCCGTCGTTCGTGCCGTTCCAATCGGCGGCGTAGTTCCACCGATTCACGACGAACGGGACCTCGAACCGCAGCGTCACCGGCAGATCGCGCAGCTGCTGGTGCGTCACGACCCCCACACCGCCGTCGTATAGGGTCGTGTACGCTTTTCTCGCGGGCGCCGATGGCACCGCGAGCGTATCCACTACGCCGAGATCGAGGAAAGCCGCCAGTGCGACGCCGCCGTACACCGCCTCGGTGGCCTCGAGGTTCACCCCCACCGCCCAGCGCCCGCCCAGGTCGGCCCGGAAGGCGCGCAGGTTGGTGTTGCCGGGCGCGTGGTAATGAAAGTCGGGCCGCACGAGCAGCGCTCCGCGGCTGCGCAGCAGCGGATTGGTGAACGTCTCGTAGGGATCGGCGCCCGCGATGGGGATGCGGCGCTGCAGCGGTGGCAGCTTGTCGGCGACGTAGCCGCCGGCGAACACTCGGATGCCCAGGGTGGACTTGAGCCAAAACGGCGTCCGCACGCTGGCCTCACCGGTAACGCGGGCGAAGGGCTCCATGTCGTATCGGTGGGTCGAGACCAAGCCGGGGCCCGGGTAGCGGTACACCACGCCTCCGCGGGCACCGAGGCGGGCGTGCCAGACGCTGGCGCCGCGGCTCACCGTGGTCGAGACCCACGGACCAGCCTCGATCGTGCCCGCGTCGTCCCACGAGCGGCGGTCGAGGTAGCCCAGGTCGGTGGTCGCCATCCACACCGCGTCGAAGCCGGCGTGCGGGTCGGGGCCGAAGCTCAAATGGCGGCGCAGCGAGCGGTCCACGCTGAGGGCGACGCCGGTGCGCCCTTCGACCTGCCAGCCGGCAACGCTCGACTCGGTGCGGGGTCGAGCTGCGCGGACAGGATTCGCCACCCGCAAGTAAACTCCTTTGCGGTGCGTCGCGTCTCCGTCCAGCGCCACCGACGCGAGCAAGAGCCCGCGCTCGAACCGGCCCAGATAGTTAGTGCGCTCTCGCAGCGCCAGCGTGAGGCCGCCGTAGTCGTTGCTCCAGGCGACGGGCAGCAACGCCGACACGAATCGGTCGCGCCGCGCCGTCTCGCGTGTCGGATCGTCCAGACGCAGTTCGCCTCTACCAGAACCCCCACGTCCCCACAACCCACGTCCTTCGTAGTTGTTCAACATGTTCCAGTCGTGGGCGCGCAGGCGGGGGTCCAGGATCAGCCGCCCGGGCTTTCGGGCCGTGATGAATTCGACCCGCTCGGTTTCGGCCTGGCCCGCGGTCCGGGCGTAGATCGTGTCCCGATCGCCGATCTCGACCGGCATCCAGCCGTCGCCGAGGCGTTCGACGCTGACGGCCGTCAGCCAATGGCCATCGGCCAACCGCTTTCGCTCAACGCGCTTCAGGCGGTAATCGACCAGCGTCGTGCCGTGCAGCCACTGGCCGAACAGCCACTTCAGGTCCATCCCCGACACCTCCTCGGCGACGGTTCTGAAGGCGTCCTCGTCCACGTGCCTCAGCTTCCAGCGGGCGTAGTACGCCCGCAAGATGCGGCGCATCGTCTCGTCGCCCACGACGTAGCGCAGCTGCTCGTAGAACAGCTGCGCCTTGGAGTAGATCATCGTGTTGTACGTGGCGAAGTCGCGGTAGCGCTCGCTCACCATCGACACCGGCTCGCTCCAGCGATCCAGGTCCCAGAACAGGATGTTCCCCTCGACCCCCGGATAGGCTGGTCCCTGGCCGTTCGACTCGAAGAACCACCCCGTCTGGAAGCTCGTGAATCCCTCGTCGAGCCACCCCTCGCGCCATTCGTTGTTGGCGAGGATCCCCATCGTGTAGTTGTGGCCCACTTCGTGGACGATGAGGCCGAGGCCGGCGCTGCCGTCCATCACCATCATCGGGAATTCGGTGCCGCCGCCCTCGATGCGGTGCACGTTCGTCAGCTGCGGCCACGCAAACTTCCCGTACAGCGTGTCCAGCCAGGCGAGCGCCACTTCCGTGCGCCGCACGGCGATGCCTTTGCCCCACGTCGCGCTGTCGCCGCGCTGATACAGGACGCGCACGACGACGTCACCGTAGCGGCCTTCTTCGTAGCGGTAGTCGGGGTTCAACGAGAACGCGAAGTGGTGCACTGAATCGGCGTAGAAGCGAACGCACTTTCGGGCGGCTGCGACCTCCCGGCACCCGGTACGCGGTACCCGGTACCAGCTTCTCTGGTAGTCGATCCGCAGGCTCGGATCCCTCTTCGCTCTCTCCCAGCCGGGATCTCCCTCCACAGGTACTCCCGTCGCGCCGATGACCTGATCCGAGGCCAGATCAAGCGTCACGTCGTAGCTCGCGAACTCGCCGTAGAACTCGCCTGCAGGATAGAGCGGATGGTCCTCCCACCCGTACGTGTCGTAGACGACGACCTTGGGATACCACTGCGCGAAATCGAAGCGGCGACCCTGGCGACCTTGCCGGCGCGGCAGCGTGGAGGGCCGTGCCCGCCAACTGATGTCGACGACCATCGAGTCGCCCGGGGCAAGGGTCCGCGGCAGCGTCCAATGGGCGATGGTGGAGTCGGGGGCGTAGGGATAGTCGGGCGCGCGGGGCACGCCCATCACCGTGGCCGCGGTGATGCGCTCGAAGGCGTAATCGGGGTCCTTGAGGTGCTGAAACCGCAGCCGCCCCTCCGCCGAATCCGCCGCGGCCCAGCGGGAGCCGGGGCGGAAAGCGTTCAAGTACTGGTGCACGTAGAAATCGCGCAGCGTGTGGGGAGAGCGGTTCACGTACGTGATGCGCGCGCGCCCGCTCAGCACCCCCGATGGCTCGTCGAGGGACGCCACGATCTGATAGGCGACCTGCTGCTGCCAGTAGCCGCTGGTGTCGGGGGGGGCGGCGGCGAGGAGTGACAGGAGCGGTAGCATGGGACCGGAATCTCGCGTCTTTCGGACCCCGCTCGCAAGGAAAGGAGGCCACCGCCGGGTGGCCGCGACCGCAAGATGGGCCTCCACATTTGGAGGAGGAGACCCATGTTGCACCGCATCCTCACTCTCGCCACGCTCGCGGCGGCCGGCGTGGTGATCGCCTGCAGCGACCGTACGCCCGTGAATCCACCGGAGGACGCCGCCTTTACGGCGACTCCGGGGGGAGGCACCGCTCAAAAGCCGGAGCGGCTCGCGCGCCAGTTCGCCAAGGCACTGCGCAATCCCGCGTTCCGGGCGTACCTCAAGGCGCAGCTCGACGCGTCGCCGTTCCCCGAGCACAAGTTGCAGTTCCAGACGTTCCTCGGCGCCAGCGGCGGGCGTGCGCTGCGTTACCTCGAAGCGGAAGTGGAGCAAGAGGCGAAGGCCGCCATCCCGCTCGAGATCTATTTCCCCGTCCCCGCACATCGGGCGGCTTGGTCCGGGGACGAGAACGTCCTCGTCGCTACCGCGATCACGGACCGCGACGTGCCCGTAGCCTTCGACCCCGACGGCGGGCGCCGCTTGCTCGATGCCGACCAGCCCCCCGAGACGCCGGTTATCGCCCTGGTGCCGGTCGAGACGGACTTCACCACCCTTCCCGCGCGGATGATGTGCCTCGAATGCGGCGGGAGCGCAGGAGACGCCCCACCGCCGCCGCCGCCACCGGCCGGTTTGTACATGACCAAAGCCCATTTCGTGCAGGACTTTGAAGGTTGGTTGAAGGGTGCCCCCGAATTTGAAGTGCACATCCTGGGGCAGCAGGGGCAGACCGACTCTCTGACGAGCTATCAGTGCGCCGGCGAACGACAGTATGGGCCATACTTCTTCAATCAAGACAACCTGGACTGGTCGGGGAGCGTGCTGCTCTTCTCCAAACAGCAACTCGATCAGTACAACGCGGCACATCCGGGACAGAACGTCCGGGTGTTCGTGGTGGAAGACGACGACCTGCCGTGCCAGATCAAGACGGACCCGGAGCGCTTCCAGAAGATGATCTATCAGGTCGACAGTCTGTATCAACGACTCACCACGGGGAACGATTCGAGTACGGCCCTTCGGAAGTACTTCGCCTACGGACGGGCAGCATACAGCACCTGGCAGGCGTTGGCCTCCTTCTTCAAGAGCAATGACGAGCTGGTCGGGAACGCGGTGCAGGACGTGATCGTCGGGCAGTTCTATTCTGGATACAACTGGTTCGTGAAGGGTGAGAACACGATCACGAACGGCTGGATCAACCTGGTGATGTACTGACCAATCGTCCGAGAGCTACCATGCGCAGACTGGTCGTCGTCGCAGTACTCGTCGCCCTTCCGATGGACGCTGCCGTGAGCCAATGGAGCATCGGGCTCGAGGTAGGGGCGGGTCGCTTCGGAGGGTCCGCCCACGACACCTCAAACGGCAACGGACCGCCGCAGTGGCGTCCCGGTGATGTGCCGACGATCGGTCTACGCCTGGAGCGAGGCATGGGTCGGTTCGGCATCGGGCTGAGGGGCTCCTACGGGAAGCCCGGGCTGACAGCGACCGGCGGGGGGCTCACCATCACAGACAAGACGTCAGGGCAACTGATTGAACTGGCCACACTGGTGGCCGTCCGGGTGGGAGGGATCGGGCCGAGCGGAGCGGTTCGAGCGGACCTGGGGCCCGCCCTCCACCTGTGGAAGTTCGGCGACGACATTCGCGCGCGCATCGGCGCGCTCGGCGGGGTCGCTTACGACTGGCCCGTGGCGGGGCGATTCTCGGGCGCGATCCGCCTGGAGGGGACAGTCTCAAAATCGTGGTTCGAGCCGGGCGACCTGCCGCCGGAGTACCACCTCCGGCTCACGTGGCGCTACGGGGTGACCCTGGGGCTGCGGTATCGGCTGTAGGAACTGCGGGGGGGTAGCTACTCGCCGGTGAGCATCCTCCGCTTCAGCGCCATCAGCCGCCGCCGCACCGAGCCGTCCAAGATCCGGTCGCCCACCCGCACCACCACGCCCCCGACGATGTTGCGATCAGTGCGGAAATGCGCCCGCACCTCCCGCCCCAGCACCCTGGTGAGCCGCTCGACGATCTCCTTCTCGGTGCGCGCGTCGGGCCCCTGCGCCAGCGTCACGCCGGCGTGCACCCGGTTCAACTGCTTATCGAGCAAGATCAAGTATTCCTGCGCGATCTCCCCGAACAACCCCTGGCGCCCCCGACGCACCACGGCCTGCAGGAAGCGTACGAACGCGGGCGGCGCCTCGCCCTTCAAGGCTCGCTCGAGGATGCGCGCCTTGGCCCCTTTCGACACGCGCGGCGAGGCGAGCATCGCCTCGATACGCGTGTCGGCGGCGACCGCGCCAGCTACCGCGTCGAGCAGCTCGCCGAACGAGTCTCCCACAGCAAAGAGAGCCTCCGCGTAGTTGCGCGCAACCGTGACGGATTTCAATGCTTGGGCTCTTTCTCCAGGCTCGCCAGGTACTCGGTCACGAGCCGCCGGTTCGCCTCGGTGTCGAGGTTCGCTTCGGTCTCCTTCGCGGCAGCCGCGATCGACAGCTCCACCGCCTCACGCCGCAGCGCGACGAGCGCCTTTTCCCTCTCGGCGTCGATGTCCTTGCGCGCGCGCGCGAGCAACGCCTCGTACTCCTCCCGCGCCTTGGCGAGCAACAGCTCCCGCTCCTTCTGGGCGACCGCCTTGGCCTTCGCCAGCAGCTCCTGCGCCTCGCCCTTGGCCGCCGCGATCGTCTTCCGGTGCTCGTCGAGCAGCCGCTGCCGGCCGCCGATCTCGACGGCGCCCGCCGCGTGCGCTCCGGGGCCCGGCTGCCGATCTTCGCCGACGAAGCGGCGATCGAGCCCGCCGACGTCGACCGCATCCACGAGGC
>Ga0137396_10001251_pt1 | contig 13210 bp, 11 predicted proteins | sample czc16metaG_FD_108284 | JGI IMG/M metagenome (GOLD analysis project Ga0137396, IMG submission 108284) | Vadose zone soil microbial communities from Angelo Coast Range Reserve, California, USA - czcobulk3.16 metaG | ecosystem: Environmental > Terrestrial > Soil > Vadose zone | place: USA...
CAGATGGAGAATCCGAGTTCCTGTTAAGACCATCCAGAACCCGGTCCGACAAGGAATTGGTCACGCGATTCGTCAAGGCTACAAGTATGCTCTCGAGAATGGCTTTGAGCTCATAGTTGTAATGGCAGGAAATGGCAAAGATGACCCACGCGAAATCCCTAGGCTTACTACTCCCATCATCGACGAAGGATACGATTACGTTCAGGGCTCCAGGTTTCTCCCTGGCGGTCGCCGAGAGAAGAATCCTTTCTTGAGAAGCATCTTCACTAGGCTGTTTCCATATGTCTGGTCGTTCATGACAGGGGTCCGTTGCACTGAGGTTACGAACGGTTTCAGAGCTTACAAGGCCTCGATTGTGGAGGATTCGCGAATCAACATTTGGCAGGGGTGGCTAGATAGGTACGAGCTAGAATACTACCTTCACTACAAAGTGCTCACACTGGGCTACAGATTTACCGAGAGGCCGGTTTCCAAAGACTACTCTGCAATGCAGAACAAGAAGTACTCGCACATCTCCCCCTCGAAAGACTGGTGGCAAATCGTAGGGCCATTGCTTCTACTGAGGCTCGGGGTCAAGAAATAGAGTTGACCGAACTAACTTCTCCAATCGCCCTTAACGCGAGGGATTCGCAGAACCTAGGCATTCTCAGAGAGTATGCCGACTTCTGGAAAATCCCGTACACTCTTGAACGACTTCAGAATGGAGATCAAACACTCTTCACAGCTGGACTGGTAGAGGGCGCAGTCTCTCATGAACGCGGTCCTGTGATTATTTCCCCGGTTGGATTTGAGGATGCCAAGAGCGTCGCGCGAAGATTCGACCTCGAAGTCTCCAAAGAGGAAGCATTACTCCATATGCCTATCTCACCCGGAACTTTCGTCTCTCTGAAAACCACTCTAAACCAGTTCTCAGGGTCTCTTCTTAAGCCCATGTTGCAGTCCGGGAAAATAACGATTCTTCACAGGGTTCTTGGATCTAACCTCCACCTTCTCTCGGTTGATCTGGTCTCGGAGTATCGCCGATTGATCTATGGAAGATTGGACGAGAGTCCGAGTTGGAAATTCAGGCTCCTGGCAATGATGCCTTTTTCGTATGATGCGATTCCTGCTTCTGTAAGGAACCGAGTTTTCAAGGCCAGAAAGAACATTGCCCAATTGAGGGAGGACATGCTTGGACCTGTCGAGTGTCTCAGAACTATCTTCCTCGCTGGTCTTGTGGTCAGCTCCGGGAAGACAATTCCACGAATAGGCTTCTGGAGGAGAGGCAAGTCTCATGCCCTTGCCATCAGCCATGATGTGGAGACCCAGGTCGGCCTTGAGGACGGTGCGAGTAGGTTGGTCGAGATAGAAAGAGAACTCGATATCCGGTCAACTTGGAATATTCCAAGCGAGCGTTACCCGCTATCCTCCCAGCTGTTGACCTATCTAGCAAGGACCGGAGAGGTTGGAGGGCATGACACGAAGCATGATGGCCGGCTAGTCTTCGCAGGATACAAAGGCAAGGTGGAGAGGCTGATTCAATGCAAGGAACGGCTTGAGCTTCTCGCCAAGAGTGACATCCGAGGGTTCAGATCTCCACTTCTGCAACATAGCCGAGAGATTTTGAAGGCAGTTGCAAAGGCCGGATACAAATTCGACTCATCACTCCCTAGTTGGGAGGCGCTCTCCCCAACATCTCTTAAACCTCATGGAGTTGGAACTATCTTCCCGTTTTCTATTTCGGGGATTGTTGAGGTGCCGGTCTCGCTTCCTCAGGACCACCAGCTCATTAGAGCTGGCGGGTTGGAGCTCGGCCAAGCAGTCGATCGATTGATTGATGTGTCAAGATGGGTAAAGGGAGTAGGAGGAGCCTGCGTTCTGCTCATCCACCCGGACTACGAGTTCGGGTTAGAGGGAGGACAGGACGAATATCATCGTCTACTCCAAACGTTCCGTTCTGACCCCAGCTGCGATATCATGACTCTTGGCGAGTTGGCTGACTGGTGGGCAAAACGAGAGCGGTGCCAAATCGTCGTGACAGAGGGAAAAGTCACTTTGCAACAAGCCAACAGTCAGACAGACGCGGGGCCTCAACTCGAATTTGTAACGACATACGGGAAAGAAGGGTTCAGGGTGGAGACGTTAGCAGATTCGAACCCCATTGAACTATCGAGAGGCTCGGAGAAATAGCGCGTGGCGACCCGATGAGCTTCCTCATTTCCATCCTAGCGAGTATCTACTATACGACTGCAATAGCAACGATTGTTGTCTACACTCTTGGACTTGCAATACTTTTCGGAAGCGCGGCAAGGCCTTCGCATAGAATCCCGCGCCGAGGAGAGCCTACGGTTTCCCTGGTGATTCCCACCTACAACGAGGCTTCTATCATAGGCCGGAAGCTCGACAATGTGCTCCAGATCGACTATCCCAGAGACAAGCTCGAAGTGATTGTTGTTGACAGTGCTTCTACGGACGAAACACGAAACATCGTCAATACATTTGCTAAAAATCATGTCCACCAAGTCAATCTCATTCTGATAGAACAGCCCATCAGGCGGGGAAAGAGCGAAGCGATAAACGAGGCAGTGCACAGAGTCAAGTCGGAAATACTGATCCTAACAGATGCGGACGTCACGTTCCCATCCAATTCGGTGTCAAGACTTGTCGAAAATTTCTCTGAGCCTCAGATCGGGGCTGTTTCAGGAGTTGAGATTCCAGTTGGAGCAAAGTCGTTCCTGACAGGTCTGGAATATGGCTACAGACGAATTTACACCTCTGTCAGATTGGCCGAAGCAACCGTTGACACACCGTTCATGTGCGAGAGCGAACTTTCGGCATACAAGACAGAACTCTTGGAGCCGTTGCGTCCTGGGACCGTCTGCGACGACGTGGAGCTTACTCTCACAATGAGAAGCAAGGGTTTCAGAGCTGTTTACGCTTCTAACGTTCCGTTCTTCGAGACAGAAGCGGACAAGCTCGGACCCAAGCTGAAGCACAAGTTCAGAAGGGGAATGAATAACCAGCACGCGTTGATTCAGAACTCGAGCGTGCTCTTCAGCAGGAAGTTTGGGAAATATGGCACCATTGTTTTCCCGTTCGAGTTCTTCGTTCACGTACTTTCACCGATTCTACTGACAACCGCGCTCTTTTCTTTTCTCGGCCTTGCAATAGCTGCACCGATCTCAGCCGTGATTGCTCTCCTGACAGCAACCATGCTTTCCCTCCCTGTGCTAGGTGTCGTTGGTGCGTCAGTCAACCGTTACCGGGGAACCCAATCGGGGGGGCCGCAAGGATCAGGGTCTTGGGTACTTGGCGGCATGGCGTTCCTAGCGTTTCAGCTAATGTTGATGGCCAGCTTGATCAAGCTCGCCTTTAGAGGACCGCAGGTGAACTGGCAGCAGATCCCGGGAACCAGAGTTCCCGTCTTTGCAGAAGCAATCGCGTAAAGATTGGAGATGAAAGCCTCCCTCATGCGGGGAAAAAGGGCTTGGAACGGGGTTCTCCCTATCCGTGCTTGATAGAACTACCGGGTTCCTGCAGAAAAACGATAGGAACGATAAGCAGCTACGGGCGTAACCGCCAGAACATAGAGGCTCAACAGGAGGGCATTGTAGGAGGGAAGGAAGAAAGGGCCTACTCCAAGAACAACGCCAATGCTGATAGAGACGAGGACACTGAGAAAGACGCTGAGCAGTAGCTGCTCTAGAATGTTGATTTGTCCACTCGGGAAGATTATCCGGACCGTCAAATATCCCGGAACAAAGCACAATAGGCCGAGCCCGAAAAAAATTCTTAGAAATAGTACGGCCCCAGTTTGGGCCCCCAAGAAAACGAGAAACGATTCCAAGACTGCTACGATTATCGCTAGATATGCCCACCAAGTGTCCGAGTAGGATGTAAGATATTCCTCGAACGAGCTAGCTTTAGCCGGAAGGTAAAGCTTGATCTCTCCATTGGACTGCATCTGCTTGATCAAAGTCAGAAGATCTTCATCGCTGACATCAATCATCTCATCTTCAAGGTATCTCTTGAGAGACGCAAGTGTGGAAGGGTGGCGCTTTCGAACTACATCCAGTATTGTCTCCTTCGTGAGTGCAGGCAAATCCTAAAGCCTAACCACGCATCTCAAACTTGAGACCCAGATATGCGCTTCCGTCAACTGGCCTTTCTGGGGACTCTCCTCCTTGTCATCTCGTCGCTTTCACCTACAACTGACATCGCATCAGGCCAATCAACCCCGATCGAAATTGCACAGGGAAAAATAGTTCAGGCCTTTCAGATTGTGCAACAGGCGGATCTGGATGGTGCTTCTCCCGCAGTTGTTTCCCAACTTGCAAGCAGCCTAAATCTCGCCCTCTCATTCGAGCAGATTGCAATTCAGCTGCTCCCGACAAACAAGACTGGGTCAGGGGTCTATGCAAGTTTATCACTTAACTTGTCCACGACCACAGCGGTTCAAGCTTTAGGCGCGGCCAGCACGGCCAGGACCGAGAGGGTCCTGAGTCAGGTAGGAACCTATTCGATCGCCCTGGCAACGGGCTTGGGTTCCACGGTGCTAATCGTTGAATTCCACCGCGTCAAGAACCTCATCCGGAGGATACGACTCCGAAGATTGCGTCTTGAATAAGGGCGACGAGAGTGCGACAAAGAATAGTCGTTTTTGTTGTGTTATTAGCAAGCTTCAGCCTGATCTATAGTTCCATCGCCTACTACGCTGTTAGTAAGGCACCCACCCAGCCCTTTATCGCGTGGGGAGTCTACTCACGGAGTGAAACCCTATCCGACTACTTCTCAGGCGTGGGAATGAATGTCACCACGCACAAGGTTCTAAGTTGGCATTTCCAGGTGTCCAATCAGATGGGTTCGATCCAGTACGTGGGAATCGTCTATCGCCTAGGAAACAGTAGCAGTAAGAGTCCCAATTCCACTACGCCGTCAATTGCTACTCCGCAGATCGGAAACACTTCAAGGTTCATTCCGAACGGGCAAACAGCCTCGATCAATTTCACTTGGAGCATCAATTCCGAAATTCAGGCTGGAGGGTTGGTAGTCCTCAACATGACAATTAACGGCCAGCAGATGTCTCCACCTGTTGGAGCTGTCAAGGGTTTGAAATTCAGATTCTTCTTCGAGATATGGACTTACGACCTAGCTGCCAATTCTTTCCTCTACGGATATGAAGGACCCGGCTCTAGGATTGGCAATTGGCTTCAGATCTGGTTTAACGCCACCTAACTCTGCCTTTTTTTAACCCAAGCGCGGGTTAGCATAGATCTCGTCGGTACCTGTCGAGTAGACGAGGTTGAAGTTCTGCGTAACGTTACTGGTGAAGTCATTCCTGACTGTGATGTAAAAAGTCGAATTGTGTCCGAACCGTAAGCTGTAGAGGTTCTGCCAATAACTAGGAAGGACAATGTACGCTGCAGTGCTGTCAGCCCGAGAATAGGTTAAGTTGAGATCGGGAAGCGTTGCGTCACTGTTCGGCTTGACAAAACCACCAGGTTGGCCCGCGATATTGTTCTGCTCCAGTTTCGGCTGGCTCGTAGCTCCGCTGAGACCCGCATAGAACCGCCAGCCATCCTCGTCTGGCTCGAGGAATAGAATCGAGTGTTGTTGTAGCCCAGCACCGACGTTTGCGGCGTAGAGCGAGGAGCCGGGTATGTAGTGGAACGGGTCGATTCCGTACCTAGTTATCGGTATGAGGACTGCAAAGAGGACCATCATGATGATGAACCCGGTTCTGAACAGTCGGAAAAGGTCCCGGCCTCGAAAGGTGAGCACCGATCTCCGCTCAAGCAGCCAGGCAGTTAGAACTACGAATGGAACGAGGGCGAATAGATAGCTTCTTTGGAGTACATCGGTTCGACCAAACACTGCGATGGGTATTGTTGACACCGCGGCTAAAAAGAGACCTCCGAGGAATAATTCTCTCGGATGGAGTTTTCTCAGAAAGAGAAAGTACGAGAGTCCTGCTGCCCAGACAACGACGGAGACTACTTGCTCTGCAAGAACTGTAACCCCGTAGCTGTAAGATGGCGTTAAGGGAAGAGATGTTTGGGTCTTGATACCGATTGGTAGCTGGGAGAGAGTTAGCAGGGCCTTAGATAGGATTGTAGTCTGAACAAGGTTCAGAGCGTCAACCGAGATGAAAAACCACCAGAACAAGACCCAGCAGATAAGGGTGCTGAATGGTAGCGCGAATCTCACGCTTTGTTGTTGAAAGGTTTTCTTCGATTTCAGCAGAGACAGAATCAGAAAGCCGCCAACACCAAGAGTGAATGCTAGGGGGGTCTCAGGGTGGCTCCCGACAAAAATAGGAATTGACGCCAGTCCCGTCATGGTCCAGAGCCTCCGCCGCGGTGCGTCCTCAATTATTTTCAGAACTACGAAAATGAGACCTAAGTAGAGGATCAGTTCCAAGCCTTGGGGGTTGACGTGAAACTGGAACCACATCCCTCCTAGAAAGGTAGCTGAGGCGATCGATGCAAATTGCGAGCTGAACATCCTGCTTATGACGTATACCATGAACACGATCACTAGGGAGAGGCCAAGGGGGAAGAATCTCATGAGCTGGAAAGGATCTATTCCAGCAACCGAAATCAGTTGTCCGACGAACAGGAATACGCCAGGAAACTGGTGACCATACCAGCTGGGGGAATTCAACCAGGCCTGGTAGTTGAGAAGGTTAAGCGAGTTTCCGGTGTGATAGTACGCGTCGAGGAACCTTGGATCTTGGTAGACAAAAGATGGAAGCCCTATGAGATAGAAGGAAAGCAGGAACAAGGCCGAAATATCTAAAACGATTTGTCCCCGTCCGCGGAAGATGGAACGAGTGAAAAACAGGGCTAGTGTGGCTCCGAGGCCCCACCAATATGTGAACGGCAGATTGGAGTAGTAGAAGAAGGAGTCCGCTGTGAAGCTAGTAATTCGGAGAGTTGAAGCTGTGACAAACCAGAGAGAGACAGCCTGTGTTGCGAGCGCGAGGGTTAGGATCAAGATCGGCGCTTCGATCGTTTCGTAGAAGGGTCTCGAGCTTGGGAGCGCGAGTTCTCTCTCGCTAGCCAAGCGAACCCTGTATCGAGGTTCTTGTTCCAAAACCGCACGTTGTCTAGTTCTTACTCTCGGAGTGCGCCCTTCACTTTCTAGTCGAAGGATCCAGAATCCGGTAACTAATGCAAGCTCCGCGATTGCTGCCGATACAACCCACGGATTGAGCAGGACCAGGCCTAGTGGAAAATTCTGGGATAGCCACGATTTCAAGAAAGAGTTGGATTGGGTTTCTAGGAACATCCAGTACAGTAATAGTGATATGATGACAGTCTGTGAAACGAGAAGTATCTCAGTTCGCAGTTTGTGTGACATTCGTCTTTCCCACGAGTTAGCCTCGTATCATACGTTCCTATGTTTCCGTTTCTAAGTGTTGTCTGCCTTTCAGGCTTAGGCTCCTATAAGGAGTCACGGGAACGGTGCTCCGTTTGTATCGGTTGTAATCTAAAGATGCAGAATTGTCGACGCTGAGGACAATATTCTAATCTGGGATACGCCTTCGACTCAGCTTACCGGAGATCTAGAAATTGTATACGGACAAACACTCTGCTCCCCGCGAAAATATTGGCGGAGACACTCAAGCTGCAGGGCTATGTCCGCTGTGTAGGATTTCTCAGGGAGAAGTCTTGGCGGAATTCCAGAGGTGGAAACTAGTACGGACAAAGACGATGAAAGGCCACCGGGAGCGATTGATGTTGTTCCACAAGGACCACGTCAAGACCCTCGACGAGGGTTCGATTGGAGAAGCTTACCTGTTATTGATGAAAGCCGGCTCAAGATTCTTCTCCTATACTGACAAGTGGGCCATATTCGAGCCCGTATACGCGACGGTCCCAGATCACTGGCATAGGGTCGCATCGGATTTGGACAAGAACGCGGAGGACGATGCTCAAATCCTCAAGACGCCCCGAATGATCATAGACAATCATCAGGGAACTCTGTTGAGGGCTTACCCTGACGATTCCGTTGAGCCGGATGCAAAGACTGGCTAGGAACCTTCTGGAGTTACTTCCAGAGGGGCCTGTTCGGTAGTGCAGATGCTAGTTGTCGAAAGTTGAACGCTTTCAGATCCCACGTGCTGACATACGTTCCGAAAAGCTCAACCTTTCCCCTTGGAATGTTCTCGACTGGGTCGTCGCAGATTATTCCCGCGGTTCCCACAGTCCTTGCCCAGTGAGCATCACTTCCGGCGGTCCGGGGAAGACCATTGATCTTGGCAAGCGACATGGCCCTGGAATTGGTCAAGCCTCTGTTTGTCGCATTGAACACTTCTACGGCGTCTGCCTTTAGGCATTCATTGCCGACCGAGGGTCTTACACGGATTGAAAAGGGATGGGGGGCTACTGCAATTCCTCCGAGATCGTGAATCAGCCCAACAGTCTCCTCAACACCTAGACCCTTCTGAACGTTCTCATCGACACCTATGGCGAGAACATGCCCAGCGCGACTCGTTACCTCCGCGCCGGGGATTACCTTGAAGTCCCCGTAGCCTCTTGCCATTTCTTTCCCGACGAGTCCTCCCTTGACGCTATCGTGGTCTGTTATGATAACGCCACCTAGTCCCTTTCTTATCGCGGCCCCTATCATTTCTCTTGGACTGTTTAGCGCCTCGAATTTTCGGGAACGCCTGTTGCTGTAAATGGTATGGCAGTGAGTCTCCCACTTCAAGACAGAATCCTAATCACGATTACTCAGAACACAGTTGATTAAGCTCTCCTCGTCTGCTCCACAGCATCACTGCTCATCCAACAGTGCTACGATTGGAGCCAATCCGCCAGCTGAGTCAGGTCTCTAACTGCTCTAATCATGTTTCTTGAATATCTCCTCTCCTTGGGCGAGTTGTTTCTGTTTACCCAGACGGTCTTGATTTGGAGCCGTGTAGCTGGCTCGATGTCGTGATAGAGACTTGCGGCGACATGAAGCCAGCCTCTTTCAGGACCGATAATTTTTCGTGCTTCGTCAAAATGCTTCGTCCCGGGCTTGTATGATCTCACCCGTTCAGCAGTGACGACGATCTCGAATTGAGCGTCGAAATGTTTCAGCGTGCCTTGTAGAAGATCGTCATCAATATTGGACAATATTCCGAGCTTGTAGTTTCGAGAGAGCCTTTCGAGAGCAGGGTTGGTGTCCGGGAACGGACGCCATGTGGGCAACTGTTCTGCCAGCAGGTCTGATGCCTCTTCCGGTATCGTCTTTCCTAAGCTCTCGGCTGCGGAGTAGAAGGCTTCGGCCAGAACCTTACGGTATGACCTGTAGGGCTTTTTGGCTTCGATTCTCTTTTCCTCTTCTTGATATCGATCGAATAGCCCGGACTCTTCCGAACGGCTCAATCCTAAACTCTTGAGCGATTGCTTGAAAGCGGCATTGATTCCAGTTTCCCAGTCGATAAGAGTCCCATAACAATCAAACGTTATGACCTCGAGATCTCGGATTCCTCCCATTTTTCTTCCTCGTGAGACGCTCTGTATGATCTGTAAATGCTTGCTTGCAAGCTTTAGTCTCCTTTTCTTGGAAAAAGTATGAAATCGCTTTCACAGCTTGGCCCGGGTTCGTTACCGGAAAATAGCCCATTGTCAGCCCTATTCACGAATCTGGGACCGGGAGGGTCTAGACTTGCTATAGAATCGTTCGGGAGTTGGCCCAGACTTTCCATCTTCTTGCCATGCCGTCAAAGCCCAGACTACGCCCTGAATCCCGGATCTCGCCCAGAAACCCTGCCGAACAGGAAATTTTTCTCTCGAAAAAGAGGGGGTCTTGCACAGAGCACCCCGCAACGCGGGAGTGGTTCTTCCAAACAACTAGGAACCGGAACTATTTACGACGGTTTTTGGAGCCTCGGGCGGGGTTTGAACCCGCGACCCTGCGGGGCAAGTAACTGTTTGCCTTTCCGCTTACGAGGCGGATGCTCTCCGGTGTGAGAAACATCTACCAGGCTGAGCCACCGAGGCACCAAGCCAACGCTCGACAACGCTTTGACTTAAAGCTCCTACCACAATCGACCATCCTACCCCACGATGAAAAGTCTAACAGAACGAGAAATCATCCGCATCCTTACAAAACAATTCGCCGGCCAACCAGGTGTCCCACTCGGCTTCGACGATGATGTCTCCGCCATCCCCCTTTCGTCGAAGACCTGGATTATCCTGAAGACGGACATGCTTGTTGGAAGCACTGATGTCCCGCCTGGAATGACTATTCAAGAAGCGACGAGAAAGGCAGTCGTTGCAACTGTCAGCGACTTTGCCGCAAAAGGTGTCCAACCTAGAGCCCTGATCGTGTCCCTAGGAATTCCCGCGCCTGCCAAAAGGAGGACGGTTCAAGACCTGACACGTGGGCTCGGCCAAGCAGTCCGAGAATACGGTTGCAAGATTATCGGCGGCGACACCAGCCAAGCCGACGATCTCGTAATAGGAATAACGGGCGTCGGATTTGCCAACCCGAAGAGACTGGTTCGAAGAGTTGGAGCACAGGTTGGAGATGTTGTCGCCGTCACGGGGCCTTTCGGGAGGACCGCTGCAGGCTTGAGGATTCTAATGTCAAGAGAGAAGAAGGACATGGCACGCTATCCCTTCCTGGTTAACGCAGTACTGCGTCCGAAGGCTCGATTGTCGGAAGGAATCATTCTCGCCAAAAGCGGTGGAGTTACTAGTTCGATTGATTCAAGCGATGGGCTGGCTTGGGGCTTGCATCAGATCGCACAAGCGAGTCTGGTAGGCATCAATCTTCACACAATTCCAGTTGCTGCCGATGTGCAGAGTTTCGCCAAAGAGCATCGCGTGTCTGCGATAGAGCTCGCCCTATACGGGGGAGAGGAGTACGAACTTGTCGTAACCGTTACTCCAAAGAGGTTTCCCGACCTCAAAAAACGGGTCTCATCGCTAAAGAGAATTGGCACCGTGGAAAAGGGCAGCGAAGTAGTAGCCCATCTTGAGGGAAACCGGATTCAAGTCAAGGAAAAGGGTTGGGAGCACTTCGCCTGATCCCAGTCTGTTACGACCGTAATCTAGAAGAACTCCACCCAGTCCCGCACCAATGACAATCATGTACAAGGGTGGCGACGTCTACAACGTTCCACGAGGCACTGCATATCTAACAACCCAACAGATCATCACTTACGCTACCTACCTGGTCTTCTACGTCGCCCTCGCGAGAATCTTGAGACCGGAGGAGGTAGGTCAAATTTCCCTCCTTCTCGCTGCCCAGGCGGCTTTTGTCGCGCTGACGCAGCTAGGACTGCCCTCGGCAGCGACCCGCTACATTTCAGGGAACATTGGAAAGGGGGACCGTCAGACTGCTGGGGCGGTTGCAAGGACCATCCTGAGACTCTCTGTTTTGGTTGGAGCAGTTGGTTTCGCTGTCGCCGCGCTCATTTCCCCACTAGTGGGGCCCTCGGTGATCGGTTCGTCAGACGCAGGATCTTTCTTGATCCTGACCTTTTTTTCCGGGTTTCTGCTGGACATGATTCTTGTTTATGGATCCTATTTCATTGGTGTAGGAGCTTATGCGCGGAATCTCTATCAGAATGCGTTGTACATTCCCTTGAGCCGTGGTCTCGGCCTCTTACTCGCCATTCTAGGATTTCGTGTAGCAGGCATTGTCACCGGGTGGGTCATCGGCGGGCTGATCGCGGTTCTTCTGTCGACATATCTCTGGCACGGCCAGTTACCAGAGCATTCGTCACATCCCATAAGACCGCTTTTGGCGTTTAGCCTGCCTGTCTTCGGATCTGCTCTCATCACTTTTGGCCAACAGTATGGGGACATTACCATTCTGCAAGCAGTCATCGGACAGCTTTCGACTACTGGTGCTTACTACTTGATTGTCTCAAGCGTTAGCTTCCTCTCAGTCCTCTGGATTCCTGTTACTCAGGCACTCTATCCTGCTCTCTCCGCGAGCCACGCCACGGGAGGGACTGAAGCTGTCTCGGAACGCCTAGCCGTCGCTTTCAGGCTGACCAACCTCGCCGTTCTACCTTTGGGAGCGGCCTTAGCGGCTGTTGCCCCGACCGCGATCGAGCTTGTCTTCGGACCTACCTATGTAGGCCAATCCGGGATTTTTGCAATATTAGCGCTCGCCACGATTTTCACCGCGCAAGGGGCCATTCTGACGACGTCCCTTCAGGCGGTCGGCCGTGCGAGACAAGTTCTGGTCGTTACCTTGGTCTCAACGGTCGTCGGTTTGCTCATAGTTATTACAACTGCAAGGTTCGTTGGAACTCTCGGAGGAGCTCTTGGGAGAATAGTCCTCAGCGTTGGGACAGTGATCCTAGCTCGTCGCAGCATGGGGTCCTCAGTTAAGACTCATACCGAAAATGCCCTTCCTATTGCCATTCTCCTCGCAGTTGGCGTTGGAGTTCCTCTTGCGATAGTCGATGATCTTCTCATCGGCTATCTAAGTCCGTTCCGAAGATTACCGATTCTCCTAGGAGTGTTTGCATTGGCCTTTCTCGCTATCAGCAGGGCCTTCAAGATCTTCAGGGCTTCTGACTTTGGGATCTTGAAAGATGCCCTACCGCATCGGTTTCATCCTCAGCTCAGGGCTATCGAGCACTTGATCGTTGGCCGCAAGAAACACGAAAGTCATAGCTAATTTCTGGCGGGCCCGGCGGGATTTGAACCCGCGACCTTCGGCTCTCCTCTAATTGATAGAGGGCCGACGCTACTGCCCGTACTGAGCTACGGGCCCAGCACGATCCGACAAGCCCTTCCAGTAAAATGCCTTCCCACACTGACAACAACAGAGAATTCTAAAGGCACGAAAATAAGAAGAGAAGATGGGAAGAGAAAGAGAGAAAGCGCTAGGTCTACGGTTTCTTTGAAAGATTGCCGAGCCTCATCATGACCATGGCCAGGATGGCTGTCGCGATCACAAGAACGATGAGGGTTGCAACAGGTATCCACTCCTGAATAGCTGACAGAGTCGACGGATTGTAAACCGCTAGTGCAAGGGCTATTCCAAAATCGAAGCCCTCATAACGTGTTGTAGAGTTCGTTCCGAGAAGGACGCAGCCAGAGTACAAACCGAATTTCGTGTTCGTGTTTCCCGGGCAGCCAAATTGTGATCGACTGCTGATTCCCCACCAGGTCGGAATGTTGAACGTTTGTGTTGTGTACGAGTAATTGTTGGCTCCTTTGGTGGCTAAGGCCACGGGTGGAGAGACAGGGTAGGTGTAATTAGCGGTGAA
>Ga0137396_10001252_pt1 | contig 13203 bp, 14 predicted proteins | sample czc16metaG_FD_108284 | JGI IMG/M metagenome (GOLD analysis project Ga0137396, IMG submission 108284) | Vadose zone soil microbial communities from Angelo Coast Range Reserve, California, USA - czcobulk3.16 metaG | ecosystem: Environmental > Terrestrial > Soil > Vadose zone | place: USA...
CGGGGTGTCCCACCGTCTGGCCGGTTCGGCGGAGGAACCAGCTGAGCACTGGCATGCCCAGGAACATGCTCGCCACCAGCGCGCGCACATGTCGCGGGTGCGGATGCTCGGCGTAGACCGCGGTCTTGATCATCGTGCCGTCCCAGGGGAGGACACCGGCGTGGTTCGCCACCAGCAGGGCGCGGCCGCTCGCGGGCACGTTCTCGACGCCGGTGGTCTCCACTCGCCAGTAATCGCGGTAGAGAACCATGAAGACCGAGAGGAACGACTCGGTCCACTGCGGGTCGAAGCCGAACTCGTCTACCTCGTAGTTGGCCCCGCGACGAGCGAGCTCCTGCTGCTTGTAGACGAACTGCGCGAACTCCATCACCCGGTTCATGTCGATCACGTTTCGTCCCGTCAGCTCACGCAGCCGGGCCGACAGCTCGCTGAGACCTTGCATCGCGTAGACAGGGGCCTGACGCTGAAGGCGACGCACTCGCTTCGGCACCTGGAGTCCCGATTTCGGCCGCACGATCTCGGCCGGCTTGCTGCTCTTCTTGCGCTGCTTGTGGGTGACTTGTTCCTGGATCATCGGTGGGCCTGGAGCTTGGGCGGGCTGCCGTGACCATTACGAGCCTCGCGCCTGCGGCGCTGGAGGTAAACCTGGAGCTCGTATTCCTGGGGAGGCGACGGCGCTTCGACGACCTCGAGGTCCTTGCCCCGCGCGAGGGCGTCCATTACGGCGCGCGAGCTGTATGCCGGATGCCAGCCGAAGGCCGCCTCGAGCCGCGAGCAGTCCATCACCGAGCCATACGCAATCACGTCCGCGAGGTAGGCCGGGAGGTTGACGCCGGCAAACGCGCGCAGAGCCAGACGTCCCATCCAGCGCCCGTAGGGCGGCAGAACAGGAGCCGGACTTCCACCCATGATCGCTATGGCCTGGCTGAGGAGCACGACGCCTCCCGCCGACACGTTGAAAACTCCGTGGTGGTCGCTGAGGACCGCTCGCACGATCGCCTCAGCAGCATCCTCCTCGTGAAGGAGCTGCAATCTCGGGTCGAAGCCGGCGAATGTGGGCACGACCGGAAGTGAGAGGTAGCGCGCGAAGGTGGTGTCTTCGCTGACCCTGAACCCGAGCCGCAGGACGCTCACCTGGCACGACTGGTCGCGCAGCGCGAATTCCGCGATCAGCTGCTCCATGTCGAGCAGGTCACGCGTGACCGAAGATGCGGGCCGCTCGAGGTTCGTCATCTCCTCAGAGAAGAAAGACGGATCGCTCGGCCCCGCGCCATAAATCGCCTGGCTCGATTTCACGATCAGCCGGCGCACGCGGCTCGATGGCCCCGAGCATCCGACCAGGATATTCATCGTCCCGATCACGTCGGTCTCATGGATCGCTCGCTCGGCGTATGGCGAGTCGACCATGACCGCCAGGTGAACGACTGTGTCGATCTGCAGCCGGCTCACAAGCTTTCCGATCGCGGCGTGCCTTACATCGGCGTGAACGAAGTCCATCTCCTCTAGGGCGCTGATCGGATCGTGGACGTCACAGCCGAAGAGGTAAGGCACCTGAGGAGCGAGCCGGCGCGCGACCTCAGCGCCGAGTGGGTTGGAAACGCCGGTCACGAGAACGCGATTAGGTCGGGCTGGAGTCACAGCCCCTCAATCTAAACCAGTGGAGCTGAAGCCCGGATTTACTCCGGGCGTCCCAGGCTCGACAAATGTGACTCCTGGCAACCTAGATGCCAAAGGGGGGTTCCGCGGGGATCCTGATCCCCCCGCGCCTAGACCGGTGGAGCTGAAGCCCGGACTTAGTCCGGGCGTCCCAGGCTCGACAAATGCGACTCCTGGCAACCTAGATGTCAAAGGGGGGTTCCGCGGGGGGATCCTGATCCTCCCGCGCCTTTATGGATATATCCCGCGTACGGTCGTCGCGTTGGCCACCCGTTGAACTGCGAGGGCGTAGGCGGCCAGCCGCATGTCGATCCGCTTGTTCACCGACGTGTGGAGGATCTCGTAGAAGGCTCGCGTGATGACGTGGTGGAGCTTGGTGTTGATCTCCTCCTCTTCCCAGAAGAAGGCCTGCAGGTCCTGCACCCACTCGAAGTACGAGACGATGACCCCGCCGGCGTTGGCGATGATGTCCGGGACCAGGAAGATGTTCCGATCGTGGAGGATCGGGTCTGCCTCCGGAGAGACTGCGGCATTCGCTCCCTCGGTGATCATTCGCGCTCGAATCCTTCCGGCGTTCTCCTCGGTGATCTGGTCCTGGACCGCAGCCGGCACCAGCACCGTGACAGGCAGCTCAAGGAGCTCAGCGTTGGTGATGTTGTCGGCCTTCTTGAAGCCGCTGACTCCGCCACGCACCTGCCGATGCTCGTCCAGCGCCGCGAGATCGAGACCCTTCGGGTTGTATACACCGGCCTTGGAGTCACTGACTGCAACCACGTTGAGGCCCGCTTCGGCGAGCAGTCGCGCGGTTGATCGCCCGACCTGGCCGTAACCCTGCACGGCGACGGTCGGGGTTTCGTCATCCACATGCAGATACTTGAGGCCCTCGAGCGTCAGGTAAGTGGCCCCTCGACCTGGGGCGTCGACGCGTCCTTCAGAACCGCCTACATCGACTGGCTTGCCGGTGACCGACGCCGTCACCGAATGGCCTGAATGCATCGAGATCGTGTCCATGATCCAGGCCATCACCTGCGGGTTCGTGCCCATGTCCGGGGCCGGGATGTCCTTCTCTGGGCCGATCAGTATCGCGATCTCGGTGGCGTACCGGCGCGTCAGGTGTTCGAGCTCGTTCGAAGACAGCTTGTTCGGTTCGCATGCGACGGCGCCCTTCGCGCCTCCAAAAGGAAGGCCGACCGCCGCACACTTCCAGGTCATCAACATCGCCAGGGCCTTCACCAGGTCGAGCGTGATGTTCGGGTGGTAACGGATACCGCCCTTCGCCGGGCCGCGGCTGATGTTGTGCTGTACGCGCCAGCCGGTAAAAACGTGAACTGACCCGTCGTCCATGCGGACCGGGAAGTGCACCGTCAGCTCGCGTTTGACGTCACGTAGGCCGCGACGGGCATCATCTGAAAGCCCGATCACGTCGGCCGCGGCGTCAAACCGCCGCTGTGCGGTCTGGAAGGCGGAGGCGCGGGTTTCGACCGCCATTTAGGACTTCCGATGGTACTCCGGACCGCGCGCTGCGGGCTGCACAATTGCGTCCAATGACGCGCAGGCAGATGCTCAGCTTGGTGGCTGTCGCTGTGGTGGCCCTGACCACCGGATTCCTTGTCGCCGGACAGGTCAGGGCGCAGCTGCTGACCCCCTCCAACCAGGTCGCCCGCTACCAGGCGCTCGTGCGCAGCGTGCAGGACCTCGAGGCAACCAACGCCGACGCTCGCGCCAAGATCGCGGCGCTGCGCGCCCAGATCGACGCCCTGGAGTCGGAGGCGGCAGGACGTTCGGCGGCGACGCAGGCACTGCGCAACCAGGTCGCTGACCTGCGGGCCCACGCCGGGCTCACGGCGATGCATGGGCCAGGAATCGAGGTCCGGCTCGCCAACGGCGTGCCGGGGCCCGACTCGGGCGGCCTGACCGGCTACCTCGTCAACTATCAGGACGTCCAGGACGTCGTCAACCTGCTCTTCGCGCAGGGCGCCGAGGGCATCTCCGTAAACGGGCGGCGGATCACTCCGCTGACGGCTTACTCAGGTTCGGCGGGCCAGGTCATCATCGACCAGGGACCACCGCTGTCCTCACCCATCAAGGTGACTGCGGTCGGTGACCGCAACCGGATGGCGGCCGCGCTCGACGACTCATCCGCGCTGCCTGACATCCGGGCGCGCCAGGTGCAGTTCCACCTCCACCTCACGTTCGTGGGCAGCCCCGACCTGCTGCTGCCGGCCTACGACTCCAGCTTGCGGATACCACATGTCACGGCGTCGTAACCCTCTGGGGACCAGGCGTTTACCGCGTCAGCGCACGTCGGGAGGCGCAATCAGCGTCTGGTTGATCGCCCTGCTGGTTGCGCTCATCGCCACGGTTCAGATTCGAAGCGAGGCCGAGGTGGCGCGCAGCCTCGTCGGGATAGACACCACCTCACTCGCCTTCCTGATCGACGACCTCCACCGCGCCAACGAGTCGCTCCAGGCAGAGTCGGCCGACCTGGCCCAGCGCAAGGCGACCCTTGAATCGGGCGGCAGCGGAGCGGCGGACCAGGTGTTGAGCGACGAGGCCAAGCACCTCCGCGCCGTGGAAGGGCTGGTGCCGGTGCACGGCCCGGGTGTGGTGATCGCGATCGACGCCACAGGGTTGACCGCGCTCGACCTGCAGGACGCGCTCAACAACCTGGCCGCCGGCGGAGCCGAAGCGATGGCAGTCAACGACCGCCGCGTAGTCGCGGGCGTGCCGATCGAGCAGACCGGCAGCGGGGTGGCCGTCGACGGTGTTTTCATAGCGGCGCCCTGGACCATCACGACGATCGGCGATTCAAACCGTATCGGCGAGGTGGCCGATGCGATGACCCAGCAGCTGCGCGCGGACCGGCGCGTGCGGCAGGCGTCCTATCGGGTCGAGGCGGACGTCTCGATTCGGGCCGTGATCAGCGAGCGGCCCTTCGTTTACGCGGTCGGGTCTTAGTCTTCGCCGGCTCGGTGACTCCGAGCTTCTTCAGCTGCAAGGTGATTCGGTCAAGACGCGCATTGATCCGGTCGATGTCGCGGCGACTGGGCATGCGCAGCCGGCGCAGCGCCGACTCGATTGCCTCATCCGCCTTCTCCTCGATATTCTCGCGCCGCCGCTCCATCTGATTGCGCAGCTCTGATGGAACGTTAAGGGTCTTGCGGACGTAATCGAGGAGCGCCTGCCCGCCCTCGTGAATGACATCACCTCCCGCGCCGACCAGTCGCGCGGGCCCGCGCTTCTCTTGCGAAAGAACGATCTGTGACAGCGTCACCTGCGTGAGGTCGTGCCCATTGTCGCGGTCGACCACTCGAATCTCGTGGCCATCGCGAACCAGTCCCGCGATTTCCTCGAGCGTTATGTATCGGCTTGTGCGCGTGTCGTAGAGCTTGCGGTTTGCGTACTTCTTGATAAGGTGTCGTTCAGGGGCTGTCGTCACGCCGGGCCCATTCTAACGCGGTGCGTTATGTGCTCCGCCCGACGTGCTTAATGGGAGGTTGCGACATGGCAACTAGGAAGCGGGCGTCTTCCCGATCCAGGCGAGCTGGAATCGTCAGCCGAGCGGTGAAGGCAGGTCGAAAGGCGCTTCGGCAGGCCGAGAGCCGCGTACCGCCGGACCTGCGCAGGCAGCTCGAGCGCACGATCAAGGACGGGCAAAAGACGCTGCGGACGGCCATCGACCAGCTCGAGACTCAGGTCCGCCGTAACGCGAAGCAGGCAGACATCGACCGGGTTTTCAAGCGGTTGGACGGCTTGAGCAAGCAGGTGCAGAAGATGGCCCGTAACGCAACTTCCGGCACCGCGGCCCGCCCTTCGTCAACGACACGGCGCGCGGCGACCCCGACGCGACGTGCGACGAGCACGGCCAAGAGAAGCACGCCGCGGCGAAAGCCGTCCACCCGCAAGACCGCCTCGCCCGTCGCGGCCACGGAGACTGCGGCGCCCACCCGCCGCCGCACAGCGCCCCGACGCTCTTCGCCACGACGCGCCACCTCCGCCGAGTCCACCACCAGTCAGGCCACTCCCGAGCCGTCATCGATGCCCGCATCTACAGATAGCGAGGAGACCCCTATTTAGAGGGCCCCAAAGGCGCGGACTCCGCCCACGAGGACAGCTCTGGGGCGGAGTCCGTCTCGACCCGTACTGGCATCCAGAGGATCGAGGTCGTAGACCTGCAGGTCCGCAAGCATCCCTACATCCAGGGTCCCCTTGTCTGATTCTTCGCAGGTCGCGTAGGCGCCACCAGCCGTGTAGGCCCTCAGCGCCGACAGCATGCTGATGCCGTTCACCGGGTCGTCGACCGCGACCTGGATGCCCGGCCACGGATTGGGATCAGGCGATACTGGCAGGTCCGAGCTGAAGGCAAGAGGTACGCCGGCGCGCAGGAGCCGCGCGTGAGGGGCAAGATCGGCTCGGTCGCGGACTGGGAAGAAGATGGCCGACGAGACCCTTGTGAATCGCGCTGCCATCGGCTGCATGACCGCCACCATCCCGAGCCTCGCCATTCGCGCCTGCAGATCTGGTGGGCAGATCGTGCAGTGCTCCACCCGGTGGCGCAGGTGGCCGCCTTCGGCCGCTTCGACCGCCTCGCACATCGCCTCGATCGCGGCATCACCGATCGCGTGCGCGGCAACCTGCAGCCCGGCGCGCGTGGCGCGGATCACGAGCTCGCGCAACTCCGTCGGGGTCGTACGCCACGTTCCACCGCCGGAGCGGACCGCGACGCGTTCGGCTCCGCCGTCGACGAATACCTTGATCGGCCCGGACCGCACCACGGTGCCGCCGAAACCCGCGCGAACTCCAAGCCGCGAGGCCGCTTCCAGCAGCTCCCAGGAAAGGAACTCGTTGACGCGGATCCGCAGCCGTCCGTCTTGGGCGAGCTCCTCGTAGGCGCGCAGGTCGTCGGCAAAACCCCTGTTGACCGCTGCCCCGACCGATGTGATGCCGCGTGAAAGAAGCAGCCGCTGGGCCAGGAGAATCCCCCGCTTGCGACGCTCGCGACTCGGCGGCGGCTGAACGTCGGCGACCAGGCGCATCGCCGATTCGAGAAGAAGCCCGTTGGGAACGCGATTGGCGTCTCGCGCGATCGTGCCGCCGTGAGGGTTTGGCGTCTCGGACGTGATCCCGGCCGCCTCGAGCGCGGCGGTGTTCGCCACGCGTGCGTGTCCACCGCGCTCGTCGATGAAAGCCGGACGCTTTCCTGTCCCTCGGTCCAGCTCGCGCCGGTGTGGATGGCGTCGTTCGGCGAGCTCATCCGATCGGTAGCCCATTCCCTGCTGCCATTCGCGTGGCGCAAGGGATCGTGAGTGCGCCTTCAAGCGCTCCGCTATCTCGGCCACGCTCCGCGTCCCACCGAGGTCGGCGCCGAACCGAGTGAGGCCGTAATACACGACGTGCGCGTGCGCGTCGTTGAACCCGGGGAGCACTGCTGACCCGCGCAGGTTCACCACTAACGTCCTTGGACCGCGCAAGCTCATGACCTCAGGGCCGCCGCAAGCGACCACCCGCCCGCCGGCGATCGCCAGGTGACTGTGGATCTTGAGACCCGAGCGCCCCAGGGTGCGGATGCGGCCGCGGGCAAGAAGCAGGTCAGCCAACACGCCCGGTTAGATTAAGGGCGTGACAACGATCGACCTCCGTTCAGACACGGTGACGATGCCCACTCCGGCGATGCGCCAGGCGATGGCCACGACGCCTCTGGGAGATGACGTTTTCGGAGACGACCCTGCGGTCAACAAGCTGGAGGAGGTGGCCGCCGCCCGCCTCGGGAAAGAAGCCGCGGTGTTCCTGCCCAGCGGCACCATGGGCAACGTGGTGGGTGTTGCGGTCAACGCCCGCACAGGCGAAGAGATGATCGCAGACGCCGAAGCACACGTCTTCCTGTATGAGGGCGCCGGGGCCGCCGTCATCGCGGGCGTACAGATCAGGCCGGTGGCGACCGAGGCAGGCATCATGTCGCCGGCCCAGATCGAGGCCGCGCTCAGGCCGCGCAACGACGTCCACCAGCCGATCACCGCAGCCGTGACCTTCGAGGACACACATAACCGGCATGGCGGAATCGTCTGGCCGCTGGAAGACCTGCGTGCCGCGTCCGAGGCAGCCCGCGCGCTTGGGCTGCGCGTGCACCTCGACGGCGCGCGGATGTTCAATGCCGCGGTCGCGAGCGGAACGGACGTCGCGGACATCGCGGCATGCGCGGATACGTTGACGTTCTGCCTCTCCAAGGGCCTGGGCTGCCCAGCCGGGAGCATGTTTTGCGGCAGCGCCGACTCGGTCGGCCAGGCGCGGCGATGGCGCAAGCGGCTCGGCGGCGCGATGAGGCAGGCCGGCGTCGTTGCGGCCACCGGCCTGATCGCGCTCGAGACGATGGTCGATCGGCTCGCTGAGGACCACACCAACGCGCGGACGCTCGCCGAAGGACTGGCTGAGCTGCCCGGCGTCAAATGCGACCTCTCGCGCGTTCAGACGAACCTCGTATTCTTCGACCTGGAAAACATGCGCGGCGCTGATTTCGAAGAGGAGTGCCGCAAGCGCGGCCTGCTCGGCGGCGCCACCGATGCACATCGCGTCCGCTTCGTCACCCACTACGGAATCACCGCTGAAGACATCCAGTCGACGCTGCGGATCTGCGAAGAGGTGTTGAGCGCCTGAGCACGCGGCTCTCACCCGATGGCATGTACTACTGGGACGGCCAGCAGTGGGTGAGCACGCTTTCGCACGACGGCCGGTCTCGGTGGAATGGATCCGCGTGGGTTCCGACCGGTCAATCTGGCCCATCGATCGGTTACCAACCGGCGCCCGCTATCGGGCGTCAGCCGACATCGTGGACCAGGCCTCTTCAATATGCGGTCGCCGGCTGGTACGCGCTGTCGGCTCTCTACACGCTCACGACGCCGTTCTGGCTGAACGGCCCGATGACTGAGGCGATCCGCCAAAGCATCGACCGCCAGCAACAGCGTCAGCCGACGGCAACCCCGCTGCCGCCCGGTTTCACCGAGACAATGAATTCGCTGATGGCGGTGGGTCTGTGGGTTTCGGCTGTCATCGGCGTCGCCATCTGTGTGGTCGTCTTCATCGGCGCATTCAAGCGCTGGACCTGGATGTATTACGTCGTCCTGGTGTTGCTGGGATTCAGCGCGATCTCGCTCCCGCTGAACATCATCAACATCTTCGTCGGCCCATCGATGGCGGCTGCCCAGGGTTTCAGCCTTCCTTCGTGGACCTACTGGATTTCGGTTGCACTTTCAATCCCGGCGGCGGCACTTTTCGTGTGGATGTTGATCGCGCTGATCAAGCGTGGCCCGTGGGCCATGACCAGGGCGGTGCCGGCTCTCAGCTGAGAAGGTCGGCCAACAGCCGCGGATCGATGTTCCCGCCGCTTACCACTGCGACAGTCGTTGGGCCGGGCTCGAGCTGCTCCAGCGCCGCGTAGGTCAGAGCCCCGGCCCCCTCGGCCACGACTTTTGCTGCGGCCGCCAGCTCAGGGATGGCGGTTCTCAGGCGAGGTTCAGGCACAGTGAGCCAACGATCGACACACTCCTTGAGCAGCTCGAACATGCGCGGATCGAATGGTGCGGTGGTGCCGTCGGCGATCGTGTCCGGCTTGATCGCGACCGGGCCGCCCGCCTCGAGGCTGCGGGTCCAGAGCGGGTAGCCATCGGACTGCACGCCGATCACCTCCACCCCAGGACGGACGGCTTTGATCGCGGACGCTATGCCTCCGACCAAACCTCCGCCTCCGACGGGCACCAGGATTCGCGCGAGGCCCGGTACGTCGTCGACGAGCTCGAGCGCGAGACCGCCGTGGCCCGCCATGACCTCAGGGTCCGCGAACGGATGGATGAACGCTTCGGGCTCCTTGTTCCAGCCTTCTGCCGCCATCCACTTCAGTAGCTCGTCGCGCGGCATTGGGATCGGAGTCGCGCCCCAGCGCTTGACGCCTTCGACCTTTGGCGCCGGAGCCGTATCGAACATGACGACACGGCATGGAACGCCTAGCTTCTTGGCGACGTAGGCGCATGCCTGCGCGGCATTGCCGGCGCTGACTGTAATGAGTCCCCGCCGCAGCTTATCTTCGGGCATGGCCAGGGCCGCAGCAAAAAAGCCGCGAACCTTGAAGCTTCCCGTCGGCTGGAGGCATTCGAGCTTCAGCAACGCGCCCTCGACCGGCATGATGGGAGTGCGCAGCACGTGCGGTCGCGCCCTCTCGGCAGCGGCCCGGATTCGATCGATGTGGATCATCGCGCGGATAATCGTAGGGATGCCGATCTACGAGTACCGATGCGACGAGTGCGGTAAGCGATCCACGTCACTGCTCCCCAGCTATTCGTCACCGGACCCGGCCTGCCCCCACTGCGGCAAGCCGGGGTTGAAACGGCTCGTCTCGACCTTCGCCACCGCGAGCTCAGGCGAGGGCGACAGCGGCGATTTCGGCGACATGGGCGGTGGCGACGAAATGGGCGGGGGGGACGACTTTGGTGGTGGGGGCTACGGCGGCGACGACGACGATTTCTAGCCCGTCAACCCGAGCACTTCGTTGGCGGCACGGATCAGCTCAGCGCGGTGAGCTTCGTCGTGGGCAAAGATCCTGAACAGCGCCATTCGCACCGGCAGCCGCTTGAAGAGGTCGAGCACCCGGCTCTGCTGGTAGCGATCCTCTAACGGGTCAAACAGGAGGATGTCGGCCGTCTCCGTCATCGGATTGAAAGCGCGCGACTCTTGCGCCGCCACGTCGACCTCGAAAACAATGTCACGCAGGTTTTTCGGCAACCGTTCCCGGATCTGCAGCGCAAACTGCTCGCGGGTGACGGTCAGCGCCCCGGTCGGGATCTCCCTCGCGTCGGTGTGGCCCTGATAGATCAGCTTCCACTTGAGCTTGCGCGCCACCACGTCAGCCCACGCCGCGCCGAGCTCCCGCTGGCGCGCATCGCCCTGGCCGAGGCCCCAGCGGCTCACCTCAGAAAGCAGTGACCATTCGGTGAGCATCTGATAGCGGTCGAGCCGCGAGAGAGGGTTGCCGCCGAGCAGGGCCTCGAGCGTGGGACGGAACACCTCTCGCAGCTGCAGATCGATCCGCCGCACCGTCCGGTGGAAGTAGACCTGGTGATAGAGGTACAACCTGGCGTTGAGGAACATGTAGAGCGCCTCGGCCGCATGGCTGTGGAGCGTCAGGCCCCGCTCGGAGATGAAGGAGTAGTGGATGATCCGCTGGATGTCGACTGGGCCGGCAGCGACACCACATATATAAGAGTCGCGAGGGACGTAGTCCATGTTGTCGGCCGAGTAGGCGCCTACGAGCGCGGGCTTGAGGGCCTCCAGCCAGCCTGGCGCCTGGAAGCCGTCCAGCTCAACCGGAGAGATCAGGTACGCGACCCACTGAGGGTCGATCCGCTCCCCAGGCTCGAAGTCGGCGCTGGGCGATGCGCCCAGCGACCCGATGTTGCCCGCGAGCTCGCCTGTGATGAGCGCGCGTCCAATGACCTCGTGGTCGATGCCCCAGGTGTCGAGGTAGTTCTCGTCGAAGAAATGGCCGAACGGGCCGTGGCCCACGTCGTGGAGGAGTCCTGCCACGCGCATCGTCTCCTCGACGAGCGTTGGGGACGGCGTTCCGGCGCACGCCGCGCTGAGCGATGGATAGAGGTGGCGCGTCCACTCTCCCGCGAGGTGCATGGCGCCCAGGGCGTGCTGGAAGCGGGAGTGCTCAGCCGTCGCGAACACCCACCAGGCGCTCTGCAGCTGGTGGATGCGGCGGAGGCGCTGCATCCACGCGGAATCCACGAGGTCTTGCTCGGAGGCATCCCCTGCCACCCCGCCGGGTCCGCCCTTCGTGATGCGAAGGTATCGGTAGATGGGATCGCTCGACAGGTTGACTCGCGAATACTCGGCGGGAGCTTCGGTCACTTGGCGATTATCCCCATGAGCGACGGACTCAAGCGTGGCATCGACCTCTTTAACAGCGGCCGGTACTGGGACGCCCACGAAGCGTGGGAGCACGAATGGATGGCCGACCGCAAGGGCCTCGACGCCGGTTTCTACAAAGGTTTGATCCAGGTCGCAGCAGGCTGCCTTCATTACGGACGGCGCAACCGCCGCGGCGCGGTCAACAAGTGGCGGACCGGCGCGGACTACCTCCGACCTTATCAACCGAGTCACCGCGGCGTGGCCTTGGGGCCTCTGGTCATGACGATGGACGGTTTCCTGGCAGAGATGAAGGCGCGCGATTGGCCCGAGCTGACGATGCCGAGGATCAATCAGGAATAAGGAGGGAATCGGCGGCCCGCGGCTGACTCGATCAGGCCTCCGTGACCGAGGCGCAGAAGGTCCTTGGCGTCGGCGCGGCCGTACGCGAAGACAAACGGCAGCAGCAGGTCCAGAGAGCTGGAGCGACCGAAACCCGCGCATGAAGCGACGCCGACAACGGCCGCCGCATCGAGCTTTCCCAGCCACAACATGCTCCCCGGATGCATCGGCGCCCCGAGCTGGAGGATCTGGCCTCCGGCGCGGGTGAGCTCGGCGTAGGCGGGATCGAGCGGATCGATGGCGGAGGCGCCGGCAAAGAGGACTAGCTGGGCACCGCGAGCCGTCGCCTCTTCATAAGCCGCGGCCACCGCCTCGGTCGTGCGGGCCACGTCGCGCACGCCCAACAGCTCCGCTCCATACCACCCGAGCTTGGCGATGACCGCCTGGCGAAACAGCTCGCGCGCCTTCGGCTTCAACCTCTCTGTCGCGACGACGAAGGTCTTGAGTGGACGGAACGGCAGCAGCTCGACCGCTGGGCCCTGCTCACGGGCGATCTTTTCAGCTGCCTCGATGAGGCTGCCCGGGACCGCGACCGGAGTCACCTTGCAGCCGGCAACCTCTTCGCCCTCCGCCACCGCCTGGCCGTCCATCAAAGTGAAAACAGAGATGTATCCGAGGGCGTTGATCGCGTCCACCGCATCCGCCCGCACGCGGACCAACCCGCGATGCCGGGCGATCAGCCGAGCCTGGCTCTGTACCGGTCGCTGCGCCTCGAGGCCCGGACCCGCCAGCGCGGCCGCCAGGCGCCGCGCCGCATCGTCCTCGTGGAGGTCGCCCGGTTCGAGCTCCACGAGGTGCACCTCGCGGGCTTGCCGGACTCGCTCGAGGTGCCTGCCCCCGAGGATCGTTCCCTTGCGCAGATCGGGCCCCAGGTCATGAACGAGCACGCGGCCGTCGACGTCGCGGCCTTTGGCGGTGGCTCCGTCCAACCGGATCGCTTTCACTTATTGAGAGGATAGGTTCGGAATGGATTCAACAACGGTCCGCCTCTACAACACATTCACGCGAATGAAGGAGCGGCTTCGGCCGCTGCGTGAAGGTGTCGTGCGCATCTACTCGTGCGGCCCGACCGTCTACCGGTACGTGCACGTCGGAAACCTGCGCACGTTCATGCTGCCCGACCTATTGCGGCGCAGTCTCGAGTACCTCGGTTATGAGACCGAGCAGGTGATGAACATCACCGACGTCGGCCACCTCACCGACGACACGTTCGACCGCGGCGAGGACAAAATGCTGGTTTCCGCGCGC
>Ga0137396_10001253_pt1 | contig 13202 bp, 16 predicted proteins | sample czc16metaG_FD_108284 | JGI IMG/M metagenome (GOLD analysis project Ga0137396, IMG submission 108284) | Vadose zone soil microbial communities from Angelo Coast Range Reserve, California, USA - czcobulk3.16 metaG | ecosystem: Environmental > Terrestrial > Soil > Vadose zone | place: USA...
ATCCTGGCCGCGGCCGTGCTTCACCAGCTCATGCTGGGGAGTGAGAAAAGCGTGGGGTGGTGGAACATCGTCGCGCTGGCCTTGTTGACGATGTTGTCGTACGCGCTGGAATTCGGGGCCGGCTATTTCGGCGCGAAGCGATTCGGCGCCACGAAATGGGGAGCTCTCGGCGCCACCCTCGGTGCGATCGTCGGACTCTTTTTTCCCTTTCCGGGACTGATCGTTGGTCCGATCGTGGGCGCCGTTGCCGGCGAACTCGTGGCCGGCAAGCGGCTCGTCAGCGCCGGACGCGCGGGTTGGGGGACGTTGCTCGGCAACCTTGCCGGCATGCTCGGCAAACTGACCATCGCTCTCGTGATGGTGAGCTGGTTTTTGGTCACCGCTCCCGCGCCGGTTTGAGCCAGGCGAGATTCATCCACGGATTTCACGGATTCATCCAGATTGCTTGGAATTTGACTAGGTAGCGCCAGCGAAGCGACGTTTTTTGCCGATTAGAACGGACCCTAGCCTGAAACAGTGTTGGTTGTAGACGAACGGCTGTGCAATTCTGGGCGGAGAAGATCTATGATAGAGCGCGTCAAAGCTCTGTTGCGGGGCGATGCCGATCGACTGGCGAACTGGCTGGCCGCGCCAGACCTGCGATCGGTCGCGGGTTGCCTTATCGTCATCTTGATTGGATCGGGTCTTTACGGTTTCACCCTCGGCATTTGGCGCGCGCCCTTGCAGTCGCTTTACACGGCGATCAAATTTCCCGCCCTGATTTTTCTGACGTGTGGCGGCAACGCCTTGCTTAATGGCATGCTCGCGCAGATTCTCGGCGTGGGCCTCTCATTCAAGCAGACCTCGCTCGCCATTCTGATGAGCTTCGCCATCGCTGCGATCATCCTGGGTGGATTCAGCCCGATCACTCTTTTCATCTGGTACAACGCGCCTCCGCTCGCCTCTGAAAGCGCGACGTTAGGGCATAGTCTCATGTTGCTTGCCCACGTCTGCGCCATCGCTTTCGCCGGCGTCATGGCCAACCGGCGTCTTCTCGACTTGCTCCGAAAAGTTGCCGGCGATTCGCGGACCGCACTCGTTGTGTTACTCAGTTGGCTCGCAGGTAATCTATTTCTCGGCGCGCAGCTGGCGTGGAATTTGCGTCCTTTTATCGGTCATCCCAGCCTGGCTGTGCAGTTTCTGCGAGACGAGCCTCTCCGCGGGAATTTTTACGAACATGTCTGGTACGCTTACCGGAATCTCTTTTTCTAAGGACCAAATCTTCAGCACCTATGCAAAATCAAGCACAGCAACCGCCCCAACTGCCGCGGCCTTCCCGTTTCGCGTTCGAGCCCATGCCCGCCGGCAAGTCACCGCTCTTGATTATCGAGACCTTGCTAAAATTTCCCGGTCGCATCATCTACGAATTGCAGAACAATTGGCGCGCCGGCTTGAGCGGCTGGTTGCTTGCGCTTGCTCTGGTCGGTATGGCTGCATACGGCGTAGTCGTTGGCAGTTTTTCCGGCGGCGCCCAAATGTGGATTGCGCCTGCCAAACTCGCCCTTGGAACGCTTTTTTCGATCCTCATCTGCCTTCCCAGTCTCTACATCTTTGCGGGTCTGGCGGGAATTGATGTGCGACTGCGCACCGTCATCGGCGTTCTTTTTGCGGCTGTTGCCCTTAGTGCCCTGCTCCTGATCGGGTTCGCGCCGGTCGCCTGGATATTCTCACAATCAACCGATTCCATTCCTTTTATGGGCACATTGCACCTGATGCTTTGGGTGATCGCGATCGGTTTTGGATTGCGTTTGATTGGAGCGATGGGACGGCTATTGGCTGGCGCAACAGGAGGCCAGATGAAGTTATGGAATCTGATCTTCATCCTGGTTTGTCTGCAAATGACCACGACCCTCCGGCCAATCGTCGGAAGCTCGGACCGTTTTCTTCCTGGCGAAAAGAAGTTCTTTCTCACCCATTGGTTCGAAACCATAAGCAAAGCAGCCGATTCAAAAGGTCAGCAGGAAAACAAGCGTCCAAATTGACAGATCCGTTCGATCCCCGTAATCCGCGGTTCAATACCTGATTTCCCGGCTTCCAGACTGTGCTAAGTTCAGCGCGATGGCAGATGATCGCTGGAGCGGAGAAATCTGCGCCAGAGGAAAGTCCGAACACCATACGGCAGCATGCCGCGGAGAACACGCGGGCGCCGCAGTTGCAAAATTGCGGTGACGGAAAGTGTCACAGAGAAGACACCGCCGGTTCTTTGGCAACAGAGTGCAGGTAAGGGTGAAAAGGCGAGGTAAGAGCTCACCGCTCGCGGAGCAATCTGCGAGGCACGAAAAACCCCATGCGGTGCAAGACAGAACAGAGGTAGGGCAGCCGGTCCGTTGATCCTCGGGTATCGTCGCATCACGGTGGCCTGTAGCGGCGGTCTATGACCGCCGATCACGGGTCCCGGGCGTCCCGCGCAAGCGGGATGAGATAAATGATCATCCTCCGAAGAAATTCGGGGACAGAATTCGGCTTATCGCCATCGAAATGGAGGGCGCTTTCGGAAACGAAGGCGCCCTTCCGCTTTTTGTAAGACCGTGCCGCGGCTTTGCAGTTACGAAAAATTCGTTACTCAGAACGCGGCGGATAAGCGCCTTCGTCGAGAAAATACTGCGCGACGGTCCGGATGAAATTCGGCTTCAGGGAAGAAGCCAATCCTAGTTTCCGAATCGCAGAGATTTTTTCAGTCAGAATGTCAAATCCTATGAACCCACAGATATAGTTAAGTGGCGTTTCACGCAGTTTGAAGGTTGGCCGCAGCAATTCGCTTTCGACCTTATCGCGCCGTTCGTCCGGCGCGACTAGGTAAAGATCGATTGAAATATTAGGCTGGAGGGCAAGAAGATCGCTCATCCGAAGTAATCCGGAATAAACGGAAGTGGTGCACTCGACTTCGAACGCCGCGATGATCGAATTCCCTTTCAACCAAAGGACGTCGATTAGCTCGATTGTCTTGTGGGTCGCTTCGTTGAACTGCGTAGGTAGTTCGCTGACGACTCCTTCGATTTTCCCGAGGGTATTACCATTCCATGATCGTTGCCGATCATTGCGAGCCACCCAAAGTTCAAATCCCATGCTTCTCCCGAGATCGAGAAGGAGATACTGAATTTCGATATGTCGAGTCGTCGTCGGCTCGCTTTTTAGGAGCTGGGCACGGTTCTTCGGACTCAACTCTTCGGATTCGGGCACGCTAACGATCGTCGTGACCGTTTTCTTCCCCCGCTTTCGTTCTGCTTTATAGAAAGGTTTTCGAGCAAGTTGCTTTGGATCAACGGGGCGCGACACCGGTTGCTTGGCTGCCTGTCTCAGTAAATCTACCAAAAGTTTACCGTCCGCGGAACGTTTGAACCGGTTCGGGCTCATCCGCAGAAATCCTTTGAATCCTCCTCGGTGTTCCGGACGGGCGAAGAAATCGACTTTTCCTTCGAGCTCACTCATTTGGACACCGTTTTCCGGGGTCAGTATCACCATGGGCGAAACATCTACTCGTTCAGGGAATGGATCGAAGCTCCAAATCTCCCGTTGGTCCTTGCTGCGTCCATGAACCCGAAGCGCACCAACCCAACGCTTGACGCCCGTGAGATAGCAGAGCAGTACGTCATCAGGCTTGAGTCTATCGACGGCTTTAGCCATTCGTTTGCGGAACCCCGAGACCTTCCCGCCCGCACGAAGGAATTCATCCCACGTTGTGCCAGTGAAGAGATCTAGCCAATAATCCACGGCTTCAACTTACTACTCAATCGGCTTCGTGCGATGAAGCTCCGTTCTTTCGGGGACGTCGGACGCAATCGTCCAAGCAACTAGCAAAGTGCGAAGCGGTCGTCGTCATCTTTGAAAGAATGACCGGAGTTGGGACATTCATCGATACGCTTCTCGACGATGCCGAACGCTCTCAATTGCTACAACAAGCACAACGTCCGAAATCGCATAAATGACGCGATAATCGCCAACACGAATCCGGTATGCATTTCGAGAGTTGACGAGCTTTCGGCAGCCAGGTGGACGCGGGTTCTCGGCCAATTGCCAAATCGCGCGAACGACATGTTGTCGCTTCGTGGAAGTCAAACGCCTCAAATCCTTCTCGGCCGACTTTCGAAATTCGATGCTATACCGAGGCATTCTTCTTTAGCCGGCGCAGAACATCTTCGAACGGAATCGTGGGTTCATGGCGACGACTGGCGATCACGCCCAAATCGTACAAGTCTTCGAGCAGTTCTTCGTATTCTTCGATCGGGAGAATTACCGCTTTGCGCTTGCCATTTTTGACGACGTATTCCGCCGCGGATTCGCGCGCTTTCATCGTGATGATTGTACCACTAGCAGACGCATGAGCCAACTCACAAACAATCGTCGAGACCTGCGAGCAGATCTGTAACCGTTTCTTCGGTTTCGTCGCCCATGTTTGAGAGGCGGAATGTCTTCCCTCGAATCGGGCCGTAGCCGGGATCGATCACGAGGTGATGTTTCTCCCGCAGCTTTTTCGTCATCGCGAGGACGTCGACACCCTTGTTGTTTTTCACGCACGTGAGCGTCTTGGTGCGGAAGCCTTCCTCAGCGAAGAAGTCGAAGCCGGTGCGGCGGACCCAATCGTGGACGAGAGCGTTGGTGCGGGCGTGCCGGGCGAAGCGGGCGGCGAGGCTTTCCTCTAAGATTTCGTCGAGCTTGGATTGTAACGCGTGGATGTGGCCGATGCTCGGGGTGCTTTGCGTCATCCATTCGGATTGTTGGTTCTTGAACTCGATGAAGTCGAAGTAGTAGCCGCGGTTCGGGATTTTTTCGGCCCGCGCGAATGCCTTGTCGGAGACGGAGAAGAGGGAGAAGCCGGGCGGAAGGGCGAGCGCTTTTTGCGCGCCGGTGAGCATGACGTCGATGCCGAGTGTGTCCATCTCAATCTTGATGCCGGAGAAGGAGGAAACAGTATCGACTACCAGCGCGACATCGGGATACTTCTCCAGCGTGCAGCAAATCTCCGGCAGAGGATTCATCACGCCGGTTGAGGTCTCGCTGTGAATCAAGACAACGCTGTCGAACTTTCCGGTGGCGAGCCGGGCATCGATGTCCTTTGGATCGATGTGTTTTCCCCAATCGACTTGGAGCGGCTCGGCGTTTTTTCCACAACGTTTGGCAACGTCGAACCATTTGTCGGAGAACGCGCCGCACATGCAACAGAGCACGCCGCGATCGACCAGGTTGCGGATCGATGCCTCCATCACGCCCCAGGCCGAGGACGTGGAGAGAAAGACGGGCTGACTGGTGGCGAACAGTTTCTGGAGCTTCGGGTGAACGTCGCGGTAGAGATTCTTAAAATCTTCGCTGCGGTGTCCGATCATGGGCCGCGAGAAGGCGGCCATTGTTTTCGGTGAGACTTCGACCGGGCCGGGAATGAAGAGCTTGTCGTGTGGAAGCATAAGACAGAACGTCCAACGTCCAACGTCCAACGTCCAACTCAGAAGAATCTTAACAAGGACGGGCCCCGGCTCAATTCTTGATGAAGCTGATATCGCCGCTGCGCTCGATTCGAGCCCGGCGGATTGTTGAGATCTCTTCGACCTTGGCATCCAAGCGGAGGTCCTCCTCAAGATCGTGCTGCGAGATGAGATTGCGCCGCATCATGTCGAGGAGCGGCTTGCCATTTTCGACGATGACATCAGGACGACCTTTGAGGAGCCGGCCAAACGCGTGCGAGCGGCAGGCCACCCACGAAAATGAGCGGTGCAGGAAAACGAGAATAAGGCCGCACCCGATCGTGGTGAAGAATCCAGCGGTGCCGTTGACGGCCCGCGAAAGGATGGAGGCTAGGATGACGATAAAAATGGCATCGAAGGCCGTCTTCTCGGCGAGCGAACGTTTGCTGCTTAGGCGTACCATCACGAGCGTGATCAGGAATATGATGACGCCGCGCAACGAGGTTTGCGCGAACGTCAGGTCTTTTGGCTCAGCGCCGAGGCCGAGGAGCGGGCCAGCGAAATCATAGAATGATTGCATCCTAAGATTTGATCGCCGGACGGGCATTGGTCGCGCGTATCAAATCGCCGACATTGTGTCGTCGCGGATCTCGCGGCTTAGCATGAGTCCGATTAGCACGGCAATTTCGTAGTGCTTAAGGAAGAATAAATGTTCCCCGCACAGGGGCAGGGACACAACGGAAGGGACCAAGTTTATGGCACGAGGAAGCAAGAAGAAATATACCGGCAAACAAAAACGGAAAGCAGGGAAAATCGAAAAAGGATATAAAAAGCGCGGCATCTCCAAGAAGGAGGCAGAGAAGCGCGCCTGGGCGACCGTGAACAAGTCGGACAAGGGCGGAAAGAAGAGCGGCTCGGGCCGCGGGAAGAAGAGCAGCAAAGCAAGCTCGCGGAAGGGTGGAAAAAAAGGCGGGAAGAAATCCGGCGGCGGCCGGAAGAAGAGGTAGATGCCGGCAAGAAACGACGACCTGCACGGGAGCGCGCCGGACAAGTCAGACTTTGCACTGCTCCTGATCGACGTTATCAACGATCTCGATTTTCCGGAAGCGAACCGGCTCCTGCGCTTTGCGCGCCCTATGGCGCGAAAGATCCTGCGGTTGAAAGAGCGGGCGAAAAAGGCCGGCGTGCCGGTGATATACGTGAACGATAATTTCGGGCGCTGGCAGTCCGACTTTCGCCGGCAAGTGCAGCATTGCCTGCGCGCGAAATCGCGCGGCCACGAGGTCGTCAAGTTGCTCCAGCCGGAAGAGGACGATTATTTTGTTCTCAAGCCGAAGCACTCCGGCTTTTTCTCGACCACGCTCGAGACGCTTCTCCGCTATCTCGGATCGAAGACGCTCATCATCACCGGCATCGCCGGGAATTTCTGTGTGCTCTTCACCGCGAACGACGCCTTCATGCGCGACTACGATCTGATCATTCCGTCGGATTGCACGGCCTCGAATTCGAGCGCTGAAAACAGGGAAGCGCTGGCCCTGATGCGAAAATTCCTGAAAGCGGACACGCGTCCGTCTTCCAAGATCAGGTTGCCCGTGGGGAGAAAGAAACGCCGCTAGTCATTCTTGTGGAGGCCAATCGCCCTCCCCAAGCCCGATTACGCTTCGGGTTGCGAAGCGGCTAAAGTTCTCGCGCTTGCGCGGGAAACTTTCGCGTGGCATAACACCAAGCCTCGCGCTCCAAACTTGGAGCCGCCGGCTCCTAATTTCAGACCATGCCGACTCTTTCATCTGCTGATCCAGTGCTCGAGACCCAGGTGTTTTGGGACCGCCACAAGAAAAAGGTGTTCGCGGCTCTCGTTCTGGCGCTGCTCGCGGTCGCAGCCTGGGGAGGGAATCGGATCTACTCCGACCGCCGCGATGCGACTGCGGCAAATCTGCTCACGACAGCAAAGACCGCCGCGGAATTTCAGAAAGTCATCGCACAATATCCAGGAACGCCGGCGGCCGGGTCCGCCTGCCTTTTCCTGGCCGAGGAGCAGAGGAAGGAGAAAAAATTCCAGGAAGCGAACGCGACGCTTCAGTCCTTTGTGGAGAAATATCCCACGCATGAGCTAAAGGGCGCGGCTCGACTGGCGATGGCCGCGAACCTGGAGTCGCTCGGGAAACCCGATGAGGCCCTGGCCGCGTATCAGCGTCTCGCAACGGATGACCCGGAAGGGTTCGGCGCCCCCGTTGCCATGATTTCACAGGTGCACATTCTCCAGGAGAAAAATCAGATCGAGGAAGCGCGCCGCGTTTGTGAGACAATCCTGACCAAGTATCGCGAGAGTCCGGTGGCCAACGAAGCGCAACGGCACCTTCGTCTGCTAAAGCCAGCGACTCCGCCTGAGGTGGCCAACACGGCTCCCGCGCCTGTCACTAACGTGCCGAGTTTTCTATTGCGACCGTCGGATTTGCCGACGGCTGCCCCTTCGGCGCCTGTTTTGCCGGCTCTTATCCAGCCGACAGCCGCTCCGCCGGTGCGGAGCATACCTAGGATTCGGCCGAGAAAGCGGTGATTACCCCGTCGGCCGTCGGTCCTCGGCGTTAGGCGAGCGCATCGATTTGCGCCTGCTCGTTTAACGTTTCGAGAATTGGAAGCGTTTCCGTGCCCCCGGCTGGCCGGATTTTTTCCGCTCTTTCATTCGCGGATCGCGCCGGAGCAATCCTTCGGCTTTGAGCGTTCCGCGGAGATTCGCATCCACCAGCAAGAGGGCCCGCGAGATCGCGAGCCGCGCCGCGCCCGCCTGGCCGGTCGCGCCTCCGCCCGTGGTGTTGATGGAAAGATCGTAGGAATTGGTCAGCTTCACCACCTGAAGCGGCTGGAGCACCGTGTTCTGGAGCGGGACTGTCGGAAAGTAATCTTCGAAACTCTTCCCGTTGATGTCGATTTTGCCGCTGCCCGGGGTCATCCGAATACGCGCCACGGAAGTCTTGCGACGGCCGGTGGCGATGAATTCCTGAGTCTGTGCCATGGGAAAATTCCTAAGCCGCCAGCGAGACATTCGCGGGCTGCTGCGCGGCATGCGGATGCAAATCGCCGCGGTAAACCTTGAGCTTCCGGTAAACGGCGCGCCCGAGTTTGTTATGCGGAATCATTCCGCGAATGGCGCGTTCGACCAGCAGTTCCGGGTGGCGTGCGCGACGCGCCCGGGCGTTCTCGGTTTTGTGCCCACCGACGAAACCGGAGAAGCTCATGAAGCTTTTCTGCTCTTCCTTCTTGCCTGTCAGGCGCACTTTCTCCGCGTTGATCACGACCACGAAATCGCCCGTGTCGACATGGGGTGTGTAGATGGCCTTTTCCTTTCCGCGCAAAAGATTGGCCGCTTTCACGGCGACCTGGCCGAGCACCTGATTCTTGGCGTCGATGATCCACCATTTGCGGGGGATTTCGCTGGCTTTGGCAGAAAACGTCTTCATCAGGTTGAAAGGGCACGGAAATTACGAGCGTGGCTGGCAGTGTCAACTGCTTCTTCGCCTGGGTCGGCATGACTGGCGGAGAGCATTTGCACTGGGATCCCGGACTAAAGCTGGCACCGCATTTGCTTATAATTACCATAATGCGTCGCTTCTCTTTCTCTCTGTTGTTTTTCACCCTGGCTATTCACTCGGCACTGGCTGGCGAGGAAAAGTCCGCAGATGCGGGCAGCACATCAGCGCGCGTGGTGATTCGCGAGCTGAATCTCGCGCGCCAGAACCCGGCGCTTTACGCAACCTTCATCGAAGAGTTGCGCGGTCGGATGAACGGCAACGTCATGGTCTTGCCCGGACATACGAGAATTCGGACAAAGGAGGGCCCCAGGGCATTGGATGAAGCGATCCACTTCTTGCGCAGCGCTCGACCGCAGGCGTCGCTGGCCCTCTCGCCCGGAATGAGCCGCGCGGCGGCGGACCATTGCGCCGATCAAGCGTCCGGCGGATTTGGTCACGCCGGCCGGGATTCAAGTCATGCTGATGGACGCATCGCCCGCTACGGAACATTCGGTGGCTGCTGGGGCGAAAATATCTCCTACGGCAAAGCAAGCGCGCGCGATGTAGTTCTCGCGCTCATCATCGACGACGGTTTGCCCGCTCGAAAGCACCGCAACAATATCTTCAATCCGAATTTCAACTTTGCCGGGGCCGCGTTCGGGCGCCACGCGCGTTTCGGGACCGTTTGCAGCATGGATTTCGCCGGAACCTATGTCGAGCGCGGGCAGTCGCCCGCGGAGACACTCGTCGCGCGAAATTTCTGATTGGACCACCGGCGGGTGGTGCTGGTTCGTTAATCCCTGCCTGGCCGTTCCGGTCGCATCTTTTCCAGGATCGGCTGGATTGAGGGATCCGCTTTCAGAAGGGCGGGACGCATGACGTCCCGGAATTCCCGGCGGGCTTGTCTGAGCCGGTCACGTGCCGCCCGCACCGCCGGATCGCCCATCGCTTTCTGGTGGGCCGCTTTGAGCTTCGAGCGCTCATCTTCGTTCAAGCTGGCCCAACGGGCGCGGCGCTCCATTTGACGCTCCATTTGAAATTGTCGCGGCGGCCTCTCGGCCGGCGATTGCGCCAGGACGCTGGGCGCGAATTGGAGCGCCGCAGCCAAGGTCGGAACGAGGAGGAAGGTCAATTTCGCTTTCATGTTTTGTTAATATACCCCGGCGGCGTCCCAAAGTTGCGCCGCCGGCTGGAGAAATGGTCGCTGGTCATTTCATTTCGCCAAGCGTAATTTTCCCGCTTTCTCGCATGGCCAATCAAACTGCCGCCGCCAAGACCGCCATCACTCCGCGGCGTGATGAGGATTTTCCCGAATGGTATCAGCAGGTCGTTCGCGCAGCCGAGATGGCGGAATCCTCGGACGTCCGGGGCTGCATGGTCATTCGTCCGTGGGGCTACGGTATCTGGGAAAACATGCAGCGTCAGCTCGACGCGATGTTCAAGGCGACCGGACACCGGAACGCCTATTTCCCGCTTTTCATTCCGCTGAGCTATTTCGAGCGCGAAGCGGCCCACGTGGAGGGTTTTGCCAAGGAATGCGCGGTCGTGACGCATACCCGGCTGGAGGTCAATGCCGAAGGGAAAATGGTGCCGGGCAGTCCGTTGACCGAACCGCTGGTCGTTAGGCCAACCTCCGAGACCATCATTGGCGCGAGCTACGCGAAGTGGGTGCAAAGCTATCGCGACCTGCCCATCCTCATTAACCAATGGGCGAACGTCGTGCGCTGGGAGATGCGGCCCCGCGTCTTCCTCCGGACCACGGAATTTCTCTGGCAGGAAGGCCACACCGTCCACGAAACGGAAGCCGAAGCGCGCGCGGAGACGAAGCAAATGCTCGACGTGTACGAAACGTTCGTGCGCGATCATCTCGCGATTCCGGTTTTCAGCGGTGAGAAATCCGAGAGCGAGCGCTTTCCCGGCGCGGTCCAAACGCTCTGCCTGGAGGCAATGGTCCAGGACCGCAAGGCGATTCAGGCCGGCACCTCGCATTTCCTCGGCCAGAACTTTTCGCGCGCGAGCGGGATCCAGTTCCAAACGCGGACGGGAACGCAGGAGTTCGGGTGGACGACGAGCTGGGGCATGAGCACCCGGCTAATTGGCGCGGTCATCATGGCGCATGCCGACGATGACGGGCTTGTTCTGCCTCCTCGGATTTCGCCGATCCACGTCGTCATTTTGCCGATCACGACAAAGGAGGAAACGCGCGCGCGAGTCCTTGAAGCAGCGGAAAAGCTCGCCGCCGAACTTCGCGCGCAGACATATTTCGGCGCGCCGCTCGAGATCGAAGTCGATCGACGCGATCTCGGCGGCGGAGTAAAGAATTGGGAATGGATCAAGAAAGGGGTTCCGCTGCGCGTGGAGCTCGGCCCACGCGATTTGGAATCAGGCACCGTCGCGGTGAGCCGGCGCGATCAACCTATGAAAACGAAAGAATTCCTGCCGGTGGCAGAGCTCGTTAGCCGCGCGGTTGGGCTGCTTGATTCCATTCAGCTAAATCTTCTCGAGCGCGCAAAACAATTCCGCGACACACATACGCGGGTGATCGATTCCAAGGAGGAGTTCTACGACTTCTTTACGCCCAAGAATCCCTCCAAGCCCGAAATCCACGGCGGTTTTGCCCGGGCGCATTGGAATGGCTCGCGTGAAGTTGAAGAGCGAATCAAGAACGACCTGAAGGTCACGATCCGCTGCATTCCGTTCGACGATCCAACCAGACCACAAGAAGCGGGAACCTGTCCTTTTAGCGGAGAACCGAGCCCGCGCCGCGTTGTGTGGGCCAAGTCGTACTAGGCTATTGTCGCGCGGAAGGGAAGGCGGTAAGCTGGAGTCGTGAAGCTGACTGCCGTCTACGAGCAAGTCCCGGGTGGTTATGTTGGCTATGTCCAGGAATTACCGGGCGCAAATACTCAAGGCGCAACGCTTGAAGAAACGCGAGCGAATTTGAACGAAGCGGTGCAGCTGGTTCTTCAAGCCAATCGCGAGCTCGCCGAACAGGAATTGGAAGGGCGAAGGGTTACTCGCGAACCGTTTGAGCTAACGCCCATGTGAAGCGACGCGACCTTCTGCGACATGTCGAGGCGAAGGGGTGCCGACTTCTTCGGGAAGGTGGCAATCACACAATTTTTTTTAACCCGGCCAACAGAAGGGTTTCCGCGATTCCGCGACATCGCGAGATTTTCGAGCAACTCGTTGCCAAGATTTGCAAAGATTTGGGAGTGCCGAAACCGTAGGCGCGGTTGACGGGACGGGATGGACTTGTTTATTCCCCTCGTGGGGGCCGAACTTACTCTTTACAGCCGCGCCATGTGCTCGTGGTGCATGGATGCAAAAGACTACCTGTCTGAGCGCGGCTACCAGTTTACCGTGATTGATGTGGGCCGGGACCGTGACGCGTACGAGGAAATGGCGGAGCTCTCAGACCAGACCTATGTGCCAACACTGGTCGCAGGCGATGAGGTTTTGGCGAATTTTGACACCGATCAGCTGGAAAAATTTCTGAACGAGCACGGAATCGAGCCCTGATGCTGTTTGGTCTCTTCCTTACGCTGGGAGTTGCTATTCTCAGTGTCGCTCTGCGGAGCTACCAGACTTCGTTCGCGCAAAAGGCCGGGGCGGTCGGCATCCTCCTCTCCACTTTTCTCGCGGTTTATTTTGTCAGTGACAGTTGGGGGCTCGGGTTGCTCGCGGCGCTCACCTGGCTCTTCCTGCCCTGGCTGGAGATTCTGACCCGCATTCGGGCCTTGCGTTTGCCGAAGGAGAAGGCGCTCCGGCCGAAGAGTCCCCCGTCCGAGGAAGTTTTTCCCACGCTCGAAGAGATCACGCGCGAGATCCAGAACGAGGGATTCGTGCACATCAATGATGCGGGTTGGGATTGGGAAGATTATCGCCAGTTTTTCCGGCTGTTTTACAAGGAGGAAGATCGAGCGCAGGCGACGATTTGTCTGAACGAGCAGAACGACCTTTCGTTCTACTATCTGCGCATTTCCTCGCGCGCCCACGACGGGATCATTTGGACGACTTGGAATTACCCGCTCTCCTACGGGTTGAAATTAACCCCGCAGTTCAAGATCAACCGGCAGCGGCCGGACCAGTCGTTCTGGCAGCTTTACCAAAGCCATCGGGAATTCCTGCGCCTCAACCAGGTTGAGACGAGTGTAATCGATTCAATGGATGAAGAGCGCATCCAGCTCGAGGTCGAGAACGATTTGCGCGACCAGATCGCGCATAACATTAAGAAGGGCGTCCTGAAATCGACGCC
>Ga0137396_10001254_pt1 | contig 13193 bp, 16 predicted proteins | sample czc16metaG_FD_108284 | JGI IMG/M metagenome (GOLD analysis project Ga0137396, IMG submission 108284) | Vadose zone soil microbial communities from Angelo Coast Range Reserve, California, USA - czcobulk3.16 metaG | ecosystem: Environmental > Terrestrial > Soil > Vadose zone | place: USA...
CGCTCCCAGAACAGGCGCGCCAGGGTATCCGCTGCCATGATCGATCCCCCTAAACTATCAATTTTCAAAGGGTTAGAGACCGTATCACGGCATGGATGACGCGATGCAATATTTATCTTGACCGACATAACGCGATGCGTTATATTCCTTTCGGTTGGGAGAGACATCGATGGAGAAACGCAGAACAACCAAGACGAAGCCGAAAGCGCAGGAGGAGACACCCATGATCGACGAGAAGAAGACCCAAGAACTGCTCGGCCAGGTCACCGGCAAGGCCGTGGAGACGATGACGGTGTGGGCCGACGCCAACCAGCACGTGCTGCGCGAGCTTGTCGAGTTCGGCGCCGCGAGCGCGAAGGAGAGTGTCCGGCTCTACGCCGAGCTCCAGCAGAGCGCCATCGAGGCGCTGAAGGACTCTCAGGCGGCCGTGCTTCGCTGGCAGTCGGCGTGGCAGAACGGCGCGAAGGACCCGGTCCAGCTCTATCAGAAGGCCGTCGCCGAGAGCGTGGACAACGCCCAGAAGGCGTTCAAGATCCTCGAAGTGGGCGCCCAGGCCGTCACGCGCTCAGCCGAGCGGCTGCAAACGTCGGCGGAGCAGGCGGGCAGGAGTATTCAGGAGACCTACACGACCGTCGTGGCCAAGATGAAGGACGTCTACGCGCAGAACTGACCGAGAGGTGCTCCCGCTCCGAACGGCCCGGCGCTCGCCGGGCCGTTCTATTTCGCCTGGCTCTTCCGCTTCTCCAGCCGCTCTTCGAGGGAGCGGAGCCGCTCTCGCAGCAACACGACCTCTTCGCGCAGCCGGTCGGCATCGGGCTCGCCGTCGCGCTTCGTCTCCGCGCGCGCGGCGCCGGGAATCAGCCCCCACCCCGCGCGACTCGACCACTCCTGGAAGACCCGCTCCATCTCACGCTGGTTGGAGACGATGCCCTCCAGGCTCGACTTCATGGAGCGCTGGACGAACTCCTGCCAGGCCTCCCCGTGCTTGATCAGCTGGTGGAGGAAGGCGGTCGGCAGGCCGCTGCGGTGACTGCGCTGGTTCTCGAGGATGATCTGCGTGAGCGTCACCGCCGTAAGGTCCTCACCGGACGCCGCGTCCACCACCGAGATCTCCTTGCCCGCCCGGATCATCTCCTCGATCTCTTCGAGCGTGACGTAGCGACTCTCCTGCGTGTCGTAGAGCTTTCGATTCGAGTACCGCTTGATGACGTACGCCATATCACTCCCCCGCGGGGACTCGGCCCCAGTGGCAATGATGAATCGCTTAACACCCCGCGTCAAGGGCCGCGACCGCGACGCGTGTTAAACTGACGCTCCACCGCAGAGGAGGGCTGGGATGAAGCTCAAGGATCGCACCGCGCTCGTCACCGGAGGGTCCCGCGGGATCGGTCGCGCCGTCGCGCTCGCCCTCGCCGAGGAGGGCGCCGACGTGGCCGTGAACTACGTCGCCAGCGAAGCCGCGGCCAAGGACGTCGCCGACCACATCCGGAAGATGGGACGACGCGCCATGCTGGCCCAGGCGGACGTGGCCGACTATCCCGACACCTTCCGCATGGCCCAGGAGGTCATCAGGGAGTTCGGCCACCTCGACATCCTGGTCAACAACGCGGGGATCAACTCCGACAAGACGTTCGTGAAGATGGACCACGCGTCGTGGCGGAAGGTGCTCGCGATCAACCTCGACGGCGTCTTCAACTGCACCAAGGTCTTCGTCGACCAGATGCTCAAGCAGAGCTACGGTCGCGTCGTGAACATGACCTCGGTCATCGGCCAGATCGGCAACTTCGGCCAGGCCAACTACGCCGCGTCGAAGGCCGGCGTGGCGGCGTTCACGAAGTCGCTCGCCAAGGAGCTCGCGGGCAAGGGCGTCACGGTGAACGCGATCGCGCCGGGGTTCATCGAGACCGAGATGATTCAGGGGATCCCCGACAAGGTGAAGGAAAAGCTGCTCGCTCAGATCCCGCTGAAGCGGTTCGGGACGGCAGAGGAGGTCGCGCGGGCCGTCTGCTACATCGTCTCGGCCGACGGTGACTACATCACCGGCGCCGAGCTCTCGATCAACGGCGGGCTGCTGATGTGACCAGCGCCGCCCAGGCGTTCATCGCCTGGGCGGCCCAGGACCACGGCTGGAGTGCGAGCCGTGCGAACGAGGCCACCGCCCGACGCTCCTCGTCGTAGAGGATCGGGGCCTTCGACGGCATGACCCACGCTTCACCCGACAACACTTCCTCGTTGCGCTGGTTCGTGCACGTCGTCTGCAGTCGGATCCGGTTCCGCTCCCGGATGACCTCGAGGACCTCGACCCGCGCCGTGATCGTGTCGCCGGCCCTCACCGGCTTCGTGAACTTGAGGGACTGCGACACGTAGATCGCGCCCGGGCCAGGCAGCCGTGTCCCGATGACCGCAGAGACGAGGCCGGCGGTGTAGATGCCCGGCGCGATCGGCTCCTTGAAGGGCGTGGTGGCGGCGTACGCGGGATCGCTGTGGACGGGATTGAAGTCGCCGACGGCGTCGATGAAGCTCGCGATGTGATCCTGCGTGACCGTCCGAACGATCTCGGCGTGGTCCCCCGGCGCGAGCTCGCTGATCGTCCTCCCGATCATCTCGGCTCCTTGTCCAGACGCCGCAGCACCGCCCCGACCGCGTCCTCGATGCGCTCGAGGCGATCCTCGAGCTCCACGATCTGCTTAGCGACCGCCGTCACCTGGCTCCGTGACGGCACGTTGAGCGACTGCAGCGCCTGCTCGATACCCTGGTCCATGGCCTTTTTGACGGGAGCCTGCGACACCAGCATCTGGTCGAGGGACTGGCCCATCAGCTTGGCGAACTGCTCCGTCCCCATGGCCTGACCGAGCACCTTCGACCACCCCTCGATCCACTGGTCGAGGAACTGCTTCCACTGACCGAGAAGGTCGGGGCTGGCCGGGGTCTGAGCGAAGAGGGTCGCCCATGTCTGAAGGCCCTGGTCGAGCACGGGACGCCAGAAAGAGAACGGATCCGGAGGCGGGGCCGCCGGAGTCTGGCTGACGAGGCGGGCCCAGGCCTGAGTTCCCTCCTCGAGCTGCTTCTTCCAGAACTCGAAGAGCTGGTTCGCGGTGGTGTCAGCCATGACTCACCTTGTCGACTTCATCATAGCCCCGTCTGACGCTCTGCGTCAAGCGCCTCGCCGCGCAGTGAGGTCAGGACCGGGAGGCGAGCCACCCGGAAACCTTGGGCCAGCAGTGCCGCGCGGCGCCGCGGCCCGCGATCAGCGAGATGTGGCCGCCGGGCAGCTCGACGTACTCCTTCTCCCGGCTCGCGACGGCGCCGAGGAGGGCGCGGACACACTCGGGTGGCGCGATGTAATCCTCCTTCGCGCCGACGACGAAGACCGGGCACGTGATGCTCTGGAGACGCACACGCCGACCGCGCATGACGAGCTCGCCGCGATAGAGCTTGTTCTCCTGATAGAAGTCGCGTACCCACTGGCGGAAGAATTCACCCGGGAAGGCCACGTACTCGTTCGCCCACTTGTTGAGCGCCTGGAAGCTCTCCACATACTGATCGTTCCAGAGGTTCCACCAGAGGTTCAGATTCGTGGAGAGGTCCATGGTCGGCTTGATGAGCTTGAAGCCGGCCTTGACCAGGTCCGCCGGGACCGATCCGAGCGTATCCACGAACCGGTCGACGTTGAAGTACTCCTTCTTGAGCCAGAGCCCGAAGAGGCCGACCTTGCTGAAGTCGATCGGGCCGGCCATGTCGATGAAATTCTTCACCGGGACCTCGGGATACGTCGCCACGAAGGAGGCCGAGATCGGCGCGCCCATGCAGTAGCCCAGGACGTTCAGCTCCGAGGCGCCCGACGACTCGAGGACCTTCTGCGCCATGCGCGGCAGGATCCGCGTCACACAGTCCTCGACCGTGAGGTCGTTGTCCTCCGGGCCGAAGACTCCCCAGTCGAGGAGGTAGAAGTCGTACCCCTCACGGGTCATGTGCTCGATGAAGCTCCCGTTGGGCAGGAGGTCGAAGATGTACGGGCGGCTGATGCCGAGGTTCGGGACGAAGAGGAGCGGTGTCCTGTAACGGCGGGAGGACGCGTAGCGGTAGAGGCGCGACTTGTTCTTCCTGTAGATCTCCTCGCGCGGCGTCTGCCCGACCTTCGGCTCGGTCGGGTTCGTCACGAGCCGGTGCAGGTTCTCCAGGCGGCGGCGCTGTTTATCGATCTCCTCCTGCCACTGCTTGACGACCTCGGGCGACACGCCGGATGCGGCGCCGTCCCCGCTCGTGAACCGCTCGACCACGTCCGCGAATCGCTCTTGACCCATGCGTCTCGGGCTCCCCTCGGAGGTTTGGCATCGAGTATCGCATCCCACGCGCGCCCGCCGGCGCGTTTCCGGCTACATCTGGAACATCGATCCCAGCTTCATCGCTAGACCCATGTCGCCCTTCACCTTCAGCTTGCCAGACATGAAGAGCATCTGCCCGGACTGCTTGCCGGAGAGCATGTCGAGCCAGTCCTGGGCCGCGATCTGGAGCGGCAGGTTGGGGCCGGTGGCCGCGCCGATGCTGACGGAGCACGTGCCGTCCTTGATGACCGCGTGCCAGGTGCCGCCCCCCTCGCCGCTCACGTCGTACTGGATCACGGCGCTCGTCCCCGCAGCCTTGTCCGCGCGGAACCGGCCCGCCATCGCGTCGAACGTCTCTTTCACCGTCGGCATTATCTTCTCCTTGTAGCGTCGGGGTCAGCCCCGTCAGCTAAGACGTCTAAAACGTAAAGAGGTCCATTCCGCCTGTCACGGTCAGCACCGCGCCCGTGATGTACCGCGCGCGTTCCGAGCAGAGGAACGCGACGGCCCAGGCGACGTCCTCGGGTTCGCCCTCCTTTTGCATGGCGACGCGCTTGACCATCCGCTCGTACAGCGGCGAGAGCCGGGCGTTGGGCGCGATGATCCCCGGGGCGAGCGCGTTGCAGGTGACGTTGTACCGGGCGCCCTCGAGGGCGACCGACTTGGCAAAGCCGATGACGCCGATCTTGGTGGTCGCGTAGGCGGTCTGGCCGAAGCCGCCCATCAGCCCCGCGATCGAGGCCATGCAGACGATCCGACCCCAACGCCGCTGGCGCATGCCCGGGAAGACGGCCTTCGTCATCTTGAAGGTCCCGGTGAGGTTCACCGCGAGATTCAGCTCCCAGTCCTCCTCGCGCAGGTCCTTCAGCTGGCCGACGGTGTAGATCATCCCCGCGTTGTTCACGAGGATGTCCACCGGCCCGAGGTCGCGCTCGACGCGGGCGACGACCTCCTGTACCGCGCCGGTCTCGCGGATGTCGCACGCATAGCCGCGCGCGCGGCCGCCCGCCTTCTCGATCTCCTTCGCGGTCTCCGATGCGCCCTCGGCGTTGAGGTCCACGATCGCGATCTTGCACCCTTCGCCTGCGAGGGTCACGGCGTCCGCCTTCCCGAGGCTCCGCGCGCCGCCGGTGACGAGCGCGACGCGGTCTCGAACGCCGAGGTCCATCCTACTTCCCTTTGAAGTTGGGTTCGCGCTTGCCGAAGAAGGCCTGAATGCCTTCCGAGGCGTCCTCGGTCCTGAGCGTCTTGAGGAACGCGCGCACCTCGATCTCGCTCGCCTTGTCGATCGGCGCCTCGAGCCCATCGTCCACGGTCTCGATCAAGAGCCGCGTGGCGATCGGCGCGCGCTTGGCGAGCTGGCGCGCCAGCGCCTTGGCGTCGTTGAGCGTCTCGCCCTCCTTCGACAGCCGGTTGACGAGGCCGAGCGCCAGGCACTCCGGTGCTGGGATCAGGCTGCCGAGGATCAGGAACTCGAGCGCCTTGGTCCGCCCGATGAGCCGCGGCAGCCGTTGGGTACCGCCGTAACCCGGAATGATGCCGAGATTCGACTCGGTCTGGCCCATCCTGGCGGTCTCCTTGAGGAACCGGAAGTGGCAGGCCATGGCGATCTCGCAGCCGCCGCCGGTCGCGTGGCCGTTGACGGCCGCGATCACCGGCTTCGGGAAGCGCTCGATCTTGCGCATGACGCTGTTGCCGAAGCGGATGAACACCTCCACGCCGCCGCCGGAGAACGCCGAGCCCAGGTCGGCGCCGCCGCAGAAGATCCGGTCGCCGGCCCCCGTGATGATGACGGCGCGGACGCTATCGTCGTGCTCCACGGAGTTGAGCGCGTCGTTCACCTCGGTCACGAGCCTCTCGTTGATGGCGTTGGCCGGGGGTCGGTTGAGCGTGACGACCACGAAGGCTTCGTCGCGGTCGAACGTGAGCGTCTCAAACGTCATCGCTCGAGACTCCTTTGAGGAAGATGGTGGCGACGGGCTCGGCCGCGTCGGTGAGCCGGTACGCGCGCTTGCCCAGGACCCACGAGGTCGCGAGCTGGTCCATCGAGCCGAACAGCATCTTGGTGGCGATCTTCACGGCCAGGTCGCGCCGGATCCGGCCCGCGGCGATCCCCTCCTCGAGAACGGCCTGGATCAGGTCGAAGTAGGCGGACACCTCGCGCGCCGACGCGCCGCGGAAGAACTTCTGACCCTGACGGAGCTCCACCTGGACGACCTCGGCGAGCTGCGGGTTCTCCTCGATCACCTTGAAGTGGAGCCGGACGATTTTCCGGATCTTCGCGATCGGGTCCTGCTCTCCCGCGACCGCCTTGCGGACGGAGGCGACCCATTCGGCCATCTTGTGGCGGAACAGGGTCACGAGGATGTCGTCCTTGGTCTTGAAGTAGAGGTAGATCGTGCCGCTCGCGATGCCCGCCTCGCGGGCGATGTCCGAGACGCGCGAGTTGTAGTAGCCGGTACGCGCGAAGACGCGGACCGCAGCGTCGATGATCTGCTGTGGCTTGTCCGGATCACGCATGGACGTGGCTGAACCGCGGTTCATTCTACGGAGCCCGGCACCGGGAATCAACCCCGAGCTCGGCCGCGGCGCGGCCAGCGAGCTCCGGAAAACGCCCAGCTTGGCACCGGCGCTCCAGGCTCAATTGGTCAGTAACTAGCCAGTCTTTGCCAGAAAGATACGGAAAGCGTCGTCTAAGTCCACAACTTCTCGAATGTTCCTACTATTCAGCGGGTTGGTACGGGTTCTGCTCTGTCCTGGGTCAGGAATGTGGAATTCGAACGTGACTGAGACGGTCACCGCGTGGGGCGGGACCATGGAGGATTCTAAGATGAGGCCGGTACTGAAACGAACGTTCCGAGGGTTCCTGGGGTTGGCGCTGTTCCCGCTGCTCATCCTGGCGCTCGGTCCGAGCTCGGCCGTGGCCGAGGACGAAGACCGCCATGACGGTGAGCGGGGGGACGGCGTGCACAACGTCCTGAAGAGGGCCGACGCGGCGCTCTACGAGCTGTCCGAGAACGCTTGCGCTGTCGACGCGACCAATCAGTGTGTCTTCGACGTGCGGCAGGCCGTCGCCCGGGCTGCCACGTCGTCGCTCCAGGGCCTCGCGAAGCTGGGGACGGCGCTCTGTCCCGCGCCGGTGCTCATCACCAACCCAAAGACCAATTCGTGCACGGTGACCGCAACCGGCCGCGACTTTGTAGCCTTCAGCAACGGCCAGGGCACCGTGGACGGCACATTCGCGGTCGTTGTTCAGCTGGATAATCCGGTCGACAGCCCGGAGCTCCCGGTGGTGCTCGGCGAGTTCTCGGGCACGATCGACTTCACGCCGGCCTTCTCCGGCATCCCGCTCGGGTTCGTGAAGGGCTCTATGAAGGTGACGCAATCGCCGCTCATTCCGAGCCTGGTCGGACTGACCGTGCCTTTCAAGGGAGTGTTCCGGCAGCCGTTCGCGCTGAGTAAGACGGGTGAGCAGAAGCACGCCCGGCGGAGTCAGGAGGCGTTCTACCTTCTCGACAACGGTTCGCTGGACCGCGTCCGACAGGACGAGCGGGCAGTGGGCTGGCCGACGGTGCGCTTCGAGATCACCTTCACACAATAAAGGTTCTGCCTCTCGCCGCGCGCCGGCGGTCACGAGCTCAGACCGCCGGCGCGCGGCGCCTCCCTGTCGCGCTTCAGATCGTGGTACGATCCGGGCTCGTGCACCTCGGGACGGACGCTGACGTCCCCGGGCGTGCCCGAGCCCGGAGGCTTTTCTCACCATGCACGTCAAGTTCCGGATCGGTGTGATGCCGGGCCCGTGGCCCGCCGGGCCCGAGGGCGCCGACCTCGTCTGGAAGCTGGTGGACCTGTGCGAGCGGACCGAGATCGACTCGATCTGGTTCTCCGACCGCCTCTCCTCCCCGCTCCCGGTGCTCGAGCCCGTGACGACCATGGCCGCGGTGGCGGCCCGCACGCGGCGCCTCAAATTCGGGCCGAGCGTCCTGATCGCGCCCTTCCGCTCTCCCGTCCTTGCCGCGCGCGAGCTCGCGATGCTCGACTATCTCTCGGGCGGGCGTGTCCTGCCCGCCGTCGGTATCGGCGTCGAGCAGGAGCGCGAGTTCAAGGCGGCGGCCGTCCCCTTCAAGGAGCGCGGCCGCAGGACCGACGAGGCGATCAGGATCATGCGCCGGTGCTGGAGCGAGAGCGAGGTCTCCTTCGACGGCGAGTTCTGGAAGCTCGAGCGCATCACGGTGCTCCCGCGGCCCGTCCAGCAGCCCCTGCCCGTCTGGATCGGCGGCAGCAGTGAAGCCGCGATGCGGCGGGCGGGCCGCCTCGGCGACGGCTGGATCCCGTCGTTCATCGCGCCCGAGCCGTTCCGCGTGGGTGTCGAGAAGACGTGCGCCTTCGCGGCCGAGGCGGGGCGCGAGGTGCCGGGCGACCACTTCGGCGCGCTACTGAACTTCTGGCTCGACGACGACCCGGCGCGGGCACGCGCGACGGCCGCGCCCTTCATCCCGCGCGGTCGCGTCGACGCGCCGACGCTCGCCGCGTGCACCGCGTTCGGGCCCGCGGAGGTCGTGCACGAGCGGCTCGAGCAGTACGTGGCGGGCGGAGGCTCGAAGTTCGTCCTGCGCCCGATGGGACCGTCCGAGCGGATGCTGGAGCAGCTCGAGCGCCTCGCCGCCGAGGTGATTCCGACCTTCCACCAGCGCTGAGCCCGCGCTCGCCCTACCTCGCCAGGAGGATCTCGCTCAGGAGCGTCGGGTCGATGTTGCCCCCGGAGAGCACCACGCCTACACGCGCGCCGCGGCCCAGCGGGAGCCTCCCGTGCAGCACCGCCGCGGCGCCGACCGCACCCGTGGGCTCGACGACGAGCCGCCCGCGCAGCGCCAGGAAGCGAACGGTGGCGATGATCTCCGGGTCGGTCACCAGGCACACGTCGGTCAGGTTCTTCTGGAGGATCGGGAACGTGAGCGCGCCGGGGCTCGTGACGCGGATCCCGTCGGCGATCGTCGGCGGCGGCGGGATGGTGACCCGCTCGCCCTTGCGGAGCGAGAGGTAGACGTCGTTGGCCGTGTCCGCCTCGACGCCGAACACGGCGATGCCGGGGAAGAGGCTCCGCGCGACCGTGCTGCAGCCCGCCATGAGCCCGCCGCCGCCCACGGGCGTGACGAGTGCATCGAGCGACGGCACCTCGCGGAAGAGCTCGAGCGCGGCCGTCCCCTGCCCGGCCATGATCTCGTAGTCGTCGTAGGGCGGCACCAGGACGCGCCCCGTCTCCTCCACGATCCGTTGGGCCGCGACCGCGCGGTCGTCGCGCAGGCGATCGTAGAACACGACCTCGGCGCCGTAGTGACGCGTGGCCTCGAGCTTGAGCGGGGGCGCGTCCTTCGGCATACAGATGACCGCGGTCGTCCCCGTCATACGCGCCGCGAGTGCGACGCCCTGGGCGTGGTTGCCCGAGGAGTAGGCGACGACTCCCCGCGCGCGCTCCTCGGGCGAGAGCGTGAGGAGCTTGTTGAGGGCGCCGCGGATCTTGAACGCGCCCGCGCGCTGGAGCCCCTCGCACTTGAAGAAGACGCTGTAGCCGCTCGCGTCGTCGAACGATTGCGACACGACGACGGGCGTGCGGTGGATGCGGCCGAGGAGCCGGCGCGCGGCGGCGTGGACAGCGTCGATCGTGAGCGAGCCGGCGGCTGACACGACCTCGAGATTATATACTCAAGCCATGAAAAGACTCCTCGTCCTCCCGTTGGCGGTGATGGTCTCGGGTTGCTCGCTGATCACACTCGACTTCACGCCTCGGATCCGCCCGCTTCAGGAGCAGACGGTCGAGGGCGCCGGCCGGGCGAAGATTCTCCTGCTCGACATCTCCGGGTTTCTCTCCGAGTCGAACGTCTCGCCGAGCCTCGTCGTCGGGACGGCGCCGCCGCACGTGCCATTGCTCGTGCGACTGCGCGAGGAGCTGAAGAAGGCGGCGGAGGATACCGACGTCCGCGCGCTGCTCGTACGGATCAACAGCCCCGGCGGCACGGTCACGGCGGCCGACATCATCTACCGGGAGCTCGATGGCTGGAAGCGCGAGACCGGGCGGCCGGTCGTCGCGATCATGCTCGACGTCGCCGCCTCCGGCGGCTACTACGTCGCGCTCGCCGCCGACACGATCGTCGCCCACCCGACCTCGGTCACGGGCTCGATCGGCGTCATCATGTTCAGCCTGAACGCGGAAGGGCTCATGCAGAAGGTCGGCCTGTCGGCGTCGGCGATCAAGTCCGGCGGGCGCAAGGACATGGGCAGCCCGTTCCGGACGTTGACCGACGAGGAGCGCAAGATCTTCCAGGCGGTCATCGACGACCTCTACGCGCAGTTCGTCGAGAAGCTGGCGGCGAGCCGGCGGCTCCCGCCGGACACGGCCCGATCGATCGCCGACGGCCGCATCTACACCGCCCAGCAGGCTCTCCAGCTCAAGCTCGTGGACCGGATCGGCTACATGCCCGATGCGATCGACGCCGCGCGGCGCGCCGCCGGCGTGGACGAGGCCCGGGTCGTCGTCTATCATCGGCCGCGCGAGTACCGGGCGACGTACTACGCGGGTGCTCAGGCCGCCGCGCCCGGGCCCGACGCTCAGCTCCTCCAGCTCGCGACGCTGCTCGGCGCGGGACCGCGCTTCCTCTACCTCTGGTGGCCCTGAGGCTCAGTCGGCGGTCGCCCGCGACGCGTCCGACGACTTCGATCGCTCTGCGAACCCGCCGCAGCGGACGACCGGCAGGCGCGGATATTTCGGAAAGCGAGCGTCGGTGGCGCTCAGACCGCAGAGCACGAACGTCGATCCTCTCGACGACGCGACGGGCCTGGCGTGGCGGCACGCCGCGCAGAGCCCCACCGGCGGCTCCCGTCGGGTTACCGCTCCTCCCACGGCGCTCCCATCAGGAGGTCGAGGTAGTCCTTCACGATCCGTGCGGTCGCGCCCCAGATCGTCTCGCCCCCGTAGTCGTAGAAGTACATCTCGCGGAGCACCCCCCCGCGGTCCCACTGCTCGACCCGCACGTTGGCGGGGTCCACGAGCGCGGCGAACGGCACCTCGATGATCTTCTCGATCTCCTGGCCGTCCGGTCGCCAGACGACGGGCTCGCGGACCACGCCGACCCAGGGCGTGATGACGAACCGCGTCGAGGTCTCCGTGTCGTCGAGCGCGCCCAGCGGCTCCACCGCCCGCGGGGGCAGCCCGACCTCCTCCTCGGACTCGCGTAGCGCGGCGTCGAGCAGCGATGGGTCGGCGGGCTCGAGCGTGCCGCCCGGAAACGAGATCTGGCCCTTGTGCGTGCCGACGCGCTCCGTGCGCTTGGCGAAAACGACCTGGGGCCCGCCGCGATCGATCAGCGGCACCAGCACCGCCGCCCGCACGAGCGGTCCGGGCGGCACGACGCGGCGCTGGCGCGCGGCCAAGCGCTGGCGGGTCAGGGTGACGAGGGCCTCGAGGGTCATCACGACATGAAGAAGCCGCCGTCGACGTTCAGCGCCTGCCCGGTGATCCCGGCCGACGCCGGGAGCGCCAGAAACAGGGCGGCGTGGGCGATTTCCCCGGCCTCCAGCATGCGCCGCTGCGAGACCTGGCGCTTGTAGTAGCGCTCGAAGATCTCCTCGCCCGACATCGGCCCGGCCTTGGTGGACTGTATCGCGACGCCCATGCCCGCGCGGACGTAGCCCGGGCAGATCGCGTTGACGGTGATGCCGGCGTAGCCCTGGGTGCCGAGTTCGTAGGCGAGTGCGCGTGTGAGGCCGATCACCCCGTGCTTGGAGGCCGCGTAGGCCGTGACGAAGCCGTAGCCGCCCATCCGGCCGAGGACCGACGAGATCGTGATGATGCGTCCACGCGTCTGCGCCATCATCGGTCGGAGCGCCGCGCGGATCGCGCGATAGGTCCCGTTCAGGTTCACGTCGACGACGCGGGTCCACACGCTCTCATCCTGCTCCACGAGAAGGCCGGACGAGCCGAGGCCCGCGCAGGTCACGAGCACGTGGAGCCCGCCGAACTCCCGCACGCAGCGCTCGACGAGCGCGACCATGTCCGCCGAGCGGCTCACGTCCGAGCGCTGGGCGACGGCCCGGCCGCCCGCTCGGCGCGCCTCGTCGGCCACCCGCTCCACGGAGTCGGCGAGGTCGCTCAACACGAGCGCCGCGCCCTCCGCGGCGAAGGCGAGTGCGACCGCGCGACCGATGCCGCCGCCGGCGCCCGTGATCAGGACCGCGTGCTCCTTGAAGCTCACGGCGTCCTCAGGCGACGCGAACCCCGACCGAGCCCAGACGCGTGAAGGTGGCGCGCACCGTGTCGCCCGCCTGGGGGCGGAGGAGCTGCGAGACCGAACCCGACATGACGAGGTCGCCCGCCTTGAGCGCGAGACCGCGAGAGCCCAGGTGATTGGCGATCCAGGCGAGCGAGTTCAGCGGGTTGCCCATCACCTCGGCCGCGGCGTTGGTGGCGGCGACCGTGCCGTTCAGCTCGTAGACGAGGCCCTCGAGCGCGAGGTCGAGCTGGGAGACGTCGGTCATCGGCGCGCCGACGACGATCGCGTTCGCGTAGACGCCGTCGGCGATCACGTCGCTGCCGATGGGCTTGCCGCTGTAACGAAAGTCCACCAGCTCGAGGGCGGGCACCGCGCCCTGTACAGCCAGCAGCGCCCGAACGGGGGTCACGCCCGGACCGGCGAGGCCCTCCTTCATGACGAAGCAGACCTCGGCCTCGACGACGAGGCTCACGAACCGCGACGCCGGGACCTCGGCGCGGCTCGCGAAGACGCCGGAGGCGAGCAGGAACGCGCACACCGGCTCGTCCATCGCGTAGGCGGCCTGGGCCGCCTTGTTGGTGAAGCCCGCCTTCCAGCCCGC